>Ga0315331_10003518_pt1 | contig 11872 bp, 9 predicted proteins | sample M160m34915metaG_FD_203456 | JGI IMG/M metagenome (GOLD analysis project Ga0315331, IMG submission 203456) | Ammonia-oxidizing marine archaeal communities from Monterey Bay, California, United States - M1 60m 34915 | ecosystem: Environmental > Aquatic > Marine > Intertidal zone | place: USA...
GCCGGGGGGCCGAGTTGCCTGAGGTGCGTCAGCTCACTCGGCGGATTCCGGTGGAACCAGCGAGCGAGGGCGATCACCATCCCGATCTTTGCGAGTTCAGAAGGCTGGAACCGCCCACTAAACAACCAGGCGCGGGCTCCCCGCAGCTCCGGCGCGATGATGAGCGTCGCGACGAGTAACAGCATGATCGCGGCATAGATCACGAGGGCAAAGCGCTCGACGTGGCGATAGTCGATCGCGACGACGACGGCGATCACAATCCCCCCCGCGCCCAGGGCCATCAACTGACGCCTCACCGTTGACGTCAACAGCGTGGCGTCGCCCGCATGCGAAGCCGACATGAGGTTCACGATCCCACAGCTGATCAAGATCGACGCGAGGCCAAACAAGACCCAGTCAAAATTCTGGATCGAACGTCGATCGACGCCCAACATGACTCCCCCTACCCTGCCCGCGGGTCCAGCGACTCTGGCTCCACGCGGACCTCTACCGTTGGGACCACCACCTCGTCCTCGACGATTTCGGGTGGCGTGATCTCCGGACCTCGATGCTTATCGAAATATGCCTGCAAGACGCGCTGCGCCATCGGCGCAGCGACACTTCCCCCACCGCCACCGTGCTCGGCGAGGACGACGACGACGATCTCCGGCGCTTCCGCCGGGGCGAACGCGGCGAACCAGGCGTGATCCCGATATTTCACCGGGATGTCCTCGTCCTCTTCGTACTGCTCGACCACCTCGAGACTGACGACCTGCGTCGTCCCGGTCTTCCCTGCCACCTCGACGCCATCCACGCGAGCGCGCATCCCCGTGCCTGTCGGAGCCTCCACCACCTGGATCAGCCCCTTCCGAACCTGTTCGAGGTGCGCGGGCGCGACGTCGACCCGAGTCGGCGCCGGGCGCAGCTCTTGCTCGACCAACCGACCGTCCCAGGTCTCCAGGTGATCAACGATGCGAGGCGAGAACAACGCTCCACCGTTGGCGATCGCAGCGTAGGCGAGCGCGACCTGGAGAGGCGTGACCAAGTTGTAGCCTTGACCGATCGCGGCAGAGACGGTCTCCCCCTTGATCCACGACTGCTTGCGCGCCCGCTCCTTCCACGCGCGGTCAGGGACGAGGCCCTCCCGTTCCCCGGAGATTCCTACCCCGGTCCGGCGCCCCAGCCCAAAGCTCCGTGCGAACTCGGCAATTCGGTCGATCCCGAGTTCGACACCTACCGCGTAGAAGTAGACGTCACACGACTGTTCGAGCGCCTCGGCGAGGTCGACCTCGCCGTGCCCCGCGCGACGCCAGCAGCGATACGTTCGGCGACCAAGTTGGAAGGTGCCTCCGCAGTATTCCGTTCGCGCGGGGTCGATCACGCCGGACTGCAGCGCCGCGGCGGCGACGATGGCCTTGTAGGTCGAGCCCGGCGAGTACTGCCCCGCGATCGCCCGGTTCTGTAGCGGCCGCCACGGGTCAGAAGTCAGCTGCTGCCAAATTGCCGGGTCGACCCCACCCGCGAAGTCGTTGGGGTTGAAGGTCGGGCGCGACACCAGCGCGAGGATGTCACCGTTGCGCGGGTCGACAGCCACCAGCGCTCCCATGGCGTCCATCTTCTCGGGGTCACGTGACACGAACGCGTCTTCCGCGGCCCGCTGGAGGTCGAGGTCAAGGGTCAGGACGACTCGGCCTCCCGGCTCGGGCAAGACCTCATCCAGCCGCTCGACCTCCCTCCCCTGCACATCGACGACCACATTCCGGCCGCCTGCCCGCCCGCGCAGATGCCGCTCGAGCCGCGCCTCCAAACCCGATTGGCCGACCACTTCACCCGATCGATACCCGGAAAAAGCGGGGTCGCCGAGCTGCTTGGCGCCGATCTCGCCAATCGTCCCGAGCAGGTGTGCCGCGCTCTCCCCGTTGACGTACGAGCGTCGAGGACGAAAGTCGACCTGGACTCCCGGCAGCGCGAACTGGTGCGCCTGGACCTGCGCGAGCGTGTCGGGCCCCACGTCGCGCGCGAGCAAGACCGGCTTGAAACGATCTCGACCGCGGCGTTTCCCGACCTTCTCATCCAGGTCGGAAGGCTCGCGCTGCAGCAGGCCCCCCATCGCCCGCAGGGTGCGGTCACGTTCGCTGAGCTCGTCGGGGATCACCGCGACACCGAAGGCCGGACGGGAGGCGGCCAAGGCCCGCCCCTCGCGGTCGACGATGACGCCTCGCTGTGCCTCCAAGCGGACAGTGCGCACCCGGTTGCGGTCGGATCGATTGCGCAGATCCGCCGCGTCGATGACCTGCAGCTGGAACAGGCGGAGGAAGAAGACCAGGAAGACGAGCGCCATCAACACGCCGATCAAGAAAACCCGACGTCCCAGGAAGCCCTCGTCACGACCGCCCAAACGGCCGTCGTGCCCCCCGCTCCCCATCACGGCGAGGTTCCTCGGTCGAGCCTGAACCCGCGGCGGCCCCCCTCATCGTCCCCGGTCCAGGAACAGAGGCTCGCGATCCCTGCGGCGACGACCGGGGCCGCCAAGCCGTTCACCAGCGCATGGACGGTCGCGCGGCCGAGGCTGCTCATCCACGAGACCGATGTCCCGGAGAAGAAGGCCTGCAACACGTGCAGGGCCAGTGCATAAGCCAACGTGAGGGCCGCGACGAAGACCGCGAGCGGGACCACCCCGCGCAGGTTCAACTGCCGCCCGCCCAGGCGGGAGGCCGAGAACGAGAGCAGTCGCAAGAGCCCATGCTGGCCCAGCAACGAACCGGACAAGACATCACTGGCGTATCCGAGGACAGCCGCCAGGGCGAAGCCGCTCGGCAACGGCTCCCAGTACAGACCGATCGCCACAACCACGAGCAACCCCAGGTCGGGGCACAGCGGGTGTGGGACGACCCGGACAATGCCGCTCTGGACCACCAACGCGAGCAGGCCCGCCAGCAGCAATGCGAGGGCCTGCTTCACGGGCGCGGCGTCTCGACGCGCGCGACCCCATTCGCGCTGGCCGGTGCGCTGGGATCGGCCGACCCCGCTTTCGCCTCGACATCCCGATCGCCAGGCTCTCCGTAGAGGAGCTCCATCGTGGGCCCCCGGTGCATCATGACGAACGCCTGTTCCAGGCGGCCGAAGTCGACCGCTGGGACCAGGACCGCGGTCTGGAGCAGCCTCCCTCCTGGATCCGCGAGGCTCCTCACGACGCCGATGCGGAGGCCCTTCGGGTACACGCCCCCCATGCCCGAGGTGATCACGACGTCCCCCTCGCGTACGTCACTGCCGCGCACCACGAACTCGAACTCGAGTTCGCCGGTCCCACGCCCTCGGACGACACCCCGCGCGCGGCTCCGCTGCACAACGCCATCGATCGCGCTCTGCCGATCCAGCAAGAGCATCGCCCGCGCTGCGCTCGGCGATGCCGCCGTGACGAGCCCGACCACGCCCTGATCGGTCAGCACCGGGCTGCCCGAACGAACCCCATAGGCGTGCCCCCGGTCGATGAGCACACTGCGGAACCAGGGAGAGATGTCGAGCCCCACGATCTCAGCAGGCAACATCTCGACCTCGAAGTCGTCCCGCATCGCGGCGATGCGCTGGAGATGCCCGCTCGCGACGAGGGCCTCTCGGAACTGCAGGTTCGCCTCTTCGAGCTCGCGCACGCGCTCCTGCAAGCGACCGTTCTCGTCTTGCACTCCAACCAGGTCGACATAGCGATCCCAAGCCGAAGAAGCCGCGTCCACAGGCGACAGGAGCACTTTCTGTACGGGGACTGTCACTTCGAGAAGGAGCGCTTGCCACCAGGGGAGCCCGACGGCCTCGTCCCGAATTGCGCGTCGATCCGAGACCATCGTGATGGTCGTCAATAATGCGAGCAACCCGAATGCGATGGGTGCCCCGAGACGGCGCCAGAAGTCCGGCATGAATCTCCGCTCGCCGCGCCCCCACCATCCACGGCGAGCCGGCGGGTCAGACAACGACCGCTACTGCGAGCGGACCGTCACTTCCTTGAGCAAGCGGAGCTCGTCGAGGCAGCGGCCGGTACCCATGGCAACAGCCGTGAGCGGATCCTCTGCCAGCATCACGGGCAAACCCGTGGTCTCACGCAGCAGGATGTCCAGGTTGCGCAGCAACGAGCCTCCACCGACCAGCACGATCCCCTTGTCGACGATGTCCGCCGAGAGCTCGGGGGGAGTCCGTTCCAAAGCCGCCTTGACGCTTTCCACGATCGCGCTGATCGGCTCCGCGAGTGCATCCAGCACCTCCTCGGATTTGATCTCGAGCGTCTTCGGGACGCCCGCCACGATGTCTCGCCCCTTGATCTCCATGGAGTCGGGGTCGCCCGTGGGATAGGCGGTTCCGATCTGCATCTTGACGAGCTCTGCGGTGCGTTCGCCGATCAGGAGGTTATGCGTACGCTTGACGTACTGGATGATCGCGTCGTCCATCTTGTCACCGCCGACGCGGGTGGAGTTCGAGTAGACCACGCCGGAGAGGGAGATGACGGCGACCTCCGTCGTGCCGCCGCCGATGTCGATGATCATGTTGCCCGAGGGCTCCGTCACGGGAAGCCCCGCGCCGAGCGCCGCCGCCATCGGCTCCTCGATGAGGTAGACCTCACGTGCCCCCGCGAGCATCGCGCTCTCGCGGACCGCCCTCTTCTCGACTTCCGTGATTCCCGAGGGCACCGCGATCACGATGCGCGGCCGAACGAGTCGCTTCCGGTCGTGCACCCGCTTGATGAAGTATGCGATCATCGCCGCTGTCACTTCGAAATCAGCGATCACCCCGTCCTTCATTGGCCGGGTCGCGACGATGTTGCCTGGGGTTCGGCCTAGCATCTCCTTGGCCTGTTTTCCGATCGCGCGCACCTTGTCCGGACCGCGCCCGTCGCGCGAGACCGCGACGACGCTGGGCTCGGAAACGACGATCCCTCTGCCCGACACGTACACGAGCGTGTTCGCGGTCCCGAGGTCGATCGCGAGATCACTGGAGAACCAGCCAAGCACTGCGTCGAAAATCACTGCGACTCCTTCTGGGATTTCAACATTCCGCCGAAGAGATCGTGAATGTGCCCCGGGGGAAAGGCTCGCCGCCGCCCACCCGCTGGGGCAACCGGACAAGATACTCGTAAACGTCTGAATTGATTATACATTTCAAATCCCCGGGCCCATGGAAAGCGTACCAGCGCCGGCAGAATCGAGCAACGGCCCACCGGGACAAAACACCGTTTAGGCTGGATCCGCCGCGCGGGTTCGCACAGAGCCGGCGGGAAGTCCCCGGACGCGCTTGCCCCTGAGGGGACCGCTGCTTACCTTGCGGCGGCAACAGCCCAGCTGGCACCGACCGCTGGGGCATTTTTGGGGGGAGAGGTTCCATGCTCGAGAGCATTCGACGCGGTCAACGCTGGCTCACCGCGGTCCTCGTGGGGGCCATCGGCCTCGTGTTCGTGGTCTTCTTCGGCCCCTGGGCCGGTCAGCAGGCGCCAACCACCACCAACGGCGCGGTCGTCGAGCTCGGCGACCTCCTGATCGACGGCAACGACTTCTACCGCCGGCGTGAGCAGCAAACGCGCCGGCTCCGCGAGCAGCTCGGCGACGACTTCGACGAGAAGAGCGCCCGGGCCTTCCTCGACCAGCAGGTGCTGCGTGAGTTGGTCCAGCAGGCGGTCCTGGCATACAGCGCACAAGAGATCGGGATCCAGGTCACCCGAGCCGAAATCCGCCGATCGCTGCGAGAGAACAACCTCAACGCGGACGGCGACTTCGACCAGGAGCTGATCGTCGACCTGATCGAGCGTGAATACGGCTCGCAGCAGATCTTCCTGGAGACGATCGAGCGCGAGTTCCTCGCCCAGAAGATGGCGCAGCTGCTCTCCTCGCAGGCCCAGCTGAGCGAAGAAGAGGTCCTGGGCCGAATCGAGCACCTCTCAGAGGAGGTCCGTATCGCCTACGTCCAGCTCGACACCGCGGGCACCCTGGGGTCGAGCGATCTGGACGAGGCCGAGGTGGACGCCTTTCTGGCGGCCAACGAACCCGCGCTACGCAAACGCTACGAGGACGAGATCGCCCGCTATACGAGCGGCGACCGCGTCCGCGCCCGACACATCCTCGCAGAGGTCCCGGCGGGAGCAACCGACGAGATCGACACCGCGGCACGCGCCCGGGCCGACCAGGCGCAGGAGCGAATCGCAAGCGGCGAGCCCTTCGCCGACGTGGCCCGTGACCTGTCCGATGATGTCGGGACTCGGGAATCCGGCGGAGACCTCGGCCTCGTATCCCGTGAGGAGATGGCCGGCTCGATCGCCGACGCCGCGTTCGACCTCGAGGTGGGGAGTACCTCCGGCGTCGTGCGGGGAGCCCGCGGCTACCACATTGTGATGGTTGAGGAAAAGGTCCCGAGCGCCGTCCAGTCGTTCGAAGAGGTCGCGCCGGAGCTCGCCCGCGAGGGCGCACAGCTCGAAGCCGCCGCCACGCGCGCGAACGACCTGGCGAACGGGCTCTCCGAGGCGATTCGCGGAGGCGCCTCCCTCGAGGACGCCGCGCGCGCGCGTGAGCTCACGCTGGTGCGAACCGGCGGCCTCCGCCGCCGCCCCGACAGCTTCATTCCCGATCTCGGCGCGGCCCCTGAGTTGCTGGCTCTCGCCTTTGCCCTGGAGCCCGGGAGCAGCTCGGCCCGCGTGTTCGAGATCGGCAACCGCCTCGTCCTGATTCAGGTCATCGAGCACACGGCAATCGAAGAGGCCGAGCTGACGGCACAGCTGGCCGGCGCCCGCGAGGCGCTGCTCCTTCAGGCGCGCAACCGCCTCCTCCAGCTGTGGGTCGACGCAGAACAACAGCGGCTCGAGGCCGAGGGGAAGCTGCGCGTCAACGCAGCGCTCGTGATCGGCTCCTGATCAGCCTCGACACCGGTTTCGGGCGGGACCGCTCGCCGCGCCACCGCGCGTGGCGGTATCGCCGTTGGCGGCCGCCTGCTGGCTACGCGTACGGGGCCTTGCGGTGCCCGATCAGGTTCATGAACTCGGCGCGCGTCTTCGGATCGTCGGAGAATGCGCCTCGCATCGAGCTCGTGATTGCATAGCTGTCCTGCTTCTGAACTCCGCGCATGACCATGCAGAGGTGCTTGCTCTCGACGACGACCCCGACACCCTTGGGGCTGAGGATGTTCTCGATCGTCTCAGCGATCTGCATCGTCAGACGCTCCTGGACCTGAAGGCGGCGCGAGAACATCTCGACCAGTCGCGGGATCTTGGACAGCCCGACGACCCGACCATTCGGGATGTACCCAACATGAACAGCCCCGAAGAACGGGACCATGTGGTGTTCGCAAAGGCTGTAGAACTCGATGTCGCGAACGAGGACCATCTCGTCATAATCGACGTCGAACATCGCCCCGTTCAGGATCTCTTGCGGGTCTTGCGCGTACCCGCTGGTCAGGAACCGATAGGCCTTCGCCACCCGACTCGGCGTCTTCACCAACCCATCGCGGGCGGGGTCCTCGCCGAGTTCCTTCAACAGCGCATCGATATGACCCTCGATCGGGTCTTCAGCATTACTCATGGGGGTGTTCCTTCCGGCGGGTCGCTCCCCGTCAAAGGGGTCAGGACAACGCTCGCCGGGTATTCGATCCAGTTCGCTACGGCGCGGGCCGTAAGATAGCAAACCGCGAGCCCACCGGATCGCCGCTCCCAGCTCCCAGCTCCCAGCCCCAACCCGAACGCGCCGGACGCGGGACCGATGCTGGCTCAATAGGTTCGGAGAAGCCCCCGCAGGACGCCACGGATCTCGACATCACGCGCGGAGACCTCGATGGGCGCCATGTTCGCGTTGGCGGGCACGAGCCGGACATTGTCGCCCTGGCGGTAGAAGCGCTTGAGCGTGGCGTCGCTGCCGTGGACCAGCGCGACGACCGTGTCGCCGTCTCGGGCCTCCGAGCAGCTCTCGACGACCACTAGGTCACCGTCCGCGATCATGTCCTCGATCATCGACTCGCCACGAACGCGGAGGACGAACCGCTCTCCGGGCCGCCCTGCCATCTCCGGCGGAACCCCAATCCGCTCCTCGTTCTCGATCGCCTCGATGGGGCTCCCTGCCGCGACCAGGCCCAGCAGCGGCAGCTCGGACGCCCCCCCGGGATCGAGGGAGTCCACCGGCTCGACCGACCGGGAGCGGTTCCAGGCCTTCCGCAGCAGCCCCTTCTCGACGAGGTGCTGCACATGCTTGTGCACCGTCGCGACCGAGCGGAGGCCAAAGTGGGCCCCAATCTCCTCGAGGCTCGGCGAATAGCCGTGCTCATCGACGAAGCCGGTGATGAAGTCGAAGATTTCGCGCTGTCTTCGGGTAAGTGCCATTCGACCTTCGCTCCAATTTCGCCTGAGATTGGCGAAATTCGAGCGAAAGTCAAGCCAACGCAGTTCGCACGCAAAAGATCGGCAATTTTTTTTCACCTGCCGGTTGACTCCCCGGAGGCGGTGACCAAGTATGCGCGCCTCGTTTGGCACTCGGTGCAGTCGACTGCCAACCGGCGGATGACTGCACCTCAAACAGTCTCGAGAAACAAACGCATCGAACCCATGAAGCCCGGGCGAAACCGCCCGCGCCTACCCCAGGAGGAACCGGATAATGAAGATCCGTCCGCTCCACGACCGCATCCTCGTGAAGCGCATCGATGAAGAAGAGAAGACCGCTGGCGGGATCATCATCCCCGATACGGCGAAGGAAAAGCCCCAGGAGGGCCGCGTCGTGGCCGTCGGCAACGGCAAGGTCGCCGAAGATGGCACCGTTTCGCCCCTCGACGTCAAGAAGGGCGACAAGATCCTCTTCAGCAAGTACTCCGGCTCCGAGGTCAACCTCGATGGAGACGAGCACTTGATCATGCGCGAAGACGACGTCCTCGCCGTGCTCGAGTAAGAAAGGAATCAAAAATATGGCCAAAGAAATCAAGTTCGATCAAGAAGCGCGCGCCAAGATCCTCGCCGGGGTCGATGGGCTCGCCAATGCAGTCCGCGTCACACTCGGGCCGAAAGGCCGAAACGTCATCATCGAGAAGAGCTTCGGCTCGCCGACCGTCACCAAGGACGGCGTCACGGTGGCGAAGGAAATCGAGTTCGAGGACAAGTTCGAGAACATGGGCGCCCAGATGGTCAAGGAGGTCGCCTCCAAGACGTCCGACGTGGCTGGCGACGGCACCACGACGGCGACCGTGCTCGCCCAGGCGATCTACACCGAGGGCAGCAAGCTCGTGGTCGCCGGCATGAACCCGATGGACCTGAAGCGCGGCATCGACGCCTCCGTGGAAGCCATCACCGGCGAGCTTGGCAAGCTCAGCAAGCCCACCCGCGACTCCGCTGAGATCGCCCAGGTCGGCACCATCTCCGCCAACAGCGACGAGACGATCGGTCAGATCCTCGCCGAGGCGATGGAGAAGGTCGGCCGCGAAGGCGTGATCACGGTCGAAGAGGGCAAGAGCCTCGAGACCGACCTCGACGTCGTCGAGGGCATGCAGTTCGACCGTGGCTACCTCTCGCCGTACTTCGTCACCGACCCCGAGTCGATGGAGTGCAACCTTGAAGAGCCGCTGATCCTCCTCCACGAGAAGAAGATCAGCAACATGAAGGACCTCCTGCCGCTGCTCGAGCAGGTTGCCCGCCAGGGCCGCCCGCTGCTGATCGTCGCCGAGGACATCGAGGGTGAAGCCCTCGCGACCCTCGTCGTCAACAAGATCCGCGGCACGCTCAACGTGGCCGCGGTGAAGGCTCCTGGCTTCGGCGACCGCCGCAAGGCGATGCTGCAGGACATGGCGATCCTCACAGGTGGCCAGGTCATTGCGGAAGAGCTCGGCCTCAAGCTCGAGAACGTCACCGTCAAGGACCTCGGCAAGGCCAAGACCGTCCTGATCGACAAGGACAACACGACGGTCATCGACGGCGCCGGGACCAAGAAGGACATCGAGGGCCGCTGCAACGAGATCCGGGCCCAGGTCGAGACGACCACCAGCGACTACGACCGCGAGAAGCTCCAGGAGCGCCTGGCGAAGCTCGTGGGAGGCGTCGCCGTGGTCAAGGTCGGTGCTGCGACCGAGACCGAGATGAAGGAGAAGAAGGCGCGCGTCGAAGACGCGCTCCACGCGACCCGCGCAGCCGTCGAGGAGGGCATCGTCCCCGGTGGTGGTGTGGCGCTCCTTCGCGCGCAGAAGGCGCTCAAGGGCCTCGTGACCGAGAACGCAGAGCAGGAGGCGGGCGTCAACATCATCCGCCGCGCCATCGAGGCCCCGCTTCGCCGCATCTCGGAGAACGCAGGGATCGAGGGCTCGATCGTCGTCGACAAGGTCAAGAACCAGAAGGGCGCCAACGGCTTCAACGCGCGCAACGAGGCCTATGAGGACCTGATCAAGGCTGGCGTGATCGACCCGACGAAGGTCGTCCGAACGGCCCTGCAGAACGCCGCTTCCGTGGCGTCCCTGCTCCTCACGACGGAGGCCATGATCGCCGAGAAGCCCGAAAAGGGCGGCGGCGGCGGCGGTGGTGGCATGCCCGACATGAGCGGTATGGGTGGCATGGGCGGAATGCCGCCGATGTAGTCCGGTCCGTTTCTGGCACGACGCCGGAAGTTCAAAGGCCCCGGATCCTGCGACGGATCCGGGGCCTTTTTCGATCCTGATCCGCTGGCCCCGCCAATCGGCGGGGCGCGGATGGCGCGCTACTTCGTCAGCCAGCCGTGCTTCTGCGGCTTGGCCCGCGCCTGCGGGTCAATCAGCACGTTGATGATGCTCGGCATGTCGTCTGCCAAGGCCTGCTTCAAGGCGTTCGAGAAGTCACCGGGCGTTCGCACGCGGTATCCCTTCCCGCCAAAGCCTTCGATCATCTTCTCGTAGCCGGCTTCGATCACGTAGGCGCTGGGCGGGGCCGCGAAGGGGTCTTCCGGCAAGGCGTCAAAGCCGCCCCCGATGCCGTTGTTGTTGATGATCACGAACACGATCGGCAGGCGATAGCGGCACGCCGTCTCGACCTCCATCCCGCTGAAGCCGAAGGCGGAGTCGCCCTCGATGCAGATCACCTTCTTCTCGGGGTGCACGAGCGCAGCGGCGATCGCCTGCCCGAGCCCGACTCCCATCGTCCCGAAGCTCCCGGCGTCGAGGCGCAACCGGGGCTCATCGTGCATCAGCACGCTCCGGCTGATGTCCATCGTCTGGGCGCCTTCGGCCTGGATGATGGTGCCAGCAGGGGCCTGGTCCCGGATCTCACGCAAAACCCGGTAGTACCCCATGGGGACGCTCTCGTCGTCCATCATCTGGCCGACGAAGTTCCGGTTCTCCTCGACCTTCGCCGCGAGCGTGGCGTGCCACGGGGCGTCCGCCGCGAACGTGAATGGGTTCGCCGTGAGCGCTTCGTTAAGCTGCCCCACGACGGACCGCAGGTCGCCGACGAGGCCCACCTCAGCCGGGACGTTGCGACCGATCTCCTCCGCCGCGATGTCCACTTGGATCGTCTTGACGCCCTCCGCGAACCGCGGCGGCAAGCCAAAGTGCATGATCCAGTTCAAGCGAGCACCCAGGAGCACCACGACGTCTGCGTCTTGCAACGCGAGGCCGCGCCCCGGCGCCACCGAGAGAGGGTGCTCATCGGGCACGACGCCTTTCCCCATCGGGGAGGACAGGAACGGGAGCTGGGTCGCTTCGATGAACTGGCGAACCTCCTCCTCAGCGTGCGAGTAGGCCGCGCCCTTCCCCACGATGACGAGCGGCCGCTCTGCGCTGCGCAGCACGTCAATGGCGCGCTCCACCGCAGACGGCTCCGCGTACGGTCGCGCCGGATCCGGACAGCGGGGCGGGAACGCTACCGCGTCCTCGTCAACTGTGGCCGTGATCAGATCATCCGGGAAGTCGAGGTACGCCGCGCCCGGACGAC
>Ga0315331_10003519_pt1 | contig 11871 bp, 4 predicted proteins | sample M160m34915metaG_FD_203456 | JGI IMG/M metagenome (GOLD analysis project Ga0315331, IMG submission 203456) | Ammonia-oxidizing marine archaeal communities from Monterey Bay, California, United States - M1 60m 34915 | ecosystem: Environmental > Aquatic > Marine > Intertidal zone | place: USA...
CTGGTCACTCGGACCGCCGTCACTGAAGAGGGTGTAGCCGCTCTACAGCCCAAACTTCCTGACACCAGGATTCAGCTCCTGTATATCGCACCATAGGCTCTGCTCCACTGTGCTGCGATCGCCCTGTTCCTTATCAACATTTCTGTTGATAAATAGTTAATAACGACGTGTTGACTGCAGCATTGTTTGCCTGATTATTAACCGGCCCCCCTTTTATCTGGTTTTCGTGTTGCTACCTTGCAAATTTGCCAACTGTTTTCCGGCAGCGTTTTCCTGACGTGTTGTACGTTTAACAACTATCTTTAGCGGCCCTAACTCTTTAACTAGAAACCAATTGGGTTCTGCATCACCGAAGTTACCAACACTGGTTGAACCCTCTTCTAATACTTCTACTTTAATATTTCTTTATATAGAACAAAGTCCTTTTCTGTGACGTAAGCAATTTGACGTGGCTGGTCTCATTGACACCAGCCACGTCTGCGCCTGCCGAGGCTACCGGGTAACTTCCCAGCCCGAGCGGTATTCTTTTGTGATAAAGCTGTCTGCGGCTGAGCAATTGGTAGCCACTAGATTCTTAGCATCCCAATCCAGAGCCTGCCCTACGCGGTAAGAGACGTTGCCCAGCAGCACTGATTCGGTGAGAGCGCCGGAATAGTCGAAGTTGCACGTGGTCGGTGATCCGTCCTTGCACGCTTTGATCCATTCCTGATGATGACCGATGGACTTAGGGATCGATTTTACAGGCGGTTCAAAGCTCTTGAACTTGTCAGAGGGGAACAGGCGGTAGCTGCCGTAGTTGGCAAACATTTTGCCTTCCGTACCGACAAACATGACACCATTGGCCGGGACTCGTTCGCCGGCGACTTCTTTAGGAATCTTGTCGCCGTCGTACCATGTCAGGTTGCAACCAACCATGTCGCCTCGAGCCGGGTACTTGTAACGAACAATCAGTCCAGTGGGGGCCATTTGTTCGTGCACTTTCGCACCTTCCGCTTCGCAGTGGGTCGGATGACGGAGTTTTAAAGCCCAGAACGGCAAATCCATATAGTGACAGGCCATATCTCCCAGCGTGCCCTGACCGAAGTCCCAGAAGCGACGCCATTGAGCGGGATGGTAGCGGCCGGCGACGTATGGTCGAACGGGTGCTGGTCCGAGCCAAATGTCCCAGTTCAGGAAGTCGGGGGCGTCCGCTTCTTCGCCGGTCAACCGAGTGATCCCCCAGCCCTTACCGACCCAAACGTGGACGTCAGTGACGTCGCCAATTGCACCGCTTTGAATAACTTCGACCACTCGTCGATAGTTGTCACCAGCATGAATTTGGGTACCCAGCTGAGTCGCCACCCCTTTTGTTGCGGCAGCTTCGGCGATGATTCGAGCTTCCTGTACTGTATGGGTAAGCGGTTTTTCACAGTAAACGTGTTTACCGGCGTTGATGGCTCGGATCGTCGCCGGCGCATGGTGATGATCAGTGGTGGCAACAGTAACGGCGTCAAACTTATCACCTTCGACATCGATCATTTCTCGATAGTCGGCGTAGGTGCGAGGTTCCAAGCCCTTCTTCTCAGTGAGCATTTTCTTTGATCGCTCCAGATATCGAGCGTCAACATCACAAATAGCTACGATATTGTCAGTCATAACACCATCGACATCAGCGGCCGCTCGATTAGCGGTACCGATACAGGCGATATTAAGTTTTTCCAGAGGATTGTTACTGGTTTGAGCCGTTGCTCCGGCGGCATAAAGGCCGGAGGCGACGGCTGCAGTGGCAGCAGACTGTTGCAGAAACAAGCGACGATTTTGGTTGCTCATGAAGTAGCTCCAATAGGAAGGCAGACGAAGGTGGAAAAAAAGTGAACGACCGCTGACGGTGGCTGGTGAGATTTGTGAGGAAGGAACAAAGGTAAGAGGATACGCGAATAAGGGGCGTATTAGCAACGAAAAGACAATAAAGCGAGTTTAAGAAGGTCTTGATAAGAGTGTTTAAACCAGTTAGTGGCGGTCGAGGACACGAAGGATAAGAGGAGCGAAACGTTGGGTTTGGTGAAGCGGCACTTCGAAAACGTAGTAGCAGGTCAGGGGTTGGCGGGGTCGGCGATGGCGTGGACGTTGCACTGGGAGGGGCAGAGCGTGTTGTTGCTGGACAAGGGTGAGCGGTATACGGCGTCCAGAGTGTCGGCGGGATTGATAACACCGGTGACGGGCAAACGGCTGGTACTGTCGGCTAAGTATGGTGAGTGTTTTGCGGCGGCGAAGCACTTTTATAGGCGGGTGGAAAAGGCTACAGGACAGACTTTCTTCACAGAAGTGGAGATGCTGAGATTGTTCGAAGATGAGGCTGCAAGAACAGAATTTTTGGAAAGAAGTGCCAAGGCCGACCTGTCAGGAATCAGTGAATGGTCGGGACAGCTTCAGTCAGGCAAGGGAGTACATATAGGCATAAGAATGTCTAAGTCCGGACGATTGGATGTAACGAAATATCTGTCGGCAACTCGTCGCTACTTTGAGCAGGCTGACAGTTATTGTCAAACTGATCTGTTAGAGGAAAAAGTGAAGCTGAAAGAAGAAACGAGGCAAACGTCAGCCGTAATAACATTGACAGAACAGGCTGTCACAGCGAATCGACTGATCATGTGTACCGGAGCGACGACCACGAAGTTGTTTCCGGAGGTCCCCGATAATCCAGCTAGAGGTGACATATTGAAGGTGCGGATAGGGAAATATAAGCGGAAGGAAGTGGTGCATCGAAGTATCTGGATCGTGGCCGAAGAAGACGGCACCCAGACGGTAGGTAGTACCTACGATTGGAACAATCGAATCGCGGAACCTACAGAAGAAGGTCGAAAGGAAATCCTGGGCAGGCTGTCACGTTTAATAGAAGGGCCAGTAAAAGTACTGGACCAGATAGCCGCGGTCAGACCGACGATGAAGGACTATGAACCGGTATTGGGACGGCATTCAAAGTGGCCAAACATCCTGGTATTCAATGGCCTTGGATCTAAGGGGACGTTGCTGGCTCCCAGTATGGCGAAGAATCTGGTGGAGAGTATGGAAGGGACTACGAAGCTGGCGACTGAACAGGATTACGAACGCTTGAAAGTTAATACGACAACGAAGCAGCGTCCATTAACAAGCGTCGCTCAACAGGCTGTGGCAGCCGTATTGAAGGGTGGTGAAACGGTTGTAGACGCAACGGTAGGAAATGGCTTTGACACAAATTTCCTCGCAGAAGCCGTTGGAACGGAAGGGCAAGTCATAGGTTTTGATGTGCAAAGAAAGGCGATCGAATCAACCAGCAAACGGTTGGCAGCGGGAGGGCTGACGAACGTTGAATTGAGAGAGCAAAGTCATGCTGAACTGGGGGCTGTCGTCGCGGAAGGTACAGTCACGGCTGTGATGTTCAACCTGGGTTTTCTGCCGCGCAGTGACAAGACGATCGTGACGACCGCAGCTTCGTCAACTAAGGCGATAACGGCAGCATTGGAAGTGCTGAAGCAGCACGGTATCCTGACGATACTGGTCTACCGGGGTCACGAAGGTGGTCAGGACGAATACGAGGCGATAGAACGGTTATTGCAGGAAGACGGGCTACAGTACGAGCAGCAACGAATAGACAGTGTCCCGTCGCGACCAACGTCCCCCGTGCTGTTCATACTGAAAAAGACAGTAAATAATGAATAGCAGCTGGAAATATAACACGAAGTTGTCGCTGTTATTGAGAACGACATTCATCGCCGCGGTGTGTGTCTCTCTGACACCCACCGTATTTGCCGCAAGACCTAACGTGCTGGTGATCCTCACTGATGATCAGGGTTGGGGTGACTTATCACTGAACGGTAATACCAATCTGAGTACACCGAACATCGATCAATTGGCTGCTGATGGTGCTAGCTTTGATCGCTTCTACGTGTGCCCGGTGTGTTCGCCCACTCGTGCCGAATTTTTGACCGGGCGCTATCACCCGCGGGGCGGCGTCTACAGTACGTCAGCCGGTGGAGAACGTCTGGATCTGGATGAGAAAACGATAGGGGATTCGTTCAAAGCCTCAGGATATCGCACCGCAGCATTCGGTAAATGGCACAACGGGATGCAATACCCATACCATCCAAACGGTCGCGGCTTTGACGAATACTATGGATTCTGTTCAGGACATTGGGGCCATTATTGGAGCCCGATGCTGGAACACAACGGCGAGATCGTACAGGGCAAGGGATTCATTATCGATGACCTGACGACGCATGCCATTGATTTCATCAAGCAGGACTCTGATCAGCCGTTCTTTGTCTATCTACCTTACAATACTCCTCATTCACCAATGCAGGTGCCGGAACGTTGGTGGAAAAAATTCAAAGACGCTGAACTGAAGATGCACAATCGCGACCGGACAAAGGAAAAGGATACCCATCTTAGGGCAGCGTTGGCAATGTGTGAAAACATCGACTGGAACGTAGGAAGATTGCTGAAAACGCTGGAAGAAACGGACCAGCAGAGGAACACCATAGTCGTATATTTCTGTGACAACGGTCCTAACGGATTTCGATGGAACGGCGATATGAAGGGCCGTAAAGGATCGACAGACGAAGGCGGGGTGCGATCACCATGTCTGGTCCGCTGGCCGGAAAAGATAACAGCCGGTACAAGAGTGCAAACCAACGGTGCCGCCATAGATCTGCATCCAACACTGGCGTCCATGGCGGGAATTAAAACCGTCAACACGAAACAGTTCGACGGAATAGACCTGACGACAGTAATTCAGGGAACTTCCCGAAGTACGGCGGCCAGAGTCATCGTGTCACACTGGAAAGGTAAAGTCAGTGCAAAGACCGGTACTTACCGCATGGATACGGCCGGAAAACTGTTCGATCTTGCAGTGGACCCCGGTCAGCGTCTCAACATAGCGGCGAAGAACTCAAAGATCACTACCACGCTGAAAGCGGCTATCGATACCTTCAGGGCTGAGGTAACGCCGGGGTACGATGATGATCAGCGACCGTTTGTGGTCGCTCATCCGGACTACCCGCTGACTCAGATACCCGCTCGTGATGGTCAGGAACATGGGGGTATCAAACGCTCTAACCGATTTCCAAACAGTTCGTATTTCCTGAACTGGACAAAGACGGAAGACAGTATAACCTGGGATGCACAGGTGCTTTCCAGCGGAAACTATGAAGTGGAGATCTATTACAGTTGCCCGAAGGGTGACGAAGGGTCGGAAATCGAACTCAGTTTCAACGACAGCAGGTTGATCGGTAAAATCACCAAAGCTCATCCGTCAGAGCTGGTTGGTGCTGCCGAGGATAAATTTGAACGAGCGGAGTCCTACGAACAGAACTGGACCAGCATACTACTGGGAGAGATCAATCTGAAATCGGGTAAAGGCACTCTGACACTGCGAGCCACCAAAATCCCCGGCAGGAAGGTGATGGATTTTCGTTTGATGATGTTGAGGCGCAAGTAGCGGTCGATTAGCTGTACCAGCTGGTATCATTCATCGACGAATTGGAAACAACAGTATCGTTCACAGTAATCAGCCAGAGTTGCACAAATCAGAACAACGAATAAAGGATGTTTTGGCTCAGGAGAGTCAGACTACAGAAAACCACGATGAAAATAACGCGTATCGCAGCGTATCAGATTGACCTACCGCTGCACGAAGGCAGCTACAAATGGTCAGGTGGCAAATCGGTAGATGTCTTTGACAGCACAGTGATCCGGATAGAAACAGACGAGGGCGTAGTAGGGCACGGCGAGGTCTGTCCGCTGGGACCGTTCTATCTACCCGCCTATGCAGCCGGTGTCCGCGCAGGGATCGCTGAACTGGGCCCACTTTTACGGGGGAAAGACCCGATACAGATCGGAAAACTCAACAATTTCATGGACAAAGCCATGAAGGGACATCCATACGTAAAATCCGGCATCGATATGGCCTGTTGGGACATACTGGGCCAGGTCGCCGGATTACCCGTGTGTGAGTTGCTGGGAGGCCGGTATGGCAACGACTTTGTGCTGTATCGAGCCATCTCGCAGCAGCCACCAGTCGAGATGGCGAAGAACGTCGAAGGCTACCGCAATGAAGGCTATCGTCGATTTCAGCTGAAAGTCGGAGGCGATCCGGATGAAGATATCGAAAGAATACGAGCTGTCAGCAGGGTTCTTGAACCGGGTGACAAGTTGATCGCGGACGCTAATACCGGGTGGCTGATGCATGAAGCTGCTCGGGTTGTGCGAGCCGTCAGGGACGTCGATGTGTATATCGAGCAGCCCTGTGAATCGTATGACGAATGTCTTTCGATTCGTCGCAGGACGGACCATCCGTTTATCATGGATGAACATATCAACGGGATGGCAGTGTTGCTTAAAGCTCACGCAGATCGAGCCGCCGACGTCGTGAATATCAAGATCAGCAAGTTTGGCGGACTGACGCGAGCCAGGCAGGCACGTGATCTGTGCGTATCACTGGGCATCGCCATGACCATCGAAGACAGCTGGGGCGGCGACATAATCACCGCCGCGATTGCTCACCTGGCGCACAGTACACCGACCGAGAACCTGTTCACAAGCACGGACTTCAACAGTTATGTCACCGTCAGCAACGCAGATGGTGCGCCGCAAAGGAAGAACGGTCGAATGGCCGCGTCAACCGAGACTGGACTGGGTGTCAGGCCTCGGTATGACTTACTGGGCGAACCGGAAGTGGATATCCGCTGAACAAAACGACGAAGTGTTTAGTCTTCTTTTCGTCGACGTTTCATGGTCATCGATGCCAGAGCGAGACCGAGCAGCGAAGCACTTTTTCGTTCACCAGTTGTCGAGGGTTCACGTGATGCCACAGCTGTCGAAGCTTCAGCAGCGGCGTTTTCAGCTGGCAACAGAGTCGATTCTTCAACTTCGGCAAACGGTGTATCCCACCAATCGGAGGTGGCCAGTTCATCCATAATAGTGTCAAGGGCGTGAAGCGGCACTTCGTCGCTGCTAAGTTCGACAGCAACATCTGATGGCACGACCAGTTTCGCAGCAACCACAGCCGCCGGATGCACAGTGATACTGACCAGATCGTCGGACCATTGCTCATTGCTGATGGAAGCAACGATGGCTTCGGACTTGACAGAGTCATGATCCGGAATCGAGGGTTGATCAGCCGACGTCACGCGGAAATCAAGAGGCTGACTCCATGGTCCTGGTGTACCATCAGCATTGACACCTCGGATCCACCATCGATAAGTGCCGATCGCCAGGTTGTTTGTTGGCGTATAAGTAGCGTTACCTGTGGCAGCGACAATGTCAGGAGTTATTACTTCATTCAGGACAGTCGGCTGCCCGGTGGCCAGCATGTTTTTGACAATGATTTCGTAGGACGTAAGGTTCGGCAGTGTTGTCCACAGGTACGACGGTGTATTGTCGAAAGTAAACCCCTGAGGCCCGATCAGTGTTGGGGCGTTACTGATGGTCGAGTTCACAGAGAAGGTGATCGGGTTGCTCCATTGTGAAGCGTTGCCGGCGACATCATGTCCTCGGACCCATGCCCGGAAATTACCGTTCAACAGTGGTAATTGAGCGGTGAAGGTCAAATCGGTCAGGTCATCCCGGTAGATGACTCGGGATTGACCCGTCGTTTCGTTGTTCACCCAAAGTTCATATCGAACGTATTCGGGAACACCGGTCCAGGTGAAAGTCGGAAGGTTGGTCGAGGCGACGACACCGACCGGAGCAGTCATCACAGGAGCCGGAACCCAGAAGGTCTCAGAACTGCTCCACGCTGCCGCGCCACTGTCTTCATTAAATGCTCGGACCCACCATCGATAAGTGGCATTTCGGAGAACAACCGCCGGATCGGTGTAATAGATTGAGGTCGCACCCTCGACATGTGGGATGTTAGTGTTGTGAATGACCCGGGCTGTCTGAGTGTTGGAGTTGTTCACCCACAGCTCGTAATGGGTGGATCCAGCGATCGCCAGCCATTCAAAGACCGGAGTCCTGTCGGTCGTTGTAACCCCCTGAATGGGTGAGATAAGCGTGGGGCCCTGGTTGCGATTCTTCGTAAAGTCGAACTGGTCACTCCACAACCCGGCTTCACCATCGTCGTCGATCGCTCGAACCCAGACACGAAAATCACCGTTTCCAAGCAGGTCTGTCGGCGTATATGACGTAGCACCAGAGACAATCTGATTCGTAATCAACTGTGATGACGTCAGCGTAATCGTGTTGCCGCCACTGTCCGTCAAAGTACCGTTCAGCTGACTGAGCCAGATTTCATACTGGTTGGCTCCAACATCGGTCCACGTGATCGTGGGCGTGTCATCGAGTGTCAGCCGTGTTTCAGGTTCAGGCCCTGTAATCACGGGGCGGGTGACCGTGAACTGACTGCCGGTGCTCCATGCTCCGGCGTTACCAGTATCGTCGAAGGCTCGCACCCAGACGCGGAAGTAGCCTTCGCTAAGACGGTTCGAAGACTCCCACACCGCCTGATCGGTGCCGACCACCAGAGCCTGTTGAGCGTCAATAAAGCTTTGGTTAATCGGAATGCCAATCGTGGTCGAACGATCGGCAGGATCAAGCTGTGCCACCCAGACCTGGTAACGATCGGCGTCAGGGATGGCAGTAAAAGTAAATTCCGGTGTCGTGTCAAATTCGATATCAAAGTTCAGCGGATCAATGAGCGTCATGCGCTGAACAATAAACGTGTACGGCAAACTCGTGGCTGAACCGCTGGCGTTTGCTGCCGTCACCACAGCCTGATAGGTGCCCGGTATCAGATTGGTGGTTGGTGTATAGCTGGTGTCTGTCAGGCCGGGTTCATCGATAACGGTCAGTCCGGTATCAAGATTGACAACCACCAGGGCGAAAGTGCCGGTACCGGATATCCATGAGATCGTAGGTGTCAGGTCGCTTGTACCGGCACTGTGCGGGGCGATGATCACAGGTGCAGAAGGCGCGGCGACATCGATCACCACGGTGGCAATATCCGTAGCCGCGATGTCATCCGTCACACGCAGCGCCGCGGTGCGCGCGCCAAGAGTACCGTATGCATGTGTAGCCGTTGATCCGGTGGCATCCACAGTAAATGTCATACCGTCATAGTCAAAATCCCATTCGTACGTGACGATTCGGCTGGCACCCGGTGTTAAGGTGTGAGTCGAGCTGGTACCGCTGAAGGAGACGTCTTCACCGACTCCCGCGGGATTAGGTGTGGCGGAAAGAATCGCGACGGGCTGGCTGACGAAGAATTCAGAAGCACCGATGTCGATGGCGAAAACACCATCATCGTTTCCTTCCACAAGACGTGGAGACAGGGCCGTATGACCCTGGTCTGATTCCGCAAGGACAGCCGCGTCAGTGTCGGGAATCTGCAGCTCATTTGCAAAGACTGTACGACTGCCAGCATCAATAGCAAACGCATCAGAAGCCAGCGTGTGCAACCAGGTGCCGTTGTGCGGACTACTCGACAGAGCATTCAGTCCGGCAGTGGTGACACCGGCGACCGTATCAGACGTCAGCAGCAAAGACTGTTCCGGCGTGCCGTCCAGCGTGCCAAAGAAGTTGAAGCCCAGCGAGTTAATTGGACCAAACAGGTCTGACGACGTCAGGGCCGTATTCTGATCGACGATGGTGTTACCAAGTTGAATAGTGGACAGGCCTTCCTGATAGAGTCCACCGCCGGCCGCTTCCGCATGATTAAAAGCGATGGTGGAATTAACGGCCCTGAGAGACCCGAACGCGCTGACAGGCTGGATGGTAATGTTAACAGCTGTGGACAGCAGTTCGTTGTAGACACCGCCACCACGTGAAACCGCAGTGTTCGAGGAAACGGTCGCATTCAGCAGGGTGAGGTTGCCATGATTGAAGACACCACCACCACGTGAGCCGGCCGTGTTTCGGGAAATCGAAGAGTACGAAACGCCAACTGTTCCGAGGTTGTAAATACCACCCCCCTGATTATACGCCTCGTTGTCAATAATGTTGACATCCGTCATCCGGACGATGCCCGCTGATGCCGCCGTAATGCCAGTCGGAGTCGAACGACCTTCTACAAAAATGCCGGCACCGTCAAAGGATTCGCCGTGCTGGATGGTCAGGTTCTCAAGAATCAGTTCCACACCGGGAAAGACATGGAAAATGCGGTCAAGCTGAGCCGCGTCAATCACCGTGTCCAGCGCAGTAGCCCCGGTTCCCCGGATCGTCAGATCGTCACGGATGTCAAGGTCACCGGTCAGCCCGCTGTCCTCGAAACGACCGGTACGCGTCAGAGTGTAGGTACCGGCAGCCAGTGTCAGAACGTCGGCGCCGGTATTCGCATTCGTCTCATTGATACCAGCACGAAGAGAGCGGTTGCCATTGACGTCAGCGATGATGCCGTCACCAGGAATGTTGTCGACGGTATCACCCGTAAATGAGACATTGTTGTCGACAGTCCACGACTCAGTTTCAGCACCAGTGACCACCAGGGGACCCTGGTCCAGATCCATAATGCTTGACCCGGCAACGACGACCGTGAAGACGTAATTACCGTTTTCTCCGGTCAGAGCGGCCAGGTTAGTGATCTCATAAGTTTCAGCATCGATGGGGTTAAGAATCGCGCCACCCAGTCCGAACATGTCCAGAACGGCGCCATTTCGAGTCAGCTGAAAATCAGCTTCGGCGACCCCGGTCACATCCTCACTGAACGTCACAGTCAGGCTGGTGATGGATGTGCCGATCGGATCCGGAGAAACCTGAGTGATGCTTTGAACAAACGGATCCTGGTTAGGAATCGAAACAGCCGCTGTCACGCCGGGACTGGCGGCTGGCACCGCAACGGGAGCGGATGGTGGTGCCGCGGCAAATACCGGGATGGACCCGACGGGGGCATTAATGCTCAGCGAGTAGCTGCGAACCGTACCGTAGCTAAAGCTCTTGCCACCTGGCGCGAAAAAATCCAGGTTTGAACTTTCATCACTCAGGATCTCAACGATGTAGGAGCGGCCGGCAACAACGTCGACCGTCATGCTAGCGGAATTGCCAGCATTCACCGTCGTACGGACAGGAACGCCGTTCCCAGCCACCACCATAGGGACTTCACTGGACTGCTCGTCGGGGTTCACTTCATAGATCAGGAAGCTCAGGAAGTCACCAACCGCATCCGTGGCTGTGACATCAACATCAAGAGTACCGGTCCCGGCGGCAATGAATTGATAGTAGTCGCGATCACCTTTGCGATCGATATTGAGGTTGTTATTCGTGGCCAGCGAATTGACGGATATAGTCCCGGATAAAGGCGTCTGGACGCCTGTCAGCGGATCCAGGAAAAGTGGCGTAGCGCCGACAAATCCATCGTTTTCGTCCAGAGAGTCAGCGACGATAGGTGCTTCGCCGTTCTGAACGTCAAATACATCGCCACGCTGCAGAGAATAAGGCGTGAGTCCGGAAAAACCCGGTTGATTTATGCCGGTGTCCCATTGATAGTTTTCTTCAGCAAAAAACGGAGATATGTTGACGGTGTCAAAGAAGTCACTGTAGCCGGAAACTGTTCCGGTCTCGTTGAATGCATCAAAGTCAAAGTCCGATTCAACACGCCATGTCGGGGTGCCCCAGCCGTCATAAGACCAGAACCCTCCAGGAGCGGGCAGGATCGGCTGGGAAGACGGCACCTGACCGACAGTGTTCAGATAGCCCAGCGTCCTTGTCGAGTTACGGCGACGTTCTGTACCACCACGGGCCCCGTCCAGAAAGACCCCATCGTCTTGCGGAGCGGCCCCCCCATTGGCCACGCGGGACTTGAAGATACGTTCATTGTTATCAAGGAAGGCGAAACCATTGATCACATCAAGAGAATTACCAGTGTTTTCTCGAAAGGACAGGTCCAGTCGCGACAACGGGTCGCGAAAGCCCCCGGTCCAG
>Ga0315331_10003521_pt1 | contig 11869 bp, 11 predicted proteins | sample M160m34915metaG_FD_203456 | JGI IMG/M metagenome (GOLD analysis project Ga0315331, IMG submission 203456) | Ammonia-oxidizing marine archaeal communities from Monterey Bay, California, United States - M1 60m 34915 | ecosystem: Environmental > Aquatic > Marine > Intertidal zone | place: USA...
TTTGCCCCCGCCGACCTATCTGCAAGGGAGGCTGTCCTCCAGATGCTCAGAAAGGCGATGGGCGCACTCTCACCAAGAGGCCAAGTGATCATCGCAATTGAGAACCGACTTGGTGCAAAGTACCTGACCGGGTGGCCCGAGGATCACCTCGGCACGTCCTGGCCGGGAATCGCCGGATACCCGGCAACGGAAAGCGTCCAGGAAGGTATTCGTACGTTTGACAGGCCGGAATGGGAGAGTTTGTTCACAGAGCTCGACTTGAAATGTAGATTTTTCTACCCGCTACCAGACTACAAGCTACCTAAAGCTGTTATCAGTGACAGTGGCGTTGATGCCCCCGGTGTTGACTCAATATGGGGTAGGCATGTCTCGGTCAATCGTACGCCCGTTGCGCCACCGCCTGTACCGGCAAGATTTCAACAAAATGCCCTGTATCGCTCAGGTCTGTTTTCAGCCTGTGCGGACTCCTTCGGGATCGTGTTGGCGAACACGGACGAGGCGTTGGAGGGAGTGATGCCGTATGACTGGATCGTTTTTGAAGATTCCACGATGGGCGTCGATCAGGGTATAAGCCTTACCCGTGGGGCCAGTGCTGTTAGACCTTTTCCAGACAGGGGGTCGCCAGGTGAAGTCGTCTCCTTGCCTAGGGGTGAGCCTCTCTTTCAGTACTGGCTACGATGCGCGGCTGCGAGCCGTGATCGGCAGAGTTTCTTAAGGCTTTTATTTGAACCATTGTCGAGCGCGATCAGGGCCGGTAACTTATCCCCGGCTTGCGCATTGTTGGTCGATGATGCGGGAGAGATTCTGGCTGAGCCTTTCCCTTGGCCGGATGCCAAGAGTGGGGGATCCAGAGGTGGCGCATACGGGTGGGCGGAGACTGTACTCGACCAGTTCTTCTGCCTGGCACAGGCCGATCTTGAGAGCCTGCCCAAGATGGGGGAGTGGGAGGGCAAAGGCGGAGTTAAACAAGAGGTGCTCGACCAATTGAAAAGAGATTTGGAGCATCAGATCGATTCGCCTGGCCGACTCACTTTTTCCGCAATTTATTGGGCATCCGCAACGGAAGAATTTTCGGAGAAGCGAAAGTGTGTGATGCTTTGCCCTCTTGAAGGTACGCAATCCTTAGTTTTTGCCCTGCCGGAGTCCGTAGACTCAGAGATGTCGCTGCGTTTTGATCCCTCAGATCATGATCTCGAAACGTCCACGCAAACCGTCATTGTGGAGGCGTTGCGCGCCTCCGCGGGTCGTGATGAGAGCGGTGTTGACCTGATGCCGGCCCTGACAGGGGGCGAAATCGGTCTGACGCACCAGTTGGGAATTGTGACGCAGGGCGACGAGGTCCTCCTTGAAATTCAGGGTAATGATCCCTGGCTTGTAATTGATCTTGCTCCCTTTGGGCTGCCTGCCGGAATCGTGTTCGAGCGGGTCGAGGTCAGGCTGAGATGGGGCGTAAACGACTCGACCGTGAAGGCCCTTTGAGGAAGTACGTTGATTGACCGTCTACATGGAGGCGACTAGAATCTCGCCATCCATTTTCGGCTGCTTTTAGCGGATCTTCCTCAGTCGAGTGCTCGCAAATTATCTCCCCGTACTACTGTTCCTGCTGACTGGAATTGTGATTGGCGTGGTTGCGCTTGCAGCCGGCCGTGTATTGAGTCCGCGTAACCCGTACCCTGCAAAACTGTCTGCCTACGAGTGTGGTTTTGAAGCGTTCGAAGATGCCCGGATGAAGTTCGACGTTCGTTACTATCTCGTGGCGATTCTGTTCATTATTTTTGATCTGGAGATTGCCTTTTTATTCCCCTGGGCGATTGTTCTTGATGAGATTGGCGTCTTCGGCTTCTGGTCAATGATGATTTTCCTTGCGATCCTCGTCGTTGGCTTCATCTATGAGTGGAAGAAAGGTGCCCTGGAGTGGGAGTGAAAAAATATGGCTATTGACGGGGTTATGTCGCAAGGGTGGGCGACTGCTCGGCTTGACGACTTGATTAATTGGGCGCGGACTGGGTCAATGTGGCCGATGACTTTCGGTCTCGCCTGCTGCGCGGTCGAGATGATGCATGCCGGAGCATCGCGCTATGACCTCGATCGTTTTGGTGTGATCTTCAGGCCTAGCCCACGGCAGTCTGACGTAATGATTGTGGCTGGGACACTAACCAACAAGATGGCGCCAGCCTTAAGGCGCGTTTATGACCAGATGCCTGAGCCGCGGTGGGTGATCTCAATGGGGTCGTGCGCTAACGGCGGTGGGTACTACCACTACTCATATTCCGTAGTTCGTGGATGTGACCGTATTGTTCCGGTAGATGTGTATGTCCCGGGTTGCCCACCGACGCCGGAAGCATTGATGTACGGCATTATTCAGTTGCAAAAGAAGATCAAGCGTGACGACACCATCGCCCGCTAGCGATCCAGACCACGGAGACGTCGGCCACCCTGGGGATGAGAATCTTCCGGAGGAGTGGGTGGTTAGATTCGGCGCGACGGTCTCCTCGGCATATGGGGAACAGACCGTGGTTGTTGACCATCGTGCGGTCTATGACTTGTTGCGCGCTCTGCGAGATGACCCTGTCACCCGCTACGAACAGTTGATTGATCTATGCGGGGTGGATTACGGCGGTGAGATGCCAGCATCCGGCAGGCATCCGGACCGCTTTGCCGTTGTCTACCACCTTTTGTCTGTCAGTCGAAACGAACGACTACGGGTAATGGTTTACCTGCCCGAGGAAAATCCTCGCGTCAGGAGTGTGATTCCAATCTGGGCTTGTGCCGATTGGTACGAAAGGGAGGCATTTGACCTTTTTGGAATTCTCTTCGAGGGACACCCGGATCTTCGTCGACTGCTTACAGACTACGGGTTTATTGGATATCCAATGCGCAAGGATTTCCCGCTCAGTGGTCATGTCGAGATGCGCTTTGATGAGGAAAAAGGGCGTGTCGTTTACGAGCCTGTGTCTATTGAACCAAGGGTAACCGTCCCTCGTGTCATCCGCCATGAGTCAGTCGAATGAGCGAGATACGTAATTACACGATGAACTTTGGGCCACAGCATCCGGCAGCGCACGGAGTGTTGCGGCTTGTGATGGAGATGGATGGAGAGGTCGTGGAGCGAATTGATCCGCACATCGGCCTTTTGCACCGGGGGACCGAAAAGCTCGCCGAAAGCAAACCCTATAACCACAACATCGGCTATATGGACCGTCTCGATTACGTTTCGATGATGTGTAACGAGCACGCTTATGTTCTTGCAATAGAAAAACTTCTCGGCGTGACGCCTCCGCTCAGGGCTCAGTATATCCGGGTGATGTTTTCCGAAATTACCCGGATCCGTAACCATCTGCTGTGGATTGCCGCCCACGGGTTGGATATCGGGGCGATGGCCGTATTTCTTTATGCATTCCGTGAGCGCGAAGACCTATGCGATGTATACGAGGCAACTTCCGGCGCGCGTTTACACGCTGCCTATTTCCGTCCTGGTGGGGTGTATCGGGACCTGCCTGAGCAGATGCCGAAATATGAGGCGTCCAGAGTTCACTCGGAAGACGAAATTCGGGCCAAGAACGTCAATCGGGAGGGTTCCGTTCTGGATTTCATAGAGTCCTTCGTCGAGCGTTTCCCTGGTTGTGTCGATGAGTACGAGAACCTCCTGACCGATAACCGTATCTGGAAGCAGCGAACGGTCGATATCGGAGTGGTCGATCCGGAGCGGGCGATGCAGTTGGGTTTTACCGGTCCAATGTTGAGAGGTTCGGGTGTGGAGTGGGATCTTCGGCGCAAGCAGCCTTATGAGGTCTATCCTGAACTAGAGTTTGATATCCCGGTTGGCGTTACGGGCGATTGCTATGACCGTTATCTGGTCAGAGTTGAGGAGATGCGGCAGTCCAATCACGTCATCGGTCAATGTATCGACTGGCTGCGTCAGCATCCAGGGCCGGTGATGATTGATGATCATAAATTTGCGCCGCCGGAGCGGAGCGAAATGAAGGAGGACATGGAGTCCCTTATTCATCACTTCAAGTTATTTACTGAGGGTTACAGTACTCCGCCCGGCCAGGTGTATCAGGCGGTCGAAGCGCCCAAAGGGGAGTTCGGTATCTTTATCGTCTCAGACGGCTCCAATAAGCCCTACCGCCTGAAGATCCGCGCCCCCGGCTTCGCGCATCTCGCGTCATTGAACGAGATGGCCCAAGGCCATATGCTGGCCGACGTCGTTGCGATTATCGGGACGCAGGACATCGTTTTTGGAGAGGTCGACCGATGACGACGGATTCGGGTGGAATCCTTTCGGAGTCCATCATTCAGAAAATCGATGCGGAAGCGGCCAAATATCCGTCTCGTCGCGCTGCCGTGAAATCAGCGCTGCGTTATGCGCAGGCGGAGCATGGCTGGATTAATGAGGACGTGGTCGCGGCCGTGGCGGAGGTGTTGAATCTGGAGCGGATTGAGGTATTTGAGGTCGCAACTTTTTACGATATGTTCTACACGCGTCCGGTGGGCCGGTTCCCCGTGCGGGTGTGTACTAATGTTTCATGCCTTCTTCGAGGTGCCGACAACATCATGGAGTCCTTGTGTGAGCGTCTCGGGGTCGAGGTCGGCGAGACCACGGCAGACGGTCGTTTCACAGTGTTTCCAGCGGAATGTCTCGGGGCATGTGGCGGCGCACCGATGATGTTGGTGGGCGATGCCTATCACGAAGACCTCACCCCGGAAGGTCTCGATGCCATCCTTGAGCGTTACCGGTGAGTCCGATCTGTGAAATTCGGGTTTGCCTGCCGCCTGAGGGGCTCGACATGCCGTGGACCCTAGATTCCTACCGCGAGTATGGTGGATATGAGGCATGGGAAGGGGTGCTGAGGAACCAGACCCCCCGGGAAGAGATTATCGAGACCATTAAATCTTCTGGCCTGCGTGGCCGTGGTGGTGCCGGTTTCCCCACCGGCCTTAAATTGAGCTTCATGCCCCGAGAGGCAGCCGAGCAGAAATACATTGTGTGTAACTCCGATGAGAGCGAACCCGGCACATTTAAGGATCGCGACATCCTGCGATTCAATCCTCATCAGGTCATTGAAGGAATGGCGCTCGCCGGGTACGCGATCGGGGCGACGGTGGGCTTTAACTACATTCGGGGTGAATATCACGAGCCTTGGCAGCGGTTTGAATCGGCGCTGGTTGAGGCGCGGCAGGCAGGCCTTCTGGGCAACGATCTCCTTGGGTCCGGAATTGAATTTGAACTGCACAGTCAACGGGGCGCAGGGGCGTACATCTGCGGTGAGGAGACCGCGTTGCTGGAATCGCTGGAAGGAAAGAAGGGTCAGCCACGGTTTAAGCCGCCGTTTCCGGCTCAAGTCGGCGCCTTCGGAAAACCGACCACGATCAACAACACCGAGACACTTGCGTCGATTCCGCCCATTATTCGAAACGGTCCCGATTGGTTCGCTAAACTTGGGATCGAGAACAGCGGCGGGAGCAAGGTTTTTTCTGTTTCCGGACACGTTAACCGGCCCGGAAACTATGAAGTACCCATGGGCATCCCCTTCAAGGACCTGTTGACGCTGGCTGGCGGCGTGCAGGATGGCCGTGCGTTGAAGGCAGTCATCCCCGGAGGGTCATCGGTCCCTGTGGTCCCGGCAGATGCCATCATGGGGTGCACCATGGACTATGACGGCCTCAGCAAAGTAGGTTCGGCGCTCGGCGCCGGCTCCGTCATTGTTATGGATGAAACCACTTGTATGGTCGAAGTGCTTGAACGCATCTCGTATTTCTACTTTGCCGAATCGTGCGGACAATGCACACCCTGTCGGGAAGGAACCGGGTGGCTTTACCGGATTCTCAGGCGTGTCCGAAGTGGGGAGGGTACTCACCAAGATCTCGATCGCCTTAAATCGGTTGCAGACCGAATTGAAGGACGAACAATCTGTGCGCTGGGAGACGCCGCCGCTTGGCCGGTGCAGAGCTTCCTCAAACACTTCCGCCACGAGTTCGAAGCCATGATTCCGGGTGAGGAGCCCGCCTGATGGACGCCCGGGCAACTGTGACGGTTGTGATTGATGGCCGTGAGGTTGAGGCACAACCGGGAAGCATGATTATCGAGGCGGCGGATACGGCGAATATTTATATCCCACGGTTCTGTTATCACCCGAAGTTGTCCATTGCCGCGAACTGCCGGATGTGTCTGGTTGAGGTAGAGAAGGCACCCAAACCACTGCCGGCCTGCGCCACTCCGGTTGCCGACGGGATGGTGGTACAGACACAGTCTGCGACAGCTGTCGAGGCACAGCAGGGTACGATGGAATTCCTGCTGATTAATCACCCCCTCGATTGCCCCGTCTGTGATCAAGGGGGAGAGTGCCCATTGCAAGATCAGGCAATGGGTTATGGCCAGGACTTTTCCCGGTATCAAGAGGATAAACGGGTTAAAGCATCTCTCGACCTTGGCCCACTGGTGGCCACGGCAATGACACGATGCATTCATTGCACGCGCTGTGTGCGCTTTGGTCGTGAGATCGCCGGCACTATGGAACTCGGTGCGACAGGTCGGGGTGAGGATATGACTATCGAAACCTATCTCGATGGCTCGGTCGACAGCGAAGTATCGGGCAACATTATCGATTTGTGCCCCGTCGGCGCCTTGACCTCAAAACCTTATCTATTTACCGCACGGCCCTGGGAGTTGCTGAGTCATTCCGGGATCAGCCCACATGACAGCCTTGGAACCAACATCATGTTTCAGACCGCACATCATGCGGTGAAGCGGGTGGTCCCAAGAGCGAATGAAGATGTCAACGAGTGCTGGATATCAGATCGGGACCGTTTTGCCTACGAAGGGGCTGAGTGTGACGATCGGCTGACCCAGCCGATGGTTCGCGAAAGGGGAGGACTGGTCGAGACATCCTGGGAGGAAGCGATTAAAGAGGCATCTGTGGTGATGCAGCTGGCGACTCAGCAAGATGAGTCGGGACTCGCAGCACTGATCCACCCGATCAGCTCCGTTGAAGAATTTTTTCTCCTTCAGAAGATCATGCGGGGTCTCGGATCAGATCACATTGATCATCGACTTTTTCAGAGGGACTTCTCCGATGATCTGGCCTCACCGGTTTATCCAGGACTTGAGGTCCCGCTTGGCGATATTGAATCGCTCAAAGGCTTGCTGCTAGTTGGGTGTAATCCCCGAAAAGAGGCGCCGCTCCTTGCGCTTCGAATACGTAAAATGGTCGCAGAAGGCGGCGTGGTCGGGACGATCGGGTCGCAGGCGCTGGATGCAAATTTTGACATCGCGGCGCAACAGTACGTGAACCCATCCCTTCTACCCGGTGCGCTCTCCAGTCTGGCTAAAGCTGTGGGGGTTGCTGAGGCTGACCTCGCAGGTTTGTCAGTGGAAGACTCAGCCATTGATGATCAGGATAGCCGGGCGCTGGGCGGTCTACTGGCACAAGTGGGTAGCGATGGTGCGATCATTCTTGGGCAAAGTGCGCTCAATCATTCGGCAGGCGCGGCCCTTCGTCTTATTGCGGGGAAACTGGCACAGCAGACAGGTATGCGTTTGGGAATATTAGCGCCCGCCAACAGTGCCGGTGCGTGGTGGGCGGGTGCGGTTCCGCACCGGAATCCCGAAGGAGTGCCTTCAACCGGGAAAGGATCAAATGCTCTGGAGATGACCGATCTGAGCGTTCACACTGCATTGGTTTATGGTCTTGAGCCGGCTATGGATCATGCTGACCCGGTACGACTGAACGAGATGCTTGATCGCGCTAAGAAAGTGGTTGCGTTCAGTGCGTTTCGATCTGCGGTGCCGACTCAGGCAGATGTTGTGCTTCCGATTGGCCCCTACACAGAGGCTTCCGGTAGTTATATCAATTGCAATGGTGCGATGCAGTTTTCACGGGCCGCGTTGTCGCCACGGGATAATTCTCGCCCCGGATGGAAGGTGCTCCGGGTGCTGGGGAATTATCTTTCTTTGTCTGGTTTTGATTACGACGACGTCGCGCAGGTGTGCAAGGAGCTGCGAAGCCCCCCCGCTGTTACGATGGGGTTCTCCGAGGCCTTATCCCGACACCCCGAATATGGTGCGAATGCACGGACCATGGGGAGACGCACGTTCTCGATCGTTGCAGAGCAAGCCATCTACCAGAGCGATCCGGTCGTCCGACGATCAACAGCGCTCGCAAAAACGCATGATGGACGTATCGCTGATTGCTGCCGATTTCACCCCGAAGATCTGAAGATGTTGGGTTTGGTCGAGGGGTGTGAAATTCAATTGGTCGGTGAACACCACAGGGCCACTCTGCGATTGATGGCGGATCCAGGCGTGGTGCCCGGGTGTGTCTTTGTTTTTCTGGGATCATCGAAAACGGCGGCATTTGGGGCTGACACGACCGTGACCGTCGAGCCGGTCAACGACCATGACTGAAGCATTAGTCACGCTCTGGGGCGAGTTGCCGTTGTTGGTTCAACTAGGATTCAAGTTCGGAGCGATCCTGCTTCCCCTGTTGGGAGCAGTTGCCTACTACACGCTCGCTGAGCGCAAAGTGATCGCCTACATGCACGTGCGCATCGGCCCGAACCGTGTGGGGCCCAGAGGACTACTGCAGCCGATAGCAGATGCTGTCAAGTTGATGTTCAAGGAAATGATCATTCCGACCCACGCGGATCGGTATCTCTTTTTAATCGCGCCCGTTCTTGCACTGGCACCCGCGCTTGGGGCGTGGGCCGTCATTCCCTTCACCGACACGCTTGTTCTGGCAGATATTGATGCAAGCCTGCTCTACGTTTTGGCGTTGACCTCGATGGGGGTGTACGGCGTGGTGATTGCCGGGTGGGCCTCCAACTCGAAATACGCTTTCTTGGGCGCGATGCGCTCAGCAGCCCAGATCGTCGCCTACGAGATTGCGATGGGGTTCGCGCTGGTCGGTGTGTTGATGGCAGCCGGTTCATTGAATCTCAGAGAAATTGTCGTCGCACAATCCGGGGGGCTCCATGAGTGGTTTTTCCTTCCGTTGTTTCCTTTGTTCGCGGTTTACCTGATCAGTGGGGTCGCCGAGACCAACCGATCACCCTTTGATGTGGCCGAAGGCGAATCAGAGATTGTCGCGGGATTCCATGTGGACTACTCGGGCATGGGCTTTGCGGTTTTCTTTCTGGCAGAGTATGCGAACATGATCCTGATTTCGGCGTTGACCGTGATCATGTTTCTCGGTGGCTGGCATGCACCACTTCCGATGGCGCCGTTCACCTGGGTCCCCGGCATCGTCTGGTTTTTTGGAAAACTCGCCGCCATCGCTTTCCTGTTCCTCTGGTTTCGGGCAACCTTTCCGCGCTACCGGTATGATCAGATAATGCGCCTTGGCTGGAAAGTTTTTATTCCGGTAACACTCATTTGGATTACGGTAATTGGGTTCGCAAAGGTTTTCACTCCAATCGGTCACTGGTTCGGGTAACGAGACTGTGCTGACAAGATTCATAAAAACCTGGTTTTTGCCGGAACTGTTTCGAGGCCTTAGCGTGACCGGCGGGTATTTTTTCCGCAAGAAGTTTACAGTGCAGTACCCAGAGGAGAAGACCCCAAAATCACCACGCTTCCGGGGGTTGCATGCACTGCGCCGTTATCCGAACGGAGAGGAACGTTGTATCGCCTGCAAATTGTGTGAAGCAGTCTGCCCCGCCCTCGCGATCACAATCGAGTCCGAAGAGCGTGATGACGGCACCCGGCGCACAACGCGTTATGACATTGATCTGTTTAAGTGCATCTATTGCGGTTACTGCGAAGAGGCATGCCCCGTAGATTCGATCGTACTTACGGATCTGCATGAGTATCATTTCGAGACCGGCGCATCGGGGACCATCAGTAAAGAGAATCTGCTCCGCATCGGTGACGACCATGAGGGCGCAATCGCCAAGGCCCGGCGGGCAGACGCTCCGTATCGCTAGCTTATGACTTTTCTCGAAGTTGTTTTCTACGTTTTTGCAGCGGTCTTGATTGCGTCAAGCCTGTTGGTGGTGACCGTGCGGAACCCAGTTCGTGCGGCTCTCTTTCTAGTGCTGGCTTTTTTCAGTGCAGCTTGCCTCTGGCTCACCCTGGAAGCGGAGTTTCTCGCAATTACACTGGTTCTCGTGTATGTCGGGGCAGTGATGGTCCTTTTCCTCTTCGTCATCATGATGCTGGATATTGATATTGCCCAGATGCGGGCAGGGTTTGCTAACTACCTTCCTCTGGGGTCAATTGTGGCGCTGGTTATGGCAGCCGAACTGATTCTGGTCATGTTGTCAGGCGAGTTCGGGGTGACTGAACTTCCGCGACCCGCTGGGCAGGAAGTGGGTTACAGCAATACTGAGGCGTTGGGTAGGCTGGTTTACACGGATTACGTGTTCGCATTTGAAGTTGCTGCTGTGATCCTGCTCGTTGCGATCATTGCAGCGATTTCGTTGACCCTTCGCCGGCGCCCCGAAACCCGCTACCAGGCCCCTGAAAAGCAGGTTCGGGTGAGAAAAGAAGATCGCATCCGGATAATAAAGATGCCGCGCCGTCCGGAAGAGAAATCATGATTCCACTTTCACACTACTTAATCGTGGGAGCGCTGCTTTTTGCTATCAGTATCGTAGGAATATTTCTCAACCGGAAGAATCTCGTGATTATCCTGATGGCGATAGAACTGCTTCTGCTCGCCGCCAATGTGAACTTTGTTGCCTTCTCGCATTACCTGGAGGACCTTTCAGGCCAGGTCTTTGTGTTCTTTGTCCTGACCGTGGCCGCCGCCGAAGCGGCAATCGGGCTCGCGATTCTGATCGTATTGTTCCGAACCCGGCGCTCTATCAATGTGCAAGATCTGGATCGACTCAAGGGCTAACGTGGCGGGGAGTAGAAGATGAATCGCGAACTGCTCTATCTGCTAGTACCTCTGTCCTGCCTGGTCGCAGCACTGCTCGCCGGTTTTCTCGGGTCGCGAATCGGTCGGGTTAATGCGCACCGGTCTGCGATCGGGGGGGTCGGACTCGCGTTTGTCCTGTCGTGTCTGATTGCCTCGGACGTGTTTTCGGGCAATCACTTTAATGGTTCGGTATATACCTGGGCGGTCAGCGGCGGTACCCGATTTGAGATTGGTTTCCTGATCGACCCGCTCTCGGCCGTCATGATGGTGGTGGTGACCTTCGTTTCCTTGATGGTGCATATATATACGATCGGCTATATGGCGGATGATCCCGGCTATACCCGGTTTTTCAGTTACATCGCACTATTCACTTTTGCGATGCTCATGCTGGTTATGTCCAACAATTTCCTACAGCTCTTTTTTGGGTGGGAGGGAGTGGGACTGGTGTCCTATCTCCTTATCGGTTTCTGGAACGAACGCGAGAGCGCGATCCGCGCGAATCTCAAAGCCTTTCTTGTCAACCGGGTTGGAGATTTTGGTTTCATACTGGGCATCGGGGCAGTGCTCGCACTTTTTGGCAGTCTGGATTATCAAACCGTCTTCGACGCCGCCCCCTCGTTTGCCGACGGAACGTTCACTGGGCCATTTGGATCCGAATGGCATTGGATGACGTTGATCTGCCTCTTGCTGTTTGTCGGTGCGATGGGTAAGTCGGCACAGGTTCCGTTGCATGTCTGGCTCCCGGATTCGATGGAAGGACCTACACCTATTTCAGCGTTAATTCATGCTGCCACAATGGTGACAGCAGGGATTTTCCTTGTGGCACGGATGTCGCCGCTGTTTGAACTATCGACCACCGCGCTGGCAGTGGTTCTGCTGGTTGGGGCATTGACAGCTTTGCTTATGGCTTTTGTCGCGTTGGTCCAAACCGACATCAAACGCGTCGTCGCTTATTCGACTTTGTCGCAACTTGGCTATATGACCGTGGCACTTGGGGCTTCTGCTTA
>Ga0315331_10003522_pt1 | contig 11867 bp, 14 predicted proteins | sample M160m34915metaG_FD_203456 | JGI IMG/M metagenome (GOLD analysis project Ga0315331, IMG submission 203456) | Ammonia-oxidizing marine archaeal communities from Monterey Bay, California, United States - M1 60m 34915 | ecosystem: Environmental > Aquatic > Marine > Intertidal zone | place: USA...
AATGCCTCTTCCATACCTCGCCCCTCTTTGGATTCTTTTCCTTACAGTCAGGCGGACATAGTAAAATAGCCCATATTTACGCTGACTGGAGTAGTAAAAATTTAGCGCCGCTCTAGAATGGATGCGTCCACAAGGCGGGAAAAATTCTCACGAAAACCCCCACCGCTGGATGGGGACACCTGCGCCATTATTACTATGATGATATCTTGTTGTCGGTCTATAAAATAACGAGTGCCAGCCGACCCGTCCCACCATATAGTGCCTTCAGACACAGGAAAATTGTAAGCATCAGCGTCTATCACTAGATTAAAGCCACCCCATGTCCATCCGGAACCCGCCCAGTATCCAGTATTCCCAATAGGCATAGCCGCTTGCGGTACAGCATTTTCATACACCAACTCTGCAACCTCTGGTGCTAAGATACGTCGTTCTTCGAATACGCCGCCATCAAGAATCATTTGAGAGAAATTCACAAAGTCACCGACACTCGATAGAAGCCCGACACCTCCCTCAATCAATCGAGGACGCTCAGTATAAGGGACGTCTTCGATCTGATAAGGATTTAATTCTCCATTCACTGGACGATAGAGCTCAGCCAAGCGATCCTGATCATCGCCGGCAGCCCAGAACATAGTGCTATTCATATTAAGCTTGGATAAGAGCTCTTCCTCTAAAAATTCTCGCAGAGGCCTTCCGGACCAAACTTCGATAAGTTTTCCCAGGATCGTAGCGTGGATACCGTAGCGAAACTCTGTTCCTGGATCTTGAAATAGTGGGATTTGGGCCGCGTTGCTAACCATCTGGTCAAGCGTAAAATTCTTATCTCGGACTCTATTCTCTCGGTATAGCGACGAGCTTCGACTGCCTAATCCTGAGGTATGGGTGATTAAATGCTGGACCGTTATGTCGTTAACCCTCGCCTTCGTTTGATTTATATTAGTACCTTGAGAGTCAACCAGAACAGTTTGATTTTCAAAGTCTGGTAGGTACATCTGGATGGGATCGTCGAACTCGAACTCCCCTTCTTGGTAGAGGATCAATGCGGCGACCGTTGTTATCTGTCTCGTCATTGAGTAGGTGCGAAACAGTGCATCCTCCCGCATTGATTTATTTTGTTCGATATCCATTAAGCCCAAGGACTCAAAATAAACAAAGACCCCATCTCGAACCACAGCCGCAGTAACGCCGGCGATATCACCATCATCGATGTGCTGCTGGAGTCTGTCAGTTGCTCTCCCCAGACCTTCAGCTGACATTCCGTAGGTTATTGGTGATGCCACTTGGATTTGCGCGCTAAGCGACACGGGCAAAGTCAGTCCGACACTAAAGAATAGAATACATGAGAGACGAACCAGCATGGCTCAGTTTGCTTCTCTTAAATTAGTAGCCCAACTCTCTACTCGGGCATGCAACATGGGCAGAGGGAGAGCTCCGGCACCCAGGACAAGATCATGAAACGCTCTAATATCAAAATCATCTCCAAGTATAGCCTCAGCATTTGATCTTGCTCTCTGAATATTTATCATTCCGATCTTGTATGCAGTTGCTTGGCCCGGGCTAGTAAAGTAGCGCTGAATCTCAGACCTGACCGTGGTTTCCGAACTATCAGAATTTTCTAAGAAATAACTCACCGCCTGTTCTTCAGTCCACATCTTTGAATGAATCCCTGTATCAACCACCAACCGAATTGCTCGCCAAATTTCTCCGCCCAGTCGCCCAAAATCAGACATTGGATCTTCAAAGCCCCCCATCTCCTTGGCTAACCATTCTGCATAAAGACCCCAACCCTCAACAAAAGCAGTAGTGAAATACTGAGTCCGAAAAAGAGGAACATCTGTTAATTCTTGCTGAATCGATATCTGCATATGATGACCCGGATTTCCTTCATGATACAGGACGTCCTCAACCTGATGCTTTGGCAGCGAACTCATGTCGCTCATATGCGAATAATAAACACCAGGGCGAGATCCGTCGGGCGTTGCTCCTCTATAGTGTTGCGCTGCTCCGTCCTGCTCACGGAAGGCTTCTACTCGTCGTATTTCTAGATCTGCTTTAGGAAGTCGACCGAAATAGTCTGGTAATTTTTCGTTAATCGAGTTGAGGTAGGCATAATTATCACTGAGATACTGCTGCCTCCCCTCTTCCGTACCGGGATAATAATTGTTTGGATCCTGACGAACGAAATCAAAGAATTCACTAAGGCTGCCATCGAAGCCAGTTCGGGTTTTAATAACTTCCATTTCACCTAGGAGTCGATCGACCTCACTAAGGCCAATTTCGTGAATTTCGTCAGCGCTAAGACTCAACGTGGTCATCTGTGTTAAGCGATAATTATAATAGGCTTCACCATCCGGAAGAGCCCAAACCCCCCGAGCATCGTCCGTGACGTTTAATTTATCTTCTTCTAACCAAGTTAAGACCTCTTGATATGCCTTGGCCACTTCACCTTCAAGTATTCTTCTCGCCTCACTTCTGTAAAGCCGAGCGGTGCCCATATCTATGAGATTAAGCTCTAGGAGGTTATCGATCTTCGCTTGCACATCGCTCCAGAGGGGTGAGTTTGGAGTGTTATCATCTGACTTAAACGGAATTCCAGCAGTAACACGTTGAATTTCATCGATCGCAAAATTATAAGCAAATTTGGGCTGCCTAACCCCCGCCTCAGCGTTATCTAAAGCCCTCGCTAGAACCTCTCCGAATACTCGGTCAATTTCCCGTAATCGCTTCAAGTAAGCGTCCAAATCCTCCGGAGAATCTACTCGATGTAGATTGATGAGAAAATTTGGTAGACCGGAATGAATACCGCCGCGACCAAAGAGGTATTGATGCCCTCTGAAGGGAATTCCTTGTTCCAAACGTTCTAGAGAATGTGCCCACATATCCCATGAAAGTTTGCCGTCGTCCGTAAGGGCCTCGTAGTTGAAATTTTCTTTCATAGTCGCCACGGAGCTCCTTAACCACTGAAGCTCTCTCTCTTCTCCCTCTACCGTATAATCATCAAGTTTGTCGTAATCAATCTTTATTCCAAGAGAAGTACGGGACATAGGGCTAAAATTTAATTCTTCTTCCCACCGCTCATCTAACCATTCGTTAAATTCCTGGGTTAAGACCTCAGCACTTGAAGACTGGAGTGGGCTTGACGGTGGTAATGATTGATTTTCATTGCCGCAGCTGAATAAGAAAATGATTATAATGAGCCAACTTTGTCGCATAAGAAGCCTATAGAAAATTGTCGAAATCTTGTTATTGTAGAGCTTTAATCAGAAAGAAAAATTCTACCACACACAAGGAGCATAACTATGGCCTTATCAGACCTACTAACACTTAAAGACGAGGCATTCTCACTAGAAGGAAACCTGACATCCGTAACCCTTACTGACTCTGGCGGTACTATTACTGCAAAAGGAGACGCTACACTCTATGGATCGATTCATATTACTTATAACCTCGCGGTTAATCCAAAAGTTGCAGGACAGGGAGTTATGACCGGGTTCGGAAATGGGATTGATGATGATGGGGAGCTTGCTATTGGAACTCTTAGCGGGGTCTGGGATCGGAAAGGGCATGAGATTACCATTTATTGTATGGATGATATCTCTGATGGAAATCTAAATGTAGCCGTTGTTAAATTGAACCTTAAAGATGACAATTTTCGTGTAGATTGGTCACAGATAGCACGGTAGGTAACTTAATTTTAACCGATAAGCTATCACTGTAAACTCGGTACAAAAGCTATTAATTAGGAGGCGTTCAAAATTATGTCAAAAAATGATGAAAATGAAGAAAAATCAAAGTCAGTGATTGATAAGAAAACTGATAAAAAGGATGGACCGTCCGCTGCTGAAGTTAAGCAAGCAAAATTAGATGCTCAAAAAATTTTTGCCAACCTCAAGAAAGGTTCTTAGAGGATTACTTAAGCTAAGTTTTGAGTCAGGCTCGATAGCCGTTCTCCCTTCAGCCCTCCTCCGCTAGACAGTCTGCATGTCCTCATTATTTCTATTGGGCAGCAGGCTTTCTAGGGGCTTCCTTGCTACAGAAAGCCTTCAAAATTACGCAATGCAAGATGCTTCTCACAATAAATTACTATTAGGAACATAAACTTACATATATTTGGTTAAAAAAATATCAACTTTTTGCCCCATCATGCCGATATCATTAAACTTATTATTAATGGATGGAGCTTATATGTTCGCACAAAGTATGCTTATTATAGTAGGTTGTTGCGCTTGGCTAACATTTGCTTATACAAACAATGCCTCAATGGCCCGCTTACCTGTTGCCTGGCTAGCGATAGTTATATTTATGGGTAGTGGATTATCGATAATTGACGCGATAAAGGTCTAATGGTTCTTCAGATTTGGCTAGATGAAGTGGCGGAGGAGGTCGGATTCGAACCGACGGAGGACTTTCACCCTCGCTGGTTTTCAAGACCAGTGCATTAAACCGCTCTGCCACCCCTCCGCGAAGGGCCTGAATATTACACTAATCAAAGACCGTAGTGAATAATACATGCTCTTTAGGGGTGATTTTTGGAATGTAAACTCCTTTGATTCTAAAAGCTTACCGCGTATTATATTTTCCTTACGATATTAGTTTTCTTATCTGGTGCAGTTGAATTATTGCGTTATCGTCACAATAATACCTTTAGAGGGGCGATATTTGGTCGTTACTGTTCCTATGAGTAATCGGCTGAGTATAATCAAGCTAACGATTTGAATTCTCAGCTAACCGTCCGTAATTATTTTCTTGGAGAAAGCGATGAATGAAGTAAATTTGAATGTTGCTCAAAGTCAGCAATCGATAGTAGCCGTTAACAGGGTATTGAAGAATACTTATCTGCTGCTGGGTTTTACGCTCGCGTTCAGTGCGTTTACTGCATTCTTAAGTTTTGATGCGCCACCATTAAGTCCTTGGATATTTTTAATCGGTGCCTATGGGCTTTTATTCGCCACACATCGGCTGGCCAATAGTTCATGGGGGCTTCTGACTACGTTTGGATTTACTGGATTTATGGGGTACGGAATCGGGCCTTTGATAGGGTTTTTGTTGTCAACTCAGTCTGGGAGTGAAATCGTGCTCACTGCACTTGGCGGCACAGCATTTATCTTCTTTGGCTTGTCTGGCTGGGCCTTAGTTTCCCAAAAAGATTTTTCTTTCTTAAGAGGGTTCATAGCGGCTGGCTGTTTAGTTTTATTAGCAGCAATAATCATTAGCCTAATTTGGCAAATGCCAGCCCTTCAGTTAGCTATGTCAGTCGCTTTTATGTTTTTTTCTAGTGCTATAATTTTGTATCAAACCAGCGAGATTATTCATGGGGGAGAAAGAAATTATATTTTGGCAACCATCACATTATATGTCTCTATATATAATATATTTATGAGCTTGATACATCTTCTCATGGCGTTCTCCGGTGACGATTAACTCACCGGTTGCAAGCACAAAAAACCCCAGCTTGTCTGGGGTTTTTTGTGCTATAAAATAGAGGAAAGTTAGGTGATTTTTTCTATCGTTATATACTCAGCCCCTTTTACGACCCAATCAGCCAGCACTGCGTTACGTTTCTCAGAAACTCTCATCGCTGAAGGCCACAAAATATATCGATTATTCTTCTATTCAGATGGTGTACATAACGCCAGTAGCTTAACTATTGCACCTCAGGATGAGAAAAGCTTGCAAGCCGAATGGGATGCATTAATCAAGGTGAATAAATTAGACTCGGTTGTCTGCGTTAGCTCTGCTTTAAAACGAGGTGTTTTGAATAATGAAGAGGCTGAAAGGCACGGCTTAGCCGGTCACAGCCTTCGAGATAGCTCAGAGATATCCGGATTGGGCCAATTTATTGACGCATACATCCACTCTGACCGAGTTATTAGCTTTGGATAAAACCGTGACTAAACCTAAGAAAATGTTCACATTTATCAGCAGACAGGCACCTTACGGTAAAGACAGGGCCCAACTTTGCCTGGATGCTGCGTTAGCTGCCACCGTGTTTGAGCAAAAAGTAAATTATGTATTTTCTGACGATGGCGTTTATCAGCTTCTGAAGCACCAAAATGGAGGTATTATTGGCTCAAAAACTCTAGGAAATGCGCTTGAAGCCTTGGACCTGTATGGAATCGAAGAGGTCTTCGTCAACGAGGCCTCGTTGCGACAACGAAATTTAAATCCCCGGCATTTGCTGATAAAAACTACCCCTGTAACCAACACACAGCTGGCAAACCTAATTTTGAAATCAGATTTCGTGATAAACCTATGACTATTCTGCATACTATTAGCATGGGGCCCTCTTCTAAATTATTAGAGTCTTGCTTATCAGTCGCGCGAGAAAACGATGCTCTCTTATTTATTGAAGACGGAGTTTACTATTCATCTGAATTGGCGAGTGAGTCAAGCATACCCAAGCATCTTCTACTGTTTACTCTAGAGGAAGATCTTGTAGCTAGAGGTCTTCAGCACTCGATCTTGAATGAATTTGAGACAATAAATTATAGAAAGTTTGTAGAACTCTGCATTCTCCATGAAAAAGTTATTAATTGGTTTTAACAAATTATGGATTGTTCAACATTTGATGCGGACGGCTATCTAAAAAATCTCGATTCCTGGAATGAGAACGTAGCACTAGAAATAGCAAAGCAAGAAAATATACAGCTGACCCCTGCGCACTGGGAAATCATCAAATTAACCAGAAAGTTCTATACGCGTCATCAGCTATCACCTGCTACACGTGCACTTGTAAGCTTGATCAAAAGAGAGCTTGGTCCAAAAAAAGGTCGCAGTGTTTATCTAATGAAACTATTTGGCGGAACTCCTGCAAAAATAGTGACCAAGGTTTCAGGATTACCAAAACCAGATAATTGTATTTAGTTAAACCACTCAAGCTTTGACCTTAAACTTACAACACTCCCTATAATAATTATGGTGGGCGATTCTAACTTCGCCGAATCTGATAAATCAGGCATTGATTTTAAATTGGCCGCAATTACGCGTTGATTTTTTCTTGTGCCTTGCTCGATAGCAGCTATCAGAGTGTCTGGTGCCATTCCGTGCTTAACTAGCTCCTGACAAATTGTTCGCAATCCTAATAAACCCATATAGAAAACCAATGTTTCATGAGAATTAACTAAACCTCTCCAATCTAGCTTTAACGTTCCCTCTTTAAGATGACCAGTCAGAAAACGCACAGATTGCGCATGATCTCTATGGGTTAATGGTATGCCCGCATATGATCCACACCCAGATGCAGCTGTAATCCCAGGAACTATTTGAAAAGGTATCTCTGATTGGGCAAGTGTTTCGATTTCTTCACCTCCGCGACCGAAGATAAAGGGGTCCCCTCCCTTGAGCCTCAGCACTCGCTTGCCTGATTTCGCTAAGCGTATGAGCATTTGGTTTATCGTTTCTTGCGCAACGCTGTGTTTGGCCCGTTTTTTCCCAACAGGAATCTTTTCCGCGTCTGGTCGAATTTTACTTAAGACTTCTTGAGAGACCAGCCTGTCATACAAGACCACATCGGCTTTATGCAACAGGCGTAAGGCGCGCAATGTGAGGAGATCTGGATCTCCAGGCCCTGCGCCGACTAAATATACCTCGCCGATTTCTGCTTCGACGTCTACGTGAGTTAGGTACTTGTTTATAATTGACTCCGCCAATTCATCCTTTCCGGCATAAACCAGTTCGCTTACCTCGCTGTCAAGTATCTTCTCCCAGAACCGCAACCGATCGTTAAAGCTTGGAAAACGATTTTTAACCTTTCCCCTATAAGACCCTAATATCTCAGCCAGCCTACCGATATTTCCTGACAGCATCGTTTCATTCAATTCCTTGACTTTTCGAGTCAATACAGGAGATTTACCGGTCGAGGAAATAGCAATAACTATGGGGGAGCGATCAACTATCGCGGGCATAATGAAGGAGCATAAATCTGGCTGATCAACAACGTTGACTGGAATATTCAGAGATTCTGCGGTTTCGGCAACCAAGGCATTTGTTTTGTCACAGCTCGTCGCTGCTATAACAAGCGTGCAGTTTATCAAGTATTCTTTTTTAAACTTATTTTCTATGAGCGTAAAGTTTTTGTCACTTGCTAACTTTCTAATATTCTCAGAGAAGCTTTCTGAAACGAAGCTAAGATTCGCCGAAGCTTTCGCGAGCAAGGTAGCCTTTCGAAACGCTACTTCACCTCCCCCAACTATTAAACAGTGCCTCCTATTTAAATCTAAAAATATAGGCAGCAGCTCCATTATTCTAGGTAATCCATGCTCGGCATATATTTTTTTAGTGCAGCCGGTATTCTTATGCGGCCGGACTCTTCTTGATAGTTCTCCATGATCGCTACCAAGGCTCTACCTACCGCAACACCCGATCCATTTATTGTATGCACGTGCTCGGGCTTGCCGGTATCAGGATTCCTCCATCGTGCTTGCATTCTGCGAGCCTGAAAATCAGTAAAAGAGCTGCAAGACGATATTTCGCGATACATACCTTGAGACGGGAGCCAGACCTCTAGATCATAAGTTTTAGACGAACCAAAACCCAAATCCCCGCCACAAAGAATTACTTTTTGGTAAGGGAGCTCAAGTTTCTGCAGGATTACCTCGGCATGGGCGGTTAGCTCCTCGAGCGCCTTTTCAGAATTCTCTGGCTTAACTATTTGCACTAATTCAATCTTTTCAAATTGATGCTGCCTGATCATCCCCTTCGTGTCCTTGCCATAACTCCCAGCTTCTGACCGAAAACAAGGCGTATGCGCAGTGTATTTAAGAGGAAGGGAGTCATCCTGAAGAATTTCGCCCCTGACCATATTAGTAAGAGGGACCTCAGCCGTGGGTATGAGATAATAGGATGGATCATGATGCAGTTTGAATAAATCTTCTTCAAATTTTGGTAGCTGGGAGGTACCCTTCAATGAGGCCTCATTTACTATATAAGGAACATTAAATTCCGTATATCCATGCTCGAGCGAGTGAGTATCTAGCATAAATTGTATGAGTGCCCTGTGCATTCGAGCAATACCCCCGCGCATAACAACGAAACGGGAGCCTGTCAGTTTTGTCGCAGTACTAAACTCCAATCCCTCCTTCAGATTCTCTCCCAACTCCGCATGATCTTTTGCTGCAAATTCAAATTTTACAGGGGTTCCCCATGAGCCTATAACTTTGTTATTCGCCTCGTCCTTTCCTTCAGGAACATCATCACTAGGAATGTTTGGAACACGCAATAAGTAGGCCTGAATCTGTTCTTGCAGGTCTTCTAATTCTTGTTTTTTCTCCTCTAGTTTAGATTTTAACTCGTCCATACCAGAAAGGATTTCAGAAACATCTTTCCCGGCAGCCTTTGCTTTACCAACGGCCTTCGACTTTAAGTTTCTTTCGTTTTGAAGTGATTCCGTTTCTAGCTGTAAAGTTTTACGTTGATCATCTAGGGTAGTGATCTTGTCCCTATCGAGATCGAAATTCTTTTTTCGCAATTTTAATGCGGTGCTGTCTAATTCTAGTCTAATTGATTTTGGGTCTAACATTAGCCAATCCTACTGTTGGTCTTTAAAAAATTATTCGCGTTATATTCATGCCTAAAAAAGTTGCAATTAAGCATGTTATTATACTGCCGATTATATAAAAGAAAGCCGCGTTGTATTCTCCCTGATCAAGTAGCAAAAGCGCGTCTAAAGAGAAGGTTGAAAAAGTAGTCATCGCACCAAGAAAGCCAATTGTGAGAAACGATTTTAGCTGATCAGATACGGATATTTTCTCCGCAAATAAAATAAACAATACTCCGATCAAAAAACTGCCCAGTACGTTGACGAGAACTGTTCCCCAAGGGAAATTACTCGGATGCAATTTATCAAGGTTTACGTTAATCCAAAACCGGATGAGCGCCCCAAGAGCTCCGCCAGTTGCAACAAAGAGATACGCGTTCATAATTAAAGCCAAGGGTTAGTTGTTTAAATTACTGACTACTTCAATGCCATCAGGAATTTCGAATTCGAATGAATTATTCTCGATGAGTGAGTTCATAACCAAATTGTTGAATTGCCAAACTGTTTGCTCGCCATTTCTTCCGGCTAAATGAATCATATCCAGAACGTCGTTAATAAAGGTCACTGTAACGAGCTCGTAGATACTGTCGTCCATTTTGGGAGATAGCTCGAAGCTTTTGTTGTCTTCAGTATTTATCAAGGCGACATAGTATTCATTTGACAGTCTCTCTGTGTTTCCGTTTAGTAGCTGCCCAGCCAGCTCCGAGTCGTCTGGGTCCCAATCCTCTACAGTCACCTGCTCGAGATCAGGTTGGTAATTCCATAGAACCTCACCATTAGTAACGATCAATTCTTGAAAAGGGGAAACAGTCTCCCAGTAGAGCCTGTCAGGCCTTTTCAGCAGCATTTTAATTTCAGTTTCTTCAAGCACCCCCCCATCCGATTCAACAATGAGTTGAAGAATGTCAGCTGAGATTGTCGTAATATCCCCCAACAGGAGGTTTAATTCACCAATTGGGCCCTCTTGAGCTGTTAGGATCTGAGAGAACACAAAGGTTATTAACCCGGCTTTTTTTTTAATCATATAGTTTTCGTGATTTCGTTTTACTCTCTAAACGGCGGCGCTATGACCTCACGGGATCCATTGCTTCCCATCTCTGACACTACACCGGCTGCCTCCATTGATTCTATCATGCGTGCAGCTCGGTTATATCCAATCCGTAATTTTCGCTGAACTGCAGAGATAGACGCTTTCCTTGATTCGGTAACAAAAAGCACCGCTTCGTCATAGAGCGAATCCCCCTCATCACCGTCTGATTCACTTCCCATGTTAAAGCCGCCAACACTGTTATCATCTTGGGTTTGAGTGACCGCATCAATAAATACAGGGGTTCCGCGTTTCCGCCAATCCCCTACTACTCTGTGCACCTCTTCATCACTAACGAACGCCCCATGAACCCTAGTTGGCGTACCGCCTCCAGGTGGGAGAAAAAGCATATCTCCATGCCCAAGAAGTTGCTCAGCACCTCCCTCTCCTAGAATGGTTCTCGAATCAACCTTGGATTGAACCATAAAGGACAAACGAGTAGGAATGTTTGCTTTGATCAGGCCTGTTAGTACATCCACAGAAGGACGCTGAGTGGCGAGAATTAGATGGATTCCGGCAGCCCGCGCTTTCTGTGCAATTCGTGCAATTAGCTCTTCAACCTTTTTGCCAACAACCATCATCATATCGGCAAGCTCATCTACTATCACAACTATCTGGGGTAGTTGCTCTAAGTTCGGTTGAGCTTGCTCATCTAAAGAAAGAGAATCATCAGGTTTCCACAAGGGGTCAATGATAGGCTTGCCGATTTTTATTGCATCTGAGACTTTCTTATTATAGCCAGCAAGGTTTCGTACCCCAAGAGCCGACATAAGTCGATACCTTCGCTCCATTTCAGCCACGCACCATCTCAAACCATTAGCTGCATCTTTCATATCTGTTATCACGGGAGTCAGGAGATGCGGTATACCGTCATAAACGGAAAGCTCAAGCATTTTCGGATCAATCATAATAATTCGAACTTGCTCAGGCGTGGATTTGAAGAGCAAGCTTAAAATCATTGCGTTAATACCAACAGACTTACCAGAGCCTGTTGTTCCCGCAACCAGTAAATGAGGCATTTTCGCTAAATCAACAATTACAGGTTTTCCAATGATGTCATGCCCAAGGGCCATGCTTAAGCTTGAACCGGCTCGGTCAAACTCGGCGGAAGACAAAACTTGGCTAAGTTGTATAATCTCGCGCTTTTCATTTGGTATTTCAATACCTATAACGGTCTTACCCGCAATCACTTCGACTACTCGGACAGATATCAACGCCAACGAACGCGCCAGATCCTTTGCCAAG
>Ga0315331_10003525_pt1 | contig 11862 bp, 11 predicted proteins | sample M160m34915metaG_FD_203456 | JGI IMG/M metagenome (GOLD analysis project Ga0315331, IMG submission 203456) | Ammonia-oxidizing marine archaeal communities from Monterey Bay, California, United States - M1 60m 34915 | ecosystem: Environmental > Aquatic > Marine > Intertidal zone | place: USA...
ATCTGCCGACATGCTGTCGCAACGTCCTTTCCCTGTGAAAGCAGGACTTCCGCTTCCCGGAGCTTCTGAATGATCTCTTCTGTCTGGAATCGCTTACGTGGCATTTAATGCCTCCCTCTTCTGTGGCCAAAGCATAACCGCCGCGGCGAGCCGCTGCCCTACGCAGGACTTGAAAACGCCGCGTCTGGCGATGGCGCGACCTGAACAACGCGTCGTGTGAGCGCCGTCTGCTTAGGCTAAGCCGGTGTGCTGCGGCGCAGGCCCCGTTGACTTTTCTTGCGGCGCCTCCGTGGTTAGCCTTACTCCTTGGTCGCACGAATCATGTTCGGAGAATGAAGATGGCCGCCACACCAGAATTACCAACTCTAAAGCCCGCCAAACGCGTCGCCGCCCGCGCCCTTGTGTTGGCCGCTGTTGAATTGCGCGCCAATGTCGAAGCGAATCCGAGCCATCCGCGATCTGAGGAACTGTGTCCACGCGCGCTCGGCTGGCTGGAATCGCTTAACCTCGGCGCCGAGATTGAGCCACTGGAGAGAGATATACTTGAGGCGCCTCTGGGATCATTGCGGCCGGAGCAACGCACGGACGCAAACTGGGCGAGAGAAGGTGCGGCGCTGCTTGCCTGGGCATTGGGGCTGGTGGATCCGTCGCCTGCGTCCACGTTCGCCGGGTCTGCGGCAGGGGCGCTGCGCCTGCTACACGACACTGCCAGGGAACTTGTGGAAGCAGCGACTTTGCGGCCAGCCGATGAGCTGGCGGGGTATGGACGACACATACTGCTTGTCAAGCACCATCTGCGGGATCGCAGTTTTCGCGACAAGAGCGACGGCAATAACTTCGCTGCGGATATTTTGTATACGGTTCTGTGTCAGACACTTGCGAAGCTAGGCCTTCAAGACGATACCAACGCATTGAAGAAGGCGGGGGAAATGGTCGATGAGATGCCCGCAGCCGACCGCGAGCATGCAGGTGGGCTCTTTTTTGTGCGTGCAGTCGCAATAGGCTGGCTTCTGGGAGAAACCGAAGCTTACGGGGACTGAGAAAACACCGCGGTTCTGCGGTAAATCTGTGTTGTGGGTGTGACGCGTCAGACCTGATCCAAAGTCAGCCATTCATCCCGGAGAAACAAAAGGTAGACCATTGTGAGAAAAATGCGCAGGCCGCGGAGATTACTGCCGCATTCAAACTGTACCGTTTTCCGGGCAGCAATGCGGAAATGGCGAGTTGGGCTGCCTGCACCATTGACCTTCGCCACAATTGAATGTCTGCCTGATGCAACTGGAACATCAACGGTTTGACCGGCACTAATGCGGGCCACCTCGTGTCCGTCGAGGAGAATACGATACACGAGCAGAAAATCCATATAGCTGGTTGACCGAGTCACTCGAATGCAGGCATCGCCTGCCGGGATTGCCGCATAATCGACCTTCGGCGGTAAGTAAGGGTTGTCATCTTGCATTGGGATCGACCACACAACGGAAGGTCTTCGCGACACCGCCCCAACAGGACACTGGCGCTTTGAACAGCATTCGATTTTACTCCAGCAGCACCGTTTGAATAAACATCGCTGGTGCCCTGGTTCGCTGCGAAAAAACATGTTAGGTGACCGGTGCGGCCTGCTGAGGGACGAGTGCGTATTGAGTTGAGCAGGCTGGGGGCAGCCGACTGTGGACCTCGAACGGCCAACGGTCCCATTGTCGTACTCAACCGGTCTCAGTCTGTGCGGCTGCGAGAAATTCGGTTGTTTGAGTCGCGTCCCGAGTGGATTGTCATGGAGCTTCCGCCGGAAGACGAGTGAAGTGATCGACTACAGCAGCTGACTGCGGAACAGCAGGAACACATCAATTCGCCCGATTTCTACGACCGTGTGCGGACGATTCCGGGACGGAGATTTCTGCAGTGTGCCGTGGCCCGAGAGCCATTAATGTGACAAGTTCCAGGGCGTCCTTCGGCTACCCGCCGTTGGCCACACATGAGATCAGCGGCAAACAAACATAGATGCTTGTGCTACGTGCTGGTGCGTGCAGTCGTGCGGGGGGGTTAGTTCCAGAACTTTTCGCCGTGCCAGTTGATCGGTGGGTTGGTTTCTACCTCAACATCACCGTGTACCTTGGTCTGACAGGCCAGGCGTACGTCCTTTTCAGGATTGCTGAGCAGTTTCAGGCCAAGCAGCGGGTTAATCCACTTATTAATTTTTTCCAGGAAGCCTTTGGGGCTGCAGTTTTCTGCGCCGTCCTTGACGACGACATTGCAGCTGCAGCATGTTCCCATTCCCATGCAGTTCAGAACTTTGTGTGGACCGGCATACAGCTGGACCCCGTTCTTTCTTGCCACCGCGCGGATGTTGTCGCCTTCCTGGACGTCCACGGAGACCTTTTCGTTCACGAATTTGATTGTTGGCATGGTCGCTGTACCGATTGAATGGGCCTGTCAGGTATGTTCTTCGGCAAATACTAGTCATGCTCGGCTGGGTTTTCCAGATCCGTTGGTTCGTCCCCGTCAGTGAGAACGGATCGTGTTTAGACAGACAAAAGCGGGCATATTACGGAGCTGCCGGCACGATTTCGAAGTCAGCCCGGACCAGTTTTAAGGCCGTTCCTGTGTTAAAACTGAGGCAGCGACTGCATGCGATTCTCGGCAGGTCGCATGCGATGTGCCACCGGGACTCGGATTTGCCCGATTCCGGAATGACGCGTTTTAGCGGCCTACTTTGGTTAGCAGCGGCAGTGTTGCTTCGAATCATGCCATGTCGCTGGCTTGCAGGACGGCTTTCTGGACGGCCAGGTCGTGTGCGGTGTTATATTCCGGGGTTTCCTGTCCTCGGATCACGCGGGCCAGGTGCTGGAAGTCGCCGTCATATCGGCCGGTGGAAGGGGGCAGTTCGATTTCGTGAGTGCCTTTCTTGTACTCGGCCGTGTCCTGTTCCAGCGTCAGTTGCAGGCGGTAGGGTTCCAGCGGCTGAATACTGATGGTTCCTTTTGTCCCGCAGACATGAAACTGACGCCGGCGAAATCCTTCGACTTCTGAAACGGAGCTGCGGACGGTAGCGGTCGCTGTGGGATACTCGAACACCGCCAGGCAGTTGTCCATCAGTTTGTCGTGGTCCGGGCGGGTGTTTCTGTTGAAGGCGTTTACTTTTGTCGGCGGACCAAGCACCGTCACGACGGCGTCAATCAGGTGGCATCCCAGTTCGAACAGCGAGCCGCCCTTGTATCTGGCAAGCTGCACGCGTGTGGCGTCGTTAACCTTCTTGCTCATTTCACAATGCAGCAGAAACACGTCCCCCAGCCAGCCAGACCGAACCGCGTGAAACAGAAAGCGGAAGGCCGCGTTGCTGCGGAACATGTACCCCATCTGGATGACCAGATCCCGGGCGTCGGCCGCTGCGCAGATTTTCTGGAAGTGGGCCAGCGAAGTTCCGGCGGGTTTATCCAGATGGATATGCTTCCCCGCGGCGATGCACTGTTCGGCCACGGGCAGCAGATTGTCTATGTCTGTTTCGACAGCGACGGCCTGCAATCCTGAAATGTCCAGAAGCTGTTGTTCCGACATCCAGCTAAGGTCGGCGTATGTCTTTGAATCGGCCACGCGTTTGCGCTGGGAGTCGTCAGTTTCGACAACGCCCACGACTTCGAACAGATCGGGGAATTTACGAAACGTGGCCATCTTGCCGGACGCGTGAGCGTGCTTCGTGCCGATCTGGCCAACCTTGATTCTCTCAGCGGGCGCAGTCTTTGCTGATAAGTCGGAAGCCGCGGCCAGGACGGTCGTCGCTGAGGATGCAAGGAATGTACGTCGGTCAGTTGAGTTCATGTTGTCCGCCAATTCGTATGCAAAACGTAAGATTCGTTTGTCAGGTCTCTGTTATTCTGTCGGTACGACGCGATTCGTTGACGATGCCTGCAGCATCGCCGTGACTGCGGCGACACCGGCCATGCCGTCCTGGGCGGTGCCCTCGCCGCCCTTCGTTCCGTGGATACTGTTGACGAAGCCCTGCATCTGGTCACAGTACGCCTGCATTCGGCTGAGTGCGAAGGCGGAGGAGGAATCATCGTGTCCCACCGCCGGCTGTTCGTAAACGGTGGACATGCCACCGGCATTGCCCAGTTGCAGCTGGCCATACGGATCAAGATCGATGATGCCGTCATCACCCATAATGCGGAATCGGAACGCTTCACCCGTAAAGCCGGGTTCCGGCAGCACGCTGGACGACCAGAACGTGGACATGGTGCCGTCGGCAAATGTCAGCAGTGTCATGGTTGTGTTCTCGTTGGGGTTTTCTTCGCGAAACGTACCTGACTGAGCGGCAACGCAGACGATTTCACTGCCCAGCCACCAGCGACACAGATCTACATTGTGAGGGGCGCTGTTCATCAGGTGAGCCACGCTGCGGGGGTCGGTCCACCAGCCCCAGTTTCCACCGAATCCAGTGTCCTGCCGCATGGTGGTGATGTCAAACAGGGCCGACATCTGAATGCACCGTACTTTTCCGATGGCGCCTTCCTGGATCAGCTGGCGTGTACGGTCATTGGATTCCCGAAACCGCTGGTGGTAGCCGACCGACAGCACAACTCCTCTGTCAGCGCAGGCCTGGGACATGCGCCCTGCATCGGCGACCGACGTGGCCATCGGTTTTTCCACAAGGACGTGTTTGCCCGCGGCGGCCGCGGCGAGTGTTTCGTCGCAGTGCACCCAGTGAGGAGTTGCAATGACAACAGCGTCGATGTCATCTCGCCGGACCAGAGCCTGCACATCCGGTTCGACGTCGATCCCGTAGTCGTCGGCCAGTTTGGTGGCTCGAGTTCCCCCGGTAACGGCGACAGGGCGTGTGGATTCGAGCTTGTGCGCTGCATCCACATGGGTGCGTCCCATGAACCCTGATCCCGTAACTCCGATTCGCAGCGGTTCCGGCATTGTCGTTTCCTTTTTGCAGTCACTGTTCTGTGGGGGTAAACTTCGTCAGACTACAGCAAGTTCATTTGACCGGGGCAGGACCGAGCCTGCGAAGGAAGCCCCGGGACTCATTCATATTTTCGGTCCAGCCCCGTCCACACCTTCCACGATGACAGCCGTGAATGGCTGTACGCCAACCGAAAGATACAGGCCGGCATGAAGAGAATTTCATTTGCAGCAGTCGGCATCGTCCTGACTGTGGCGCCGAATTGCAACGCAGATGAAGGTGCCGTGGCGGGTGTCGACGTGGCGGGACCTCAGGGTCTGGCGGTGATCGACTGGGTCATCGTTGTGCTGTATGCCATCGGGACGATCACTTTAGGCTGGTATTACAGTCGCAGACAGAACTCGACGAGGGAATACTTCGTTGGCACCGGGGACATGAAGCCGTGGCTGATCGGTGTCTCTCTGTTCGCAACACTGCTGAGTACGATCTCGTACCTGTCGATGCCAGGCGAATCGCTGGGCAAGGGGCCGATGTACATGCTGAGCATGTTGGCCCTGCCGGCCGTGTTTGCGGTCGTTGGCTTCGTGCTGCTGCCGGTGTACATGAAACAGCGTGTGACCAGCGCCTATGAACTGCTGGAAGAGCGTCTTGGGCCGGAGATCCGACTGCTGGGCGCGTGGTTGTTCATTTCTCTGCGCCTGGTGTGGATGTCGCTGCTGATTTACCTGACGGCCAAGGCGATGACGATCATGCTGGGCGTCGGTGAGGACATGATTCCCGTGATCGCTCTGGTGACGGGATTTGTAGCGGTGATCTACACGTCGTTAGGCGGGCTGCGGGCAGTGGTGATTACGGATTTCGTGCAGACCGTGTTGCTGTTCGGCGGGGCGCTGCTGGTGCTGGCAACCATCTCATGGAATCTGGGTGGGATCGGGTGGGTTCCAACCGAATGGAATCCGGCATGGGATACTCAACCGATCTTCAGCACCGATTTTTCTGTCCGGGTGACGCTGGTTGGATCCCTGTTGAATTACTTCGTCTGGTATGTGTGCACGGCTGGCGGTGACCAGACGTCCGTTCAGCGATTCATGGCGACCAAAGATGCTGCGGCAGCACGTCGAGCACTGGCTACGCAGCTGACCGTGTCCGTCGTCGTGGCGATCACACTGGGGTTCGTGGGGTTTGCTCTGTTGGCGTATTTCGACGCAAATCCCGATCTGTTGCCGGCCAACATGTCGTTAAAGGACGATGCCGATAAGATATTCCCGCGTTTCATCGCGTTTCACTTGCCTCCGGGGATTTCGGGACTGGTTGTGGCAGCCATGTTTGCGGCTGCAATGTCGAGTATTGACTCGGGAGTGAACTCCATTACCGCTGTGGTGATGACGGATATTCTGAAACGAAAAATGCCCGCCGGCACGGCACCTTTGACGCTGGCCGGTGAGGCTGGGGCTGGCTCACCGTACGGCGTTCCGCAGGCGGGATATGACACAGATCAGACTGCTCAGCATATGGCCACGGCCAAGTGGCTGGCGTTTGGAATTGGCGCTGTGGTGGTTGTCGCCAGCTCCCAGATGGGGGCTATACCTGGGAACATTACGGCGGTCACAACAAAGACCGCTAACCTGCTGACGACTCCAATTTTCGGACTGTTTTTCTTCGCATTGTTCGTTCCATTTGCCAGTCCGAAAGGCGTTGGTATTGGAACATTGTTCGGTACGACAACTGCGGTGCTGATTGCGTTTTCCGGTCCTCTGGTGGTGTTTCTATGCACTAACTTTGGAATGGATCCCGCAACATTCGGTGTGGAGTTGCTGAAGCAAGTGGATCCGGCAACCGGTGTGGAATCCATTGTATCAGCCGTTCGCGAACTCAATCGAGAGACCGGACAATTCGAACTTGTTTCCCGTGATCCGATCAGCTTTCAATGGATCGCCCCTGCTGCTATCACTGTCAATATTGTGACGGGTTGCATCGGCAGTCTGGTGTTTCCGCAAGAAAGAAAATGAGGTTTTCTTCTTGGAATTAACTGTCTTTTAAGACTGAATTTTTCATGTCCTTTTTTCTATAGCAACAGGCTTCCTTCGATATGAGACAAAGTAAGACCGTGGCACGATTTCGGAACAACGAAACCGTCCGCATGTGCGCCCTGGGGCATTTCGTTCCCGGATTCATTAAGCACGCCGCTTACAACGGGTTCGACTGCATCTGGCTGGACCTGGAACATCGCAACTTCACCGAACGCGATGTTCAGACATTGCTGGCGCACTCTCACCTGCATGATATTGATATCATGCTGCGTGCCCCCACACTGGAAAAGACGCGTCTGTACCGCTACCTGGAAGACGGCGCTGCGGGGTTGATGATTCCGCATGTGAATACGGCAGAAAAGGCACGAGTGCTGGTCGATGCTGTGAAGTATCCGCCGCTGGGGGATCGCGGTCTGGACGGTGCAGGGCTGGACGCTGATTATATGGTCGATGGCATGGAAGGTGTCGCCGATTATCTGAGCAAAGTTAACGATGAGACGTTTCTGGTCGTGCAGGTAGAGACTCCCGAGGCGGTGAACAACGTCGACCAAATTGCTGCGGTGGAAGGCGTTTCCGCAATCTTCGTAGGACCTGGCGATCTTGGGTTGCGGTTAAAACACGAGGACGGCGATATGACTCTGGAGGGGGCGTTCGAAACCGTCGCTGCCGCGTGTAAACGTCATGGCACAGCCTGGGGGACTCCGGTGGGAACTGTCGAGGATCTGGTGAAACGACAGTCACAGGGCGGGCAGCTGCTGGCTCATGGCGGCGACTTTGGTGCGATGATGAGCATGCTGAAGTCGTGCGGCGAAAACTTCACGAACAATCCTCGCGGAGCGGGCTTGTGAAGCTAAGTGGCAAGATTGCACTGGTTACGGGAGCTGGTCGAGGTATCGGACGAGGGTGCGCTCTGGAACTGGCCAGAGGCGGCGCAGACGTGGTGCTGAACGACAGGCCAGGCGGTGAAGATGTTTCCATCGTTCTTGCTGAAATTCAGGCACTCGGAAGGCAATGTCATGTGGTCGAATCTGATGTGTTTTCTCGCAGCGGGTGCGAGTACCTGGTGGAACAGACGCTGAGGCAGGTACCACGGATTGACATTCTGGTCAGCAACCCTGCATTCAGTCGGCGCTGTGCCTTTCTGGATTATTCGCCTGACATATTTGAGCAGACGATTGCCGGCACACTGGTGAGTGGCTTTCATTTAAGCCAGTTGGTGGCGCGGCACATGGTGGCCAGTGATGTGGCTGGCAGGATTGTGTTTATTTCGAGCGTGCAGGCGGAAATGCCGATTGCGCTGTGTGCTGCTTATGGGGCCGCCAAGGCGGGACTGAACCATATGGGCCGTTCGATTGCGGTAGAGCTCGCGCCGCATCGCATTAATGTCAATGTCATCGAACCCGGCTGGACTGATACTCCAGGAGAGCATGCGACGTTTGGCAGTGACCGCGTGGCCGAAGCCGGACGACAGTTGCCTTTGGGACGCATGGGAACACCGGAAGATATCGGGCGGGCCGCGACATTCCTTTGTTCAGACGATGCGGACTACATTACCGGATCGGTACTGGCTGTCGACGGATTGTTCCGGTACAAAGATTGCATGGTCCAGCACTTGGATTCCGTTCAGGACGCGGACTAATGGCTGTGGAACTGCGACAGGTTAAATTCGGTTCCGGCACCCCTGATCTGTTGATCACCGGTGGTGTACACGGCGATGAGTTCGAGCCGATTCAGGCGATCACACGACTGATCGACGTCTTCGGTCATCGTTCCGACAGGCTCAACGGCCGGCTGACACTGGTGCCGTGCGTTAACGAGGCGGCTTTCCTTCGGGGCCACCGTTGCGCGGATGACGGTCTGGACCTTGCTCGTACCTGTCCGGGCAATCCGAATGGCAGTATTACGAAGCAGACGGCGTGGGCCTTGTCGTCGCTGATCAGGAGTGCGGACTATTATATCGACTTACACACCGGAGGTACTGAGTTTTCCCTGTATCCGCTGGCGGGCTACGTACTGCATGCGGACAGGAACATTCTTGAGCAGCAGCGGAGCATGGCACAGGCATTCAATCTGCCGGTGATCTGGGGAACGGCTGCTAATCTTCAGGGGCGTTCACTGTCGGTCGCCAGAGACGCAGGTGTACCTGCAATCTACTGTGAGTATCTTGGTTCGGCGACCTGCTCTCTGGACGGGGTGGATGCCTATGTGGAAGGCTGTATGAATGTGATGGCGAACCTCGGTATGATTGAACGTCGTGTGACGGAATCGAAAATTCAGCATATAGTCGAGGATGATCGGCCGGAGTCCGGGCATCTTCAGGTCTGCAATCCGTCGCCAGTGACTGGTTATTTTGAGCCGTCCGTTCAGCTGGGGCAGAAAATTGAAGTCGGACAGCCCCTGGGTACGGTTTACGATCTGCAGAGTGGGAAGCCGCATTCCCTATCGGCCGAACACGACGGGATCGTGTTGATGCTGCGAACATTCCCCAGAGTTCGACGCGGCGAAACTGTGGGCGTTGTCCTGGGGTGCGAAAATGACACCGCGAGGGACGCGGCGGGAGAGTGACGACGATGGATATGACAAAGACGCACATTGCATATGACCTGACTCACAACAGTCCATTGCTGTCGTGCCGCTTCGATCCTTCGGGGAAGTTTGTCTTTGTCGGCGCGCAGGATTATTCGGTCTGGCGGTTTGCGGTTTCTTCCGGCGAAAAGACAGAACTGCCGGCAGACAGCTGGGTACGGGCATTAGCGTTCTCCGGTGACGGGCAGACGGTTGTAACCGCGGGGTATGACGGGCGGCTGATGTGGTGGCCGGTGAATGCCGAACAGCCGACGCCGCTGCGCACGGTGGAAGCTCACCATAGCTGGATACGGGCACTCGCTGTCAGTCCGGACGGAGCTCTGCTGGCGTCCGTCGGCAACGATCAGGTGGTGCGTCTGTGGAACATGGCTGATGGCACTCTTGTTCGTGAAATGTCAGGACACCAATCGTATGTCTATAACGTGGCATTTCATCCGGACGGCAAACAGCTGGCAACCGGTGATCTGATGTGCAATCTGATCCACTGGGATGTCGACAGTGGAAAACAACTTCGAACATGGCAGGCGAAGTCACTGCAGAAATTCGACAAGACGTTCGTGGCCACGATCGGCGGTTTTCGCGGTATGACTTTCACAGCGGACGGCTCGTACGTTCTGTGCAGCGGTATTACAAACGTCACGAATGCTTTTGCCGGGGTCGGTAATCCTTCGGTCGTGGCCTTTGACTGGGAATCCGGTGAGCAGAAGATCGAACATCTGTCCAGCGGCAAGGTTCGGGGCGTGGCCTGGGGAGTTGCTGCGCACGCTGACGGAACTTGCATTGCAGCGACGGGCGGAAGCGGAGGTTATCTGCTGTTCTGGAAACCGGACGCAGAAAACGAGTTTCATCAGATGAAGCTGAAGGACGTGGCGCGAGACCTTGACCTCTGTTCCGACGGCCTGCATCTGGCCATGGCGCACTACAACGGCCATGTGTCCATCGGGAAGATGGAGGCTGAGGCAAAGAAGTAAGTTCAGCGCCTGCAGCAAGCAGCATGTGGCTCCGACTGCCGCAGATTATACGGCACGTTCTGCCGACAGGAAAAAAGGCGAGGCCCTGCGGGACCTCACCTTTCAGCAGAATGCCGATGCAGCGTCGGTGGCTTATGCTGCCGCACGTCGCATGACGGATGACATGGGGATCACGTCGATATCCTGTTGCCTTCCTGCTGCTGAGATAAACGATTCGAAGATTTGAATGTCCAGCGCTGAGGCAGTGTTGCTTTCCGGGTGCCATTGGACCCCGACACAGTACCAGTCGTCTGAGATTGATTCGTAGGCTTCGATAATGCCATCCGGACAGGTTGCACACACTCGAAACTGACGAGCCAGTTCATCCACTGCCATATGGTGGTGGCTGTTGACACGAACTTCGCCGGGGCCAAAGATTTCGTCCAGGTGCGTGCCCGGCACGATCTCAAGCACGTGTCGCAGGTTCTTCTCGACTTCGTCGCGATGATGCAGGGCTCGAGGACAGTCTTCGGGAATGTCCTGAAACAGGCTGCCTCCGCAGAGGACGTTGACCAGTTGCATGCCGGAGCCGACCGCCAGTATCGGCAACCGCATTTCAATGGCCAGTTTCGTGATGCGTCGATCAAAGTCCTCACGTCGCTTGGGCATCACTCGCACGGCCGGACTGGAGTGCAGTCCCATGCGGATTGGGTCAAGATCCAGTGTGCATCCCGCCAGTACCAAGCCTCCCAGCGGTTCCAGGGCACGTTTCAGGTCGTCGTCGTTGTCGTATGGTGGCAGCATCATGGGTACGCCACCGCCGCTGATCACGCTGTCAAAATATCCTTGATTGAACCAACTTAGTCCGGGACCGTTGTAGCGTTCCGGGCGATAGTCTCCGGTGATACCCACAATTGGCTTCACAACACTCATCTCAGTATTCCCTCCCTGGAAGTGATGCGCCGCAGTCTGTCTTCCAACAGGCTACGACAACTTCAGTGTTCGCGATGAACCAGCAGCAAACTCAACGTAAGTGAGTTTCAATGCAGCGAAAGAGCGGCAGACAGTGGTCTGCATTACCGATTCCCTTCGGCACGGGGTAAATCAAATACCCGCTTCAGATTTTCTCGCAGTGATAAACTGAGCAGCAGAATCCATTCTCTGCGTCTCAACGGACGGAAGCCTAGTCAAGGCCAGATCGGCTGTAAAGCGGATCGCATATTTTGCATTAAGTTTTGCACTGCCTACCTTATCTTGTGTGTGGTGGCGAGGCTGAGTACTTCTTTGGGTGAGTGGTAAATGTTGATTTCTTGAAAGTTCGTGCTTGCTGGCCGGCGAGAAGTTGCTGATCCTGCCGTCCTGCTGCCGGCACTGGGCTGAGTGTGATCCACCGCAG
>Ga0315331_10003526_pt1 | contig 11859 bp, 12 predicted proteins | sample M160m34915metaG_FD_203456 | JGI IMG/M metagenome (GOLD analysis project Ga0315331, IMG submission 203456) | Ammonia-oxidizing marine archaeal communities from Monterey Bay, California, United States - M1 60m 34915 | ecosystem: Environmental > Aquatic > Marine > Intertidal zone | place: USA...
ATCAACTACATCGCCTGGATCTTCATTAGCAATTAGCCTTAAATCATCAGTTGTATAAGATAAATAAGGAGGTTCACTATGCCAAGCTACTTGCACACCCATCTCATTTAATGCATCTCTAGCTTGATTAAAAAATGGATTGTTGTTATAAATACCACTAACTAAATCATGTATATCTAGCCCCTCACGATAAATACCATCTGATATTGTTGTGGGTATTTGATCAAGTTCATAATCTGTACCCCAAGATGATCCAGAAACATCTAAAATAGCATCACCATTTCTATTTGGGCCCATGGCAATAAATTCCGGATGCCCAGCAAGTTCATATCTTTTTATAAGCCCCATCACCCTATCTAGATTAGGCCGATTTTCGACCATTTCACCATTAGCAGTCCACTCACCCAATAGGTTTTCATTTATAGCATCCCCTTTAAATGCATTATCGTATTGGGCTGAGGAAGTAAGTTCATCATCAATATCATTAAAATATTGGAATCTAGGAGGGTAAATTTCATTAGGATCCCTAACAATTTTTACTCCAGCTTCCTCTAATTCAGCAGAAATATGAGACAGCTCTATTGGTCGTGTTTCAGGATGCATAAGTAGTTTATATTGGTTATCAAATTGTATCCCCCCACCACCTGCTAAATTATCTCTAAATCTTTGTAATTGGTCCCCGACTTCCAATTGTCTCATAGTTTCCAAAGCATTTTCAAGATTTTCTGTTGCTTGGTCGGTAAGACGCATATCATCCAAAGCTCTAGCAAAATCTTGAGAACTATCATAAAAATCCTGCAGCCCTTCAGCCCCAGGATGTAGAGCTTCAAAATTTTCAGTAGTAGCAAATGGTCTAGTTCCATCTGGCATTTCATTTGAGGAAAACCCTAACTCATCCAAGTCATTTACATAATCAGGCACCATTTCTTGGTCAGGGTGGAAAGGTCCACCAGCCTGTGTTGCTTGTTGATTCCTGTTAACTGTAAATGGTTCAATTCTCATTGGTGAAGACCCTAATTTTATAATTTCTGGTTTTAGGCCAAGTTTTTTAAAGATTTTACTACCTTTATTCCCTTTCATTATATTAGGTAAAACATTCTCATATAACACTTTAATATGTTCCAACCCAATATCAAAAGGTTCCAAATCTTCACCTTGAAGTATAGTTTTGCCTTTTGTTTTAGCTTTTTCCCGGATACGATTGGCGATCACATCACCAAAAGCACGAGTTAAATTTGTGTCCTGATGATAATCATTACCTTCCTTATTAATCTTAATTAAATTATCATTTCTATCATATAATTCGATATGATATGGATATTCAGCCCCTGTTACTTCTGTTTTACCACTTATAGGTACATCCCCAATTAATCTATAAGCTTCATCTTCCATGCCAGCTGGTCTCCCAGTTTCAACTTTATTAATTTGAAATTTAGCATTAGCAGGCATCCGTTTAACTTTTATTTTATGAACTTTTTTTATGTAAGATGGATATAATTTTTTATGAATTTCATAATTTCCAAATGAAACCCTATCATATCCATCATCAATTGCCTTTTTCAAGATCTTCTTTAGAGCTAATTCCATCCATTTTACATTATCCCCAGGGCTAATAAATGGCATCTTTTTTACACTATTCGCTACATCATGTCCATATAATCTCTCATCTACAGCATTTTTACTTGTTCGTAATTCATCTTTCATCCTGTGATATTGGTCCAACTCTACTTTATTATCAGCCTTCTCATCAGCATATTCTTTTGCTTCCTTTGGTCTCCCTTCTGGAGTATCCAATTTATCAATTTTTCTCTGTAGATAAAGATTCTGTCTGTTTAATTCATAGATATGGTCATCAATTACTTCAAAATCCCAAGCACCACTTTTATGGGCCTGTTTATACCAATCAGATTGTAATTCAAATACATTCAATTGTTTTTCACCACTCTGAGTACCTACCCCAACTCGATCATCCATCCTTAAATGAAATACTGCATTTTCTTCAAAGTGTTGCTTGGTTGCACTTGATTTAAATGCAGGTCTACCATGTTCAAGAGCTAATTTAGCATCTATATCTTCTGGATATTCAACAGGATACATTTGTTCAATTATTTCTTGTTCTTTGTTCGTTAGTTCCTCAAACGGCTTTGCTTTTACCCTCTCAGACAATTCGTTCAAATTATTTGATGTCCGAAGAGTCATTGCTGGTTTTTTGCCATGGTAAGTCATTACATATGTTTGTTGATTATGGCCTCCTTTTGGAGCATAACTATCACTATAGGCACGACCACCACTAAAAGTGGATTCTCTTAAATCCAAATTATTTTGTGCCCAAAAATCTTCAAGATCATTTAAAGAAATTGTTGTAAATCTTTTTTTACCTTCAATTTTTTTATTTTCATATTTATCAAGCCAATCATCAAAACCTGTGTATTCCCTGATTTGTTTGTTATAAAGCCTTTTGGATGGATCAGTTTCATTTACCATCCCTTTTAATCTATCTTTTGCGATAATTACATCACCATCTTTTGCTTCAGCTTTTAATTTATCAAATAACGAGGCTGTTTCATCCATTCCTAAATTCCCAAATATTGGATCACCACGGCCTAGTATCCTATTATTTTTTGGGTAATTAAAAACTTTATTCAATACTTCCCCTGAATCAAGCATTTTTGGGACCTTCGATACCAACTGTTTAACCGCACTGCCTGCCATAAATGGAAGTGTAAGGGCTGCTCCTGGTGCAAGTAATTCACCAGCTAACCCCGACCCTGACCCTGGGGTACCACCCAATTCAGAATAGATATCCCGACTTGTACCTTTAAATTCCGGAACAAAGTTTTTCTCCTCATAGCCTGGGTATCCGCCAGGTCTCATTTGTGTTAACCGTTGTGCATGTGAAGTTCCGGCTCCTCCTGCAGTTAATTCAACTAAATCCATCGGGAGACCTGCCTCGGCTGCAAGAGTACCTTTTACAAAATCTACACCACTCAAGAGATCAGCTTTTGCTTCTTGTTCTTCACGATTACGAAATATTTTATTTTTCTCATACTCTGGGAGGGAATCCCATTCCGCTTTCCGGATATTTTTAGGACGCTTCCTTAAACCTTGACGTTTACGCATTAGGTAAGTTTGGTTGTGGAGGGGCTTGTTGTTGTTGTTGTTGTTGTTGTGCTAATTGAGCTTGGAGTAGGGCAGTATTTTGTCTCATTTCCTCACGATCTCTTTCCATCATTGCTTTTATTTTAGAACCATCCATCTGTGTATTATACTTTGCTTGCATATCCATTATGGACAGTTCTGCCTGAGACTCAATACGATCCTTTTCCCTATCATCCAATCTAAGCATTTTCTCACGTTCAAGTTCAAGCTTACCCATATCATTTTGGGCATCAGCTTGAGCTTTCTGAGCTTGAATTTGAATATACTGTTCCTCTGGAGTAGGTTGTGGTGGTTCCTGAGGGGGAGCTTGATATTGAGCTGGATCGGTAAAAAATGAATTTGGATCTTTGAATCCTGCCAACTCTACCATACGGGAGAGAGTCGTATGATATTGGCCCAAATTAACAATAGGATTTTCCAACCCAAACTGCTGAAGCAGGGTTTCCTGTTTTTGGGCCACGGTTGACAGGAAGTTCATCTTTTCTGCATCATTTGCAGCACCAAGAGGAATATCAACTAAAATATCCATGTCAGCATCCCAATACCTAGGATCTATTGGAACCCATTCGTTCCTTAACCTAGTCATTGTTTCTCTGTCTTGATGTTTATGAATCAACTGTAATATACCTTTATAAAGAGGTTTCATACCAGATTCAGCAAATATCCGTGCAATTAATTCGATATGAGCTTGAGATGCTTTAACTGTTGAATCAACAGCAAGTCTAGTTGCAGATTGTAAATTCTCTGAATCAAGACCTTGAGAAGCTTTGGTAATACCTGTCCTAGTTGATTTAATTTCGTCAAGCATACCAAGGATTGGTAGAGCCTGTTGTCCGACAAATGGCATATCCAACTGTTGAACTGCTCCTGGTGCTCTAGCTCTAATTACAGAACCAACTTCTGTATTTAAAACATCTTTTATATTCACCATATTTTCTTGGATTAACATCCTAGGATTAACTGCCATCACAAGGGAATCCATTACATTCCTTAAAATAGCTGATTTAATCCGTTGGATATCTGCAACAATATCGGTAATTGAAGCTCCAACTGCAGTATGAGGCTCAGGGGCAGGACAAAACATAACAAATGGAATATAATCACAATGTGAATTATCCACAACATTATGTGTATTACCTATTGTACATATCCTTCTTAATTCTGATATACCATCTTGATCAACATCAAGGTTAATATAAGATTCGCAATAAAGAACTTTCCTTTGGGCTGGTTCCATATTGGCCCGTCCACGGTCAGGGGTTTCTGAGTGTCTGGAAATAAATTCTTCATTAGTACCAAATGATTCATCTGTGGATGCATATTCCTCAAGTAATTCTGGATCATAACCTAAACTTGTTAATTCGGAGATTGTTTTATAGGAACGATGGGCAACTATATCTGCTTCTGTAACACTTTTTGCCCTGCGATCAATAATAAATTCTTCTGGTGGCAGAGCCTCAACCCTAATTTTACCTTTTTTACTTCTTTTCTTAACAGTAACATTATAAAGTGGGATCCCATCAAGTGTTTCTTCGGTTGTCTCCATTTCCACAGATTCAACATCTTCGGCCCCTGCAAGCATTTGAGCTTGTTGTTCATCAAGACCACTGAATTTTGAAGCAGTTACTTTCTCAGCTTCTTCCCACCAATACTTCATTATACCAGTACGTCTAATCAGAGCATCCTGGAATACTGACATTAATGTTTTAAAAAAATCTGGTTGTTGTTCTATCAGTAAATTATTAATGTATTCCGAGCATTGTTCAGCCATCTGCACATCTTCAGGACCATTTGGGGCAAATGACATTATCCGTTTACTACCGAAGAATATCCTCATCATTGAAGGCAGTATTTGATTTACGGTATCACGAACATCGTATGAAACAACTCCAGATCTACCTTCATCATCTTGTTCCGGTATATGTCCAGAATAGTATTTACCAGATGTTATTCGATCCTGGCCTAACTCATCATCAGAATATGAAATAGCATCATCAAGGAGATAACCAATGTATGATTTAACTTCTTCATCAGTCATTTCCTCTTCAGGTGTAATTTCCTCTATTTCTTCCATTTCACCTGTATCATTATAATCACTAATCTCTGCCATTTTCCCTTTTTATAAAAGTATCATAATCGGTATCTGATTTTTCTTTGTTACAGTTTAAACAACTAACAACTAGATATTTTAAACTTTTTGCTTGTGTTCTTGTTAATTTACCTCTTGGTACTTTATGATCGATATGAAAATGATCAGGTAAAATTTCTATCCCACAATAATGGCAGTAAGCAATAACTGATTCCAAACCCATTGCTTGAACCCAAAGCCGGATATATGTTTCCCTGTTATACCCACCTCTAGTTATATCTTTTTCTTTATCCCTTAAATCCTTTACTACCCATTTACATTTTTTACTGCAGTATTTCTGTCTGGCATATTGTGCTCTGTCTGGTTGGTATTCTTTATTGCAATGTTCGCAAACCTTTTTTTGTGGTAGTTTTTTTGGAGGCATATATTCCCTTATGGTATCACAATCTAAACAACAACCTAAGGCTATTGTTATACAATTCCAGGAATATTACGCATAAGAGGCTTCCGCCAACCAGCACTTAACCCAGCAGTAGTGGCAGCATTACCTGCAAATGTTAATACAAATGCATCAGCATAATCTGGAGAACCACGATGGCCTATACGTTTTTTCATTTCATCCTTTGTTTCCATCCTAATTTTTCCAGATGATTCAAAGGAGTACCTAGGAGAACATAATTCGAACATTAGACGTTCATCTCTGGGGATACGGCAGTGCCGTTGTTCAAACCATTCTTTAGCTTTGTGCCAAAGCTCAGCTCTTAAATTTTTATATTGGTTAGATAGAGCAGCAGATTCTCCAGTATTTATTCCAACAATCGGAAGCCCGAGCTCTAACCCCCTGTCAACTATAGAGGCTCCAACACCAACAACGTCCACTAAAATTTCTACGGGAGCTTCTTGTTCATCTTGTGCTTTCTGATATTCTGCATTAACTATACCCATTAATTTCATTGTATCAAGTTTTGCCCATGATTTAATTGGTTCCATAACTGTGTTTCCTCTCCGTTTACATAAAGCTGATTTATCAGAGCCATACCTAGCAACATCTAAGCCCCATGAAATACCACCTTGAGTTGGATCTACATCTCTTACAACTGCACTTTCAACTAATTCATTAGAAATAATAGTATCATCTGACGATTCTGCAAATTCCCCTAGAACACGAATGCGATATGTATTAGAATCAATACCATAGCGTTCGGCCATTTCATCAATATATTCCTGTTTTACCCGTGGTGATGATTCACAACTAACAGTGAGGGTCCACCATCTGTCTGCTAACCTAGTGAATGCATCATGGAAATAGCCTTCTGGCCGGGTTGGGTTTCCGAGAAGTAATAAAGTTGCATTACCAGATAAAGAACCACCTGCTGCTGAAAATATAGCATCATCAACTGAACTAGCTTCATCAACAATTAGTAAAACTTTATCAGAGTGGATACCCTGGAGTGCCTCTGGAGTTTCTTTACGTGCAGTTCTACACGATATAAACGACCCAGATGGGTCTGATTTTAGTACTATTCTTTCACTAAATACTTCAAATAATTTATTCAGGGCAGGAGGTAACCGGATAAGCTGGGATTTTAATTCAGCAAACAGAGCATCGAATAGTTGTGAAGCTGTAGGTGCAGTACAGACAGTTTTTTGTGGATAATGACATAACATATGATGCATCATTAGCCAGGCTGCACAGGTTGATTTGCCTACACCGTGGCCAGATTTAACGGCAAGAAGTCTGGAATTCATAGACTCCTCCATTACTTTCTTTTGCCATTCATCTGGTTCTTCCTCTAAGATATCCCTGACGAATTGTACTGGATCATCCCTGTATTTTGTGATGAATTCAGTGAAGATGTTTGGTTTAGTTGCTGAATGTGACATAAATCCTTTGGTAATGAACTGATATGATTCAAAGCCTCGTCTGGTACCCAGTAACTTGACGAGGTTCTTCCGTTATTGTTATGATACCACTCCTCATGTGCAAATACTTCAGGAGCAGATATCCAACCTTTTAACTCATAAACCCCATAAGAACCAATAACTAAAATATAATATTTATCTTTTTTATCTCTTTTCTTCAGAAATAACTCATCCTCTGGATGTGGCCTTGTTCTAACCTCGTAGTGTTCACCAACATCCGTCGAATCATAACCTGTAATGCCAGTTGGATAAACCCCCAAATACTTAGCCAGTGCAAATTCACCAAGTGCACCTTCGATAGAATTACCCCATAACCCTTTAGCACCAGGGTTACCCCACGATTCCTTATAATTCTCTAGACTTTTTCCACTTTTTGAACGTTGTAGGCATTTTAACTGCCTTTGGAGTCCGACTGTTGCTCCAATTGATAACTCGGCTGGACTCAGAGTCACCATCAATGATTTGGTACACATTAATTTCATTTTCTCTCCCCGGAGTATCTATAATCCATACTCCATAACCTTTTGGTAATTTGTTTTCCAACCAATGAAACATTTTCTCAGCATGTTCCCTGGTATCACATTTAACTAACCCCGACCCACTTTCACTAATTTGCTTCTTCAAATCATCAAGGATCGGTTTTGATAATTTCTTTATCATATGGAATAGTATAAAAAGTATCTTCAACATCCAAATCAACACAATCATAAGCTAAATAAGTACAACAATTCCCTCTGTGCTTTGGATACTCCCTCAAAATCTTAGCATGGACCAATCTCATCCTTCCCTCGTGCAATTCATCTTCTACTTCAAAATATACCTTATCCCCAATTCTAGGGGGTTTCGTTATATCCTTATCCATATCCTTTTTTCTTTCATCTAACACTGTTTTAGAGATGTTCTTGATTGGTTTCATTGTTTTCCTATCATACTTTTTTTTATCCTTGTGAATTTGAGTTCCACGGTTAAGAATACCCTTGCCCATATCAGAAAAATTAGGTTCGTTTTTTGCAAAAATTTTTTAGTAAATATTTTGGGTGTGTGTTACCTTATGCAATCTGCACCCCCGGTGGGGATGGCCCCGGGGGGCAAAGATCAGCAAATATATAGGTAACAGTAGGCCTAGACTCAGAACAGCCCTACACACCCAATGTGTTCAGTAAGTACATATTTGAACACTTTATGCCTAAATATTGATATTATTAACCTTTTTTACCTTAATATCTGAATTCTGGTCCCATGCCCACATGGGAATGACTAATCCAGGACCCTCTAACCTTAGCCCCTTCTGTTGTTATTAATAATACTTACCCTAACTATACTTACCTTAACTATACTTATGTTAACTATATTTACCTTAACTATAGTTTAGTGCCTATAGTTTAATTAGATATAGATTAATATAGTATATAGTATATATATATATATAGTTATAACCCTTGTTTTTCAAGTTGTCGTTGTTCACTAATCAATTGCCTATCAATATCCCTTTTTTTGTCTTGAACCACTTCCATTAGCATTATAATTTGTTTTGTGTCAATGCCTCGTAGGTTGTGGCGAGGTAGATCCTGAACAAGATCCAGAATATCATCCAGACAATCCAACATATTCAATGTCATGTGAAGCCTAAGCACTTATTCCTTTTGGGTTATTTGTTTCTTTTTGGGTGTAATATCCTTTGTCAATTTCATTTGTTGTCTCAGTGCTTCAAGATGAAGTTGAGTTGCATCACTAACTTGCATATCAATTGTTTGTCTTTCACCATATTGAATAGGAGAATATTTACTGGCAACCCATTGTTTTGCACTGATAATAGTCTTGGCTGAAGATGGATCAATATGCCCACGTTCCAACTTATCTGTTATGTCTTGAATTTGGCTCACTGTCATTTCTGCATAAGCCTTTTTGGCCTCCATGTACCGTGCATTAAGCTCATCATTGGATGATATTTGGTAATATAATCTCTTGTAAGGTATGTCAAGCTCTCTTGCCATTTTAGGGAGACTACCAAACTCTGAATATCCATCAAAGATCTTATCCCAAAATTCGGGATCATCAAACATCCTATATTCCCGTGCTCTTTTTGCTCGTCTTATTGGTGTTCCAGCCATTTCACTCCATAGTAAAAGGGCATTCCGTATACTCTGGAGTACTTCTTTGCATATAGCCCGAGTCTACCTCCTGGGAATGCCCCTTAATTGTTTTAAGTTTTAGTCCATACTCATTCACACCTCTTGGAATAATAAGTCCAGGTTTTTTAATGAGTTTATTGTGCCTAAAGCCTCTGTAATTTACAACATGCTGCCATCGGCCCCATCTTTGTTTTATTGTGGTAATATCTGGATGTTGGTCTTTAAGTGATTGTGCCATCTGTAATCTTCCATCATCCACATACAATTCATCGGAATTACCACCTTTCATTGTCATTGTAGCCTGTTTCTCTTGAAGAAAAGCATAGAATAATATAGTACACCATCCATCCTTCAAAGCACGGATAGATAAATCAGTATCCTCATTATAACGACCTCTCCAACGATATGGAATATCATTTTTAATAAGGATACACGAGTATATCCGAGTATTAAAAGCTATGGCTGGTCTACACGATATATCCGGTATAAAAAAGCGATATTGAAGACCAGATAATGCAACATTCTCGTACCTATCAGTAAAATCCTCTGCTGCTTTAAGTATAGTACCAGAAGAAACATTTATTTTCATGTTATTATTTCTACGGCAGAAATTCCTTATGTTGTCATCCATTATCCAGTGACGTTCAGCACCAATTGAGATTGAATGTTCCCAGACCCAATTTCTGGCAGGGATACCACCTTGACCTAGGTTACTAAAAGGTAAGGTATATATTTTATCTTCATCAATATATTTAGCATAATCATCATACTCCTGAGGCTCTACCACTATATGATATGGGACTTTCATACGATCCAAAGCTTTACTTGTTAACCTGGACTCAAATCTCCCTTTGCTAATGATATAAACTGGATACTTAGGGTTCATACTGTTCTGTTTCCTCTCCAAACTCAGTAAATTCATTATTATATTCATGTTCATCAACCCAAAGCTTGTAAGATGCATGCCGTACTTCTGCTTCAGGATGCCAATATGATTTCCTTAGTGGATGTATTTTCTGACCTATTTTCTGTTCAAAATCCTTAACATCTGCTTCATTTTTAAAGAAAATATAAACCATACGATATGGAGACAAATCTTCCTGTTTATATTCAGGCATATCTTGCCAATGAGCCTGCCATTCTTTTTCCCAACCTTCTGAATCATTAGTAAATTCCTCAAATGATGCCTGTTCAACTATTTGTTTTGGCTTTCCACTTCTATATCCCATGTATTTCCTAAAATAATAGTATTACCTAAATTAACATAACCTAATATTGCTAAAATAAACATAGCCATACCACATAAAACACCACATAAATATATACAAAAAAATAGAGTTATCATGCCGATTCTTTTACATCATCCCATATATCTTGTTGTTCATTTTCATACTCATATCCAAAGCCAATTTTCTCCTCTATTGTCCATCCATTTTTCAGGTTAACAGAAGGTATTTTTGCACGAGGTTCGTCAGGATATTTTAAGATAGTATTGCCTTTTTTAAGGTACTCTAAAACTGCACTTTTTGTTGTGTCTGAAGGGTTAAAATTTGCAGTTTTTAAATACTTAAATTTATCTTTATTCTGATTAATATTGATAGGTTTAGTTGGGATTCTAAATCTCCCTAGAGGTTTATCCTTTGACTTTGGAGTGATCTTACGGACATGCTTCCTTTTTTCATGTTGTCTGTTTTTTGCTTGAATTACACTACAAGCTCTTGAACAGGCAGTATTATTTTTACGAATAGGTTTGAACATTTCATCACATACCGAACAGGGTATTTCTTTATAACTTGCCTTGATCAAATCATACCTAATTTTGTCTCTCTTTTTTTTATAATATTGGTAGCAAGACCCACCACAAAATCTCTTTTTATAGTGGTCTAATTCCCTGCTACAAATAATACATTTTCTTTCTTTATCTGGTTTCATTTGTGTATCCCATTTATAATAAAGTTATGGTTACATTCTGTAAAATCTTTACGACATTTTTTTATATTTACCAATACAAAACCTTCCCTATGTGGATTATGGCATCGAGTTAATTGTATATGGCTAAATTGTTTATCATTAGGGAATATTTGAGCAGTTTCCATTGCATCTATTAACACTTTACAGAGATTATCCAAGTCAGCATCGGGTCCTTTTTTAATCGGATAAAATACTGCAACAGAAAGAGCTAAATTATCATCTTTACCAAAGGATTTATTACCTTTAGATTTATAATCCATCCAACGATAAACAACCTCACCTATAAATGCTCTTGCCTGTTTTGTCTTGATTAATCTTTTATTGACAACTTGCCAATAGTTATTTGCACTAATCGGGAACGGTAGTCTTAAGTTCAGCACGGAATTCCTCCAATGATTGTTTTTGTTCAGCTGCTTTATATAATTTCAACAACACTTTCATCTCCTTAGGCATCCCAACTCTCTTTCTATCTGGTTGAGGTAATAGTCTTTTTTCATCCTCAAGCTTAGATAAATATTTAGGATCCTCACAAGGTTTTCGTTTAGGATTTGACATTGTTCCTTCACGAATATCCTTAACTGTTGG
>Ga0315331_10003527_pt1 | contig 11856 bp, 8 predicted proteins | sample M160m34915metaG_FD_203456 | JGI IMG/M metagenome (GOLD analysis project Ga0315331, IMG submission 203456) | Ammonia-oxidizing marine archaeal communities from Monterey Bay, California, United States - M1 60m 34915 | ecosystem: Environmental > Aquatic > Marine > Intertidal zone | place: USA...
CCATAGTTTTGGCCATTTCTCCAAGAATGTGAAGTCTACCTTCTCTCGCCTGATTCAGCGCTTCTTCCAGTATTTGGTAAGAAAGTCCGTCAACTTTGATATCCATCTGACAAGCCGTTATACCATCGGTGGTTCCGGTTACTTTAAAATCCATATCACCTAAATGATCTTCGTCTCCAAGTATATCGGATAGAACCGCATACTTTCCAGCATCATCGGCAATTAACCCCATTGCAATACCAGAAACTGGCTTTGTAATTTGAACACCAGCATCCATTAATCCCAATGTTCCAGCACAAACCGTTGCCATGGATGAAGATCCATTTGATTCTAGAATGTCTGAAACAATTCGAATGGTATACGGACAATCTTCTGCAGGAGGCAATACTTGTTTGAGTGCTCTGAGTGCTAGATTACCGTGACCGATTTCTCTTCTCGAGACTCCTCTGATTGGTCGAGCTTCTCCGGTAGAGAAAGGAGGGAAGTTGTAATGTAAAAGAAAAGTAGACTCTCCTTTAAATAACGCACCATCCAGTAATTGACGATCCATTTTGTTACCTAAAGTAATGGTCGTTAATGATTGCGTTTCACCTCTTGTAAATACGGCTGAACCATGTGGTCCTGGCAGATAATCAATTTCACTCCATATCGGACGAATTTGATTCATGTCTCTACCGTCAAGTCTGATTCGTTCATCCAGAACTACTCTTCTAACAGCTGATTTTTGCGTGTATTTAAAGTAACCCTTAATTTGAAATGCCCATTCTGTTTTTTCTTCTTCAGAAAGCGCTTCCATAACTTGTTCTTTCACGGCTCCAAAAAGTTCGGCTCTTTTATGTTTGTCTGCCAGACCTTGTTTTGCCACGTCATAACATCCTTGGTAACCCAAATCGTATATTTTAGCCTTTAGCTCCTCGTTGTGGTCCTCATGACTGTATTCTCTAATTTCTCTATTTGGAACTGCCTCAGCTGCAAGATCTAATTGAAGCTGACATTGTACCTTAATGGCACCATGTGCTGCTTTAATGGCCTCTAACATATCTGCTTCAGAGACTTCTTTGAATTCTCCTTCAACCATCATGATATTGTCCATAGTAGCGGCAACAATAATGTCTAAGTCACACGCTGCTATTTGTTCTATCGTTGGATTGAGAATCATTTTGCCATCTATCCGGCCAATCCTTACTTCCGATACTGCTTCTGCAATAGGAATGTCTGAAACTTGCAGTGCAGCAGATGCTGCAAGACAAGCAAGTGCATCTGGTGAATCCACTTTATCTGAAGAAACAAGTTGAATCATCACTTGTGTATCTCCGTGATAATCGTCAGGGAAAAGAGGTCTTAATGCTCTGTCCACAAGACGCATTACTAATATTTCAGAGTCAGAAGGTCTTGCTTCTCTTTTTAAGAATCCTCCTGGGAATCTACCTGTAGAAGCATACTTCTCTCTATAATCGATGGTTAATGGCATGAAATCCATTTCTGGTCTCGCGTCGTAGTTAGAAACTACCGTTGCCAAAATTACTGTTCCGCCCATCCTCACTTCCACGGAACCGTGAGCTTGCTTAGCCAATTTTCCTGTAGCAATAGAAATGGTTCTTCCATCTCCTAGGCTAATGCTTTTTTCAAATCCTAATTTCATAATTTTTAAAATATAAACAACAAGGGGGCTTTACACTAATGTGTAAAAGCCCCCCTTTAAATACGTATAAGAATTATCTCGTCGTTTCGAGACAAATTATCTTCTTAATCCAAGCTCTTTGACAATTGCCCTGTAACGCACAATGTCTTTCGCTTTTAAATAATCCAATTGCCTTCTTCTTTTCCCAACAAGCATAATTAATGATCGTTGAGTGTTGAAGTCTTTTTTGTTTGTCTTCAGATGCTCAGTAAGATGCGCAATTCTGAATGTAAACAATGCAATTTGACCTTCTGCAGTTCCGGTATCGGTATCTCCGTTTCCGTACTGTTTAAAAAATTCTTTTTTCTTTTCTGATGTTAGATACATGCCAATACTTTTAGTGATTCTTATGTGATCTTGTTAATTATTCGGGTGCAAATATACTGTTTTATTCGATAGAGAAATAATTATTTTAAATAAAGCAGGGATTTAATTGGTTTAGAAATCACAATTTTATTTGCTTCTTTTACGAATGCAGAGCATTTACATCATTAGTTTTGCAATAGTCGAATAATTCGCTCTAGTTCAGGTCTAAGCTCTCTCCGATCAACAATGTAGTCGAGGAAACCTTTTTCTAGCAGAAATTCTGAGGTTTGAAAACCTTCTGGTAAATCCATGCCAATGGTTTCTTTAATTACTCTGGGACCAGCGAATCCAATTAAAGCATTAGGCTCTGCGATATTCACATCCCCTAACATGGCGAATGAGGCGGTTACTCCACCGGTAGTTGGGTCTGTTAAATACGAAATATAGGGTAACTTTTTTTGAGATAGCTGTGTTAATTTGGCTGAAGTTTTAGCCATTTGCATTAAGGAAAACCCGGCTTCCATCATACGTGCACCACCCGATTTAGAAATCATCATAAAGGGGCATTTCTTTTTAATCGCATAGTCTATGGCTAAGGCGATTTTTTCACCAACTACAGAACCCATTGAGCCTCCAATAAATGTGAAGTCCATGCAGGTTACTACAATGTATTGACCGGATGTTTTACCATAAGCACTGCGACACGCATCAACCAAACCGGTTTTTTTCTGAGTGGCCGTAATTCGGTCTGTGTATTTTTTGTTGTCTTCAAAGTGGAGCGGATCGCCAGAAGCTATTTTTTCATGAATCTCTGTATAGTAAGCGTCGTCGTAGATGATGTCAAAATATTCTTTTGAACCGATTCTGGTGTGGTGACCTTCCGGGTCAACATAAAAATTCTTGGCCAGCTCTTTGCTTTCTATGATGTTACCACTAGAGGTTTTCACCCATAATCCATCGGGTGTTTCCTTTTTTTCTTTGGTTGGAGTTGTAATACTCTTCTTATCTCTTTTAAACCATGCCATAACTAAAAAGTGTTGTGCTTTGTTCTAACAAAATTTTAAGCGATTTGAATATCCTGGTCTAAATATACATCTTGAATTGCGTTTAATAAGGCAATTCCTTCATTTAAAGGTTTTTGAAATGCTTTTCTGCCAGAAATTAAGCCGTGTCCACCTGCTCTTTTATTAACAACAGCAGTCTCTACTGCTTGGATTAAGTCTGAACTGCCGCTTCCTGTTGAAGCACCACCTGAATTGATTAATCCCATCCTACCCATATAGCAATTTGCAATTTGGTATCGGGTTAAATCTATCGGGTGATCCGTAGTAAGTTCGGAATAAACTTTGGGATGCGTTTTTCCAAAATTAACGGCAGTGTAACCGCCGTTGCACTCTGGAAGTTTCTGTTTGATAATATCTGCTTGAATAGTAACGCCAAGGTGATTGGCTTGCCCGGTTAAATCAGCCGAAGTGTGGTAATCTACTCCATCTTTTTTGAAAGCACTGTTTCTAGTATAACACCAGAGAATCGTAGCCATGCCTAACTCATGAGCTCTTTCAAATGCTTCTGCTACTTCTACAATTTGTCGCTCACTTTCTTCGGAGCCGAAATAGATGGTTGCTCCAACAGCTGTCGCTCCTAAATTCCATGCTTCCTCCACAGATCCAAATGAAATTTGGTTAAAAGTGTTGGGATAGGTTAAAAATTCATTGTGATTCAATTTGACGATGAAAGGAATGCGATGTGCATATTTTCTAGAACATGCCGCAAGAACTCCAAAGGTTGAAGCAACCGCATTGCATCCACCTTCTATAGCCAGCTTTATGATGTTTTCTGGATCAAAGTAGCTAGGGTTTGGTGCAAAAGAAGCGCCTCCAGAATGTTCAATCCCTTGGTCAACAGGAAGGATAGAGACATAACCGGTATCAGCAAGTCGTCCATTCCCGTATAGTGCCTGCAGGCTTCTTAATACCTGATTAGACCTGTTTGTTTGTGAAAAACAGCGATCGATAAAATCCACACCCGGCAAGTGAATATGTTCTTTTCCAATGGTAGTGCACTTATGATTCAGTAAGGCCTCTGCTTTTTCTCCTAGTATTTCTTTTGTTTTAGACATAGCTTTCTCAAAATTATCGGAGTGCAAATCTAATAAAAGCTACCAAGGATTGGAAAAATTATAAGCTAAAGTGAATTTCTTTTTAATGCTTTATGCAATGCCATTGGCACAATGTGCGAATTATAGGAGGTTCTTTTAGGTTAAAATGGATAGCCAATTCCCAAAACGAATTGAGGTTTAAATTCTTCATTAATGGCATCTTGTGACCCGAAAATCCATCGATTGCCATCTGCCAAAGACGGATTGTGGAGCGGAACTGCAAAGTCTATTCTAATCAGAAAGAAATCCAAATCCATTCTTAAACCGAACCCACCGCCAAGAGCAAGCTCTCTAGGTAGAGATCTGCGCAATTGAAAATGACCATTCGTTCGCAATGAATCAGGATTTAATAACCATACATTGCCTAAATCGGCGAATAATGCTCCTTCTACCCAGTCTATGATGTCAAACCTTGCTTCTGCGTTGAACTCTATCCTGATGTCACCTGTTTTATCAAATGCTTTATTGCTGTCGTAATACCCGCCAGGGCCAAGTGTTCTTGATTTCCAAGCCCGTATACCATTAGCCCCACCTGCAAAAAATGCTTTTTCAAAAGGCAGTGCTTCGCTGAAATTTTTCTGCGGAATACCAATGCCTGCAAACATTCGATAGACGATCTGGCTCTTTTTAAAATTACGGTAGTAACGTGCATCAATCGTTGTTTTGATGTATTGCGCAAAACGGGTGTTAAAAATTTCGTAACCGCCTAACTCGTCTAGCTGTGCCTTGCTTTTTTCAAATCCCCACCGCAATAAATTGCCGGATTGCTCAAAAGAGGCTTTAAAATAGAAGTTGTTTTTAAGCCCGCCCTGGTACTGATTATTGTATTCGTAAGTAACCCGTGATGCTGAGATAATGTGGTCTTGATAGCTTGCTGCTAAAAACTTATCATTTAACAAGTCGATTCTGGATAGAAAAGTGTCGCTTTCATTATCAATGTTAACCAATGAAAATTCTGGCCAATCAAATCGGAGCGTATGGGCTTTATTTTCATTGATTACTGTTGCTCCAGAAAAGCTGAAAATATTTCGTGTAAAATCAGGTCTACGCTGAAAATTGTAGGCTGTTATAACTTCAGTGTGCGGATTATTGTGGTAATCAAGTAGCCCGGTGAATCGCAATAAGTAGGAAGGCAACGAGAATGAAATTTGAGGACTAATTTCTAATGTGTTAAGCGTTGCCGCCAAACCCGTTAAGTCTGAAGTTAGGTTGTTGTTGTCTGTACTTACAATGGAACGCTGTGCCTCTAATCCTCCGGTTAAGCTAATCTGTCCTTGAATGGCTTTTTTGAATAAGTTTTTATTAGAAAAGGAAAGTCGCCCTTCTATGCCAAGGAGCCCATCAGTATGTGTGCCATCTGATTCTAGCGCAAAAGTTTTAGATTTTGTAGGTTCAAGCTCGACAATAGATTTTAAATAATTAGATTGACTTTTGCTCTCATCAATTTCAAAATCCATGTGGATTAATTTAAAAAGCCCCAGGTTAGATAGCTTTTTAAACGAGGATTCAATAGCGCTGTGATTGTAGTAATCTCCCACCTTATATTCCAATCTTTTATGAAGTACTTTAGGCTTTAAGTTTAATTCGTCTCGATACATGATGTTTAACGTGTAGTGACCAATGGAGTCGTAATCTGGGTCTTGCACTCTGGGATCAAAATTGCTGTGGATGTCGATTCCGCTTATTTTATACCGTTTATGAGGTAACAGTACAATGGTATCCGCAAATTGGTCCTTGGTTTTCAAGTTATGAATGTCCATAAAGAGATTCAGCTTTCCGGAAGTTTCTGTGGTGTCGTACTCAAAATAGACGTATTCTTTATTGAAAAAATGAAAACCACTATCCCGTAAAGCTTGGGTTATTCTGCTTCTTTCTTGATTGAGTACCTCCATGTCAAATCTATCGCCTTCATGAATCAAGGACGATTCCGATAATTGATTGATGTAAGTTCTAATTTCTCCTTTGTCTTTTTTGTTTATCTCTCGCTCAAAATGTTCTATGGTATAAGGGGTGTTGGCATCAATAATGTAATACACTTTTGCTCTTTTATTATGCACAACAATACTATCTCGGACTTCAGCATTGAAATAACCTTTTTTAAACATATAAAGCTTTATCTGTTTGTTGGTGGTTTCATTTAAGGTGCTATCTAAAAGCGAAGGTGCTTCGCCAACGGATTGGAAAAATTCACCCAGGTTTTTTCGTTTCGTTACTTTCTTTTTTAAACGAAGCTTATTTAGTTTTTCACCATTAATGCTGTCTTGTTTTCTTAGGGTTAGGCGTTCTTCATTTTTTATGTTTCGTTGGCTGTTTTTTTGCTCAACTCTTTTGTTTAAACGGTCGTTTACTCTGGTAATTCTTTTCGGATTGCCCAAATTATAGATGTGTAGCCGCGCCCGAAATTTAGTCAACGTATACACGTTGGATCTTTGTTTTATGATTTTATAAATCGACGATTCGTCAATATTACTATTGTTTTGAACGATGATATTCTTGTCAAGAAGTAGTTGGTGGTCTTGAATTCTTTTTGCTGGATTGCATGCAGACAGTATCACGGCCAGAACAGACACATTGATAATCAGCCAGATATGCATTCTTTTAGCTTTAATGCAACTCATTTCCTACTTTTGATTGGAGCAAATATACTGATAGCGAACAAATGCTGAGTCAAAGTACAATTAAGAAAATCAGAAGTCTGCATAAAAAGAAATTTCGAAAAGATTTCGGCGAGTTCATAGTAGAAGGCTCAAAGATAGTTGAAGAATTAATGAATTCGGATTATGAAGTTGTTTCGCTTTATTCAACAGAGAGTTATCCCGGAGGGATCCAGATAACTGAAAAAGAGCTAAAAAAAATTTCTGCACTACAGACACCTAATAAACTACTGGCTGTTGTAAAGATGCCCTCTTTTGCTTTAGACAGCGCCAAATCTGCACTGATTCTTGATGGTGTTCGAGATCCTGGGAATTTAGGAACAATCATTCGTTTAGCCGATTGGTATGGCATTGAGCAGGTTGTTTGTTCGACTGATGCTGCAGAATGCTTTAACCCTAAAGTAGTGCAAGCTTCTATGGGTAGCTTATTTCGAATAAAGGTAGCCTATACGGATTTGAAAACATACCTGTCTTCATCAGGTTTAAAAACATATGCTGCGGTGATGGACGGAGAGGAATCTGCTGCCCGAATGAACAATTTTAATTTAATTATGGGTAGTGAATCACACGGTATACGAGATGGTCTGGATGGGATGGCAGATCATCGAATTACTATTGCGAAAAAGGGTGCTGCAGAGTCTTTAAATGTTGGTGTCGCAACTGGGATTTTACTAGACAGGTTAACGGTTATTTCCTGAACATTACAGGCTATTAAAGCTTTAAATTTTTCATTTATCGACCGTACTCAAAGCGGTTATGCAATTTTTACCATCAACAGCAGCAGAAATAATGCCTCCGGCGTACCCTGCGCCTTCAGCACAGGGGTAGAGTCCATTAATAGAAATGTGTTGCATGGTTGTTTTGTCTCTAGGTATTCGCACAGGAGAGGAAGTTCTTGATTCCGGTGCATGCAATACGGCTTCATTGGTGAGATATCCTTTCATACTTGCTCCAAAATTTAACATTGCTTTTCGCAAGCTTTCCGAAATGAAATCAGGTAAAACAGAATTTAAATTTACTGATTTTTTACCAGGGATATAGGAGGATTCGGGGAGGGTAGAGGATGGTTTATTTTTAGTAAAATCAATCATTCTTTGTGCAGGTACCACCTGAGATTCTCCCCCTGCTTTCCAGCAAGCATATTCGATTGATCTTTGAAATTCCATTCCGGCCAATGGCCCGTACTTATGGAATTGAGGTATATCACTGTGCCTTACTTCCGTAACTAGTCCAGAATTTGCCCACGGATTATTTCGTTTACTGGGAGACCATCCATTGGTAACTACTTCTTCTTGATTGGTAGCGCAAGGGGCAATAATTCCACCGGGGCACATGCAAAACGAGTAGACACCACGACCATTTATCTGTGAAACCAACCTATACGATGAGGGAGGTAAGAACTCCCCACGACTTGCTGTTTTGTATTGTATTTTATCAATCAAATTTTGCTGGTGTTCAATTCTAACACCTACTGCAAAGGGTTTGAATTCAAGTGCTACTTTTCGCTCGTGCAATAATTCAAATACGTCTCGTGCCGAATGACCAGTCGCAAGAATAAGGTGCGCAGCCTCGATTTTTTGTTCTTGATTGATTTCAAATCCCGTAATTGCATTATTCTGAATGAATACGTCCGTTAGTTTAGCATTAAATTGTATACTGCCTCCTCCATCAAGTATTGCATGTCTAATGTTCTCAATAATTTGAGGGAGCTTGTTGGTGCCGATGTGAGGATGTGCATCGAATAAGATATTCTCTGGAGCACCAAAATGAACGAGCTTTTGCAATACTTCTCGAACATCACCTCTTTTCTTGCTTCTGGTATAGAGCTTGCCGTCTGAATAGGTTCCTGCACCTCCTTCTCCGAAACAGTAATTAGATTCGGGATTAACGATGTGATCCTTGTTTATTTTTGCAAGGTCCCTTCTGCGCGACTTAACATCCTTACCTCTTTCGTAAATAATGGGCGAGAATCCTTTTTCAATTGCTTTAAGACCAGCGAATAATCCAGCGGGTCCAGCACCGATAATGTGTATTTTTTTTTTGCTTTGTACGGATCGGTCAGGAACCTCCGCTGCTGAGGTTCTTATTTTAACATTTTTATCGTATTCTATCCGAAGCAATACCCTAATGTTTCTTTTACGTGCATCAATGGATCTTTTTAAAATAAGAAAGTGCTCGTCTGATGGCAATTGTAATTGGGAAACAATAAAGTCGTTAAGGCCTTCTGAGTATCCATTTTCGGGTGTCGTGAATAGCTCAATAATTTCCGCCATAATTTATTTGCTTAGCACGTTAGTTATCCTTCGAAGGTAATAGAGAATAGCCACATTTGATTTTTTAGACTGTCAATTGGCCTGCTCCATTGATTGTTTTCCTGAATCAGTGCATTCGGAAATCCCATAGAATATTTAAGCTCTAGGCCAAATTTGAAATATTGAAGAAAGAAATCGGTGCCCACACCAAGTTCAAAGGAATAATCTGGTTTTTTGATTTTTAAAATGGCATCTTCTGTAACATCTTGTTGAGAAGCCATATCCAAGCTGTATTTCCCACCAACTATAAAGGATGCGGCGAAATTATGAGCTCTGTATGTTCTAAATTTAAAGTTAAAAGGGAAATCAAGAAAGGTAGATTCAACCCGTTGTTGTTGCGTAAAAACAGTGTCGATAATGTTGGGCATATTGTAGGAGTAATTTACCATTCTTTCCTGAAATGAGAGTGAAGGTATGAACCGCAGTTTTAAACTGTTTGTAATGTTTAAAGAAGAGACTATTCCCAGATTAAAACCAGACTGCGGATCTACTGAAACGCCAATTAACGAATCTCCGCCGAGATTGTAATTATTGTTATTGGTTATCATGTAAAAATTGGATTTGTTAAATCCTAATGCAAATCCAAAATGAAATAAGCGTTCGTCAAAATCGGCTAGGTTTTCTACACCCGTTCTTTTTTGCCCCAAAATCACTACAGAGCACAATACAATGCCGGTTAATGCAAACAGTCGTTTCATTTAAAGTCTTAAAAGTAAAAAACGCATAGATATGAATTTTATTTTTGACCGATGTAGATTGACGCTACTCCGCCTGACACTTTTTTCTGCTCACAACGAAGATACCCGACCTTTTTTAAAATACCAATAAAGTCTTCACCTTCTGGAAAAGCCGCAATGGACTCTGGAAGGTAGGTATAGGCGCGCGGGTCTTTAGAAACCGTTTTGCCAATAAGCGGTAATAAACGGTTGTTGTAAAAACTGAAAAATTGTTTGGCTGGGAAATTTTTTGGCTTCGAAAATTCTAAAATTACCACAACGCCATTTGGCTTCAAAACTCTCAACATTTCAGCTAGTCCATTTTCAAGATGTTCATAGTTTCTTACACCAAAGCCGACGGTTAATGCGTCAAATGTATTGTCTTCGAATGGTAGATTTTCAGAATCTCCGTACTGAAGTGTGATTTTATCATCGAATTTTTTCTTAGTTAATTTCAAACGGCCTTGTGCGAGCATGCCTTCTGAAATATCTACGCCAGTAATGTGATTTGGATTTAACTTGAGGGCAGCAATGGCAAAATCTGCTGTGCCAGTGGCTAGATCTAGAATTTCTTTAGGACCATGCGGCTCAAGCATTTTAATGGCTTTTTTTCTCCACCTTTTATCAATGCCAGCAGACAGGAAATGGTTAAGGAAATCATACTTGCCGGAAATGTTATCAAACATTTCTGCCACTTGTTCTTTCTTAGATGCGTTATCGTCTTCGTACGGCGTTACTTTTGTTCCCATATTAGGCAGGTTTTATATCAGTTGATGTTTCTTTTGTAAATCATCCGACCATGGTATGTCCACTAGGATATTTATAATTTCTACTGAGTAATTTCTTACCAAACAAATAGGCAATGGTTAATGTTCCAACTCTTCCTACAAACATGGAAACTACAATAATGTACTTTCCAGCTTCTGATAAGTCTGCAGTGATTCCGGTGCTAAGCCCAACAGTGCCGAATGCAGAAACTTCTTCAAAAACAAGATCAAGAATGGTTCTTCCTTGCGACGCCAAAATTTCTGCTTCTGTAATGGATAATGCAAAGATACAGATTAGATTTCCCCCAATAAAAATAAGAAGTACTGCAAATGCTTTTCCAATTAAATCCTGCGATATGGTTCGATTGAAAATGGCCGTATGCTTTTTTCCTCTTATTGTTTTTGTGAAAGATGCCCAAATTATAGCGAAAGTAGATGTTTTTATTCCGCCACCCGTTGAGCTGGAAGAGGATCCTACAAACATTAGAAAGAGCATTAATATCATAAATGGAATACCAAGACCATATCCGTCAGACGCATCGAAATCGACAGTACTAAATCCAGAAGTCCTGGTTACAGATTGAAAAAGCGATGTAATTACGGATTCGCCAACACTTTGATTTGCCAAACTGTTGTTGTACTCAAGAATGTAAAATCCGACCCCACCAATAACCACAAAGATTAACGAGAAATAGAGCGCAATCTTAGTGCTGAAAGAAATCTGTTTCCATGGGTTTTGAAGCCGGTCTCTTAATGAATTGGGATCAAATAGATTGAATATGGCTACAAAGCCTAGCGCACCAAAAAATACTAAGATCGTAATTACCAGATGCACCAAATAATTATTTCGTACGGCCTCATGGTATAAGCCTCCGTCAAATAAAGAGAGTCCAGCGTTGTTAAAGGCCGAAACCGAGTGAAATATGGAGCTGAAAATTTGATCTCCAAAAGATTGGAAATGGTCACCTCCCCAAAGTGGATAGAGTGCCATAGCGCCAATTAGCTCAATACCAATACTCCAAAGCACTATTTTCCTGAGTACATTTCTGGTATTATGAACTGCGTCAGTATTGACGAAATCTTCAACAAGTGAGTCTTGTTTAACTCCTAGACCGATTTTATTCATTAAGATAAAAATGAATCCGAAAGCAATGATGTTTAAACCGCCGAGCTTAATAAGGACTAGAATAATAACTTGTCCTTTGTAGGTGAAATCAGACATTTCTAATACACCTAATCCCGTAACGCAAGTGGCTGAGGTA
>Ga0315331_10003529_pt1 | contig 11847 bp, 12 predicted proteins | sample M160m34915metaG_FD_203456 | JGI IMG/M metagenome (GOLD analysis project Ga0315331, IMG submission 203456) | Ammonia-oxidizing marine archaeal communities from Monterey Bay, California, United States - M1 60m 34915 | ecosystem: Environmental > Aquatic > Marine > Intertidal zone | place: USA...
TTTGTTGATTGTGTTGTATTACTTTGACTTATTGCACCTGAGAACACTGTGTTGCCAGAAAAAGTTTTAGCACCAGATATTGTTTGAGTGGTATTTGTATAAACACCGTTTGTAACAGAACCAGCATTTCCTGATACAGATGTTACATTAGAATTTAGCAATGTTGATATACTTGTAAGACCAGTACCTCCTCTACCAACAGCTAAAGTACCTGATGATATATTACCAGCATTAATTGAATCAACAGAACTACCATCACCGGTTATGGTTCCACTAACATCAAGATCACCACATTCAATACTACCATTACCTGTAGTTAAATTACCCGTCATAGTTAAATTATCAACACCTGTTAAATTACCAGAAATATCAGCATTACCATTAACATCTAAGCTATTACACTCTAATTCACCTGTGACATCTACTTTACCAGAAGTTAATGTCATTAAATCTGTATCACTAGTGTGTCCTATGGTTGTACCATTAATTCTAATATTATCAACCGTAAGAGTTGTTAAGGTGCCAAGGCTTGTTATGTTTGTTTGTGCAGCGGTTGTTAAAACACTATCCATATAAGCTAATTGCTTTGGAGTACCCCAATTAGAAGCAGTAGCGCTTGCTTGATAGTGATATATTTTCTTTTCACTTTTATCAAAAGCCAATACATTAGGATTACCACCAGAAGAATCAGAGTAAGAGCTAATAAATAAAGCGTCTTGCCAGTTACTACCAACGCTAGTACCATCTTCTAAACCTTCTTTACTTGTGAAGAATATTCTAAAATCATCAGAGTATGATCTATCTTCAGGCGCCATATCTCTGTCGTCAATAGCGTTTAGATTTGTAGCTTGATCAGCCACAGTTGCTGTAGCTGCGTTACCTGTACACGATCCTGAAGATCCAGTAGTGTTTTGATTTAATGTTGCTATTTTATTAGCCGCAATAGTATCACCAGCCCACGTAGCATTTGTTATACTACCAGATATATCAGCATTACCGTTTATATCTAAGCTACCACCTTCAATCTCACCAGAAGCAGTTATTGTAGTAGCACCACTTAAAGCTCCGTTCATTGTTATGGCATCTACTCCGGTTAAAGCACCAGAAATATCTGCTGCTCCATTTATATCTATATCACCATTAAACACGAAATTACCAGAAGTGTCAATTGTCATAGCAGATGTCGTACTATTTACAACAAATTGCAAACCGGTTGAAGCTCTAAGATACGTGTAGTTAGTTAAAGCGTTTGTGAAAGGGTTGTTAACGTTACCAGTGGTTCCTACATGACCGAATACAGCACCGCCATCTTGCTTAAACTCTAACCTCGGGTTATCATTTTCGTTGTTATTATCTGTATCTGATTCTATTATTAGAACAGTATCACCATCTGATTTAGTAATTGTTAAATCACCAGTCATTGTACCACCAGCCAAAGGTAGTTTAGTGGCTATACTGTTTGTAACAGTTGTACTAAAACTAGCGTCATCACCTAACGCTGCGGCTAATTCGTTTAACGTATTTAAAGTTCCAGGAGCTGAATCAATTACTGTAGCGACTTGAGCATCAACATAAGCTGTTGTAGCAACTTTGGTTGAGTTGTTACTTGCTGACTGTGTTGTAGCTGTTGTTGATGAATTTATAGTACCGTTTAAATCTCCAGAAAAAGTTGTAGCAGCAAAGTTAGAGCTACTGTCTAACGTGCCTCTAACGCTACCATTAACAATAAAGTTAACAGGGTGATTTGACATAGTACCGATTCTTCCTGCTGCGTTACCAGTGTGCGCATACATTGAAGTAATAATACCATCACTAACAGATTTTACATCTAGTCTAGCATGTGAAGTTCCTGCAACATTTAATCTACCGTTCCAAGTACCATCGTTACTCACACTACCAGTAGCATTACCAAACTCATGATAATTGCTAGTACCAACAAAGTTAGTTCCACCAATTGTACCACCACCATTAATATTGTTACCGCCCATAGTGATTGTACCAGACATTGTCCCACCAGTTGTTGGTAAAGCGTTTGTAACATTAGCAGGTATACTTTCTATCTTACCCCAGTGAGCAAATGGTTGATTGTCGGTATGTGTAGAATTATATGATGCGCCGTCTGTAGTTACAAACTCAATAGTAAAAGCACCTAGAAACTCACTAGACGAAGTGCTATGTCCAGACATGTAATTTCTAATCACAACTTGTGGGTAAGTCCATGTTGTATTAGTTTCACCAACAGCAACATAATTTGCAGACGCGCTTGTGTCATAGCCAAATCTAACAGCCAAGTCTCTATTGTCACTGTCCATTAATGCTATTGCAGATGTATTATACCAAGGTGCACTTCCATCTCCAGGGTTGTAGCTATAACCACCAACCTGTATAGATTGCATTCTATCAGTATTGTACTCGTATACATCTATAATAAATGACTGCATTGCATTTGCTGCGTAATGAGGTATTTTTATACGTAGTCTACCAGTTGTTGTTGAAGAACCTCCAAGCAAAGCTCCATTTTTTACCATAGGAGCGTAAAACCCACCACCTTGAGTAGACGTTTGATACAATATACCTTGATGGTGTAAGTTGCCTGATATATCAGCATTACCGTTAACATCTAAAGCTGTGGTAATAATATTACCTATATTATCTAAATTATATAAAGCTTCACTACCACTAGTTTCTCTTACAGCAAGATTTAACCAACCGTTACCGGCTTTATTTACAACTTGAATACTATTTCTGAGATATAGTATACCGTGAGATTGAACGTAACCAGAACTAGTAAAATCACCACCAACAGTAGCATCATCTGTAACTACTAAGTCATCACCCACTGTTATATCACCTGCAAAAGTTGCATTACCACCTTGCAACACAAAGTTTTCTGTACTACCTTGTTTTACTTTAAAATAACTGTTTGTAGCATCATAACCATAGTTTAGCTCCATAGAACCATAGTTGTTAGCGTTACCATGTAGTTTTATATGAGCATCGTTTGTAGTGTCGTTACCGCCATATATGTCTAACGACGCGTTCTCTACATTATTTAATATAGCTCCTGTTATTGTTAGACTACCAGATATATCAGCATTACCATTGATGTCCAGCGAAGTACCTTGTACCTCGCCATCGACATCTATGCTATGCAGGAATTTTATCGCCATTTAATTTAATTTAATTTAATTTATTATTATCTTGTTATTGTTACGTTGTAAACTCCGTCAGTTACTGATTGACCAAAACCTATTAAAACAGTACCGTCACCAGCAGCAGAGCCATATTTAACTTCTGTAAATACTTGCTCAAATGGATCTGAAGCTTCAGTAACTACAACGTTAACTCTTTTATTACCTAAACCGTGAGTAACCGTGTAAGTGCTTTGAGATTTAGTTATTCCACTAGTTGCAGCTGCAAGAGAGCCCTCAAACACATCTGTAGAGAAAGTTGTACCACTAAGAGATATACCGTTACCAGCTGAATATGTAGTGTTTGTATTAGTATCTGTAGCTGCTATTGTTATTGTACTAGCATCTGTTCTAGATATACTAACGTTTGATCCTGCAGCAAACTTAACATCATCAGTTGTATTACCAGCTGCACCAGATCCACTTAATCTTAATTTAATACCACTTGAACTTACAACAGAAGTAGAATAAGCATTTTGTGTGTTAGTGTTAGCTGTCATATCGTCTACAGCAAGATCTATAGTACCATCTCCATCTTGATATGTTGCTGCTATTCTAGTTTCTGTGTTATTAGAAAACATAGCGCCTACAATATCTTGAACAGCTTCAGTAGATAGTTGTGTATTAGTATCAGTCGCTGCTATAGTAAGCGTATCACCACTAACAGATGTAGTAACATTACTACCACCAGCAATTGTTAATGTATCAGTAGTTGTATCAGCAACCGCAGTACCAGAATCTGATGCTACGCTTTTAAATACTAACTGATCACCAGTGTTTGTGTTACTGTTTGTACCCGTAATATCACTAGTCATTGCAACTGTACCAGATTTATTTGGTAAAGTATATGTTCTGTCTGCAGATAAAGTTCCAGCTAATAAAGTACCTTCGTTTGCATCAGCAGCACTTCCTTCAAACACTACACCATTTGATGTAGATACAACTTCTACATTGTTTGTTGTTGTAGTACCAGTTACAGTTAAGTTACCAGGAATAGTTGTTGTTGTACTACCATCACCAATAGTAAGAGTATTACTTGCCATTGCATTGTTTAACGCAGCTCTTACGTTTGCAGCATTTGTTGCAGTAGCACTAGATGTTATAACACCAGTTGAGCTATTGTAAGAAATAACTCCAGAACCAGATATTTTACCTCTAACTTGAGAAGTTGATAACTGAGTGTTTGTGTCTGTAGACGTTATCGTCATTTGATTTGCGTTGTCAGGCGTAAGAGTAATGTTACTACCAGCAACGAATGTTATGTCCTGAGTACCAGAAGCAGCACCTGACTTTGTAAGTCTTAATATTGCGTTTGCATCGGAATCAACAAATGAACTTGTAAATACATTTTGAGTATTTGTATTTGCAGTCATGTCATTTACAACTAAATCAATTGTTCCGTCACCGTCTTGGTATGTTGCCGATATTCTAGTTTCTGTATTACCAGAGAACATACCACCAACTATATCTTGTACTTGTTCTGTACTAAGCTGAGTATTTGTGTTTGTCGCCGCGATAGTTAAGTTTGTACCAGAAGGTGTTAAACTTATATTACTACCAGCTACAAATTTAATGTCTTGCGTTCCTGAAGAAGCTCCAGATTTTGTTAATCTCAATATACAATCGTTAGTAGAGTCTACAAATGATGATGTAAATACGTTCTGTGTATTTGTGTCTGTATTAGTATCTGTAGGAACAGCCCAAGAAAAAGTACCATCACCATCAGATCTTAAGAACTGTGAACTAGTACCATCACCAGAAACATTTAATTCGTCAGCACCAATAGTGTTATCAGTTACATCTATAGTAACAGTGTTAGTATTACCAACCGAAGTTGTTATACTAGCACCACCAGCTATGTCTAATGTTTCACCTTGACCAACAGTTTGGTTTGTACCACTGTCAGCTGTAAGTGTAAATGTTGTTAATTGATTAGTGTTAGTATCGTCCATAACACTAACAAAACCACTTCCATTGTGGAAGTTTAATTCGTTTGTTGAGCTGTTAAGCCATATCGAACCTTTACCAGAACCAGTTGGAGCACTAGAAGCTACATGTACTCTAGCGTTAAGCAATTGGTTTTGCTTGAGATCAATATTGTGTAAAAATTTTATTGCCATGTTTTTGTTTGTTTTTAGTTCATATAGGCAATACCTGAGTTATCACCACTAAATGTTATTGTTAAAGAATTTTTGTTTGTATGTTCTACTTCCGCTTCTACCTGCGTACCATCAGCAAGTGTTACACTTACAGAAGGAAATTTGTTTAAGTTGTGCGTTACATTCCAAGTTGAAGCCGCTGAGCTTTGTGTAAATGTAAAGTTTTTATCAGTTCCAAATAGTTCTAGTAAATATATATCTGGAAAAGTATTAGTATTGTCACCAGCCATAAAATTACCGTTACCAGATTTATAAGCTAATGTCATATCGTAAAAAGATGTGTTTCCGTCTTGTGCAAACGCTACACACTCGTATATACCATATATATTAGGATTTTTTATGTCAGACCATTTTATTCTTTCACCAACATACTCTGATAGTATATTTACAGCTGAATTAGAATTAGATTGTATTGCAGTTGCGTAAGGAAACTTACTAACTTTTAATGTTGTTATAGCTGAAAAAGCAGTTGTAGCGTTACTATTAGACACGTTTATTGTGCCTGATTGTATACTAGTATTACCACCAAATGTAGAGTTGTGAAATAAAAATGCCAAAGCTCTACCATCAGCTTCTGTTATATAATTAACTAATGACTTACCTTGACCACCACCAGGAGTAGTTTCACCACTATCTACTTGAAAGTTTTTTGTAGCGCCGCCTTGGTCAGTACCTATTAACTTATCGTTACCATCTAGCGTATCTATTGCATATGTACTAATTCTTGCCATTTATATATTTACGTTTGATGTTATTAAATCTCTTATTTTTGTTCTCCAGTATGAAACAGATGTGTTTTGTGATTGATCTGTTAGCGAAGTTAGAGATAGAACATTTTGTCTACCGTTCCAACTCATTTTCGCATTAAAATCATTTAAACCGTAAGTGTGACCTGTTATGTAACCATCAGCACCATAGTAACCCTCACCACCAATAACACCCCTGTGCCAAAACTCTTGTGAAGCTGTTCTGTTACCTTGACCATTATGCGGGTTTGAGCTATACATTTGATGACTATGATTTCCTATCTCAAGACCTGGATCAAGAACACATATTGTGACACTAGGCTTGTAACCATCAGCTCTTTCTCTTAACACTGGAAGGTTGTGATTTAGATAATGAGTAGTGTGTGTAAAATTATTCCAATAGTTTGATACAAAAGTTGCTCCATTACCATTAAGAGACGTTTCAAATAGATTACCACGAACTAAAGATATTGCTCTAGTGTAATTTGTTTGAAGAGGAGTGTAACCTACACTTGGTACACTAGGATTTGATGGATCTATTATTTCAGCGTTTGTTTCGTTTTGTCCATATGTACCTGATGGTGGACCAGTCCAAGTCCAAACATTATTTCTCCAAGTGTTACCGTCCCAACCAGAAGTATATTTCGGGTGACTTTCGTTACACACTTGTATATTTATAAAATTAGAAGGAGTTATAAAGTCAGCATGACCCATTGATCTAGAAGTGTTAGCGTTACCATTACCTATTTGATTTGTTGTAACAATTGAATTAGAACCGAATCTATTCATAAGAGCTACTGTTTCTTCTCCCATATAAACAACATAAGTAACGTGCTTATTAAATTCGTTTTTACCATTTGTAGCATTATTAGTGTTCCAATCAGGAGAACCTTCAATACCGGCTGTTGCATAAAAATCTTGTAACTCAGCTCTTAATGAAGTAGTTGATTTTACACCGTTTTGACTAGCAGCATCACCACTAGAAAAGTAATCACCAGCCAACGCGTTTTGTATAGGAACTACTATATCGTCCATAGAACCACTTGCATCTAACCAAATTGTAACATAAGTATGTCTATCAAATTGATTTGCATTGTCTCCACTATCTATATAATAGTGAGGAGTTCCCATACCCATGCTACTAACTATACCAGCGGTAAAGCCCATTAGTAACCTAAGTAAGCAATTACACCTCCATCAGGATCTGCATCAATAGTAAAACTTTCCCATCTACCATATATTATAAGTCCTTTTGGAAATACTGTTAAGTTAGCATCAGAACCAGCGTTTATTATTTGGCCACCAGTACCTTGTCTGTTAACTGTATTTAAGTTAGCAGCTTTACCAAGACCTTTATCTCCAGTTTCACTACCAACACATATACCATTGTCATAACTATTAAATTCAGCTTCATCTGGTTTTAATAAATCAAATGTAGTATCTGCTAAAAACTGTATAGCTATTATAACCATTTCATTTGGCGCTTCCACTATAGTGTTAGTGTTTGTGAATATAGAGCCTTCTTGTCCAAAAGTTACATCATTATTTCTGTTGTAGGATCTTCTTCCTTGTACTCCCATATTATTTTTTTACTTTTTCTAGTGATCTACCACCGAAGTAAGCACCTATCACTGTTATTAATACTAATTGTAGTAAGTCTGTCCATTTGTCTTGTACTTTAAAACTTATAACACCAGCATCAATAAATATTAACAATACTGTTGCTACAACTAAAAATACCAAAACTAATGGTCTTATATTTTTACTTAACCATGAATCTGAGTTCATGTCCATCTTCCATCTTTCTGTTACTTGCTTTTGCATCTCAGACTCGTAACCCATAATCATGTCTTTGATTTTAAGTTCAGCTGCTAGCTTTTCTTCTTTTGAAGTGTGCAAGTTGTCTATAACACCACCTACATTTTTTATAAGATCAGCGGCACCACCAGATATTAATTTACCTAACATATTTTATCTTTTTTTTGGTGGAATATCACCTGTTATTTCGTAATTTTTATCGCCTTTCTTTTTAGTTTTATAATCACCACCCATTATATAGTTATCTATTCTAGGAGCATTACCAGGTCTTATAGTATCACCTTTTGCAAAATTATCGCTAGCATCCATAATTAAAGCGTAATCTTTACCTTTTTTATCTTTTTTTATTTCGCTAGTGTTTTCACCAACTACTTTTTTACCATCTTTTTTTGCTGGCGAGTTACCTGGGTAACTATAGCCTTTCATTTTGAATGCCATTATGCTTTTGTTTTTTTGTAAGCAGCTTTTTCCCAAGGAAATGATTTACTTCCTTCTTCTGACCACTTACCGTTATACTTTATTTTACCGTCTTTTCTAGGATATTTTTTACCCATATAAGTTATATCATTGTCTGTATAAGCTAACTTACCACTAGACATATCTTCTGCATGTTTCTTTTCGTGATTTATAACTTCTTTTTCTTGTTTGCTACCAGGTTTTATTTTATCACTTATAAATATACTGCCATCCATATTAGCTTCACCTAATATACCAGCATCTAACTTTTTTCTAAAGATAGGTGTGCTTTGTGAGTTACGTATTTGTCTTTTTTCGTTACCTAGTTTAAACGCCATTATCTATTTTTGTCTTTAATCATATCATCTATAGCTTTATTGTAAACTTTATCTGTATATGATTTGTTATTATAAAATACACTTCTATCTGATGTAGGCATATCTTCCTCACCTAATAGTATTCTATATATTCTGTTTATTAATTGTTTGCATCGATATGATGTCTTGTACACACTATATTTTATAGTAGTGCGATTTCTATGTCTCCATACATCTATCCAACCATCTTGCCTAAGTCTATCCCATCTTGCTTTATCCCAAGAAAATGTGTATGTTCCGTCCATGAAATCTTTACGTGTGAATCTTCCTTCACAATCTAAATAAAATAAAAGTTCTAAGTCTGCATCTAAAATCCCGTAAGTCTTACAAGCCCACTTTCGTGTGAGCCTGTAATACTTAAGGATATTCATATCGCGCAAATCTTGCGCGGATAATCTCATCTACTATGCAGACAAAATTGTAGTTACACCACCTGCAAAGTCTTTGTCAATAACACCTTGATGCATGTGACCTTTTCCTATTAAGTTCATAACAGCATCACCTATAGCTTTTCCTTTACCTGCTTCAGTAATTGTTGTTTTAACAGCTCCTGCAACAGCTCCAGCACCTTTGTAGTTTATTATACAAGTGTTGGCAGCAGTAACAATAGACTCTATCATACCTACGTTAACAACTTGCATTATGTCAGCGTCATTTGCAGCCACAGAAGGACTTCCTGATGAAGTAACTTTTACTATTTTTAAATATTTCATAATTTGTTTTTTTTTAATGATTAATAATTTGTTTTTGTTTTTATGTTTTGGGTTTGGGGATTATGGTTTAGGTTTAATCTACTAACACAACATCAACATCTCTGATTACTGTGTAGATTTTATCGTTATAGTCGACACCAGTTTCTCTATGCTTATCATAGTATATAGTGTCACCATCTTTTAGTATTTGTACTTTATCGCCAACAGATATTATTTTAGCCTTTAAATACCTATTGTCACTGTCTAGTTTTTCTGTTATAATCAAACCACCAACTTTTTTAGTTGTAGATTCTACTTTTTCTATTAATATGTAATTACCTATTGCTTTCATTATTCTCTTGCGTTTGAAATTACACAATCTGCAGACACTATGGTTGATACAACACTTACTGCATTTTTTAAAGCTGACTTAGTCACTAGTACTGGATCTATAATACCTCTTTCTATCATATCAACACCATTACCACTTACAACATCAATACCATAACCTTTTTCTAACGGTAGATCTTTATACAATATACCAGCATTATCTAATATAGTGTTATAAGGTGCTTTAATAGCTTTTAATAGTATTTTTTCTCCTATTGTATTTGCTTTTATTTTTTGTGATGCGTTTAACAGTGCAACTCCACCACCAGGTACAATACCTTCTTTCAAAGCAGCTTTTGTAGCATAGATAGCATCTTCTACTCTATCTTTCTTTTCTTTTAATTCGACTTTAGAATCAGCACCCACTTTGATGACGCCAACACTACCGGATAACATAGACAGTCTTTGCTCCAGCTTCTTCTTAATGAAACCATTTTTTTCATTATTGACAAGTTTTGAAACGAGTTTGATTCGTTCTTGTAAATCTTCATGTACGTCTTCTGTTGTTGTTATTACTGTGTTTTTTTCATCAGTTACAGCAAATTCAGCCTCACCTAAATGATCTATAGTTATAAGATCTAAATCATCACCAAGTTCTTCGTTTATAACTGTTGCACCTGTTAATATAGCTAAATCTTCTGTTGTATCTTTTTTAGTAGGACCAAAGCCTGGTAAGTCAATTATATTAACTTTTATATTACCTTTTACTTTGTTCATCATCAAGGCTGTTTTGACTTGTTGATCAACAGGAGCTACTATTAATAAAGATCTACCTTTTTTTATTACATGCTCTAATACACCTTGTATTTTACGTACGTTTGGTATTTCACTAGATACTATTAAAACTAAAGGTCTTTCTAGTTCAGCTTTGTTTTTTTCTTTATCAGTTATAAAATGGTTTGAAGTTAACCCACATTCCATTTGTACACCGTCAACAACATCTACGTACGTTTCGTTAGTTTCTGACGACTCCATAAGAACAACGCCATTTTTACCAACAGTTTCATAAGCCTCCGCTATAATCTTTCCTAGTTCTTCATCATTGTTACAACTAATTGAACTAACAGATTTCAACATATTGCCTTCGATCTTGACAGCAGACTTATCTAAATATTCATTTATATTTTTTAAACAATCGTTTATACCATTTTTAACTTCTCTAATAGATATATCTTTTTCAGCATAAACTTCGTTTAGTAAAGCTTCAGCAAGGACGGTTGCCGTTGTGGTACCGTCACCTGCTTCGCTTACAGTATTTTTAGCAGCTTCTTTAATTAGGGTTGCACCTAAACTTTCAACCGGGTCATGTAAGACTACGCTTTGAGCTACGGTTACACCATCTTTTGTTATGACCGGGTTTCCACGCGCATCTTCATATATAACGCACTTACCGGAAGCACCTAGGGTTGATTTTACTGCTTTGGCTAGTTTGTCTACACCAGCCTTGATTTTACTCTTAGCATCATCACCAAAACTTAAGTCTTTGATGAGAACACTGGGATTATTGTATTCCATTTAATTTAATTTAATTTGTTATATACTATTTGAATGTTTTAACTACTTTAGGCCCTGCTGCTGCTTCAATCTTTTTAGCAAAGTGATCTACACTTCCGTTTATTGCCGCTTCAGCGCCTTCAATAGTTTCTCGCCTAGTCATATCGTGCCATGTATCTAAATCTAGATGTTTGCACTCTGTTTGGTAAAAACCATTAGATAGTTGAGTTATTCTCCAGTTCTTTTTTTCTGAAAGATGTTTCCACTGTTCTAATTGTTTTTCACTCGGTTTTTGGTTAAACGATGCTGTGCTCGTTTTGTAATATAAGTATGTCATTGGTTTTATTTTTGGTTAATACTTGGTATAGGGTCTTTCCCTATGTTTTTAGCCTATATAGTTAGTTCCAATCGGTGCACCTGTAGAATCTGACTCTCCAGTAATATACTTGTAGTTAGTAGTTCTTGCGCTTCCTTTTTTATAGTTTGGATTAGGCTTATATGTTTGTGATCTTTTACCTTTAGAT
>Ga0315331_10003531_pt1 | contig 11844 bp, 12 predicted proteins | sample M160m34915metaG_FD_203456 | JGI IMG/M metagenome (GOLD analysis project Ga0315331, IMG submission 203456) | Ammonia-oxidizing marine archaeal communities from Monterey Bay, California, United States - M1 60m 34915 | ecosystem: Environmental > Aquatic > Marine > Intertidal zone | place: USA...
GCTGCCCGTCTCGACCGAGTAACGCAAGCCGCCCGAGAGGGAGCGCTCCTCGCCCCCTACGTAGCGCGGGGCGGCATCCCAGCGCGCCCAGCCCGCCGAAGGCGAGCCGATGACCCGAAACGCTCCCGCGGAAGAGGGGAGGAGCCAGGATGCCCCCAACATCACACAAACGAAGACGAGCCGACGAAGGCCGTCTCTTCGGAATCGGGTCAGGCGCTCCGTGTACGGCGGTCCCATCTTTCGACTCTACTCCAACCGCTCGCGACAGAGCGTGGTGCTCAGACGTCCTCAGCTGCGGCCCCGTTCCTTCGCGCCTCCGTTACCCTTCCGATTCCATCGCACGCGATCGAGCGGGCGATCCCTATTGCGCGGCCCATCATGCTTGGATCGCAGGAGTACGCAATGCACAAAGGCGACGTAATCGAAGATTTTCAGTCGACGGACCAGCACGGCCAACGCCTTCACCTGAGCGAGTTGGTCTCGAGAGGCCCCCTCGTCCTCTTTTTCTATCCCAAGGCGATGACCCCGGGTTGAACCGTCGAAAGCTGTCATTTTCGTGATCTGGCGAGCGAGTTCGCAGAACTCGGGGCCCAGCGCGCGGGGATCAGCGCCGATCCGGTGGATCGGCAGAAGGCCTTCGACGAGCAGAACGATCTGGATTTCCCGCTCCTCTCGGACCCCGACCGCTCGATCGCCAAGCAATTCGGCGTGAAGCGATTCGGCCCACTCCCGAGCAAACGGGCCACTTTCGTGATCGGACCGGATCGCACCCTATTAGGGGTCGTGCAAAGCGAGCTCGACATGACGCGCCACGCCGATCAGGCGCTGCAGATTCTTCGCGAGCTCGCCTAGCCGAGCTCCCATTCCCACCCCCCCACACAGAAGGCGAGGCTCGCCTAAAGCCTCACCCAAACGGAGAAGACATGGCGACCGAAAGCAATCAACGACCCGAGGACGTCCCCCCGATCCAAGACTGGAACCGCCTGCTGGAGGGCAAGATCGCCCTCGTCACGGGCGGCGGTGCCGGCATCGGCGGCGCCATCTCACGCCTCTTCGCTCAACACGGCGCGCACGTCGAGATCGCGGAGATCGACCCCGACCGCGGTGCGACCGCGGTCGAAGAGATCTCCTCCCAGGGCGGCAGCGCGCGAACGCATACCGTGGATGTCCGGGAGGCTGCAGACGTCGAGCGCCTGAAGGATGCCGTTCTCGGCACCCACGGCCGTCTCGACGTCCTCGTCAACAACGTCGGCGACTACCGTCCGCTCAAGCCCTTCGCGATTTCTTCGCCAGAGACCTGGGACGCGATGTACCAGATCAACTTTCTTCATGTCGTGCGCGTGACCCACGCCTTCCTCGACTCGATGATCCAGACAGGGGGCGGCTCGATCGTCAACTTCCATTCGGTCGAGGGCATGCGGGGTTACCCGGTGGAGCCGATCTACGCGTCGATGAAAGCCGCCGTGGCCCAGTTCACCACCTGCCTTGCCGTCGAGCAGGGCCGAAATCACATCCGGGTAAACGGGATCGGAACGGATCTGTGCCAAACGCCACAAGTCGACTACCGCAGCGGCTGGGAAGAGCATGAAGACCTCTGGCCCTCCTGGGCCCCCGTTGGAAGGCTCGGTTGGCCCGAGGAGCAGGCACGCGCGGCGCTCTTCCTGGCCTCGGATCTGTCGAGCTACGTCACGGGCCACAACCTGCCGGTCGACGGCGGTACACGTGCCGGCGGAGGATGGTTCTTCTCCCCCCGAGATGGCCGATACACTAATCGCCCTACCGGATTATAAATTCTTGTTCGAACCCCGAACTTTTGACTGATGATTGTCTTCAGCCATCGGCTCGTCCGCGCGAAAAATCCGAGAATGCCGAACCAGCGCAGCTTCGAACGCGAGAAACGTAGGATCTCCTGCAACTACCAGGTTGAGGGGAACCAACACTCGGGCATCGTCGCCGATCTTTCGGCGCGCGGGCTCTTCATCCACAGCAAGTTCATCCCCGACATCGGAAAACACCTGGGCCTGTCCCTCCGCGATGTGGATCACGGGGAGTTCGACCTCTGGGGCCGGGTCACCCGATTGGACAAGCCTCACCGGTCGATCACCAGCGTCGTGCCCGGGGGCTTCGGAGTGACCGTCGAATCCGCCCCTGAGGTCTACTTCGATCTACTCGTCAGCCTTGGGCTGGCGTGACCGGACCGTTTCCTTCGGCGAAGAGTCGCCCCCCTCGCCCCACCACCTCGAGAACCTCCTCGAAGGCCGCGCCCTCCCCGGGCACGAGCCGGGGAAGGATCGCCGGGATCGTCGCCGGATCGACACTTCGCTTCGCCGCCAAGATCGACTCGGCGCAGACATCCCCTGCAAGGCCCTCCAGGTTCTGGACCGTCGGCGAGATCAGCCGGAGCCGCCCTTGCGCAAATCGTTCCAGCGCAGCTTCGGGGCGGATCCAGGTACTCTCGACCGCCTCGTAACCATCGTGGAGGGCCTGCTGCGCAACCGGTGCCCGAGCCACGAAGAAGCGCGTGTCGTAACGCTTCGGCTGCCCAAGAGGCGTGATCCAATGCGAGACGTAGGCCAGCCGATCCGTCGCGAGGCGTAGCCCTTCCTCCCTGAACATCGCCTCGAATGCGCCCGGCTCTCCGTTGTTCAAACGATCGCGCCAGCGCGCGAATCGAACACGACGGACGGGGTCACTCAGGGGAAGCAGCTCGCCGTCGGCTCGCGTTGCCAATAAGACCCCTGCCTCTTCGAAACACTCCCGTATCGCCGCAACCCAATGACCGAGCCCGCCGCCTTCGAGCCCCAGCGTCGCACTCGCCTCGGCCTGAGTGATCCCGGACGCGAGAGCGGCCCAACCCTGGTCATGATCTGCCGCATCGACTTTCCCGCCTGGGAAGACGTGTAAGCCGCCAAATGGGCCTACGTGGCTGCGCTCCATCAAGAAGACCTCGACACCCTCCGGGCGATCCCGGACGAGCATCACGGTCGCGGCGCGGCGCAGCGGAACAGGTCGGTCTTCTCCCTCGGGCATGGCCCAAACCTACCCCATCGCGCCGCCACGACCGTTGCCCGCACGGGGTGGGCGGCTCGAAGGCGAGCGCGGCGTGGCTTCACGCAGCAACTCGGCCGAAGGCTTCGCCCCGAAGCGCAGGTTGCTCGAAGAGGGTTGGAGACTCGGCATCCGCGTCCAGTGTGGCAGGGCTGGATGCGCCAGCAGCAAAACCGATACGACGCCATCGAGCTCGAAGGCATCCGAGAGCGATCTCAAACCACCTACTCCGCCGTTCCTTCGGTGTCCGATTCGCCGCTGGGTGATCCGTCCTCCTTTGTTTCCAACGGCCGAGCGAAGCTCAATTCGTGACCATCGGGGTCGCGCAGATGGAAATAACGTTCGCCCCAAGGCGCATCACGCGGCTTGAACTCGGGCATCATGCCGGCGGCCAGCGCTGTTTCGTAGGTCACGTCGACATCACCCACGTAGAAGATCGTGCGTCCCCAAACGGAGTTCCCGCTCGAGTCCGCACGTAATCCCAGGTTCAGATATCCGCCCCCTGCCCGGTAGCTGGTAAAGTCGGCGTTCTCACCGCCATAGATCCGGTCGAAGCCGAGGGCCTCGTAGAATCGGACGGATCGGGCCATATCTGCCACCAGGAGCGTGACGGCGCTGAGTGCTTCGATGGAATTCAAGCGGGCCTCCCTCTCCCGTGAGCAGCATACCCCGGAAGTTCGCGCTGACCTGATTTCGCTGGAGGGACGCCGTTCGAGTCACATCCAATGCGGCTACACCCACTGCTTCGCGATCGGCAAGCGAACCTCGACCCAGGCTCCCCCGCCAGGTCCCCTTCTCAAGTCAATCCGGCCCTCATGACCGAGCACCAATCCATGAACCACGGAGAGGCCCAAGCCGGTCCCGCCCTCCTCCACGCGAGTGGTGAAGAAGGGGTCGAAAGCGCGTCCGACATCTGCCTCCGAGAAGCCTGGACCCTCGTCCTCAACGGATAGAACGGCGTCCGGACCGTCTCGCCTCGTGCGAACCCGGACCTTTCCCCCGTCGCGCATCGACTCAATTCCGTTACGCATGAGATTGACCACCACCTCCTCGATCGCAACGGGACTCATCCGCACGTCCAAGGGGCTTCCGTACAACTCCAAACTGGGCACGCCCCCCTTCGATTCGATGTAGGGAAGCGCCGACCGGTAGGCTCGATCGACCGTTCCATTGAGGTCATCGACCCATTTCTCGATCTTGTCGTCGCGCGTGAACTGAAGGATCGAGCGAACGATGCGGCCGCAGCGCTTCGCTTCTTCGAGCACCCTCCCCATCTCCAGAGCGCGATCGTCGGTCTCCGTGCCCGCCGTTCCGTGCTCGATCAGAGACATCTCTGCAATCGCCGAAATCGCCCCGAGCGGATTATTGATCTGGTGCGCGATCCCAGCGGCAAGGGTACCCACCATTGCCAGACGATCCTGCTCTCGCAATCGATTCAGCGAAGCCTCCAGGAGCTCGCCTCGTTCTTCCATCCGCTCCTCGAGAGACTTTCGGTGGGCTTCAAGCTCTTCATGCGTACGCTTGCGATCCGTAATATCGATTGCCTGAACGAGGAGTACGGGCTTTCCATCCGACTCCAGTTTCTCGACCGACGCCATGAGATGAAGAAGTTCCCCCTCCCGCGAGAGGACCTGTACATCCTGGCCCTCGAGGGCAAACGCGTCATCCGTAATGACCTGCCAAATTCTGCGCTGCTCCTCGAGGCTTGCCCAAACATCCAGCTCCGAGAATCGGCGCCCTCGCACTTCATCTCCCTCCCAGCCGAAGACCTGCGTAAACCGGTCATTGACATCAAGGATCTCTGCATCGCGCCTGTCGACCAGAATCAGGATCGAGGGCGCGCGACGAAATAGCGTCGAAAAGAGCTTTTGACTCTCTCTAAGTGAAGATTCGGCCTGGACACGAATCGCCGACTCCTCCTCGACTTTCTGCCACGAAGACTGCGCTTCGAAGAGCGCCCGTGAACGTGTCCGCTCGATCCACACGGCACTGAATCCAAGGAAGCCGCAGATGATGACCGTGTTCCAGGCCAGAGTGCGAGTGAAGACGTCGAATGGAAACCACATTGCACTGGCGGCGAGGACCGAGGTACAAATGATCGTCCAGATCAGCCCCCCTTTCGCATTCAGCACGATCGTCGCAGCAACGGGGATACACGTCAGTCCCAGAAGAACCGGAAGCGACTCCTCTGCGAGAAAGGGACTCAATATGAGCCCGAACGCGATCAGGCCCAGTGCGCAATGCACCGCGAAATCGGGCCCGTGGGTCCACCGCATCAGCAGCAGTACGAGGAGAAGGGGCAGGCCGTAGAGCCCCGTAAAGATGGCCCTGATCGGCTCGCCTGCTGCGAGGTGCACGAAGGCCGACAGGCCTCCCATGGTAGCGCCCACCAGCACGACGAAGAGCGCCAACCCCCCCCGCCGAACCAACTCGGGATCATCCGATCGCAGCAAGCCGATCACCACTCGGCGCCAAAATCTGTCCACTGGCGACTGAGAAGCCGCAGCACCCTCCACCGATTCGAGGTCGAATCCCACAGCCACTCCGCCTCCAGATACCCTGCATTCCCGAGCGAGAAAGTTTTGCCTCGTCGAAAAAAGTCTACCTCGGAGCGTGACGAAGCCCCTACCCTGATCTCCTGAGGCGCCCGCGGAGAACCCTCGTGCTTCGCGCGAGACACGCCAGGAACCGCCCGCAGGCCCGACGTACGAGAACCGTGGGCAGAAGACTGCTGGAGATCTATTCTCTTGGCCCCTTTCGTTCTCGACACTCAAGAAGCCTGACACGGTTTGAGGAGCAATGTCGCCATGAAGCGCTACCACCTAGCACGGCTCAGCCTGATGGTTTGGCCCCTGCTCGCCATTATTCTCGCGCTTCCCGCCCAATCCGAAGGAAAACGCGTGATGAGGCAGTCTGCTTCGAGGACTTTTCGTCCGGTGCAGCACTTGCTCGACCTCAGCGGCTTGGCCTGGATGGGTGGAGACACCTTCCTGGCCGTTCATGATGCGAAGTTTCCGGATGAGCCGAAGCGGGTCCGCGTCAGCCTGCTGCGGCTCCCCTCTTCGATCGAAGGCATCGGCTGGCGACCACTGCGCCCTCGCTTCCCTGGCCGACCGAGTAGCGACCTAGAAAGCGCCGCCCGGATTCCCGGAACCCGAAAGGTATTGCTCGCCGAGAGCGGAGACGACGCCAGTGGCCTTGACCGGATCTATCTCGCCAAGGCGGGGCGGCGCAGCGTCAAAATCCTCTCGAGTACGACTTGGTCCACGTTTACTGACGCCTTCAACGTCGAAGCGACCGCTGTCGCAGCCACTGAGACGGGTTTTCTCTTCATCTGGGCCGAGCGCGACGAAGGCAAGCCGTCGACACTCATCCAGTGGCGAGAGCTGAAGCTCTCTCCCTTCTCGATTGGTACCGGAGGTCTCCAAGGCTCCGCGTCCTTTACCCTGCCCGATGAGCAGGCCACGCTCTACAACCGACCGATCGTCGGGCTGGACGTCGATTCCACTGGGCGACTCTATTCCGTCGCGGCCTTCGACCCGAACTCCGACGACGGCCCGTTCCGGGCAGCCGTCTATGAGATCGGCAATGTCTCGGACGAAGGCGTCTCCTTGAACGCCTCCCCTTCGCTTCTGAGCCAGGTCGACGGGTTCAAGGTCGAGAGCGTCGCACTTCGGGAAACCGGCGACGGTCTCCAGCTCTTCGTCGGGACCGATGACGAAAACTACGGGGGCACGCTCAGACCTCTCCCGCTCACTCCCTGATCGCGCGACGTCTGGCCGAGTTCAATCGCCCCCCACTTCGCCTCTCTACTCCTCGAGAAAGCGCGACGCGGTGATCGTCTAGCCTGATATCCTTCCATGACTTCATCCGTCGACCCACGCAAAGCGCCAATGAACTCCAGGTCGGTCTCGGCAGAGCGCGCCCCCAACCTCAGCAGAATGGCCTCGTAGGAGATTCCGGCCTGCTAGCCCATCGTGCCCCAGAAGTCGTTCGTCTCGACCTCCTGCGGTGCCATCCGCTGGACCTCGACCTGCCCCAGCCGTCGCTCGTCGAATGCGAGGGAACGACTCAGGTCCGTGCAATTCAACGTGAAGCAGATGATGTGCCCAACGCTAGACGACGCCTCTACTCCCTCCCTCGAACACGACCTCCGAGCCTCGAACGTCTTTCAGGTGCAGTAGAAACATCACGCCTCCTGAGAGCAGTAGCGCAACGACGAAGAGCGCAAACGCGATGTCGTAGCCTCCATGCGCGTCGAAGATCCAGCCCGCGACCGGTGCACCCGTAATCTGGAAGGGGATCATCATGGGACCGATCAGCCCCATCGCCGGACCGAAATCCCGCGCTCCGACGATACGGGCGAGCAACGAGGCCTGGAGGGGCGAGATTCCGCCGATCCCGACGCCATAGAGAGCGGATGCCAGGACGAGCCCCCAATAGCTCGAGAGAGACCAAAGTCCGGCAAACGCACATAGCTGCATGAATAATGCGACCCCAAAAGCAGCGTGTTCTCCGAGTCGGTCCGCGAGCCAACCGAAGATCAGCTTCCCAACGGCTGCACCAGTCGCAATTGCCGACAGGAGCGCCGAAGCACGTAGGGGCTCGATGCCTCGGTCCCCCGCAAAGGCGATCGCGTGACTCATGAAGCCCGTCGAGCCAAAGAACGACAAACCACAGGCGGCCGCGAGCCCCCAGAGCAGTGGTGAAGTCAGGAGATCGCGGGTCGAAAGCCCTTCGGAACTCTCGATCGGATCCGCTTCCCCGACCGTCTCGACCGGCCGAAGGCCATCGGGATGGAGTCCGACCTCCTCCGGGCGACTCACGACCCCCCAGGCGACGATGGGCGCCACGCAGAGGGCAAGCCCAGCCAGACTCGCGTAGACCGTCCGCCAGCCCCAGGCCTCCATCGCCCAGCTCGCCAGAGGAACGACGATCGCGCCGGAGATGGACATCCCGATCATCGCGATCCCGAGCGCCATCGCACGTCGGCGATCGAACCAGTTCACGACCAGAGAGTTCGTGCAAACGACCCCGAGTGCTCCCAGAGAGAACGAGCCGATCGGGCCATAGATCAACAGGATCTGCCAGAACGAGGTCGCCCGAGAGAGCAGCAGGAAACCCGCGGCCAAGGCGAGCGCCCCGACCAACATGATGTTCCGGATCGGGTACCGCGTCACCGCCCTCCCCACCAAGGGAGAGATCGCAATACCGCAGATCATCATCACCGTCGGCGGGAGCGCCGCCACGGCACGGCCGAGTCCGAACTCCTCGGAGAGCGGGAGCAGGAAGATCGGGAAGGAATGGATGACCACCCCCGTCGCGACGAAATTCGCTAGGAACGCGATGGCGACGATGAACCAGCCCCGAAACACAGCACCCCTCCTGGCCTCCGCACGTTAGCCGACGAGGGCGGTCAGCGAGCCCCGCTTCAGATGCCGCTCGACGGACACCCGGGTGCCCCATACACTGACTCACGAGGTCCTGACCGAGGACACATGCGTGGAGACGCCTCATGTCCGAGTCCCCCCGGCTCACATTCAAGACCCTGCCCTCCGGAACGCAGTGGGGCCCGCTTCTAGCGTGGTGGCTCGAAGCCGAGCAGCTCGAGGCGCTCGATGGGGGATGGCTCTTCGATCACTTCTATCCAATCTATGGCGACCCGACCGGCCCCTGCTTCGAAGGCTGGACCGCGCTCTCCTACCTCGCTGGCCGAACGAAACGACTTCGACTGGGACTGATGGTGACGGGCAATCCCTATCGACACCCCGCAGTCCTCGCGAACATGGCTGCGACCTATGACGTTTTCTCAGAGGGTCGGCTCGACCTGGGCCTGGGAGCCGGTTGGAACGAGCTCGAAGCGAGCGCCTATGGAATCCCTTTCGGAACGATGGGCCAGCGCCTCGATCAGCTCGAAGAGGCCGTCCAGGTGATCCGGCTGCTCTTTCGGGAGCGGATCTCCAAATTCGAGGGTGTGCACTACCAGCTCGAGGACGCCTACTGTGAACCTAAGCCCGTCCAACCGGGCGGGCCCCCGCTCACGATCGGCGGCGCGGGAGAAAAGCGAACCCTGAGGATCGCCGCTCGTTGGGCGGACGACTGGAATTTTCCCGGCGGCACACCCGAAGAGTTCGCGCACAAGGTCGAGGTCCTCCGAGGTCATTGTGATTACGTGGGGCGCGACTTTTCCCAGATCACGCTCTCGACCCACGTGATCGCTGGCGGCGAGCCGAACGCGACCGCGGACGCAGCCGCCGCCTTCGTCGATTCAGGCGCCCGTCACCTCTGCCTCTATTTCTTCGACCTGGCCGACCGCGACTTGCTCGGCTCCACCGTCGAGGCCGTCGCGGAGACCGTCGGGACTCCCTCACAGAGCAATGGCGGATCCGCCCTTGAGACCCCCTGAGCCCTCCAGAGCCAAGCCCCCGGAACCGAGGAGACATTCATGCGTGTGATCGACGTCGACAGTCATTATTTCGAGCCCTCTGATTGGCTGGCGAGTGTCGACCCCGACCTCGCTGCGGAGCTCCCTGCCCAGGACACGATCGAGCGAGTCGTCCGTTTCGTCGTCGGCGACCTGTTGGACCGGGTGCCCCGCCCCGATCTTCCAAAAGACCTGATCGAGTTGCTCGCGCCGGCCGGAAACCGTGCGCTCAGACAGTCGCTCAGCCGGATCGCCGATGAGGGAGAGTCCGCGGCCAGCGCGCCCCCGCCAATGAGCTACGACGCGAACGCGCGCCTCGCCTTCAACGACGCACAGGGCATCGACGTACAGTTCCTCAACCCCACCTTTGCAAGCGACGCTTTCGCGAGCGCATTGCAGGCTGGACGGCCCGACCTGGCCCGGCGCGGGCTCGAGGCCTTCAACCGCTGGTCCGCGCAGACGCTCCAAGGACATACGGACCGGCTGATCCCCACGACGATGATCGACGTGAGCGATGTCGACTGGGCCGTCGCCGAGCTGACCCGCATGCGAGCGGCGGGGAGCCGGGCTTTCCAGGTCCGAGCCCAACCAGCCAGCCCGACTCAATCCCTCGCCCACCCCGACCTGGATCCGATCTGGGCCGCAGCCGCGGACCTCGGGATGGCCGCTGTCTTCCACATCGGCGGAGCACGTAGCCACCTGGACCAGGGCTGGTATTACAACGGCGGATCCCCTGGCCACTTCGCCCTACTCCACCTGGTGGCGGGGTCCATGGTTCCCCAGGTCGCGATGGCGGCCATGCTGATCGAGGGGGTCTTCGAACGCCACCCGGGCCTGGTCTTGATCGTCGAAGAGTTGGGCATCACCTGGCTCCCTCACTTCATCGAGACGATGGACTCGATCACGACCGGCGCCCATGGCGCTAATTTCGGAATGGGGCCGGGCGACTACCGCCTCCCTCTCAAGCCGTCCGAATATATGCGGCGGCAGGTCCGTGTGACGCCCTTGGTCTCCTCCGATCCGCTGCGACCGACCTTCGACGAGGTCCCCGAAGAGATGCTGATTTTCTCCAGCGACGTTCCCCACCCGGAAGGACGGGACACCGCAGTCGACCTTTGTTTGCAACAGCTCGGCGACGTATCCCCGGAACGTCGCGAGCGCTTCTTCGGAGGCGAGATCGCCCAACTGCTGGACCTGTAGGGGCCACCCCAACCTCGCATCCCATTCCCCTGGCATGCCCCCCGCGGCCGCGGCCGGAGACCCGCCCCTCCCTCCAATGGAGTCTGAAGCGCCCCGCAGCAGCTTGAACATTCCAGCAGAGACGGCGGGGAGCCGATCCGATCTTTATAAGACGGCGAACGAAAGCAGACGCGCTGCCGGCCCGTCGACTGGGCGCCGAAGGGGCTAACTTGAAGCGGAGCAAAACCCGTCACTACTGGAATCGAGACACCCTCGAGCAAAGCGGCGATTGGCAGATCGGAACCGACGAGACTCTCTCCAGCAGGCTCGAGGAATTACTGAGCCGAATCGCGGAGCAACCCCGCTCGCTCTCCGACTCGGAGCTGGACAGCTCGCTCTCGTGCCTCCCGGGATTCGACGAACTGGTCGCTCGAGCCCGCGTGGCCCTCGGCGCTGAGGGACCGGGCGTCGCCTGGCTCCAGGGGCTCCCCCGGACGGAAGCGGCAGCGCGCCTTGGCTATCTGGCGGTCGGCCGAGCTCTGGGAGAGCCGCTCGATAATTACGGTGTGCTCTACGACGTCCGCGATCAGGGCGGGTCCTACTTGGATAAGCCGATTCCCGTGTCTCAGACGCGCTACACGACATCCTTCCACACGGACAGCGCACGCAGGGAGACCCTGCCTCGGCTCGTCGGCTTGCTTTGTCTCCAAGACGCAGTCGGGGGCGACAATCAACTGGCCAGCGCCGCCTGGGTGCACGAACGCATGGATCAGGAGGCCCCCGAGCTACTGGCGCGTCTCTACCGGGACTACGTGCGCGACATCGTCACCCCGGGAACCGAACCGACGGCCGAGGCGCTCCTCGCCAACCGATTTCCCGTCTTCCAAAAGCGCGACCGGGACCACGCGCTCACGCTCCGCTACATGCGTTATTGGATCGAGAAGGGGGCCGAGCGTTCCGGACATGCGCTCGAAGACATCGACCGACATGCCATGGACCTCCTCGATGCCCTCTTCGAAGAAGATGGCTGCCACGTCCAACTCCATCTAGAGCCAGGTGACATGCTCTTCGTCGACAACCGGGACATCTCCCACAACCGCACGCCCTACGAGAACCTGCCGGACAAGGAGCGTCTACTGGTGCGACTCTGGCTCGCCTGACCCGGTCCGGAGCAAACCTGCGAGCCGAGTTCG
>Ga0315331_10003532_pt1 | contig 11839 bp, 8 predicted proteins | sample M160m34915metaG_FD_203456 | JGI IMG/M metagenome (GOLD analysis project Ga0315331, IMG submission 203456) | Ammonia-oxidizing marine archaeal communities from Monterey Bay, California, United States - M1 60m 34915 | ecosystem: Environmental > Aquatic > Marine > Intertidal zone | place: USA...
GCAATACCGCAATTTTAGCGGTGCAGAGTCAATTTTCACTGACGTTGCACTGAGCGGTCAGGGTCGCCCTGGCTACGACGTGCCACAGTCACTAGTTGACCAGGTTGCTGCAACCACTGCTGCCAACGCTGCCAACGAAGGTCTGGTGATTATCGACCCCAACTATGAGCAGCCTTCGGAATGGAAGTACTCTCTGGGCGCGACTTATGCCTTTAATAGCGGTCTCACAATCGATTCTGACCTGATCTACTCGCGTCAGGATAACCCTGCGTACTACGAAGATCTGGCTCAGGACCAAATCGGTACCACTGCAGCCGGTGCCCCTATCTTTGATTTCGTTCGCGGTGAAGATAACTACATGCTGACGAACGCTCAGACTAAAGGCGAAGGTTTAGCATTCTCGCTGGTTGCCCGACACAGCTACGATTGGGGATTGGATTGGAATTTCGGTTATGCCTACACGGACCAAACCGATGTCAGCCCAATGACCTCTTCTGTTGCTGGTTCCAACTTTGGCAACTTGGCACTGACCACGTTAATAGACCCTCAAGCGGCGACATCAAACTATGTGTCACCCCATCGCTTCACCGGTCGTATCAGCTATGGTCATGAATTCATCCCGGGCAATGAAACCCGGTTCACGATGTTCATGTACCGCAAGCAAGGTCAGCCTGCGAGCCACGTCATGAGTTCTAACAATCTGGAAGGCGATGGCTTCTTTGGCCGCCACCAGCTCTACATTCCAGGTCTGAACGACTCTAATGTGGTGATTGCTCCTGGCTTCGACGTTGATGGCTGGGCACGATTTGTTCAGGACAACGGCTACGCGGAGTTTGCTGGTGGTTTCGTTCCACGCAACCAGAACTTCTCAGACTGGTCCACGCGGGTGGACTTCCGTATCGATCAGGAGCTTCCGCTGATTTTTGGTACCCAGGCTCGCGCCTACCTGAAGATCTACAACGTGTTGAACATGCTGAACGACAGCTGGGGACGTCAATCCGACGCCTTCTTCTTCAATCAGCAAGTTGTTACTGCCTCTCTGGACAGCCAGAACCGCTACGTATTTGAGGACTTCCGCAACCGTGGCCTGACTGACCTGCGTGAAAACGCGACTTTGTACGAGATCCGCATGGGCATTCAGTTCGAGTTCTAATGCGACTGAAAGCCTGACACAAAAGGGCCCGGCTATCTTTTGATAGCCGGGCCCTTTTTTATCCGCACTGTTTTGCAGTCAACTTAAATTCGAATAGATAAACAGCGCGCTGCAGCTGATGCTTTATGGACACGTAGTGAACCCATCCCGGGGGCTAAAGCTTCGTACGCCAATTACATCGCCTTGAAGACTGGATAGTCCGCAGTGTCCGATCTCTGCAACTGACCCTCTAAATACTCGTCAAACAAATTCCAATACGCTAGTCCATCATCAGACTCCGGCTCCAGCAAATAGAATATCAAGTTCGCCAGTCGGTCATTCATCGAGACTAAATAATCACCGCGGGAAAACGTCTTCGTGGTTTCAATGAACTCACCACGCAACAGACTATTTGTATGGCCGTTTTGCACATAGCTTTGTTTGCCTATTTCATTGATGACAAACTGTTCGCCACTAAAGGTCGCCTCGGCTTCCAGCACTTCTACCCAGATGCCATGGCCTTCCAGTTTCTCCGCAAGACCGGAGAGGGAGGCGCGAAAGACATAAGCACTTGGCACAGTCGCCGTCTTGGTTGCCTCAAAGGCATTGTAGTTTGCGACGCCCTCAATGATGACTAACTCAGAACTGCGCACGAAGTCAATCTGGCCACCAGCCCTCTGGTAGGGGATGTAGCTGTAGGTGAGCAAGTCCAGCGGCTCGTCTAGAGGCACCATGGTGAACTGCACTCCCTTTTCCTGCCCTGTACTTGAGTCGGCAACGCGGGCATCAGCCTCAGCGTTAATACGCTGGATTTCTTCTCCGTGCAAGTGAGTGTATTCAAGAATCTCTTCAACGAAGGCATTGGCGGCATGCACGCGCTTATAAAAACGGTCGTGGGAAAATGTTTCGCTGAGAATCGCCATGCGATTTCGCAGCGCCATGTGATTGGTAATATAGCGTGGCGCGTGATGGTAGGTGCGCAGCTCGCTTGGTGGCCAGTTTCGGTAGTTGTACCCACCGTACCAGTCAAAATCCAGATTGAATTTCTCTTTAGCCGATTGCTTGATCGCGGGAAGTATGACTTTACTGGTGTAATCTGAAGTACTGGCATCGCCAGCAGTGTGGTATGAGGGCGCATAGGTAAGCGCATTACCGTGCCAGGTGCCATTTGTTGTGTGCAGATCAACCAGCAGGTCTGGGTCCCAACGTTGAAGCACATTACTGTACAACGCCTGGGTTTCATCCGCCTCCATGATCATACCATCACGATTTAAATCATAGCCATGGGCGGTGCGTATGCCTGCCATGACTGGACTTAACTCTTGGTTAGGTCGAGAGTTTTCTGCCATGGCATCGTTGCCATCGGCATTGTAGATCGGCACAAAAACCAGTATTTGGTTGTCCAGCAAATGCTGCTTGTCACCAAAGAGAATGTCGCGCATGACAATCAGCGATGCTTCCTTACCCTCCACTTCTCCTCCGTGGATATTGCCCTGAATGTAGATCACAGGCTTACCGGATGCTGCTGCTGCCTCGGGACTCGTCACCACAGGATTCGCCAGCACCACGATGGGCACATCGCGACCCTCCCGGGTGAGCAGAAGTGTTTCCCGGTGCATGAGTTCGGACTCCCCGTCTAGGGCATCGATAACGTCCATCACTTCCTGGAAGCTTGAAGTGCGCTCATAGTTTGTGCGCTCAGCAATGGTGATCATGGCTTCGGTGAAAGTCTGGGCCTGCAGGACTACAGGGCAGCACTGACTTGTTAAGGCGTAAAGCACCGTGATGGCTTTGCTTAAGTTATTGGTCTGGATCACTGTAATTCTGGACTCCGCTGCATGATTGATAGCGCCAGCAGCAGATTCTGCGTGCAAAGCGACTGAGAAATCCAGTTAATTTACCGCGTATGCTGACAGGCTCAGTGGGACGCATTCCCCGAGCCAATTGGGTGCTTTTTGTGACAGTGTGTGATTTTTTATTCGCAATAGAGGTAAAGCCCTCGTTTTACTGGCTTTGCAGAGGTTCCACGCGCTGTGGTCATATTGCTTTTGAGGAGGAAAGAGTCTAGCCTCACGGGTGCCTATAAGCGCAGTAATCCTTCTAAAACATGCATATTGAAGCGCTGTTAACTGCATGTATTTACTCAACTTAAAAACGGAGCTAAGTCAGTGAATTCCAAACTCACACGCAGACGTTTTATCAAGGGGGTAATTTTCTCCGGTGCTGCCGCTACAACCGGTGCCGGAGTCTACCTCGCCAATGCCCAATCAGGGGCTGGGGCCGCTGAGCGCTTGATAACGATGAACATCAACGGCCGAAGTCGACCGGTGGATGTCATGCCCTCGGAGACACTTGCCTACACCTTACGCTACAAACTGGATCTCACCGGCACCAAGATTGGATGCAACCGTGGTGAATGTGGCGCCTGCACAGTGTTAATCGACGGTGTTCCCAACTATGCCTGCTCGGTCCTGACCCATAACGTCAAGGACAAGGCAGTAGTCTCCATCGAAGGCGTCAAGTCTGCAGATGGCACTTTGCATGCAGTACAGCAAGCATTCATAGATGAAAATTCGCCTCAGTGCGGATTCTGCACACCAGGTCAGGTAATGTCGGCAGTCGCCTTGCTGAACAGCAACCCACGACCTAGTCGTGAGGAAGTTCGCGCCGGCTTGTCAGGAAATCTGTGCCGCTGCGGTGCCTATGAACACTATATCAATGGCGTGTTACGCGCCTCGGGGCAAATAGCATGAGTACACATATAGGAAAAGATTTTATGCCTCCCTGTGTGCCGGGCAAGGTCACGGGTGAAATCAAATACGCGGAAGACTACAAGGCAGAGGGCATGGTATTCGCCCGTTTGCTCACCAGCCCAATGCCCTCCGGACGGGTTGTTAACATCGATGCATCAGAAGCGTTGCGCATGGACGGCGTGGTTGGCATTTTCACAGCCGACGACCTGCCGCCAGTCGCGCCACCCGCCAATCCGGCGCTGGCTTCCGATTACATCACCTACGTGGGCCAACCCATACTCGCGGTGGCCGCAACTTCAGAAGAGATTGCTGAAACTGCACTGGATCGTATTCGCGTTGATTTGGAACGTCGTGAATTCGTGGTGGATCCGCTGGAAAGCCTGTCTCCGAGTGGTCCTAACGCCTACCCCGATGGGAACGCACTGGTCCGTACCGAGGAAGAAGGTCCCGAAGGCACCCCGATAAGGGGCGCACAGATCAAGAGTATCAAATGGCCACAGAGCGCAATCGACGCCTTTCGCGCGGGTCGCGAACCTGAAGGCGCGGAATTTACAAACGAGTGGGCTTTCGGTGATATCCAGGCAGGCTTTGCAGAAGCTGCCCAAATCATTGAAGAGCCATTCGTCACAATGGGCTATCCGCACCATTCTTTAGAAGCCCGCACCTGTATGGCTTACTGGGAGAATGGGAAATGCTACTTCCATGGTTCATCACAGAGCCAGAGCGCCAACAATGCCGGCCTTGCGCGAATGCTGAACATCCCGCTTGAAGACCTGGTGTTCATTAACGAAGCCACTGGTGGCGGCTTTGGTTCGAAGATTGGTCCTTACCCTTACATGTCCATTACCGGCAACTTTTCTCGCGTACTTAACCGACCCGTGCAGTTGCGTATTACTCGCGAACAGGAGTTCTATATAGGGTCAGCTCGCTCCGGCATGCAGGGCTGGATCAAAACTGGCGTGAAGGAAAACGGTAAGGTTTCCGCTGTCGACCTGATAATCGTCAATGATGGCGGCATGACTGGTGGCGGCAGCGGCAACTCGTCTGCACAACACGTCACTGTGGCTTATCAGCCGGAGAACATGCGTTTCCGTCATATCTCTGTTTACACCAATACCACGCCTCGCGGCGCCCAACGTGGGCCCGGTCAAAATGAAATGGCCGCGGTTCTCGCACCAATGACTGACAAGCTCGCTGACGCTGTTGGCATGGACCGGGTTGCATTCCGCAAGGTCAATGTGCTGGACAGCGATGGCTTCCAGGGAGGCGGTCAGGGATCTGTCACCAGCGCCTTCGTACGTGAAGCATTAGACCAGGGTGCGCGCGCGTTTAACTGGTCAGACCGAGTCAGCCAGCCACGAGAAATTGGTGGCAGTAAGCGACGCGGCGTCGGCGTGGGCCTCGGCTATCACGGTGCTGGAGGTCGTGGATACGATGGCCTTCTGCGCATTGGTACTGACGGCAAACTCTACATCCACAGTGGTGTCGGTAATCTCGGCACCTATTCCTACGCCGGAACTTGTCGCGCGGCAGCTGAAGCACTGCAGATCCCCTGGGAGCGTTGTGAGATTGTCCGGGGCCGCTCTGACCGCTACCTGCCGCACAGCTCTGGACAGGGTGGTTCCAATACCATCTTTACCCACACCCGTACCAACTGGGTAGCAGCCCAAGATGCCATCCAGAAGATGAAAGAAATCGCTGCGATGGATTTTGGCGGCGCTGTGGATGATTACGAGATTGGCAACGAGCGGGTATTCAACTCCAGTGATGTCAGCCAGGGCTATTCCTACGGTGAAGCCGCACAGCGCGCCATGGAATTGGGTGGCAAGTTCAGCGGTGAAGAGTATCCAGATGACATCAATCCACTGACCCAAATCGCGGTGCAAGGCATGGCGGGTTCAGGTCTGGTGGGGGTTGCCAAGGACAATATCCCAGGCGTGGGCCAACCACCGGGGAACGTTATTGGCTTCATGGAAATCGAGCTGGATGTTGATACCGGCAAGTACGAAATCATCGACTACACGTCAGTTGCAGATTGCGGCACTGTGGTGCACCCCAAGAACTTCGAAAACGCCATGCGTGGCGGCGCGGTCTGGGGAGTCGGTCTGTCTGGTCTGGAGAAACACGTCTACGATCCACAAAATGGCCTACCGGCGAACACGGGTCTGTATCAGTGCAAGCCACCAACCAATATGGACGTTCCGGTTGAAACCATTGCCCAGGGTGTGAACATTCCTGATCCGCAAAACCCAACGGGTGGACGCGGTATCGGTGAACCGACTCAGGGTGCGGCAGCTGCCGCTCTATCTAGTGCATTGCGCGATGCGCTGGGCGGACATCTGTTCAACACCGCACCGGTGACGACTGACATGATCATCGATCACCTAGCCGGCAACAGCTATAGCTCCGGCGCCGGTTCTTTAAAGACTAATACTTTCTGAGGTGAACTATGCCATCACATGACGTAATGCCAAATATGGAACTGTACCAACCGGTACAGGTTGAAGATGCGCTTGCGATTGCTGACCGCCTCGCTGAGAGAGGTTGGTTAGTTGGCGGTGGTCAGGACACTTACGGCTGGTTGAAAGACCGCGCCAAGTCCGCCGACGCCCTTATCGATTTGAGTGCTATTGAGTCACTGCGTGGAATTCGCGAGACCGCTGACGGAATTGAAATCGGCGCTTTGACTACCTTGACTGAAGTCGCAACCAGCGATCTGGTGCGCGGCAGTTTTTCACTACTCGCCGATGCGGCCGGCAAGGTAGCCAGCCCGCAAATTCGCAACATTGGGACCCTGGGCGGTAATGTGAGTCAGGATGTACGCTGCTGGTACTATCGCCGCGGTCTGTCCTGCTATCGTGCCGGCGGTAACCTTTGTTATGCGGACACGCCGCAAGGCATGAACCGAGAACACGCGCTGTTCGACCAGAGTCGCTGTGTTGCGGCCGGTGCGTCCGATACTGCGCCAGCCCTCGTGGCGCTGGACGCCTATATGGTGATTCAGAATTCGAGCGGTGAGCGCGTGGTCTCAGCACAGGACTTCTTTGTTGGTCCAGCCAACGATATTGAGAACACCACTATTCTGCGTCCCGGTGACATCCTGACTGCTGTCAGGATTCCTTCCGCCTGGGCCAATGCCGACTTCTACTGGGAGAAGGTTGCGGATCGCAACGTGTGGGATTTCTCACTTGTTAACGTGGCTGCTGCGTTCAAAGTCAGCGATGGTCAGATCCAGGACTCTCGCATCGTGGTCGGCGCAGTGCAGACTACACCGCGCCGCTTAACTGATGTAGAGAACGCGATACGCGGCAGCGTGAGATCGATTGAAACTGCTGAGTCAGTCAAGGAAATGACCACCACGGGTGCTCGCACCCTGGCGCACAATGGCTTCAAAGTGCCATTAATGCAAAACCTGGTGAAGCGCGCGATCAGTGCGTAACCGCCTCGGTCTGTCATCCCAGACCGCACTTATAGACTGCGCCCATTCCTAAGCTACCAAGCAAGCAAACCGAAAAGGGGGCACATCCTTCAGAATGTGCCCCCTTTTCGGTTGCGAATTGCTTGTAAGGGATCTACAAAATCACCCATATGCCCAGCCAGCAGGCAAGTGCCACGCCAACGGGCGTTAGTGCAAGACAAAGTGACGTGCGAACTCCGACCACTGTGGATCCCTCATAAGGTGTACTGGCAGTTTGTGGGGCTTTCCGCGGCTTCTCGCGCCTGTCATGAGCCTTGCCTTGCAATTCAAGTCGGGGCAGCTTACCAGCAAGTGTCTGGCAGCGGCGCTGCCGCCACCTCTATCTCAGGCGCAAGGCTGGACCAAAAAAGCTTGCTCAGCTCGATAGCTCAGTCCGATTTCTTGCCCTTAATCAAAGTCAATTTACTAGGGAAAACTGCTGCAAATGCTCGCTAGCAATGGCATGAACCGCCCGGAACCAATCCTTATCATTGTTGAGATTGGGGACTAACTGAAAAGCTTCGCCGCCTGCTTCGTCAAACTGTTCCCGGTATTCGATGCCAATTTCAAATAGCGTCTCCAGGCAATCCGATATGAAGCTCGGGGTAACTACAGCGATGCGTTTCTTGCCTTCCCCTACTAGATGTTCAATATGGTTATCGAGGTAGGGCTGAATCCATGGCAGCGGACCAAAGCGCGATTGGAACGCAACGGAATACTTGTCTGATTCCCATCCCAGCTGCCTAGTAATACCCGCAGTGGTCTGCATGCACTGCATGCGGTAACACAGCTTGTTGGCGTCAGTGACAGAATCGCAACAGCCGCCGAATTGGCAGACATCAGTAGCGTCTGCCTTCTTAATCGTCTTTTCAGGCACCCCGTGGTAGCTGAAAATAACGTGGTCGAGGTCATCATAGTCCACGTGCTTTTTGAGTAGAGAGGCCCATGCCTCGATGAAAGCCGACTCCTGAAACAGGTCGTCGACAAAATGCAGTCGCGGTGGCGTCTTCCAGCGCTTTGCTGCCTTCTCTACCGAGTTGAAGATGGACGCGGTCGTTGCCGTGGAGTACTGCGGAAACATGGGCAGCAGCAATATATCCGACGCCCCAGCTGCCTCAAGTTCTGCCATGGCATCCCAGACAAAAGGCTTGCTGTAGGCCATGCCGGTTCGAACCAGTACTTTGCGGCCCTGCGCATCGAAGGCCTCCTGCACGCTGGATTCCATCTCATCCGCATAAACCTTTAGCGGCGAGCCCCTATCCATCCATATCTCGGCATAGTCCTTGGCGATGCGAGGGGCACGAAATGGCAGGATTATCATGTTGCGCAGCAGCCAGCGACCGATCGGGTTAAAATCAAATACGTAGGGATCTGCGAAAAAATATTTGTAAAAGTCGCGCAAGCCCTTGGCTGTCGGTTCAGCTGGGGTTCCCAAGTTCATCAATAGTACTGCTTGCGTCATATTCGTTTTACCTCTCCGTTCAACTGGTTTAACAGCGGATGGCCGTGCTACTGACTCGCAGGTCAATTCAGGCTTCCATACTTCTAATTCATGCGCTGTACATACGCCCATGAGAAGCGAGTGGATTGGGCTTTATGAGCTCTTTAGCCTCAGCGCTAGTGGCTGCGTTGACCATTCTATGCGCCACGTAATCATAGCGCTTACACTGCGGTATCCGCAGTACTCTATGCGTTCTTACTTAACCGGAGGTCGCCATGTCACAAACTCATTCCTATGTCTCGAGCCAGTACCAGACACTGGAATTGCTCCGCAAAGATGCCTACCTCCGCGCTTGCCGGGCCCGCGTGGTAAAGACAGTCACTGAAGGAAATAGCACTGACGTAATCCAAGATCAGACAGTGTTTTATGCGTGACGGCCAGCCTGTAGCCAGCCGCAGCATTATGTGGGCCGACGGCAGCGAAATCGTGGTCGCCAATATGATTAAACAACCTAGCGGCCCCGACATTATTCACGCGCTTCATACCCGACGCGAGGCCCTGAACTCAGGTTTATCCACATGATAGGGATAAAAGTGTTACCTGAAGTGTTACCTGAAGTGTTACCTAGCGAACCCAATAAAAAGCCCTGTTTTGGGGCATTCCATATTTAGTAACTATCTTTAGCAGGCCCGCAACGACAATGGACCTGGAGAATATAGTCGACGCTGCTGCTCATAAGCCTGCAATGGGCCTAACCGCAAACGTGAGTAAAGATGTAACAAAAAATCAAAAAATAGCTGCAATCCGCAGAAAAATCCGTAGAATCGAGCGATAGCTTAACGAGATCACCAATCGAGTGAAATTTGGCTCAACGTATTTTTACAAATGATGGGGAACTTAAACGTGAAAAAACTCCTGCTATCAATAATCTCTAGCGCAGTGGCGACCGCCTCGCTTAGCTCACTTGCCGGTGAACGAGTCGGCGATTTTGCCCTGATCGATCACCTCGGCGCCCAGCATCATATGGCTTGGTACGATGACCAGCAGGCCGTGGTGATTGTGCCACAGGCCGTTGGCGCGACTGACGCAGCCACTCTGGAAGTGCTGATCAAGCTGCAGTCCAAGTATCAGGATCGCGATGTAGTTTTTTTTATGATGAACCCTGGTCTCCAGTCCGACCGCGAAGCAGTCGCAGCAGATCTTGCGAAGTACGGTATTGAACTGCCAGTGCTGATGGATGACACCCATTTAGTAACTGAGCTGTTGGGCATCGAGCGCATGGACGAGGCGGTAGTTTATGATCCGAGTTCATTCGAGCTAGTCTATCGCGGCCCAGTCGTCGCTGCTGCCGAAGCAGCGATCGATAGGCTCTTAGTAGGCGAGAACGCTGACTTAGTTTCTGCAGTGGGTTCTGCCAAACTGATTAGCAGTAATATCTCTGACCACACCAACCTTTCCTACACCAAAGATATTGCACCGATCATTGCTAGCAATTGTGCTACATGCCACCGCGATGGCGGAATAGCTCCCTTCGCGATGGACAGCAGTCTGGCAGTTCAGGGCTGGTCTCAAATGATTCGTGAAGTACTCATGACCAAACGCATGCCGCCCGGCCAGATTGATAATAAAGTTGGTCACAAATTTAAGAATGAAATGAACCTTAGCGACAGCGAGATTCAAAAGCTCGTTCGATGGGTTGGTTCTGGCTCACCAGTAGATGTACAAGATGATGTCGACCCGCTAACAGAATTGGTTTGGCCAGACACTAAATGGACACTCGCTAGAGATTTAGGTGAGCCGGATTTAATTGTCAAAGTTCCCCCCCAAGCGATCCCAGCAACCGGGGTGATAGACTACAGAGATATAATCTTAGATCTTGGCCTCGAAAAGGATCGATGGGTGCGGGCTAGCGAAGTTGCGCCAGACAAGTCCGAGGTTCTTCACCACATAATTACGACAGTTGTGCCTCCTGGAGGCAGACCAGATCCAATGCAGGCTTTCACGGCCGCGCTTGAGGAGCTACCTGAAGAACGGGCTGCCGCAATCCGTGCTGAGATTTTTTCAGCGGTAGCTTCGGGTAAACAACCACCGATTGGCAAGATTTTCCGTGAAAACCCCGACATAGGTATAGGCCAGATTCTCGGTGGAGATGACGACTTGCCTCAATTTGGTGGCTACGCTCCCGGAAACGCTGTAGCGCTTGCACCAGAGGGCGTTGGGGGGCTTTTGAAAGCTGGAACCTCACTTAGCCTCCAAATGCACTACACGACGTCAGGGCGTGAAGTTACAGATGAGACAGAAATCGGAATCTACTTCTACCCTGAAGGCGAAGTTCCAACAGAAAAGATGACAGGTGGCGTTGGCAATGACTTTGATATTGCGATACCAGCATTCTCCAAAGACCATGAGATGGAAGTAGTTACGTTCATCAAAAACGACTCAGACCTTTACAGTCTAATGCCGCACATGCATTTCAGAGGGAAAAGAATGCGATTCGTTGCCGAATATCCTGACGGTAGCGAGGAACTTCTGCTCTCAGTCCCTGACTACGACTTTAATTGGCAACTTGTACACGAGTTAGAAGAGCCATTAAGAGTTCCAGCAGGAACAAAGATTCGTGCAATAGGAGCGTTTGACAATTCAGCTCAAAACAGTGCTAATCCAGATCCGAGTATAGATCTCTCGTGGGGTGAGCAAAGTTTTGAGGAGATGTTCATGGGGTTTTATGCATGGAAGGAATCTAACCAAGGCGGCGATGACTAGAACTGTCGGGTGAAGTGAAACAGAAAAAGGCGAGTCAGTGACTCGCCTTTTTCATGCCGGTTATCTTTGCTATCCGATCAATTCTCTCAGAGCGATAACTGCGCTACGCCCGCTCCAGTTTAGAGATGACCCATGTGAACACCTTTCGTTGACAACAATGTCAGCTGGCTTTCCCACTTTTATGATACCAAATTATGCTGACTGTGGCAGAAGTCCTCCCGCAGCAACAGTTGAAGAATGAATTGCTTACAACTCGCTCATCCCTGCCTGCATCACCTAGGCAAATTCCTAGC
>Ga0315331_10003535_pt1 | contig 11832 bp, 8 predicted proteins | sample M160m34915metaG_FD_203456 | JGI IMG/M metagenome (GOLD analysis project Ga0315331, IMG submission 203456) | Ammonia-oxidizing marine archaeal communities from Monterey Bay, California, United States - M1 60m 34915 | ecosystem: Environmental > Aquatic > Marine > Intertidal zone | place: USA...
GCAGCATTCAAATCGGGGCTCGAGAAAGTCACCGTACCCATTTTTGAATACGGCATACCAGTCGAATATGAACTGGTCCGATCCATCAACACAGTGGCATCCGGAAAACGTAAACGTATCGGCGTGGTCGCAACCGACGCACGGTTGATGGGTGGTACCGTCATGCAAGGTATGTCAATGCAACAGGTCAACCGACATCTACTCATTGATGAACTGACTAAGCAATACGAGGTAGAAGAGGTTGATCTAAATTCTCCCGTAACTCGTGGCTTGTACGATGCACTCATTGCCGTTCAACCCTCATCTCTGGACCCCGCACAGTTTGATCGTTTGATACAAGCGATCGAGGCTGGCGTGCCCGTCGCGATCTTCGAAGACCCTGCTCCTGTAGGAACGGGATACATCACACCGACCAGCGCACCCAAGCAAGCACCTGGTGGAATGTTTGGCGGCGGCGGCCCTGCCCCCAAGGGTGACATTCGTAAGCTTTGGGACCTGCTTGAAATCAATGTGCCAGGGCAAGCGAACGCACAGGGAATGTACACACCTGACTTGGTGTGGCAGTCCCATATGCCTTACGAAGTGCTGAAAGACAGCGCTAACGAACTCTGGATTTTTGTCGACGAGGCAAACCCTAGCGTTACCGAACCAGGTCGTTCTCTCAGCAAAGACAGCATCATTACGGCCGGCATGAAAGAAGTACTTGCTATCGTGCCCGGTGCGGTGGAAGCAAAAGCTGACTCGAAATTAACTCACATCCCCTTGCTGCGGACCGGAACCGAAAGTGGATTGATCAACGGTAGCCGAATGCGTGAGCTGATGACCGGTGGCGTCAGTTTTGCGGAGGTGGTCACAGGCACCCGTCCTGAACTGCCCATCGCGATGTCGATTGAGGGCAAAGAAACCATCGACGGAAAAGAGAAATCAATCAAAGCAGTGTACGTCTCGGACGCGGACTTGATGCTCCCCGAGTTCTCCATGATTCGTGCTGACCCCGACACGTTGACAGAGGCACGTTTCCAATTCCAAAACGTAACGTTCGTCCTGAACTGCATTGACTGGCTCACTGATGAGACCCACTTCATCGAAGTGCGGAAACATGAGCCCATCTTTGCGAGCCTGCGAATGATTGACGCTCGAAAAGATGAAGCTCGCCGGAAGGTGATGAACGAAAGCAAGGCGTACCAGACCGAGTACGACACGACGATGCGAGAAGCCCAGGAGTCGATGGACCAGCAACTTCAGAAACTCCGCGAAGAGGTCGAAGGTCTTCAAAAACAGAGTGTGGATGGCAAAGTGCCTCGAGCCGAACTCAATGCAAAACTGCAACGTTTCCAAACACTGCAGGAGCGAGAGCAGCGAAAGCTCGATGTGAAGCGGACGAAGTCTGAGCTCGATCGCGAGTATAAAATCAGCGAGATTGAGCGCAGTGCCGCCGAAGATGTCACAAAGATACAAAATCAGGTGAAGGTGTGGGCAGTTGCCCTGCCCTGCATCCCACCACTCTGCGTTGGCGTGATCGTATTTGCCTCTCGGCGTCTACGTGAACGTGAAAATATCAGCAAAAGCCGTTTGAAATAGAGAGACAAGTTCCGTGACTGAAGTCATCAAAACTCTGATTTTTGCCGGTGTCGCTATCGCCATCAGCATGGTTGCCGCATTTGTTTCATGGCCAAGAGCCGCGGAACAAACGGAGTCCCGTGTGGGCACCGCATTATTCGAACAATTCACAGACCCGCTCGCCGCTTCCAGCATGAAAATCGTCACCTTCGACGATGAAACCGGACAGCTAAGTACCTTTGAAGTCCGCCGAGATGCTGAAACGGAAGAGTGGACCATTCCATCGAGAGATGGATACCCAGCAGATGCAATGGAGCAGATGAAAAATGCCGCCAATGCATTTGTCGCTCTCAAGGTACTGGATACTCAAACAGACAAAGCAGAGGACCACGATGATCTGGGCGTAGCCGAGCCGAAACTTGAGGACCTGCAAGTGGGCGATGAGGGCGTCGGACGCCTCGTGACTCTCAAGGACGGCAAGCAGGAAACCATCGCTGAACTGATCATCGGTGACGTCCCCAAAGACGACCCCTCACAACGCTACGTCCGCATCCCTGGGCAAGACCCCGTGTATGTGGTGCGTTTCGACGACAGTCCACTCACCACCGCGTTTCGCGAATGGATCGACAACGACCTGCTGCAACTTAGCAGCATAGAACTTTCCAGTCTGGAAATACTCGATTACAACGCGTCGCTCGCGATGGGTGGCAAAATCAGCCTCACGCGGAACTACACCGCCGACGTTGGACTCGACGGCACTGAGTGGAAACTCAACAGCCTGATGGATTACGATCCGAGTCGGCCCGGCACCGCCCCCGTTGCCGCCGATCTCGCCTCGCTCGCGCCTCTGAACAAAGCCAAGCTGGATGAACTCAAGACAGCATTAGACGATTTGCAAATAGCAGACGTCGTTCGTAAACCAGATGGAATGAGTGAAACCCTTCGTGCAGATCAGGATTTACTAACAGACAAAGAAGCAGTGAACTCACTCGCACAGAGAGGTTTTTACCCTGTTCCATCGGGGCCCAACGGTGAGATAGAGATCTTATCAGCCAATGGCGAGTTGGACGTCATCCTGAATACCGGCGTGAAGTATGTCCTGCGATTTGGAAACATCTCAGGCGTCGAGGATGGCAGTGCCGAGAGCGAGGCGGGAGTCAACCGATACCTGCTCGTCACAACCAAGGTCGACGAAACACAATTCCCGGTTCCAAAGCTACAAGCTGTTCCAAAAACAGTTGATGAAATGAAGGCAAAGATGGCTCCGGTACCAGAAAAATCACCCGAGGGCGAGGTTAAGGAAAATCCCAAGGTGAGTGGTCCTGGAACAGACGCGTCCAACGAAAAGGGAACGACCACTGATGATAAAGCGGAAGCGCCCCAAACGGCAAAAGAAGCCTCAAAGGCGACCTCGGAACCAGAGGTAACCCCAAGCCCATCCGCCGAAGTGAAACCCGAATCAGATGTCGCTCCGACCAGCGAAGCACCAACAGAGGTCGAGCCCGAGCCGAAACCGGATGACGAAACCGCTGCTCAAGCAGATAAAGCCGACACCCCGAGTGGAGTCTCAGAGTCCAGTGGTAGCGGTGAGGCAACGGGAACCGGTCAAGCGCAGCAAGAAGAAGCGACTGCCCCTGCTGCAAATGCTGACACGCCAATTGAAGCAGCCCCGCCTGCTGCAAAGGACGATACTGCAACAAAGGACGATACTGCAGCAAAGGACGATACTGCAGCAAAGGACGATACTGCAGCAAAGGACGATACTGCAGCAAAGGACGCTAGGCCCGAGGGAGAAGCTGCAAAGGATCCAGCCTCAACACCTCCAGCGACCAAGCCTGCAACCGATGCCGCTGCACCACCTGCAGATAATGCTAATGCAAAGCCACAGGCAGACGAGTTGACTGAAGAAGAATGGCAGGAAATGCTGGAAGCTGAGCAAGAAAAAGTAATCAAGCAAAACCAGCGGATGATGGACGAGCGCAAAGATCGTCTTGAAGATGCCCAACGACGAGTGCGTGATCTGAATGCGAGATTTGCAGATTGGTACTACGTGATCCCCGAAGCGACCTATTCCAAGTTACGCTTTAAGCGTGCGGACCTGTTTGAGCAACCTGCTGCTGCTGGGCTGCCTCAGGGACCGGGCATCCCAGGTCTGCCTAGTGGTCTTCCCCAGTTCAACTTTCCGGGTGCACCGGGAAACTGATAGATCCGACATCCAAACCACTCGCAAGCATTTCAAGTCTTAACTGACTTGGATTGCTGGTGGGTTATCGGGCCAAGCGAGACAGAACTGTAGCGTTCAGGGGTTTCCTCCCGATCGTATTTGGCGTGCGCTCGCCAAAAATCTCAGACTGCGGGACACATCGAGGTGCTGCCCTGTTGTTCACGCCCAAGCACTGTTGCTCAAGCCCAAGCACTGTTGCTCAAACCCAAGCACTGTTGCTCAAGCCCAAGCGAGAAAGGCATTTCACTCGCTTTGCCGAAACCCTAGGTCTTGGTCGCCAACAGTTATGGCGAGGCAGCCATCATGCCTCGCTTCATATCCAATGCTTTCTGAATGAACCGAGCCAGCCGCCCCACGGTGGGCATCAGCCAGATAATCGAAAAGGCGGATAAAAAGGCGAGAAAAAGGTGCGGCCAGCTTTCATCAAAGTACACCAAAACCAGGTTGATGGTCGCGCTGGTGAAAAAGAAAGCCTGGCTTTTGTGCGTCGCTGACGTAAAGGCTAACAACAAAGTTTCGAGTGGCTTCGTGAGAGGCTGATCTGTGCGAATCGGCAGCGTGGGGGAGTCATCGCTGGTCTGATAAGCATCAAGTGCTCTTCGAAACTTTACTTTCACCATCAGGAACATGTAGACAACGGCCACCAACAGAGGCAGCAGCCCACCTGCCACCATGACAACGGTACCGGCTGCACTCATATCCTCTCGCTGCTCTTTACCTGTGAGCATGAGAAACAAGGAAACACAGGCAACAACAAAAATGGCTTGTGCAAGCAAAACGGTCAGGATCTGGCTGTATCTCGCAATCCATGCCACACTTTTCGTGCGTCCCATGCTTGAAACGGCATCATCTTCGGCCATGTCAGCTTGCTCTCCTAACTGGACGCTACATCCAAGGTCCGAGTTCCTCGTTTAAGGACTCTCGCTGTTTGAGGATTCTCGCTTCAGGGTTCAAACTTCAGAGCGACCATGCGGGCCCAGCAATCACTCCCCGATCCCAGACAACAAAGCGTCTCACCATGACCACCTATGCTCAACCAGGCTCACGCTGAACCGGCACCTACACGCCTCGAAGCATCAAGCATGAGTGTAGTTTTCTTGACGCAGAATAACAACTCAAGCCGGCGGAACTGTTGTGGAAACAGGATCTTTGAATCAACAAATCAATTCAACCAAAGGGTTTCCAAAGCCCAAGTTTCGCTCAGCCAGATTAACATTAGCAAGCGGTCGCGGACTGCGTTACGCCTCGAAGCGTTTTTCCGATACCAGCAGAACACAGCCACGAACTAAATACGCGGTGGCAATCAATGCACAGATTAGCATTCCCGCAAAACAAATCTCGAGGTTCGAAAGATTTTGCGTCGAGATACCAGACGCCATCTCGCTAGGATGCAAAATGGAATCGATGCCATTCGCCCATTGCTCACCAGCAATACAAAAACCAATTGCTGCACACAGCGTAGACCAACCGCAAAATGCAAATGCTCTCCGCAGGGCGGCACGAGAGTGCCCCATCGTTGTCAAATTAGCTCGAGGCGGACAGGATTCCATCACGTTTACCTTTGATCACTGATTCCATGCAACGCCCCCGCGCACAAAAACAGCAGAACCCACAATCGTGGACTTCAGAAACCTAGACTGCGTTTTCGCCCAACGACGCCAAGATGCATAAAAACAGACAAAAAAGGCGGTGATTCATCCCTTACACCTCCATTACATCGGAACAACAGGGCGACCGCGAGCCCCACGCTTTCTATTGACCCAACACCGCGTCCACCGCCTGAATTCAATTCTGCGCGGGACGAGCCAGCAGTAGATTGCTACCGAACTGAAACGCGAGAAGAGCAAAAGCGAAGTACCGGATACTCTCGATCACCGGCTGAATGGTATCTCCGGTGATACTCAACACAGTCCCAACCACAGGGATCAACCCAATCACGATTGTAATTGCTCCCAGCCCCCGACGACGCCTGTGATCATCAACGCTGAATGTTCCCGAGATCGGGATCGCAATCCCTAGCCAGTAAAATCCAGCCCGTATTCCCAACCAGAAATCGAATAGAAGCCACCCAAGTCCAAGTGAAAACACCGACAGCAACAGACACGGTGCGATCAAGTTAGATGCCCATGTTTGCGAGCGATTCAGCAGATGCTGACCAAACGGGTGAAACCGCAAGAACGTATTGAACAGAGGATTCGCAATCCAAGTCAGCACGACAAACAGGCCATAAAGCCCGATGACCGGCAACACAAACGGCTGCAGAATGGAGTACTTATCTGCCACCTGCGACAAAACCTGCACTAGCGCCCAAGCACCGAATATCAACAAGAACGCCGCTTTCCCATTGATCCGACTCAGCATGACATAGAACTTATGCACCATCCGAAAAAGGAAACTGCGATTATTGAGGGCGGTGATCAATCCCATTCGCGCCATATCATTTTCGGGATCAAGTCGCAGCGCTTCGCGAAAAGCAACCTGAGCTTCCTTGTAATTACCTGACTGCAACAGCGTATAGCCGTGAGAAGCATGAGCCATGGGATCCTGAGGATCTTGCTTCAGTCGATTGGTGGACGCTTCGACAGCTTCGGAATCACGCCCCAATCTCTCCAGCGTGATTGCCCTCAAACTACTGCAATCTCCGTGTTCAGGATCAATGGCTAGGCCTTGATTCAAGATGGCCAACGCATCCTCGTAGCGTTTGCGGCCAAAAAGTGCTCGCGCCAAGACTGCAAATGCATCTGCGTCGTAAGGATCCAGATTCAACGAGGTCTGAATCGCTGATTCTGCTTCATCGAACCGATTCCGTTGCAGAAAGCACGTTGCCAACGCATAGTGGCAAAGCGATTCATCAGGTGCAACAGCGACAGCCCGTTGAGCGGTATCCGTCGCTTCCGTCTTTCTGTCGTTGTCATTGAGAATGCACAACGCGAGTAATGCCAACGATACGCCGTCATTGGGCTCGTCGGCCAGCAAACCGCGCAACTCACGCTCGGCCAAATCATACCGCCGTTGCGAAAGCAACAACTGAGATCGCTCGTACCTGTTAGTCATCGTTTGATCTTGAGGTATTCGAGTATTTCGTCGTACAGACCACCCTCATTCGCATACAGAGCATGATTCCTTGCAGCTGAGAACCACTCGCGTGTTGACGGCCTGACCTGCTTGGCAGCTTTCAAAAGATCTTTGGTATTGATCGGCTTGGGCACACCGAGCTTGACGGCTTCATGCAACTTAACCTCCACGGCTCTCTCAACCACAGCTTGCAAGTCCGCACCTGAGTAATCAGCTGTCTTGGATGCAACCTTCCGCGTGTCGACTTGATCCGTTGGCTTCCCGTTGAGCTGCAAATCCAGAATCTCCTGCCGCGCCTGCTCGTCCGGCGGAGGTACAAAAATCACCCGATCAAAGCGACCGGGCCGCCTGAATGCGGTATCCAAATGCCATGGTGTATTCGTTGCAGCCAAACACAGGACTCCCTCATTGTCATGGTCGACCCCATCCAATTCGGAAAGAAACTGATTGATCAAGTGCCGTCCTGCCGTTCGCTTCATATCAGCTCGACTCGCGCCCAGGGCGTCCACCTCGTCAAAGAACAAGACACATGGCGTACTCTCTCTGGCTTTTTGGAATACCGCACTGAGGTTTTTCTCACTGCTCCCCAGCCACATCGAAAGAACATCACTGATACCTACCGAGATGAACGCGGAACTGACCTCACCCGCTGTCGCTCGAGCAAGGTGAGTTTTCCCACAGCCTGGCGGACCGTACAACAGGATTCCGCCCCCGACTTTCTTTCCGTAAGCGGCATACATGTCGGCGTGCTGTAAGGGATAAATAATCTTGACTCGTATCTCATCCTTTACCCCCTCCATGCCACCTACTGAATCAAACCCCTGTTCAGGCCGTTCACTCTGGACGCTCACAGATCCATCATCTTCTCCATCTTCGATATGGTCTGCAAACTCAGCCATTGCATCTCGAAAACCAACACCCTCGTCCGCCTGCTCAGCACCGAAGTCCTCAATCCCAAGTAGGCTCGCCAAGTCGCTGTCGGCGACATCTTCATCACGCTCGACAGCCTCACGGTAAGTAGAAACCGCTGCCCGGATATCGCCAGTCCGTTGCAAAAGACGCGCATGCATGACCATTGCACGCGGGTCAGCGTGCTTGCCCACAGCCAACGTTTCAACGATCGCGAGAGCATGCGAATCCTTGCCCTGACGAAAGTAGATGTCAGCCAGCATTAATTGCAAAATCACGCTACCACGATGGCGTTGCAACGCATGACGCGCAGCCTGTTCAGCGTCGTCGTAACGCAGTAACTCAACCTGCAACTTAATCAGTTGCTGAACCAACGCCTCATTCTCCGGCGAAACGCTCACAGCAGTCCGCAAAGCCTCAATGGCAGTCTGGTTGGGATCATTCACAGCCGTCGTTCCTCCACCAATCCTATCAATTCTTCAAAACACATTATCTCTTCATCCAAGAACACAAAGCGGTGTCGTTTGCGATCTCAGTGCCACCCCAAAAAAAAGCACTCAATGCACTTTAGAACAACTTGCTGCTGTGTTATTCAACTCATTCGAAGGCCAAAACTCGCTCAATGCTTTGCCAAAACCTCGCCGCGGCTGCAGCCGGCAACTAGGTTTCCTCAGGTGCTCCCATAACACTAACGCCTCATCCCCCGCCGTCTGGTCCCTTGTCTTCTGGTCCCTTGTCTTCTGGTCCCTTGTCTTCTGGTCCCTTGTCTTCTGGTCCCTTGTCTTCTGGTCCCTTGTCTTCTGGTCCCTTACCGGAAGGCACAACAGGTGGGTTAGCCGTTTGTACATCCCGGCCTTGTTCGGCCTGCGCTGCCTGCACCTCACGTAACAGAATTCCGTGTAAGGAACTGACAGCAAAGTAAGTAAGAGCACCTCCAAGCAGGAACAGAGCCACAGGAACGCTCCATCCAAGCCGTGACCGTTCAAAATTTTCAAAGGGATCAGTATTCATCTGACGGACCCAAAGTGCAGGGGGCTGAGTCGAAACGGTCATGCGTTCCCGTATTTTAGGCGAAAACCCATTCCGCAACCATAGACCGCGACCAGCATCCATCGTTCAACATGCTTAACACAAGGGAGACAAGTTTCCTCCGATCACTGCATGTGTTCCATGCCGAACGCCCTTCGGAAACGATGCTCACTGTGGATAAGCTTCCGCCACACGACAACAACGGTCGCGACTGCGTGCCGACAGCCCCCCCACAGAGGCCTCTCAGCACCCAGGACTCAGCACCCAGGACTCAGCACCCAGGACTCAGCACCCAGGACTCAGCACCCAGGACTCAGCACCCAAGATGTTGGAACCAGAGACGCACTTGTGTTGTGAGGCAATTTCCGGTCACAGAAGACGAGTGTGACAAGCGTTTCGTCGGTTTCGTGCATCCGACAATCGCCAGAACCGGAACAACCGAGACCCTTCCTCCCGACAACCCGACTTTCACACTTCCTTTTGTTAAAGCGTAAGCAATAGTTAGTCGGATTCGAAATGCGATCCGCTTTAAATCTGGTGTAAAGACACTGGTTTCCAACTCCACCGTCGAGTCACGTCATGCCATCACGGATCCTACTGATTACTGTTTTCTGCATCACCCTATGCTTCGCAGCAGTAGCCACTGCACAGACCGGGCGACTTTTAAACAGCCGTCGTTACACGCCCTCCAATTACTATCCCGCGCCGCTAACGAGAACACCCCGCCTTTCTCTGCGGCAGATGGATGAGATTTACGGGCCAAGCATCTTGGTGCGAAGTCAGCGAAAATCGGCTGAAACAGCGAGTGTCGTGCAGCCTCGATAAACACCTACGTATTGCGAAGCATATCCAAACACTCCACGCGAGTTGGACGTCGTCAGTGTTTTCATGGGTGAATACAACATTTTCAAAACATGAACGGATGCTCCGCAGTCAACCGCGAACGAATGACTGACTGGTAATTTCGTTCACGCTGATGCCAATGCAAAAACACCGACGCGTCAATTGTGCTTTTTGGCATCCTGCATGAGATTAAAACGCAACGCACTCATGGCTGCGTTCGGTGTCAAACATTGAGCCGTGCCTCCTGCCCCGAGCTGAGGTCCAGCTTCCGATAGCTGCTTCAGCCCGCGCGTTTTCAACGTGCTCTGTCATTGAATTTCACACTATTCTGTTTGATCATGAAACATCGAATTATTTTGGTTTTGTTGCTTCTCGCTACGATTGGCAACGATGTCGCTGCTCAAAACCGAACACACCGTCGCCGGGGAATCATTCTTGGTGGACTTGCTGGCGCGGCACTCGGCGTCGCCATTGGTGATAAAGGCGATAACGAAACAGCAGGAGCCCTGATTGGAGCGGCTGCCGGTGCCTTTGCCGGTGGAGCCCTTGGGAATCAGAAAGATCAAAGGATTGAGCAAGAAATGCGTTTACGCTCGGAAGTGTATGGCAACGGAATATCTGGATACTCCCATCCCACGCAAACACAGATACAAGGCTACCGCTCAGCACCGCGACTGCAGTACAACAGCCAAGTGGAGCCTACTGAACCTTTTCTTCAGCATCGTTCCCAGCCAACGAGAGACGTGCTGCCTGCTTATGGCGAACCCTATGTATATCCGCAGGGTCGCCGCTACCTCGCTGCACCCAACGCGAATCCAGCAGGAAGAAGCTTCGGATACGAGCGTCAGGCACCTCATCAGGCACCTCGCCAAGTGGTGATCGCACCCGAGCAATCTGTTGGTTCGCTTAGTATTGATGGTGTGTTGGCAATGAATCGCAGCGGTGTCAGCCCAGCACTGATTTTGCGGCAGATAGAAACCCACGGTTTCCGAGGCCACTTGCACGTGGCCGACATCATCACAATGCACAAAAGTGGCGTTTCTAACGACGTCATTGAAGCGATGCAAATTCACTCGCAGCAACAGCAACCCGGCGCAAGCTTCGCCACACCGCCGGTGCTTACCCCCATGTCAAATACCGAACTTGAAAACATCTTACCGCCACCCCCGGCATCATCGCGATAAGCCGCTAAACCTCGATGCCCGTAACCAGCCGCGGTGGTAGATGAGCCACATCATCTAGGTAGGTGAGCCGCCAAACGCATGAATCAAGCTTTAACTTAGTCACCCCGGCATTACTCAGACGCTTGACCTGACGCGGCTCGAAGCTCTTACCCAATAAGCTGTCTAACAGCCTCCATTTAAAATCTGCGTGGGTCACAACAACCACACCGTGTTCCTGATTGCTGACACACAACGTCAGGCGTTTCGCAACATCAATCGCTCTGCGCGCCGCTTCGTCAGCAGATTCGCGTGGCCGCCCCCACCACCCCGCTTCCGTGAGCGAAGGATCCAAAGTAGACAACGCGGGGTTTGAGGCTGCTTGCTCACTAATCTGACTGCGTTTCAGGCCCGGCCCACCCTCGTTTGCCAACGGGCCAAACCCACGAAAGATACCTCCTTCTTCAAACAGGTCCTCCCACACATGCACATGATGGCCAGTGCGATCATGAATCGCTCGCGTCGTTTGCAAGGCACGCAAAACGGGACTGGAAATCAGCATATCAAATTGGCATGTCTGCACCCAATCGGCCAAACATTGAATCTGAAGCCTTCCCACTGCAGTTAAAGGCGGATCCTCAACACGACAGTACGCTGGCCTCGCATTATTCTGACTCTGAGCATGACGAATCAAGTAAAGAAACATGCTACCCACACTTCCAATCAACCGGGTTGAAACGCTCCTGTGAAGTCAGCCTAGTTAACTTTACGAGATGCCTTCGGAAATACCTAAACCCGGCTCAGCTGACACCCTCTGACTTTGGATGACGGCAACACTGGCAAGCCCCACAAAGCTATCGAAAAAAGTCGCTCACCGAGCGCGGCGAACAAACCTGGTCCGAACGTAGTCGATCATCATCCATTCAACGACGACAAGCATCACAGGAACAAGAAACAGAACACACTGAACGACTTTTTCGTCATTCAACCACTTGTCACCTGGCTGTTTCAACGCCGAGATAACGGCGAGCA
>Ga0315331_10003536_pt1 | contig 11829 bp, 6 predicted proteins | sample M160m34915metaG_FD_203456 | JGI IMG/M metagenome (GOLD analysis project Ga0315331, IMG submission 203456) | Ammonia-oxidizing marine archaeal communities from Monterey Bay, California, United States - M1 60m 34915 | ecosystem: Environmental > Aquatic > Marine > Intertidal zone | place: USA...
TCAGGGTATAGAAATACGGAACTATCAATTTTTCTATATCTCTTCACTGTAAAGTCTCCATCAACAACAGCAAGAACAATATCTCCATTATTAATTTTCTCTGCCCTGTCTACTAGGAGAATACTCCCATCAAAAATCTTGGCATTTATCATGGATGTACCGCTTGCACGAACAAAAAATGTAGCACTTGGGTGCTTTATAAGTTTTTTATCTAGGGAAAGGTCAAACTCAAGAAAATCATCTGCAGGAGAGGGGAATCCAGCAGGTACAGCCTGGGAATAGAACGGTATAGTGCCAAAGGTATCTGTCTTCTCCAGAGAAGGTTTTGTTGTTTTCATATCTAACTCAATTTGAAATTTTCAAAAGGAGTTAAAGTTACTAATAATTTTAGTAATTACTATTTTTTTTAGTAATAAATGCGTGTGCTTTTACTTGCCCGATTCGGGTAAGGCTATATCTACGTTATTCCTGTAGTCACCAAGGAGATGCTCAGCAAAATAATACCACATCATCTTCTCATAGTATGACCTGAAACTTCCGTAACCATGTCTTTTGCCAGGGAAAATCATCATATCAAATCTCTTTCCAGCCTTAATAAGTTCATCTGCAAGACGCAGAGAATTTGTAGGATGAACATTATTATCAATATTTCCATGTGTTAGAAGCAGATGCCCCTTCATATTATTTGCAAGAGACTGATTCGTTTTAATTTTTGCATTCCACGTCAACTCCTCAACCTCATTACCATCTTCATCTTTCTTCTTCTTGTAAACTGCCTCAACTCCATTATGCGTCTCACTCCACCACTTATTGTAGATGTTATTATCATGGTTACCAGCTGAAGAGCAGGCGACATCATAAAAATCAGGATAAGTGAGTAGCGCGGCAGTAGACATAAAACCTCCACCGGAGTGACCAAAAATTCCAACATTATCAAGATCAATCCAAGAGTGCCTCTCAGCAAGTTGCTCCAAAGATCTTTTGTCATCAGCAAGAGCATAGTCCCTTAAATTTTGATAACCAAAGGTGTGATAGTACTTTGATCTCATTGGACTTCCTCCCCTATGACCCATACTGACAACGATAAATCCTAACTGAGCAATAGCAGTATTATATCTTCCTGAAATAGAAAAATCATTTCCAAAAGACTCAACCTGAGGACCTGGATACACATAAGAAATAATTGGATACTTCTTATCAGGATCAAAATCAAAAGGCTTATACATTACGCCAATTAGATCAGTAATTCCATCATCAGCCTTCACCTTAAATCTTTCTGGCATCTTCCACCCAGCGTGATATAAAAGACTCAGATCTGCCTCTTCTAATTTCATTAAAATATTACCGGAAGCATCTCTTAGAACAGAGGTAGGAACCTTATCTACCGCAGAGTAGTTGTCAACAAAATACTTACTAGACTCAGAAAAATTTACTCTATGATTATATTTTTCTTTAGTAAGTAACCTCATGCCTGAACCATCAAAATTTGAGCTATAGACCATGCTATAATACGGATCAACATCTCTCTCTCTACCAAAAGCTTGATAATACACCTTCCTGTTAAGAGTATCAATATCTTGAATCCTACCAGTTACAAAGTAACCACCATTTGTTATCTTATTTTTGAGTCTCCCAGTATTTCCATCATACAAGTAAAGCTGACCCCATCCATTCTTCTCAGACCAATATATCAGCTCTTTACCTTCATTCAATACCGCGAGCTGCCTATAATTCCAGTTATGATAAGGATGATTAACCTCCTCAAATAAAAATTTTATTGAACCATCTGAGGTATTGACATAAGAGACATCCAAAGTATCACTAGTCCTATTTAACCTAACCATATAGAGTCTTTCAGATTTTTCTTTAGTAAGATAGAGGGAAATAGTCTGGTCAACATACTTATCTTCTTCCACTGTAATTCTTGATCTTTTCTCAACATCAAAAATTTCTAAATATTCCTGAGGAACATTTACTTCTCCAGGCATAGCATACTTATATACTTCTAGTTCAGGTCGCGGATCCTTCAAGGTATTAATAACAAAAAGCTCGTCAACTTTTCTAGCATCAGACCTGTTAGAATATAATTTCCGTGAATCTTTAAACCATGTAGCCCTAGCCCTCATCCTCTTATCAGAGGTAGTGTCACCATGTCTCCACTGGTACGAGAACCACTTCTCACCATCTTCTGTCAACTGAATTTCTACACTATCTTCGTCACCAACTTCCATAAGAAAAAGATTATGGTTTTTTGCAAATACCATGTATGAGGAATCTGGCGCGTAAGATGCCCAGTCATTTTCTTCCTCTTCTGCAATAGTATCTCCCCTCAGTAAAGATTTATTATATATATCATACCTGTACTGGATACTATCTATCTGAAAAGTCAGAGTCCTATTATCTTTATCAAGTTCTAGTTCATCTAAATCTAAATCATTATGATTAACAGGTCTTCTAGTTAGATCACTAAGCTTTGCAGAGAACTCAAGGTTATCAAATAGCTTAGTCCTAGTTCTTTTAGCTGGATCTACTATATAAAAATTTTTTCCGGAAGTAGTTGTATAAGAATACCAGAACTTATCACTATCCTCAAACCATTTAGGTGAGACCGATGTACTCTTTAACATTTTGGAAAGATTAGCTTGGCTAAATTTTTCGGCTGCCTTAAAATTTGCTTTGTGCTGAGCACTAGAAATAAATGCTGTAGCTAGAATTAATAGTAATATTCTCATAGTCTGTTATTGATTTTTATATTATCAATATAGAAATAAATAAGAATAAATAAAAAAAGAGAATTTTTCGAGAATTGAATTTAATCTGTCGGGGTGGCAGGATTCGAACCTGCGACCTCCTCGTCCCAAACGAGGCGCGATAACCGGGCTACGCTACACCCCGAGATTAAGTGTGCAAATTTATAAAAGAAAATGTTTGTAAAACAAACCTTTGCTAAAAGATTAATTGGATAAATTTCTTATATTTAAATATGAAATTATCGACAACAAATGATATTCACGGACATTCGATAAGTGAATCTATTGGGATTGCAAGAGGCAGTACTGTAAGGACTCGAAATGTAGGCAATGATATTTTAGCTGCATTTAAGAATCTAGTTGGTGGAGAAGTTGAAGAATACACTAGACTTCAAGCTGACGCGAGAGAGCAGGCACTCCAAAGAATGATCGAAGACGCAAAAAATTTAGGAGCTGATGCAGTAATATGCGTAAGATTTCAGACTTCAGTTATGATGGCTGGAGCATCTGAACTACTTGCTTACGGGACTGCAGTAAAACTCAAATAATTTATTTTTTGTACTTATCAAACCAAGCAGTAATTGCATTTACTTTTGCTATTAAATTACTTGGCCTTGCTGCAATTCCATGACTTGCTCCAGGAATACGCACTAACATAGACTCTACATTATTAAGCTTTAACCCAGCATAAAACTGTTCACTCTCAGCCATAGGCGTCCTATAGTCATCCTCGCCAGTCAGAAGCATTGTTGGTGTTTTAACATTACCAACATAAGAAATGGGAGATCTTCTCATATACTCCTCTAAATTATCCCAAGGTAATCCAGGAAACCAGTACTTATAAAAGAATGATATATTATCTGCATATAACACAAAGCTATACCAGTTTATTACCGGCTTTGCAACAACAGCAGCTTTAAACCTATCTGTTTTCCCAATAATCCAAGAGGTTAAAACACCTCCTCCACTACCGCCAGTAACAAAGAGATTGTCACCGTCAATATAGTTTCTAGTAACTACATGATCAACTCCAGATATTAAGTCATCATAGTCCTGACTTGGGTAATTATGATGAATTAAATTAGCAAAGTCTTTTCCATAACTTGTACTTCCCCTCGGGTTCGTATATAATACAAAGTAACCCTTACTTGCAAAGAGTTGAACTTCAGCAGAAAATCTAAATCCATAATTTGTGAAAGGTCCACCGTGAATCTCTAGTATTAATGGATATTTTTTTGATGAATCAAATTCAGGAGGGTAAACTAACCATCCTTGTATTTTTTTTCCATCGTAAGATGATTCATACCACACCTCTTCCACCTTACCGAGTTCTTTATAATCAAAAAGGTCTTTATTTAAATTAGTTAATCTATTTTTTGAACCATTATATCCCACGGCTAAATCAGCAGGATTATATACATTGCCATACGTAAAAGCATATCTTCCTGAAGAAGAAACGGTATAAGAACCACCACTGTATGGTCTACCTAACGACAATCCACCAAGTTCATCAACAATATCCTTCACCCTACCACTCAAACTGATACTAGCTATTCGAGTCATACCCTCAGAATCATACTGGAAATAAAGTCCTTTACCATCTCTCATCCAGTTTATGTTACTAATGTTTCTATCAAAACCTTCAGATACTAACTTTACATTACTTCCATCAGCATCCATTGTGTATAATGAACTTTGCTGGTAGCCTAAATATTTATCGTCATACCCCAAATAAGCAATTTTACTACCATCTGGAGATACAGCAGGAGATCTATCTGGCCCAAGTCTAGTTGTCATTTTTTTTAAGCTCCCAGTCTTTATATTTAACTTATGAATATCTGAGTTATTAGGCTCAAAATCTGAATTTTCATTAAGATTAGCAGAGAATAGAATATTTTCTGAATCCAACCATACTGCAGAACTTGGGTTTTTATCTAATAAACTTACTTGCCTTGGCGTTCCACCTTCAACTGGAAGGATAAATATTTGATTATTTCCAGGTCTCCTATAACCACCACCGTCATATCTATAAACCATATCATCAATTTCAATGGGAGGAGAATTCCACTTAGCACCTTTAGGTTTCTTTGGCATCTTAATCAGTTTTCCCTCGGTTCTCTCCACAAAAGAATTGAAGAGAAGATACTTATCGTCTTTAGACCACTCTACACTTCCGATAGAGGACTGCATATTTGTTAGTCTTTGAACTGAATTATTTTCTAAATTGTATAGGTAAAGCTGAGTTCTACCCTCTTCATTTGACTTGTAGGTAAACATTTTACCAGAATTTGACCATTTTGGAGAAAATGAACTGAAATTACCAGTTGTGATTGGTCTCATATCACTACCATCAAAATTAACTATCCATAAATTTGATAAATTTTTATCAGTCATTACATCTTTAAAATTTCTTTGGAAAAGTATTTTATCTCCCTGAGCAGAAATCTCAGGGCTAGAGACATATTCGATATCGAATATATCAATAGGTTCAAATTTTTTACTTAGTTGAGCATTTATCATGTTTGAAAAAAACATAATAGAAAAAAGAGTCAAAAAATATTTAGTCATTTTAGTTTCCATAATATTTACTATATTTAGATTATTCAGTTAATAGTTATTATTAAAAGTAAAAATTTTATCAATATGAACAATCAAATTACAAGAAGAAATTTACTAAAACTTTTAGGCGTCTCAGGAGTCACACTACCACTATCAGGCATAAGTAAAGACTTAGATATAAAACCAAATAGCTCACTTCAGAATGATGGAGTTATCAAACTGAGCTCCAACGAGAATCCGTATGGACCATCTCCTAAAGTTAGAGAGGCAATTATAAATGCTTTTGACGAGGCGTGTAGGTACCCTTACGGCAGAGTTTCGGAACTGGAAAAAAAAATTGCTAAGAGAGAAGGTGTAGACCCATCTATGGTACTAGTAACCGGAGGATCTAACGAAGGACTAAGAGCTACAGGAAGATTATTTGGTATTGAGAAAAAAGAAATTATTGCTTGTAAGCCAACATACCTTGCGCTCATGACATATGCTCAAGAATTTGATTGTAAAATAAACTGGGTACCTCTTGATGAAGATTTGAGATATGATCTAGATGAAATTTCTAAGCGAGTATCTAAGAATACAAGTATGGTATTTATCTGTAATCCTAATAACCCTACAGGGACAATGCTTCAAGCTGACGACTTAGAGGACTTCTGTACTGCGACAGCTAAAAAAACTTGTGTTTTTGTTGACGAAGCCTATTACGATTACTCTATCAATGATGGATATCCTACAATGACTAAACTTGTTAAATCAGGTCATAATGTTATTGTGTCAAGAACATTTTCTAAAATATATGGATTAGCTGGGGTCAGAATTGGTTATTTAATTGCAAGCCCTGAAAGAATAGATGAACTTAAAAAATGCACAATGGCTGGAACTAATATTTTAGCTACTCATGCTGCGATGACTGCATACGACGAAAAAAGCTTTTTTAATTACAGTCTTACAAAAAATAAAGAAGCACTAGAATTATTATATAGTTCCTTTGACGAATTAGGCTTAGAGTATGTCAAGTCCTACACAAATTTTGCATTCTTTAAAACTGGAATTCATATTGATGAGTTCAGTAAGCATTTTAAAGATAAAGGTATTCTTGTTGGAAGGCCCTTCCCTCCGTACTATGACTGGTGTAGAATAAGCACTGGTAAAATAGAAGACATCAGAAGATTTACTGATGTTCTTAAAAGGTTTTATTCCTAAAAAATTAAAGCAAAAAAAAAGTGAGAATTTCTTCTCACTTTTTCTTTTTATTGATCTGTGATACTATTGTTTTACTAATTCAATAGTCCAGAAATTTGTTTTATTTCCTCCGCTATAATCAAGTGTTAACTTCATAGTAGTTGGAGTAATATCAAAAATTTCATATGTAATAGCTCCACCAGATTTTCCATCCTCTCCAGTATTGTGAGCTTTTCCAAGACCAATGAATGCACCATCACCAGTTACGGTTAATGTTGAAGTACCTGCAAGCACATAAGTATGTGATGTACTGCTAACGTGAGGAGCTATAGGAGCACCACAACCTTCGTCAACACCTTGCCATCCTTCTAACCAAGTTTCAGAACCTAAGTCCATCTCAAAACCACCTGCTGAAGTAAATGTAAACGTATCATCTATGTGACAATCTCTACCATTTCCATCAAAAGTCCACCATGCGCCATCATCAGCATTTGGTCCAACTTTATAACCAGAAAGTTTCCATGTTCCAACAAGTGTACCTGGAATATCGAGACAATCCTCACAAGAGTTAAAACATGCAGTATTGAGAGTTACAGTCTCTTCTAAATTACCAAGTGTTAATGGTCTGTTATAATAAGTACCATCACTTGTTAGTGCACATTCATCATCAGAACCAAATTGTTCCTGATTCCCCCAGTCATTAATGATAAACTTATATTCATAAGCCTCATTTGTTGTTAATGGGACAGTAACTTCATACACGCCATTTCCATCATCATCACTCATAACATGTGGTGAATTAGGACCACTCCAACCTTCAAATGAACCAGTAAGCTTTACAACGTCAGTTGAAGTTAGGTTTGCATTTTTCATATCAACAGAAAAAGTAACATCTGCACTTTCATAAGTCGGAAGATCGATTTGAACTGCCTGAGAAGCAGACTCTCTCCAACCTAAAGCATTACTTGTTCCAGTTGCAGTTGCAGTAAGTGTAACTGTGAAAGAACCAGCTCCTGCATAAGTGTGTGAAGGGTTTGCTTCTGAAGAACCATTCCCGTCACCAAAATCCCAGTTATAGGAAATAGCACCTGAAGAACTGTTTGTAAACGACCAAGTGAAAATATCACTAGCCGATTGAGTTGCAGTGAATGCTACAGTAGGTTTAGTTCCGTAGATAGGATCCGGCATGCTATCATCGCAACTAAATGTAATTGCAGTAAACAATACAACTAGAAATAGAAAAGATTTAAATTTTCTTGATTTCATTTTAATATAGTTTAGTTTAAAATATTTTAAAATATTACAGTTTATTACGTAATAAGAGCAATATTAATAAATAATATGTTAAATATTAAAATATAAAAATCTTTTTTTAGACGGATTTTTAAAGGCCAAAATATTATTCTGATATTATCAATATCTTCAAAATATTATGAAGAATTCTTATGTTATTTTTTTATGATTTTTTCTGATGAATAAAAATCATTATTAGTAAGGATAAGATTATAAACCCCAGATGATAAGAATTTACTATTTAATAAATAAAAATGATCATATATCTTCATATCCCAGATTAATGAACCACTAGAATTAAATAATGATGCTTTCAATGGTAATTCTATGGATCGGTCCATTTCTATATATATATTTTCTTTAGATGGATTAGGATAAACCTTTATCTTTTTATTAAGCACTTTCTCATTAGATAACAATAAATTCTCATCATCCTCAACTGAAGATTTTTTATCACCTAACATTATAAATTGAGCAGGATTAAGACTTAATTTATTTTGATCGGATATATTGATTTTTAAATTATTACCAAAAAGATCATACCACTCTCCATTTGGCAATATATTTCCATTAACCTCTTTGGTCTGAGTTCCGAAATTTGCTATAATGATAATTTTTTTGATATTATCAGAATTATCATCATTCAATATCATATATTTTAAATCTGAGGAAAATGTTGTAGTAAAGTTTGCTGTCTTAAATATTGACTCCGACCTTCTAATATTGAGTATCCTTGACCATGTATTATATAATTTTACTCTAGTAGGATCATTTTGCATATCTAACTCAAAGGCTGATTTTTTTCTTGACAACTTACAGTTCTCACTAACCGTACCGTCTTCACAGGTATTTATACTTTTTTCAAAACCAAGTTCCCCAAACTGCCAAATCATCTTTGGTCCAGGAACTGTTAGGAAAAGTGCTCCTGCAGCTTTCATCCTATTAAGAGCTATATCAAAATTTTTAATGTCATATTCTCCATCGGAATTTCCATATGTTATGTTCTTATACATCAACCTTTCTTTATCATGGCTTTCCATAAACCCAACAAGAGTAGGGTTAGAAAATCCTCTAGCTTTATAAGAAATTCCTTTAAAGTCTGATGGATAACCCATAGTTGCTTCATTATATTGATAATTTTCTTCTCCCCATGACATAATTCCATAATCTGAAAAAACACTCTCTTCAGAGTTCTGAAAATGTTCAAAAATAATATATGAGTCTGAATCGTATTCCCATATATCATCAGCAACACTTTTAAGATAGTTAACTCTTTTATTTGAATAGTTTTCAGCAATTATCTCATTAGTCATACCCTTAGTTAAATCAAATCTAAAACCATCTATATGATACTCATCAACAAGGTATCTATTTATCCTTTTCATGTAATCTTTTACAAATGAAGATTCATGATTTATATCATTAAAATAATTAAGATAAGATTCAGAAACTGGAGAAATTTGAAAAAAAGGATTTTGTAAAGTCGGAGTTCCATCATAAGTATCAGAACTTGTATTCCACATTCTAAAATATGAATTTTGTCCAGTCGCATGATTATAAACAACATCTAATATTACTGCAATTCCTCTCTTGTGGCACTCATTGACTAATTCTTTGAATTTTATTGGTGAGCCGTACTCCTTATCCAAAGCCATATGGAATGAGGGATTATAACCCCAACTATCATTTCCATCAAACTCATTAATTGGCATAAGCTCAATTGCATTAATGCCAAGGTTCTCTAGATAATCTAATTTATCTATTACTGACTGATAAGATTTATCTTGATGGAAATCTCTCAACAATAACTCATAAACTATTAAGTCGTCTTTCTGTGGAGGCACAAAACTCTCATCTTCCCAAATGAACCCATCATCAATCTTAAACATTGTCGCCGCATGCTTATTATCTTTAGGGTAACTCGGAAATGGAGTAAAACCACATTCTTGGGTTCTACATACAAAAGAGTCGTTATATGAATCTAATATTATTGGGGAGTATGGATCAGCCACATAAATTGATCCATCTACTAAATACTGGTATGAGTGATATATATTTTTGATAAGTCCCGGAATTTCTAACCAAAACTTATCTATAGTATCATCATATTTCATAAGATAGTCATCAGATATTTCCCAATCATTAAATGATCCAACAATATTGACAAATTCTTTTCCAGGAGCATTTAAGATAAATACAACTGAATTTTCAGTGTAGTTTAAGCCATCATTCAAATTATCATATGGTATTTTTTCAAATAATACAGATGGCTTTATAACAACATTAAATTCTCTTGAAATCTTACCACCTGATTCCTTATCTGTAGCTGTTAATTTAAAGTAACTTCTCTCAACAATGTTAGAAGTAACATAAGAGTATGAACTAACATTTAATTTTTCATCAACTACAATTTGATTTTTTTCTAATTTAAAATCTGAAATAACACTTGACTCTGCTTTTATTTGAAGGTTTGATCCAGACTCTACAACAGTTATATTTTCCTCAGGACTCAAAAGTGTTAAACTAAATACTCCAACTTCGAATATGTAATCATCTGTTTTTTTATCTCCAGATCCATTTTTAGCTTTAGCTAATACTCCAATTGTCTCTATTCCGCTATCATCAAAAAGCTGTGATGGGGTGAAGGTATAACTGTATGATCCGTCAGAATTTTTTGTCATCTTCATTGATTCATTAGAGCTATCCCATTGACCATTCCACTGACTATCGGGATTGGTTGATCCACCACCAGATTTCGTGTACCATGTCCATAAGTATATATCATTAATACCTGCTAAATTCCCGGAATTAATATCAGATACCGTTAAAGTTATTTGTTGGCTTTCAAGGAAAATATCTGGATCAACACTCCAATTTCCCGAAGGAACTTGAGAAAATGAGTAGGTAGAGATAAATAATAAGAATATTATTATATACTTTATTTTCATAATAAAATTTCTCTAAATTACTAAGTATAGGAATTATGAAATACTTAATTAGCATATTTTTTTTACTACTATTTTCTTGTTCAGAAATTCATAAAATTCATAATCCTAATATTGTCATCATTTTTATGGATGACCTCGGTTATGGAGATATTTCAAACTTCGGTGCAATAAATTATAAAACACCAAATATTGACAAAATGGTAAATGAAGGAATGCTCTTTACAAATTTTTATTCCGCCCAAGCAGTTTGTAGTGCTTCAAGAGCAGGACTTCTAACAGGAACTTACCCAAATAGAATTGGGATAAGTGGAGCTTTAATGCCTTATTCTAAACATGGGCTCCATGATGATGAAATAACAATTGCCGAGATGTTAAAAGAAAAGGGGTATGCAACTGGAATTTTTGGTAAGTGGCACTTAGGTCACCAAAAAAAATTCCTTCCAAACAACCATGGGTTTGACACCTACCTAGGAATACCATACTCTAATGACATGTGGCCAGTTGACTTTGATGGAAATCAAATTTCTGACACCTCTAACTGGAAAAAAAAGACGTATCCCCAGTTACCACTCATACAAGATTTTGAGAAGGTAAAAGAGATAAAAACCTTAGAAGATCAATCTATTCTTACTACATTATATACTGAAAAATCAGTAGAATTTATCAATGAAAATAAGGACAGACCTTTTTTCCTTTATCTCCCACACTCTATGCCTCATGTCCCTATCGCGGTATCAGATAAATTTTTAGGAAAAAGTAAACAAGGATTATACGGAGACCTCATGATGGAAATTGATTGGTCTATCGGAGAAATTATTAAAAGTATTGAGTCAAATAACTTGTCAGAAAATACTCTTATAATTTTCACAAGCGATAATGGACCTTGGCTCAATTTTGGGAATCATGCTGGGTCAACTGGAGGGCTTAGAGAAGGAAAAGGCACAAGCTTTGAGGGAGGTCAGAGGGTCCCTACCGTTATGATGTGGAGTGGTGTAATACCTGAAGGAAAAATTGCAAACCAATTATCTTCAACCATAGATATTTTACCAACAATTGCTCATGTAACTGGAGGTAAACTACCAGAGCACAAGATTGATGGA
>Ga0315331_10003538_pt1 | contig 11826 bp, 8 predicted proteins | sample M160m34915metaG_FD_203456 | JGI IMG/M metagenome (GOLD analysis project Ga0315331, IMG submission 203456) | Ammonia-oxidizing marine archaeal communities from Monterey Bay, California, United States - M1 60m 34915 | ecosystem: Environmental > Aquatic > Marine > Intertidal zone | place: USA...
ATTTTCATCACCTCAACAATATAAAGCGGCTCCCCTGCTTCAAAATGTTGGCCCGCCTGCACATATAGTGGCGCCTCGGGAACCTCACGGCCGTAAAACATACCGCCACTCTCGGCTACGATTTCGTCCGACTTGGCGACCGGCGGGGGCGCAAGCGCTCTCGCCATGGCCTTCTGGTGCGCCTCGTCAAGCAGCCTCTCAGGGAAATCGATGCTCATGTCGGGCTGAATCGCTAAATCAAAAAAGCCGGTGAACCGCGCCATCGCCGGGAGCAGCTCGAGAATTTCGGTGCCAGCCTGATAACCTTGATGCGCGGCCTGAACGGCGAGCCAGTCGGCCTCCGACATGCCATCAGGAGCGGCGCCAGACAACAGCTCACACATCGACCTCCAGTCTTCACAGCTAAAGCGCCTCGTCAGCTCCGCATAGAAATCCTCTGCGTCGGAAAGGATTTCGTGATCGTGGTCCCAGATCATATTCGCCGCTGGCAGGGTGTCGTTCCAGTCGAGCCGCAAAAAATGGTAGGTGTCAGCGAGCACTTCGATCGGGTTTTCTGCCCAAGCAAAATGCCCCGCCTCAAAACGAAACGCCTGCTGGTTCAGGCTGAGCCACCCCGAGAGCAGATGCGGCGCAGCCATCAACTGCTCAATGGGTCGGATCAATAAGCTCTCTTTCGCCGCCAGCACCTGGCGTAATGCGCCCTCCTCTGCCCCGGCCGCCTCTAGCCTTGCAGTGCACAGCAGCCGCCACGCGGTATTCACATCCACCCGCCCCGATTCTTGCGCGAGCTCGCCGACCGCCGTGAGGTAGGGCACGATGAACTGCGTGGTCGGCCTCGCATTCACCGTGCGCCCGAGAAACCAGTGCACCAACCCATAGTGGAAAGCCAAATTGGTCGCCAGATCTTTACCGCGGAGCCGACTGGCCCTGAGTACCTCTGCCATGTGCTCGTAGGCGGCCTCGCGACTGTCACCCACCGTGAGTAGCAATGCGATATTGGAATCATAGGCACCTGCCAGTGTGTATTCCATAAAGACGTCTGTGTCGGGGTTATGCAGACTAATCCCCTGGTCGTCGCGAATTTCACCTTCAATCGGATCGGACCAGAACTCAACAATGCCTCCCGCGCTGGGCTGTAACGCATCATTTGTGGCGTTCAGACGCGCCTCTAGGGAATCAGGTAGACGTGGGATCCGCTCAGGCTTGGGAAGACGGGGGCCATGGGCCGCGAGCAGCACCATCGCCTCAACCAGAGACTCCACGACAAAAGCATCCTCGTCGTCTGCAGGATTGACAAAACGCATCGCGTAACACAGTTCCGACACCCTGTGCTCAACCTGAATACGGGTGTTCATTTCCATGAAGAAATGCTGGTCTCGATCGACAATGCACTCAAATGTTGATACCGAATCGAGACCCACGGCTTCACCGAATCGCGCGGCCTCGGACTCCATGGCATCCAGCGTTTTTACGTCCTGAGCCAGAACGGCAGCCTCCTGCTCCGTTCCCAGTTGCTTGGCGCGCTCCTCAGCGGCCTGCAACGACTCTCGGGTCACCGACACCTCGAGAAGTTTTTGCTCGTGCATCTGCAGCGAGCAGTCACGACCACCCAAGGTGATACACCAGTCACCGTTGCCGATGACCTGAATTTCCTGATGACGTGTGGTTTCAATATTAAGCTCAACCAGGACGTTTTTATTGTCGCCAACGCCCGTTGTTTTGACTTCGTTAAGAATTTCACGCACCAACTCAGGTGTGCGGTCTGATTGGCCAAGCGGCACGATCCGTTGGCCCTTGCCGCCGCCACCACCGATCGCTTTAAGGCGCACTCGATTTTGCGGGTACTGCTTGCTCATCTGCACTACCGCCTCTGTCAGCGTCTCGCCGAGCTCGTCAATCGTGTAGAGGTCTATGCCCTTTCGATAGCTGGCCGTGAGCACCGCCTCAGCCAGCGACTCGAGCTCTCCGTCACGAGCTGCATCATCCGCCAGCTCCAAGCCTTGCTGTTCGATCACACCCAGCAGGGCTTTTTGATCGGGATATTTTTTAAGCAAAGTGAGTGTTGTGCCGTTATCAATTCCCGGGGTCACTGAGACCCCGGCCTTTAGCGCGGTGCGCTTTGCCTCATCCTTCAAACCGGCTTGCCGCACGGTGCGGGAGCAAGGGCCGATAAAATTAAGTCCGGCTCCCTGCATGGCGGCCACCATCTGTTCGTCTTCAGCCATGAAGCCGTAACCCGCAAAGATGGCGTTGTAACCATGCTCATGCGCAATGCCTATGATGTCGGCAATACGCCGCTCGCGCTCTTCTTTTGTTGCACCACTGTAATCGGGCACCCTGTGGACCCGCTCCGGATCAGTCAGCACGCGAAGTTCGGGCGCTAAGGCGCCGCGATAAACAATCGAATCTTTCTCGGACAGCAGGATTCCGAATTGATTGATGCCCATTTCTGCAAAGACATCCATGGCTTCCTTGCGAATGGGGCCTCGACAAATAATTAGCGGCTTCAGGTGATCGCAACGAAACTGTTCCGTCCACTCTGATTGGCGCAACTTGCTGCGTCGATCGCCGTGGATCAGCGGATTATTGAGATAGTGTTGGGTGCCCAAGTGATCTGCTCTCCCGGCCGTTGATCAGTGGAATTCGCGCTGAACCGCTTGCATCGGTCCCGGCGTGTAATGTCTTAAGCAAAAGGCCATTTGGGTCGCCAGCGTCTGGCGCAGGTCTGATGGCATCACAATTTCCGAGACCGAACCCAAACTGAGGGCCTCCTCAGGATTCATGATTTCACGTTCGTATCGCTGCGTCAGCAGTGCCTCTTCGACCTTGATTGCCACATCAACGGCTTCAGCGGCTTCCGACAAGGCCTCTGTCTCAGACAAGCCCTGAGCCACCCTCGCCTCAACCTCAGCCTTCAACTGTCCGGCCCGCTTCGAACGAATTTTTTTCAATTCATCTTTATAGACAAACTCGACGCCGGCAGGACCCATTACCGCTACCCGCGTGGTCGGAAGCGCTACGACAAAATCTGCCCCGGTTGCGTAGTTATTATAGGAGGCGTAAGCGCCGCCAAATGCGTTGCGAACCAGCACCAAAAAACGGGGCGTTCTGAGATCGACAATAGCGTCGAGCATTGCCCGACCGGCCTGAACGATTCCACGGTGCTCCTGTTCTCTCCCGGGCAGAAACCCCGTCGTGTCCTCAAGGAAAATCACGGGAATGTTATAGAGGTTACAAAAACGAATGAACCGGGCGTTTTTATAGGCGGCATCGATATCAATCTGGCCAGAGGCCACTGCCGAATTATTTGCTACGAACCCCACCACGTTGCCACCCATCCGGCCAAACGCCGTGATGGTGTTTCTGGCTCGATCGGCTTGGGTCTCGAGAAAGTCGCCATGGTCACAAAGTTGCTGTATCAAAATGCTGATGTCGAGAGGCGTATTGAATCCCGTGGGAGAATTAAAGGCTTTCTGAAGCAGAATATCGATATCCACAGTCTGTCGATCAATGGGATCTGAGGTCTCTCTAAAGGGAGCGATGGATGCGTTGGAGTCAGGAAGATACCGCAGCAGTTCGCGGACCTTCCTCAGCGCCGCGACTTCATCTTCCACGACAAAATCCGTCACACCGGTCTGGCTGTGCACCTGTGGCCCGCCCAGCTCATCCGGCGTAACGTCCTCTCCCAATACGCTTTTAACCACTCCGGGGCCGGTAAGCCCAAAAAACGTGTTTTTCGGCTGAATCAAAAAGCTACCCTGACGAGGTAGATAACTCCCGCCGCCAGCATTGAAGCCAAACATACACATGATGCTGGGCACGATTCCACTGATCTTGCGCAGAGCGGTAAAGGCATCAGCGTAGCCGTCCAGCCCGCCGACCCCCGCTGGGATATAAGCGCCCGCTGAATCATTCAAACCCACTACCGGAATGTGCCGCTTAGCCGCCAACTCAAAGAGTCGCGCCAGTTTTTTCCCGTTGGTAGCGTCCATCGAACCGGCGCGAACGGTAAAGTCATGTCCGTATACCGCTACATCACGGCCATCCACCGAAATAATGGCGGTGACTAACGATGCCCCGTCGAGGTTGGGGCCCCAGTTCTGATACAAAACGTGTGGCGCCTCGTCGGCGAGAAAACGGATTCGCTCCCATACCGTCATTCTCCCCTTGAGGTGCTGCCGTTGGCGATTCGCAGGCCCCGCCGCGACATAGGGTTTCTCCCGTAACTCAGCGCCTCGCTTGAGCGTTGCTTCATAGCGGCCCGCTTCAGCCTGCTCAGCCACTGCGTTGGCAAAGGGGTTTTCCAGTGACACGGCCGCCCCCTTCTGAACGCCCTCTTCGGTACCATTATTCATGAGTGAACTCTCAGATTTGCTGCAAAGTCTGCGCCAGCCCCCTCAGGGCAGTTTTGACGACGCATCGCCGCTCTGTGCACAGGCCGTGACATTACTTATCCTTGCACATTGCTGTCAATTTAATCCCTAACGCCTATAGGGGTATGTATGGCTGTATACGGCCAAGTCATTGCTCTCGACTACACCCCCAGCCTAATGGGGTGGGCGGATCATTTTGCCCGGTTACCTGGATTCGTATATCTGGACAGCGGTTCGGGGCAGACCGATGCAGAAATGGAGATTGTGGCGGCGCTGCCGACGACGAGCCATCGGTTGCAGAGTTATTCGGGAAACCTGAATAAATGGATGACCGCGATTGAAGCCGATATTGAGAAGGGGGTCGTCGGATACGACATCATCGGCTCGTCAGCCACTTTTACCGGCTGCGTGTCCATTGGCGCGTTGGATTATGACTCGGCCGCCGAGCGCCTGACGGGCCAGTCTCGCAACCCCTCACGCTCCATGGCGGGCATTTTCCACTGGCTGCTGGTGACCCACCGGAAAACCGCTTCGACGGAGATACTTTTTCACCCCGATTGCCCCGATCCGATTCGCAGGCAGGTTTGCACCGTTGTCGACTCAAAGCAGCCGTTGGAACCTCGAGGTTACAGGCTATCTACGCGCTTTCGAACGGCGATCAGCAAGCCTCAATATCAGGCGCATATCGAGCGCATTCAGGACTATATTCTGGCGGGCGATTGCTACCAGGTTAACTATGCACAGCGCTTTGAAACCGAGCTGCAGGGTGATCCGTGGTCTGCATACCGCGCCACAAGAGGGAAGCTCGCGGGCGGATTTTCGGGATTTGTGCGGACGGCTTCAGACCACGCCATCCTATCGTTGTCCCCCGAACGCTTCCTCCGCATTCAGCAGGGAGTGGTCACCACACAGCCTATTAAGGGCACCGCACCCAGACACACTGACCCCACCCTCGATGCAGAGCTTGCCGCATCACTACTTAATTCTGAAAAAGATCGGGCTGAGAATGTCATGATCACCGACCTGCTTCGCAACGATATCGGACAATTTTGCGAAACGGGAACCGTTACGGTGTCTGAACTGTGTGGACTTCATAGTTTCGGCAACGTGCACCACCTCATCAGCACCGTTGAGGGACGTCTTGCTCCTCAAGTTAGTGCAGGCCAGATGCTGCTCGCGACGTCACCCGGGGGGTCGATTACGGGAGCACCTAAAAAGCGGGCTGTCGAAATTATTGCTGAACTGGAGCCCTATCCCAGAGGCGCCTACTGCGGCTCACTATTTGTCTTGGCCGGGCGAGACTGGCTGCAGAGCAGCATCGCCATCCGGACCCTCGAGGTGACCGGCAACACGCTGCATTGCTGGGGGGGCGGCGGAATCACTGCAAGCTCGCACTGGGCGGCGGAGTACCAAGAAACCATTGATAAGGTGGGGCCAATAATGGCGACGCTGGAAGCGGCGGATCAGTGCTCGGGCAACTCAATCCCTTCGTAGAGGGCAATGCGATCTGTCAGCTTGGCTCTTGAGAGCGCTTCCTGCACGAGATCGCGGCCGAGATGAGGCGCCAGCTCGTGAATAAAATCATGCATATAACCGCGTAAAAACGTGCCCTTGCGAAAACCAAGGCTGGTCACTGAGCTGGCAAATAAATGTGATACATCGATTTTCACCAGATCCGAATCCAATGGCAGGTCATAGGCCATACCGGCTATTAAACCAATACCCAGACCCAACCGGACATAGGTTTTGATGACGTCAGAGTCAACGGCAGTAAACACTACCCGGGGAGTCAGCCCACGGTCACTGAAGGCCTCATCCAGCTTTGAGCGCCCCGTGAAGCCCGTGGTGTAGGTCACGATTGAGTATTCTGCGATTGCCTCCAACGAGCAGTGCTCAAGGGTTACCAACGGGTGCCCCTGCGGCACGACAACACACCGATTCCAGCGGTAACACGGTAGCGTAATCAGACTCGAAAACTGATTAAGCGCTTCCGTTGCGATCACAAAATCAACCTCACCGTCGGCCGCCATTTGAGCGACCTGCGGCGGGGTGCCCTGCTTCATAACGAGGGAAACATCGGGGTAGCGGGCCATGAAACGTTGAATGACTACCGGCAACACATATCGTGCCTGCGTATGCGTCGTCGCAATAGAAAGCGTACCCGAAGTTTCATCGGAGAATTCCTGCGCCACTCGCTTAATCGAATCTGCTTTGCGGAGGATTTCACTCGCCAGGTCGAGAATAACCTCTCCCGCCGGAGTGACATGCGTCAGATGCTTTCCACTTCGCGCGAAGATTTCGACCCCCAGCTCGTCCTCAAGCAGACGTATTTGCTTGCTGATTCCGGGTTGCGATGTAAACAAGCTCTGCGCCGTGGCCGACACGTTGAGATCGTGGTGCGCCACCTCCCAAATGTACCTTAGCTGCTGTAGCTTCACGCCCGAGAGGTCCTCTCCAATGCACCCATTTTGACAAAACCTTACTCCCCTTTCACCTCACTGACCACCAAAAAGGAATAAGTGTTAATTTTTTTATAAGCGAAATTAATCGCTGTTGGCTACTCCATGAGGCACGTGACCGGTCGGCACGTGACCGGCCGCATCGCGGCAATGGACCTGCTGATCGTCAAAGAATACATCCGCTCGGTATGCCTTCAGAAACTCTGTTTTGGTCAGGCCACCCAGAAAAATGGATTCATCGATCCGCACATCCCACGCTCGCAGGGTTCGGATAACCCGCTCGTGAGCCGGTGCCGAGCGGGCCGTCACCAGCGCGGTCCGAATGGGCGGGTGCGCGTCGGGCAATGCCTGCTGCAACCGCTGTAAGGATGCGAGAAAGTTTTTAAACGGACCACCCATTAGCGGCTGCTTGCGCGCCGCATCCTCGCTGGCGGCAAAAGCATCCAGACCTTCTCGCTTATAAATTTGCTCCGCTTCATCAGAGAAGAGCACCGCATCGCCATCAAAGGCAAACCGCAGCTGGTCATCTCCTGTCCCACCCGCCGCATTAGAGACTAGGGTGGCGGCCGCAACACCATGATCCAAAGCCACCCGAACATCGCCGCCCTCCGCGGAGAGAAACAGCTGGCACCCGAATGCCTCGATGTAACGCCATGGCGGCTCACCGCCGCAAAAAGCCGCGCGGGTGATACCCAGTTCGTGATGCTCGATGGAGTTGAACACGCGAAGGCCCGTGTCGGCGCTATTACGCGACAATAGGATCACCTCGATGCCCAATGAGTCAGGTAATTGCGTATTCAGCGCGAGCAGTTTTTTTACCATCGGGAAGGCCTGCCCCGGCTCCAGGATCTCCTCCTCTTTCTCGATCTGGTAATCAGAGTAAGCCTCCAACCCGTCCTGCTCGAAAATCCGGTGCGCGTCATCAAGATTGAACAGTGCGCGCGAGGAGATCGCGATCACCAATTTTTGCGCATTGCTGTCACCCACGAAGATCAGGCCTCTTGAGCGGCGGCCGACCGCCGCCTGAAATAGTCGCGGGAAAGCTTGAACACAACAGGCGATAAAAGTAGTAGTGCAATCAGATTCGGAATCGCCATAAACGCATTGAGCGTATCAGCGACCAGCCAGATCAGGCCAAGATCGGTGCCGGCACCCACGGGAATGGCGAGCACCCAGAGGACCCGAAAAGGCAAAATGCCTTTGGTACCAAATAAGTAGACGACGCAGCGCTCGCCATAAAACGACCAGCCAATCATTGTGGTCGTGGCGAAGAGCACCACCCCCAGCGTGACAACCAGTTCACCGCCGGGTAACGCAGAACCGAAGGCTGAGGCCGTCAGGCTTGCCCCTGAGATGCCCGAATCTAGGACGCCGGTTAGCATGATCACGAGCCCGGTCATTGTGCAGACCACCAGGGTATCGATAAACGTCCCCAGCATGGCTACCAACCCCTGCTCTACCGGCTCGTTCGTTTTAGCTGCAGCATGCGCAATCGGCGCACTACCCAGGCCCGCCTCGTTGGAAAAGATGCCCCGCGCAACGCCGAACCTGATGGCTGCCCACACCGTAGCACCGGCAAATCCCCCCGTCGCGGCGGCGCCGCTGAATGCACTAGAAACAATAGTTCTCAGCGCCTCCGGCACCTCGTCGAAGTGCATGCCAATCACGATCGCACTCATTGCAATGTAGGCAATAGCCATTGCAGGGACCACTGCACTGGCCGTGGCAGCGATCCGCTGGATGCCACCCAGAATCACGGCCCCCACCACCACCATCAAGATGCCACCCGTTAGCGCCCAGGGCACCTGAAACTGATCGCTCAGCACCTGCGCCACTGAGTTTGACTGAACTGTATTGGCGAGGCCAAAGCCCGCCATGCTGCCGAACAGGGCAAAAGCGGCCCCCAGTAACGCGTAACGAGGTCCCAGGCCGTTGCGGATGTAATACATGGGTCCACCGCTGTAGCCCCCTCTGTCGTCCTGCTCGCGGTATCGCACCGCCAGTACCGCCTCGGCGTACTTCATTGCCATACCAAACAAAGCAGTGAGCCACATCCAGAACAACGCACCGGGCCCACCTAGCGTGATAGCGGTCGCCACGCCCGCGATATTCCCCGTCCCGATCGTCGCACTGAGCGAGGTCATTAGCGCCCTGAAAGGGGGGATATCTCCCTCACCCTGCCCCTGAAACCCACCTAGCAGCAACCGAAAGGCAAACACAAGTCGGCGCCACGTCAGAAACCCCAAGCCAAGCGTGAGGAAAACCCCGGTGCCTAGCAGCAACACCTGCATCGGCACACCCCACGCCCAGGCATTGATTTCAACGATGAAGGCTTCCATTCAGCTATTACCCCTTATGGCGCAGAGACGTCTGAGCATATCAGCGCAGCCCTCGCGATGACCAATGCCCGCGCTCTGCAGGAGAGTTTGAGTGCCACGATACGTGATGTCGCTCGAGACGACGCGCTGTCAGATGGCTCAAGAGGCCCGACCGGCCGCCGCCAACAATTGTGGCTCATGGGCGAATAGGCCGAACACGCCGCCGGTGTGAACAAAAATAATGTCATCGACATCATCATAGAAGTCATTGCGAATATCTGCCAAGACCCCTTGGAAGGCCTTGCCGGTGTAGACAGGGTCTAACGGAATGCCTTCGAGTCGAGTCAGCTCAGCGATCAGCTCATAGACCGATGCATCGGCGCGCCCGTATCCAGGGCCCACCGAATGATCCCTCGTGTGCGGAACCAGTTCCACTCGTGGAAGCTGCGCCCACCGAGCGAGCGAGGCTTGCCAGTCGGAAGAGACTCGACGGTTGAACCATTCGGCATCGTCACAAACGGCATACCCGATGACCTGCAAAGGCAAATCAAAGATCGCCACGCCGGCCGATAGCCCCGTCTGGGTGCCAGCGGAGCCGGTTGCCAGCGCAAGCACTCCACGTTCAATCCTGCTTTCTTCGAGATCCCATCGCAGCTCTTCGGCTGCGGCGATGTAACCCCACACCCCTAAACTGTCGCTTCCCCCCGTGGGAATCATGAGCGCCGGCCGGCCAGAAGCTTTGAACTCCGACTCCAGACGCGCATAGATTTTCTTCAGATTTCCCGCCCACTCACCGGCCGGCCAGATCTCATAGCTGGCGCCCGCAAGCTGATCAAGCAGAAAGTTACCGGTGTGCTGCTCCGGCTCGTCATCAGCGCGCAGCACCAGGTGGCAATCGAGGCCAAGTTGAGCCGCGACCAAGGCCGTCGCACGGCAATGGTTGCTGTGCACTCCACCGCAAGTCACCAGCGTTGACAGCCCCTGCTCCAGCGCGTGCGCGGCGATAAATTCAAGCTTGCGGATTTTATTGCCGGTCAGTGCCGAACCCGTCAGATCGTCGCGTTTCATCCACAGTCGCTTGCCGGCGCCCCACCTTTTAGAGGCGCGAGGCAACAGCTGAAGCGGCGTCGGGATCCGCGCCAGCTTCAGGCGCGGCGGATAGTCAAGCTGACTCGACACCAACTGACTTCAAAGTGCCCTTGGGTAGCACTGAGGTCACATGGACTTTCTGGAACTTTAGCTCCACATTACTGCCGACTGACAACAACAGGTAGTTGTCATCCAATCCACTGATTTTGCCCAGCATGCCCGAAGAAAGCGCCACTTCGTCGCCCTTCTTCAGCGCCGTCACCATCGCTGCGTGCTCCTTTTGACGCTTGCGTTGCGGACGAATCGTTGTGAAGTACATAAACAACAAAATGCCAACCATCATGAGAGGCAGGAATAACCCGCCCCCCTGTGGCTGCTGTCCTGCAGTCTGCGCGTAGGCCTGAGGAATCAACATGCTTTGCTCTCCTGTGTGCGAGGCGCCACTCTAAGCCCTGTGCCCGCTTTCAACAATACTCTGGTGAACCCATCACGATAAGGAGGCTTCCGGTCTTCGCTGCTACAGGCTCCATGCGCGCGCTAAAACGGCTGCGGAATGTCAAAGTCTATGACTAACGGGGCATGATCTGAGAAACGCTCCTCCCGATAAATCGACTGCCCGAGTCCCGAGCCCGACAAGCCTGGCGTGACGAGCATATAATCCAGACGCCATCCGACATTATTTGCCCACGCCTGCCCTCGATTCGACCACCACGTATAAAGCTCTGGCTGATCTGTAATTTCCCTGAAAATATCAACCCACCCCAGCTTGTCGTAAATCCTGTCCAGCCACGCTCTCTCGTGAGGCATAAAGCCCGAATTCTTTCGGTTGGGGCGCCAATTTTTCAAGTCAATGTTTTGATGACAGGTGTTCCAGTCTGCGCAAATGATAAATTGTCTGCGCTTACGTTTCAGCGCGGCGAGATGCTCATAAAAAGGCTCCATGAAACCGTCTTTGCGTGCCTGGGCGGCTTCGGAGGATGAGCCCGACGGCACGTAGAGTGAGACCACACTCAGGCCCGGAAAATCCACCTGAATATATCGACCCTCAGTGTCGACAATCTCCCAGTCAAGACGCGTGATCACCTTCTGGGGCTCTTGCTTGCAGAAAATAGCCGTTCCCGAGTACCCGGGCCGGACCGCTTCATTGTAGTAGCAGTGGTAACCCTCCGGATAAAAAACGCTGTCGGTGAGCTGCTCCTCTTTTGCTTTGATTTCCTGAATACACACGACATCAGCGTCCTGCTTCGACAACCAGGAGAAGAAGCCCTTTCGCGCCGCGGCGCGAATGCCATTGGTGTTACAGGTGATCACTCGATACATGGCCGGTATAAGCATCCTTAGGAAGAAAAGAGGTGGGCGAAGCAGTCAATCAAACATTTCAGGCCAACACAACTGATACCAGACAAGACAGGCGATTCAGGGTGACGGGAAGGGGGTTGGGCGATGACCCGGAGCTCCGTTCGGCGATGCCGGGATCGATGCCGGCCAAATCGTTAGCGTTCAAGCAACCGCGCGCCATCCGTTGCATTTTGCGCCAATACGCGTTTAATGGCTTGTTAAATAGCCTCTAAAGACGTGACCGAAGCT
>Ga0315331_10003539_pt1 | contig 11824 bp, 12 predicted proteins | sample M160m34915metaG_FD_203456 | JGI IMG/M metagenome (GOLD analysis project Ga0315331, IMG submission 203456) | Ammonia-oxidizing marine archaeal communities from Monterey Bay, California, United States - M1 60m 34915 | ecosystem: Environmental > Aquatic > Marine > Intertidal zone | place: USA...
AGGTTGTTTGTGGATGGATTCCTTAAAAGTGCAGATAATGTGAGTGGCATTGGTGATATTTTTGACAATGAACTTCTTTTTATGGGCGTAGATGTTCACGGCGATTATCCGTTTGAAGGCCAGCTAGATGAATTGAAAATTTGGAACTCAGTCAAAACACAAGATTTCTTTCGTGAACAACGGCATTTAACAGCTGTCCCTGCTAACGATGCAGATTTAGTCGCCTATTATCAATTCAATAGGTTGGATGATGAAATATTAGACCGTGTTGGAGCGAATCATAGCTCTTATCTAGACAGTATATCCAATGTATCTTCTACTGCCCCATTAGGTGGTGGAGTAAGTGATCGAGTTTTGGTAAATAGTGGAGGCCTGCACGATTTTTTAAATGCAAAATTGCAATTGACATTTCCCAGTACAGGAACCTATCCCGATGGGGAATTGGTAGGATCTAAAATTCATGTTTCTGCGGATACAATTCCTGTAGAAAATAAGCCCTCAACAAGCTATTGGATCATTGATAATTACGGACCTAATCAGTCCGTATCAGTATTGGAAGAACTTACCTTTGTGGAGATAGACACAGTTCACCTAAGTCATGTTGGTTATCCACAAAGCTTCCAATTATTTCAAAGAGGAGAAAACTCGGAAGGAGATTGGGGGGTATTAATAGGAGAATCTAATGCGGTAGTGTTGGGAACCCCTGGCGAAGTTTCTTTTTCAAGCTTCATTGGGTTGGCTGAATTTGGTCAATTCTATGTTGTGGATACATTGGAATACGTTACCTCAATTGATGAAGGCGGGAAAGGAAGTACCATTTTGGTCTATCCAACAGTTTCCAATGGCGAAAGTATAAATATTGCATTAGTTCAAAATACTCCACATGAACATGTGTCGTTATATGTACATGATACCTTTGGGAAACTATTGTGTCAAAAAGACCTGGAACAAGGCTTGAATAATTTTAATTTGCAATTGTCTAGCGGTATGTACTTCCTTCACTTCGTGCATGAAGGGAGGAAGTTAGAAACAAAGAAAATTATTATTAAGTAAAGGCATTTCATGAGCACTTCGATCTACAGAGACAAGAGCTTCTGTCACCGTGCTGTAGGTTCAAACCTTAGTGTTTCTTCTTGAGTAATTCAGGGCATTTAACTTGACACCTCCTGAGTCTTGGAACAGAAACGTTTTTCACATAGTTCTGATTCGGATGAAGACACTCATAATTATGTGAGAAACGTTATAGAAAATGTTGACATTAAAAGTACAACATGGCAGGAATTTGGAGAGTATTTTCAAGTGATATTGGATGACATAGACTCAAGTGAATATTCTGAGACTTTTTACAAACTTGTTAATGGATTTCTTAACACTCTTAAAACGAAGTATAGCCGTAAACTTGAAAATCATATTTACATTAAATAAAGATTACCCATAACACTGTATATAACAAATAGGGCGTTCGGTAGTTTAAGAAAGTAGTGCCATTTACAAACATCGTCAAATCGTTGATTTGGCTTTTATGAATGAATAAATTAAAAACGAAATACAACGATTTGGCTCATAGCAAACTTGATACATATTCTGTATCTTCTGCCCTACTTGCTATATACTAACCGTTAGATTTAATTCGACGATTATGAAAAAAAAACTAATTGAAGATATTATTGAGTGGGATGTGAAAAATTGGTCAAAATCTCTAAAATTCTGGTCAAAAAATATTGATGTGAAAAGCAATCATAATACCTGTCTTGAGTTGGGAGGAAGACGTGGAGGACTATCTCTTTGGCTTGCAATTAATGGAAATAATGTTATTTGTTCTGATTTAGAGTCTCCAGAACTTTCTGCATCAAAACTGCACGAAAAATATTCTTGTTCTGACAAGATTGAATATTGTTCCATTAATGCTACGAATATCCCATTTGAAAACAAATTTGATATAGTTATTTTTAAGTCTATTCTTGGAGGAATAAGTGGTAATGGAAAAAATGAATTAAAACAAAAAACCATTGATGAAATACACAAAAGTCTAAAGCATTCAGGAAAGTTATTGTTTGCAGAAAATTTGGAGTCTTCTTTATTACATAAAACCTTACGCAAAAATTTTATTAATTGGGGAAGCCGCTGGAACTATTTAAAATTTGAAGAAATAGATACTTTATTTAAATCTTTTGAGAATACTAAATATAAAACAGTAGGGTTTTTTGGAGCATTTGGCAGAACAGAAAAACAACGAAAATTATTAAGTATTATCGATTCAATTATTAGCCCAATAATACCTAAAAGTAAAAGATACATTGTTTACGGTATAGCTGAGAAAAAACTAAACCCAACAATAAATAAACACCATTAAAACAGGCTTTTATTATTAACGTTACCATTAATTAGAAAAATGATATTTACATTAATAATTTTAGAAATCACTATTTTTAGTATTCTATCTGGAATACATTGGAATTGGGTATTTGGTGGAAGTTGGGGATTTGAAAATTCAATACCAACAAATTTCGAAGGAAACAAAATATTTAATCCAAAAAGAATTGAAAGTGCAATTGTTGCTATTGGACTATTGGTTTTTGCAACATATTACTTTTTATTAAGTGATTTGATTTCAATTGAATTCCCTAATTGGATTTCAATTTATGTTGGATGGGTAATTTCATTCATTTTTATTTTACGATCAATTGGTGATTTTAAATATATTGGATTTTTTAAGAAAATTAAAACCTCTAATTTCGGAAAAATGGATTCAAAATTATTCTCTCCTTTATGCATGACAATTGGATTAATTGGAATAATTATTGAAATAAATAAATGGTAACATTACCTAAATCAAATTTCATAACTTGGTTTAGCCGCAACGTTATATGCAATGTGCAGTTATCGTAGATTACTTCTACACTAAATCCAGTTCTTTAGCGTAGTGCAGCACCTCATTTAGTGTTTCTGGATCGTCTTTCATAGAAAACTTCACCTTCATGATAATCTGTCTGCATTTGTTCTTCCAAACCATAGCGAACTGGTTATGTAGCTTGTTCTTTTCTGAATTTCTGGTAAAGATGTTACCTACTTGCTGCGCTTTTGGGTAGGCTAAGGACAAAAACTCCAACATGTCAGCTTTTGTAGTCGGAATCGGAAAGCTGGAAATGATTTCCATTTTCTGACGATCGATTTTATCGGGTCCATCTGAAAAAGCTTCCGCAAAGACGTTACTAATTGACCCTAAGATGGTATCTGGTTCTTCCTTTCGCTGAGATTCGGTTTCGTTCAACAACTCGAATAAGTGCTGAATTGATGCATTCGGATTACGACCTGTTGCATCGTATTTACAATACTCACATACCGTTGAGAAAGCATCAATATTGCCCTGACAATTTGGGCATTTAACAACCGATTTTGTCTTAGGTTTGTCACTTTTAATTGACGATGACTCATTTTGAATTGATTTTTCTTCTTTGGATTCATAGATACGCGCGTCCAAAACCATTTCGAATTCATCCTTATCTATTCCAGATTCTACCGCCTTTTTAACCAGAATTGCACGTTCCTTCTCAGAAACACTTCCATCGACAAGTGCAAAATTGATCAGCTTTTCAATATCCTCAGCGTACATTTACTTCTTTCTTAATGCTATTCCAAAAACAAAAATGAGCACCTCCAAAGAGATCAATCCGGCAATCATGAGGATGAACCAATTGTTTTCCAATTCAGATGGTGCGAATAGACATAATAGGTATTGGATCAAACCTGAGATGAGAAACAAGAAAGTAAATACTGCTTTAAACGCATTGTCAAGGTATTTGAAATACAAAACATAGATCAACCCTGCCGTAACAAGAATACTGACATCTGCCAGAATCCAATTAAACGAAGGGTAATTACTTAAAACAACTCCTGCTAACGAATTGAACAAAATGGCAAGTATTCCTCCAATTAGAAATATGTTTTTCATACTAAGCTTGGTTGTTATTTAAGTTTGTTTAAAAGTTCTTTTTTCTTCTCAGCAAATTCTTCTTCGGTCAAAATACCAACCTCCTTCAGCTCTCCTAGCTGTTTCAATAACTTTATGATGTCTTCATTTTCGTTAGAAGAACTTGTGTCTTGATTAGTGTCTGCTGCATTTTTGGCCATCATGTTACCCATTTGCTCTGCAATTGGATTTACCATTCCAAGACCAACCATGGTTCCGAGTATACCTCCTGTATCTCCTCCTTGACCACCACCAATGTTCTCGGCTGCCTTTTCTGTTGTATCAAAGCTACGTTCCACTTTGTACACATCTAAGTTTTCTGCACGACGTTTCAAGCGCATACGTTCATCCACGTCTTGAGCCATTATTTCCTGGAATTTAGATACAACGTCCTTCACTCTCTGATTATCTTCAATTACAGGAATAGACTCAATATTGAATAGCTTCAATGCTAGTCCAAATTCCTGTAGGTGTGAGTTGATGATGGATTTAACAGCTCCAGCCACTTCAAACACAATTGATTCTAATTCTAGGGGGCTTAAGTCCTGCTCCTTACTAATTTTGCTGATCGTGCTTTTGACGTTTTCCGAAATAACCCCTCTGAAAAGTTCTGAAAGTGTATTCGTATTAAAGTCTTTTACCGTACCAATCATTTTGGTCAAAAAGAGCTTCGAGTCTTCAACGACGAGGGCAAATGAACCACGACATGAAACAGGAATCGGCACTTTAAAGGTTGGTTCCATCATATTGAACGGCATCAAACCGAACTTCGCATCCATGGATACTGCCTTGTTTACAAAGTAAACTTCTGCAGTAAACGGACTATTACCGCCATATACTAAGCCAACTAGCTTAGAAAGAACCGGTAGGTTTTTTGTCGATAATGTATGTGTACCAGGACCAAGAACATCCAGTAGCTGGCCACCTTTATAGAAACACGTCTCCTGGGATTCATTCACAATTAATTGAGAACCCATTCGTAATTCGTTTTCACGAGAATCATTGGATTCAGATCTCCACTTCCATACAAGCACATCATTGGACCCTTCATACTTTAGAACATCGAGTATTGCCATAGGTCTAAAGTTAAAAAAATTGTTTCACTACGTTTTTTTTAAAAAATGAGTATTTTCGAGCAACACGAAATAATCAAACAACTATGAGAACTTTAGCTTTAATTTTTACACTACTTACAATAAACTCATTTATTTTCGCTCAAGATATTTCTAAAGAAGATAAAGCAGCTCAAAAGCATCTTGAGAAAAATATTAAAGTGAACAAGCTTGAAGTTAAGAATACGGCTGGGACTGTTCTACATACCAATAAGGTTTCTACACTGAGTTTTCAAGGGATTTCAAATCACTTCACCAATCTTATAGGGGTTATAGAAGAATACTGTATAGCAACTCTATATCCACTAAAGAATGTTACACAGGTTAGTGAAAATGGCACTAATTCATTTGCATATTATCCAGAATTTCAGGCTTATTTTGACAATTCAGACGGTCAGTTACATGCCATGCAGAAGTTAATCATACCTGATGGGTCAAACTTGGTGAATGTGTATAAATTTAATGCAGATAACGAAAAAGCTTTGGTTTTAGAATTCTATGAAAAAACTAATACTAAATTCAGTTATGGTTTTATCCTCGAAAGCGAATTAGTTACCCTAATGGACCGTGTTGCACTTAAAGAAATTGGTGTAATGACCGATGAGCGTGATGGCCGTACATACAAATGGGTTATGATCGATGAACTTCAATGGTTTGGAGAAAATTTGCAGTACGACGTTGGCGAGAAAAAAATGACAATGCACGGAGACGTCATCTACAGCAATTACAACGGTAGATTTTATACTTTCAGTCAGGCAAGTTCAGCTTGTCCAAAAGGTTGGCATTTACCTTCTGACAACGAATGGAAGAAAGTAGATAAGGCAGCTGGCGTTGTAGCTGAATCTATTGAAACGCTTGGATTTGTTTCAAGGGATGGAGACGGAATTGAGCCAAGTAAGGAATTAAGAAATAATGCAGATTTAATGTTTTATGCACACTTATCGGGGGCGCTTGTAAAGGATGAATATGGTTTATTTAAATCATTTGAACCAAGAAAAAGAGCCTACTTCTGGACAAGTACCAAGTCTGATGAGGTAACCGCTATAATCAGATGGATTGGTCATGAATTTGGAGGAATTGTTAGACAACCAATGGAGGTTGGTGGCTACTACAGTTGTAGATGTGTAAAAGATCAGGATATCTCCGCTGTCGTTGAGACATCTGAAAAGCTAAAAGCAATTACCACGAAGATAAAAGCTAAGCCAAATAATGCAGGAAATTACTTCGATCGCGCTATTGAGTTCTTTCTTATGGGGGAAGCCAAGTTTGCATTAACTGATATCAATAAAGCAATTGAACTAGATGGTGGTGATGTTGAGCAGAAGTTATTCAAAGCACAGATTCTTTGGCTCTATAGCTTTGATAAAAATGCGGTTGAGACTCGTCAGCTTGTTGATGAATATATCGATAAAGTAAAGGACAACGACTTTGCTTATTACTTCGCATCAAGACTTTCAATTTACGAACCGAAAAACGGTGGACTCGTAGCGACGCGTGACACTGAACGTAGACAAAAGGGTGTCGATTTAATCGGCAAGGCACTAGAATTAGACCCAAACAATCCGTATTACAATAGTTTTAATGCAAAACTGCTTGCAGTAACGGGTGATTACGCCAAGGCTGTTAAAGCGCTGAAAAAGGAATTGGAACAAGATCCAACAAATGGTGATTCACACTATTTACTTGCTCGTATGAAGTTGAAGAACTATCACACACAAAATGTGAAGAACAATACTAAGACAGGTGAATGGTGTACACAAATAACTGGTTTGTGTTTCAGACTGACACCTTCTCAAATAAAGGATGCATGTGGAAGCTTCAAGAAAGCCATCAATTATGGTACGGATGTTTCACCGGATTATCTTACTATCTGCGCAGAGTTAAAGCAAGCGGAAACGCTAGAAAAGCATAAGCCTATCATTTATACAGGACCACGTGGCGGACGTTACACCATTAATTCAAATGGTAATAAGTGCTATATCCCGAGAAGGTAGATAAAAGCATATAACAACACCTAAAACCAATTAAAACTGGTTTTAGCCTAAACGTTAGCAGTAATAAATAATTTATGATAGCATTATTTTCAGCTATAGTAATTTCAATAATAGGAAATCTAATCCTAAAATGGAAACTCAATAAAGAAGATATAGGCAAATCAGACATAACTATTATCAAGCGTATATATGTCTCATTATTTGGAACACTCTTTTGTTTTATAATTGGTTCCATCTGCCTTTTAATTATTGGAATTTATTTTAGTAATCTTTCATTCTTTGAATCTTTTTCTAAAATGGTATTTGGCACTATTTCATTTTGGTTTACAGAAATAAAAATGATTTTGTTTAACACATATCCAAATACTGAAATTGGTGGATTTGGTCGCATTTCTTTATCAATAAATGGTTTTGGTGATTACTTTAGATTGCTAGGTAGCTTCCTTATTCTTATTGCCATTTCCGGACTACTACCCTTTCCTGGTTTCTCTGTTGGAAATTTGATCTTAAATAGATTTAATTTAAATAAAAGAATTAAAATCATTCTGAAAATAATTTCAATTTCAATAGTAATATTATTGTTTTTAATTTTCTGGAAAATATAATACTGCTAACAAAACCTAAACTGCGTTTTAACGCAGTTTAGATAAAACGTTGTAGGACATAAGCAGGCTAAGCTCCTTATACATCTTTCCATTATAACTATCTTTATTAAATTAAAACATTAAGCGTGCGAATAGACTTCATTATTGGAATACCCAGATCAGGTACTACCTTGCTTAGCACTCGTTTCAGATCTAACCCAAATGTATTATCTCTTTTAGAAAGTAAACTATCTATTGCCGTAATTAAAGACGTCAAGAGTGAAAATGGTAAATTTCTTAAAACTGAGAAGCTTATAGTTAAGCTAAACAAGAAGCTCCACAAAACAGATTACTCAATTGTTAATGACCCACTGCTAAAACTAAATAACATACAACCTACCTCTGCAATTGAAGCAATTGAGATTATATCATCATGCATAAGATATAGAAATCACCCCACAGCTAAAAGAGTTATAGATAAAAACCCTCAATTCACTTGGTATGTAGATAAAATTTCTAATGCATTCCCTTCCGCCCGTTTTATCATAATGAACCGAGATCCCCGAGGTTTTGTTCTTTCTAAGCGACAGAAAAGAAAGAAAGAAAATTTTATTTTCACAGTTTCATTTCTAGCTATTCTTTGGCGACAATTTCAGAAAAAGATTAAAAAAATAAAAGCAGAACATGGAGGGAAGACAACTGAAATAACATATGAAAAACTTTGTTCCAACCCAGAATTGGAATTGGAATGTATATGTAAATTTCTTGATCTTCAGTATTCTAAAAATATGCTAGAAGGGCATGAGCTAAATATCGACTATTCAAAAAACTTTGAACGAAAAAAAATCATAACCAATGATTTGTCTAAAAACATAAATACCTCGCGATTATACGCTTGGAAAACGGAGTTAAACAGAAGACAGATATTAAGGATTGAGGTGATTTGTAGAAGAGAAATCAAAGCGATGAAATACAATACGGAATTCAACCCAAGCATATTGACAAAATACTGGATTCTAGTTACTGCATTCCCGTTCCGTGCATTAGCCGAACTAAGGATGATTTTGATACATATAAAGTATAATTAACACTGCTAAATCAATAGAATTTTCAAATCAGCTAGACTTAAAATTCAAAAAAAGAATATACGTACTACAACAAAACCTAAACTACATTAAAACGCAGTTTAGCCAAAACGTTAGGTTTAATCGAATATGAAATATGCGATTCTAATATTAATTTCAGCCTTAGTCTATCTTAAAGGATATTCTCAGACAGAATACATTGGCACAGGTAAAACGGATACAATCTATAAGGTGGCAGATCTACACAAATTTGTTGGACAAGAAGTTACTATAATTGGTGCGGTTCGAAACTCGAAAATCCCATTACTAAATGGTGTTGATATTCAAAATGAAAATGTTCGAGGAAAAAGAATTAAAGCATCTGGAATTCTAATCGAAACAGTGGTAAAAGAAAAGGATGTTGATCGCTTTTCGGCAAATAGAGGGGCAGGAACTTTTTATCACCTGAAGAATGAAAAGATTAGAAAATTAAAAAACTAAACCTAACAATGTGTAAAAACATATTATAAGAATTCCAAATGATGAAAATATTCATAACGGCTTTCCTCTTGAGCACTACCCTGCTGCTTTCCTGCTCTAAATACAGGCTACATAAAGATGCTATCATAATTTATAAAAGTGGTTGTAATGAATATTTGATTCAACTAACTGAAGGTCCAGATTATCTTGATACCCTGCTAAAACCAGAATGCCTTGAAGATAAATTTAACGTTGATTTATTGGAGGTAGAACTTCTCTATATCGTAACGGACAGCTTAACTTATTGTAATTTACCCGGTATTACTCCTGTAATTTCGATTAACAACATAATAAATAGGAGGTAATTTAAATGATGTAAGGCTGTACCATGCATGAGATTCAAAACGATTTTACAACAAAACCTAAACTGCATAAAATCGCAGTTTAGCCAACACGTTGTGTGTAATTAAAGAAATAATATGATTTATGCTATACTTTCAATATTAGTCTCTTTTATTATTGCTTTCGGCAGGCAAATTTCTGTATTTGGAAAGATAGAGCGAGGACTCTGGTTCTTCTCAAAATTTGAAATAAAGAGACTCGTTTTCACCTTATTCAGTGTTGTATTTGGAATAATTTCACTGACTGTATATTCAATTGAAACCACAACAGCAGTTCTATTAAGCCTAAGTTTGGCTTTTCTTCTTTTCAGTTACTTTTTTGACATGCGTTATCTCTTCCCTGAAATCAACAAAGTGACAAGAACTAATGCCGAAAACGTTGATATTGATGAGACTACCAAAATAATCGGCTTAACGCTTAGTAAATCGTCAGTAGCATATCCATTAAATGAAGCTGTAATACCAAGGCATATTGTCATAGACAAAATTGACGATAAACAGGTACTAATCAGCTATTGTGCTTTATGCCAAAGCGCATTGGCTTTTGATACTAGGGTTGGCAACAGGGAACTGTTCTTTAGAGTAGCTGGTGTATGGCGAAGAAATATGATTATTTATGATACCGAAACGTATAGCCTTTGGCAACAAGCTACTGGAGAATGTATTTATGGTGCATTAAAAGGAAGGCAACTGGAATTACTTTCCGGAGAAAACCTGACTTGGGGAGAATGGAAAGCAAAACACCTTCAAACAGAATTTGCAATAGAATTTAAAGAAGAGAGAAAAGGATACTTGTCAAGAGAAAAAATGAATAAATTAATTAATAAAGCAACCTACAACATTATAGTCCCAGGTTTTACCAACCTATCTGATTTACCTGAACGAGAAACTGTTTTTGGAATCAAATACAATGGAATTTCAAGAGCATACCCTAAATCACTTCTGAAAGAAATGAAGAATTTTGAAGACAATTATGCAGACAAGGTTGTACAACTAGAATACAATCAATCAGCTGACTATTTGTATGCAAAAGAAAAGGATAACAGCAATAAGATTATTGTTGAAAAGCATTGGTGGTTAGGCTGGAAAGAATTTCACCCTGATACAGAAATATGGAAAAAATAACAACACAACAACGCATATATCATATGGCAGGTGGACGGCTTCCAGCAAGGTTTTCGCTCCGTAGTCAGCATTGGTTTCTCAGTGGATAGGAAAGTGTTTAGAAACCGCCACAAGCCATACGCAAAACGTTAGCGCACATAAATTTAATTAAGAAATTATGGGATTGTCACCAAAAGAAATGGAAGATGCAATTATTAAAAATCTCCAAGATAAAACTGGGAAATCAATAAATGAATGGCTAAAAGTATTATCAGAAGAAAATCTTTCCAATAAAAAAGAAATGAAATTATGTCTTAAAGAAAAATACAAAATTGGTCATTTTCAGGCACAGACTATTGTGAAATTATTTCTAGAAAAAAGCTAAATCTGATTCAAGAATTTAAAAAAACGTCCGCTAACACAGTCTAAACTAAATTATCTAAATTAGTTTAGCCGCAACGTTAGCGACAATAAAAACAAGCCAAAGAAAAGGTGCCATGCCTGATAAGGATTATTTAAAAAAATTAAGAATTCCTTCAAATGAAAATCCACTCAGGGTTTTAGTAAGTGCCTGCTTAGTTGGTGTGAAGTGTGGAGTTGATGGGGATGATTATGGAGATTATCCTAGTGTTTTGAAATTATTGAATTATGATAATGTAAAACTGATCCAATTTTGCCCTGAAGATTTTTCTTTTGGGACACCAAGAGAAACGTGTGACATTTACGGAGGTGACGGATTTGATGTATTAGAAGGAAAGGCAAAAGTACTTACATCAAGCGGAATAGATTGGACTACTAGAATGATTAAAGCATCTGAAAATATGTTAAAAATTGCTCGCGACAATAAAATTGAATTAGCAATTATGATGGATGTAAGTGCAGCTTGCGGTAATCATGTGATATATGATGGAAACAGGTTTGCAGAAAACAAGAAATATCAAATTGGAATGGGTGTATGCGGGGCGCAATTGAGCAGATCTGGCTATCAAATAATCAGCTGGAGGGAATATGAATCATTAGAAATTTTATATTCTCGAATAAACCCTGCACATACAATAAATAAAAACGCCTTAGATTTTGACCAGCATGAATGGTATAAAAGTTATTTTAAAAAA
>Ga0315331_10003543_pt1 | contig 11814 bp, 10 predicted proteins | sample M160m34915metaG_FD_203456 | JGI IMG/M metagenome (GOLD analysis project Ga0315331, IMG submission 203456) | Ammonia-oxidizing marine archaeal communities from Monterey Bay, California, United States - M1 60m 34915 | ecosystem: Environmental > Aquatic > Marine > Intertidal zone | place: USA...
CACGCACCCAAATAAACACCAGCAAACTCACGATCGGCAACGCACCACAGAAGATGCGCGTGTAACGCAGGCGCGCAGCAGATGTGTCGGGCACAAGGCGGAGCACGATGACACAGTCCGCTGCAATGCGAGCGAGGCCAGCGCTAGCGACAAAGAACGTCGAGTAGAGCACCGCAAACGCCCCGACCAAGAACACCGGCGTCGCCCAAGACCCGAAGACGGGCGCGTACATCTGCGCCAGAGTACGAACAAGGCTCTCTTTCTCGGGGTTTAGCCCAACTCGGCCAAGCACTGCCGCCCCCAGCAAGAAGAACGCAACCGTTGCGAACGTGTAGACAACCGCTGACAACCACGCGTCACACTGCAAAACGCGCATCCAACCCCGGGCACGCTCGCGCCACGCGTGCGAACCATCAGCCGCGCCCGCCATTCGCGCATAGCCCTTCTCTATGCACCAGTATGGGTACATCACCAACTCCGCGGCGCCAACTCCGATGATCCCGAACGCAGCGAGCGCGGTCGCAATCGATGATGATGTGCCACTGTCCAGGGACGGGGGCGGCAGTTGGAAGCTCAAGCCATCGACCAGATCCGTTGATCGAATGGCCCAGACGGGATCCAACTGCAGCATCACCACGGTCAGCATCGTGACCAAGGTGAAGGCAACCACAAAGATGGTCGCCAACATCTGGATCAATGCGAAGCGGCCAACTACCAAGATAACCGAAGTCGGCAGAGCCAGCGCCGTCGCCCAGATCGCTTCATCATGCACGGAACCAATGGCTGCTAGCTGCGCACGCAAGAACTGCATACGCGCAGCTCTTTCGACACCATCGACTGCCAACGGGTCGAGAGCATGCTGCACCTGCAGACCAACGAGTTCCTCTTGCAGTTGATGAAACTGCGCCCCAGCCTCGGTCAATGGCTGGGTCATCGCAAGCGCTTGCCCAACCCCGCCGATAATGCCCCCTTGCTGCGCCAAGGTTAACAGAGTCATCGCGACCCAAAGCCAAACAGCCCAACCAGCACGAAAGCGAGGCCCCGGCAACTCACTGAGTGCTTGCAGCGCGGTAACGCCACGCACGACAGCTCCCCGGCCGAATTCGACTTGCGTAAACACTTTGATGACGCAACCGATAAGAATCAGCCAAAGCAATACAAAGCCTGACTCGGCGCCGACCTTAGTAGTGGCAATCAGTTCACCGGATCCAACAATCGAACCAGCGACGATAAGGCCGGGACCCAATCTCCTTACAACCGCGAACAACGTCCGCGGCGGCTCAACGACACCACCGCTCATAGAAACTCCGCAATGGCAGGTGTGTGATCACTCAAAGCAAATGAAACGCCCAATGACTCGCTTACTCCCGATTCACTCACGTAATGGCTGCAAGTAATCACCCGCAGCGGACGCACCCGCTCAATCAGCGATGGCGGCGGGATGCAGGCGATCTTAACGAATGTGGTGGTGACAATCATGGCAGCGCGACGCAACAGGATCCGTTTGAGACAGCCAGGGCGCGGAACCATCGGACTTGATGGTCAGAAGGCGCACGCAAACATGATGATATGGCGGCCGACACCAGATACTCGGACATCCCGCCGCCCGGCACATGTAGCTTTCTCTACGTCCCAGCGCTTCCTAGTAATATCCGCATGGCATGAGCTCCTTAAGACTCCCCCAGCTACTAACAGCCCTGCTCTTAGCAGGGTGCCAACTACCGCAACTGCCAAAGTTGAGCATCCCGGCGGGTGAAAACCCGACGAAGTGGCAAAAAGCTATCGACAAGTTCGAGGCACAAGACCGAGACAACCCGGCGGCTAAAAATGGCATCGTGTTCGTCGGCAGCTCCAGCATCAGACTCTGGCATACACTCGCGTCAGACATGGATCCGCTCCCCATCGTCCACCGCGGCTTCGGGGGGGCGAAGTTATTTGACGCGATCTACTATTCGCAGGAACTGGTCAGCAAGCACAAGCCGAGTGTCGTGGTCGTCTTCTGCGGCACCAACGACATCGCCGGAAAGGCACCCAAAACTGCCAAGCAGGTCCGCGACCTATTTCGCCAATTCGTCGGACGCCTGCGCTGGCACAACCCCAAATTGACGATTTGTCACATCGCCATCACGCCGACACTCGCACGTGAACAGCACATGGAGATTGTCGCAGAGGCCAACCGACTGATCCGCCAAGAGTGCGAGTCGGACCCGCTTTTGTCCTTCATTGACCCAACTGTGGACCTTGTGGATACAAATGGCCGCCCGGCCCCACAGTGGTTCATCAAGGACAGACTGCACCTAAATAAACACGGGTATGCGGTGTGGACAGATCACATTCGACCGAAAGTGCTCCAACTCTACGAACAAGCGCAAAAGTAGACTCAACGAACGACGAGTTTGTTGCTTCTTGTCCTGGCACCCTACCAACCTCCTTGGCTAGGATCGCAAATGTCCGGACTGGTCAGAGTTCGGACACTGCACCTGTGGATTACGAGACGGCGGTTACCTGAGCAGCGCATGCGCGCTGCCGCGTAGATGATCGGACTCCGGCCGCAAGTAACGATCCCTAGGAGACCGAAGATGGCTGCCAAAAAGAGCAAGATCCCAAGGAAGACAAACACGCCGGCAAAGCCGAAAGCACGCAAACCGATGACCAAGCTCGACCGCATCACGGTCGGCGAGATCAACAAGTGCGCGGAGACGGTGTTTGGCAAGATCCAGAAACGCGACAAACCGGATCTGAAGTTCCCAGAGCGCTCACTGAAGAACGCTAAATACGACAAAAAGGGCGGCTTCCAGATGGGCCGGGGCCGCATTGAACGCACGCTGACGGTCAATACCGTCAAAACGTTCGCCCAAACGCTCAAGCTGATGTCGTTGAGTAAGGACATGGTGGTCAAGGACGACTTTGCCACCAAGCGAGAGGCCTACTATGTCTCCAAGAACTGGGGCGACGCCAAGTTCACTTCGCAACCGGAGTCGGACACGGTCATGGATGACATCGAGGCGCTATTCAGCCTCCAAGGCGTGGCACGCGAACAGTTACGTTTCCGGCCAGAAGAGCACGGCGGCAATGTTGCTGGTGCGCTGATCGTCGTCGACCGCGATCGCGAAACGGGCGCCGAGGAACTGATCGACTGCACCAAGCAAGGCAGCGGGTCCTACACAATCCCAGCGTCGGTTGAGCACTTCAAATTCGAGACCAAGGCGAAGTTCATTCTCGTAATCGAAACCGGCGGCATGTTTGCACGCCTGCACGAGCACAAATGGTGGCGCACCGAAAACTGCATCATCATCGGCACCAGTGGTGTGCCGACACGATCGACACGACGCTTCATCCGCAAACTCGCCGATGACAAAAAGTTGCCGGTCTACTGCTTCAATGACTGCGATCCCTACGGGATCTCAAACATCTACCGCACGCTGAAAGTTGGCTCAGGCAATGCCGTGCACCTCAATAAGTTCTTCTGTGTCCCGCAAGCGCGCTATCTCGGCGTTACTCCGCAAGACATCGACGACTTCGACCTGCACGACGCAACTCATGACCTAAAAGAAGTCGACGTCAAGCGCGCCAAGGACGCCCTCAAAAACGACCCATTCTTCAAGGCTCACAAGGAATGGCAAAAGGCCATCCAGAAGATGCTCAAGATGGGGAAACGCGCCGAGCAGCAGTCACTCGCCAAATGGGGCCTAAACTTCGTCATCGACGAGTACCTCCCCTACAAGCTCAAGAACACCAAGAAGTTCCTACCGTAAGGGAATGTCGTAGAGCTGTGGCACCGGGGCCACGACGACGCAACGATAGCGGCATGCACAGACGTATTGCCGCGATCGCTTTCCTACTCGCAATGACCAGCTGTAGCTCAATGCGCTACGAGCTTGAGGGCGTTAGCTTTCCCGTCCACGCCGATTCGGCTAACGGCGGCGAAGAGTTCTCACTGAAGAGTAAGTACGTGATGTATGTGCACGGCTTGTTCGGCGAAAAGCAGCCGAAAGTCGCAGAGCTACTGAAGGATCACTGCGGCAACGCAAAAGCAGTCACCGACTTCCGCGTCAGCGCTAGCGCATCACTGTGGGATTGGCTCGGGACACACCTATCACTCGGCCTCGTGCGGCTAAAGACCGTTACCATCCGTGGCCGCGTCGTACGTTAGCACCAGCGATCGGTGACAAGTGATGGATGGACAACGGGTGCCTTCATCCCCACGACCATCAAGTCAAACTCATCACCATCTGGAGCAGACTGGCAGCCAACCTCTCCACGTGACGACCTAACGCGAAGCCGCTTGCAGCGCTGCCTCCACGGTCGCCTCATACACATCAACTGAGTCGGCGATGTCCTTGCCGTAGCCTCCCCCCATCACGGTGACATGCGGCAAGGCTAGCCGCGACAGTTCACCAAACACAAACGAGTCGCGGGCCCGCAAACCATCCTTACTCACCGACAAGCGCCCAAGTTTGTCTCCCACAAATGGATCGGCTCCACTCAGGTAGAAGACGAACTCCGGATCACTTCGCTGCACAGCCTCGGCAAACCCGCCGCGCAACTTCGTCAAATACTCAGCATCGGCAGTCCCCGAAGGCAAAGCGATGTCGAGATCGCTCTCGGCCTTTACCGACGGGAAGTTCTGCTCTCCGTGGATTGAGAATGTGAAGACGCTGGGATCATCAGCAAAGATTGCCGCTGATCCGTCACCTTGATGCACGTCAGTATCAACGATTAACACACGAGCAACGGAGGTCTCCCGCTGCAATACACGCGCGGCCACCGCACAGTCATTATAGACGCAGTAGCCTGCGCCGCGATCTGCACGGGCATGGTGAGTTCCACCGGCCAAATAACATGCATGGCCAAACTGAATCGCGACACGCGCAGCGGCAATTGTCCCACCACAACTTCGCAGCGATCTCTCCACAAGTTGTGGGCTCCATGGAAACCCAATGCGGCGCATCGCCTCTTCTCCCAGCGTGCCTGCAGCAAACTGTTCGATATATGCAGCAGTATGCACAAGCCGCAATTCGTCACTCCGAGCGCGCGGCGCTAACAACAACTCAACGCCAGTAGTAGCAGGCCAACTCTCGATGCGCTCGCGCAGCAATCGGTACTTATCTACGGGAAAGCGGTTCTCGGGCGGCAGCGGGAACGTAAAGGGATCGGTGTAGAAAACGTGCACGTCAGTCGACAATCAAAGGCGGCTAACCACGCTTCAAACGCATCCGGCTGCGTAGGGAAAGAACCATCGAACGGCCAACAATACGACGGGCGAGACCTCGCTTGCCAGGGAAGTTCATCAACCGACAAACGGAAACCAACCACGGGGAATAACCATACGCACCGGGAAGTAGACCAAGACGGGCCGAGCCCTTCTGCAGGCCAAACCACGATCGCAAACGGCCAAACACATAAAACTTTTCCGAGCCATACTCCGAGGCCAGGCTGATGTGCAACCTGCCAGCTACGCCACACCCACGACGCACTAGATAGCTCTCGGAGCGCTCAAACGGACCCCAAGTGCGGTCGTTTGACGCCCGACAGGGCTTACTGGTCCGATAACACCGTTCCAATGACCGGTTTTGCAGCGTTTCGTCGATCTGGTGTGGGTCATTTGGGCACGATCAACGACACGTCGCAAGCAACCAGCAGGACCCAATCGCGGGCTCAGAGCGGGCGATCCGCCAGTGAACCTCACACCAAAGAGAGGAGAGAGTCAGGACGCACTAGCCCCAATGCCGATGCAGAGATACTCCTATGTCCGACCCCATGTCCGAGACACCCCCAGCATCCCAACTCGAGCAGAAGATTCAAACGCGCACGGCAACCGTGGGCGTTGTCGGGCTTGGCTATGTGGGCCTACCCCTTCTGCGAGCATTCTTCCAAGCGGGGTTCCCCGTGCTGGGCTACGACGTCGACCAGGAGAAGATCGACAAGCTCTACAAAGGCGAGTCCTACCTCAAGCATCTGGGCAATGACTTCACGCTAGAGATGTCCAAGTCGGACAAGTTCCGAGCAACTACGGATCCACAAACTCTGTGCGATGCGGACGTGATCATCCTGTGTGTACCGACACCGCTCGGTCAGCACGGCGAGCCTGACATGAGCTACATCACGCGCTCAACGCACATGATCGCCAAGATCTTGCGCAAAGGTCAACTGATCACACTCGAGTCGACAACCTACCCCGGCACAACGCGTGGCGATTGCATTCCGATTCTCGCCGAGACCGGCCTTGTTGCAGGCGAAGACTACTTCGTCGCCTACAGCCCCGAGCGCGAAGACCCAGGCCGCCAAGATCATTCGACTCAAACGATTCCAAAGCTCGTCGGTGGGGTCGATGAAATCAGCGGAAAACTCGCGACACAACTGTACGGCGCGGCAATTGCCGAAGTCGTCCCCGTCGAGACAGCTGAGATAGCCGAAGCTGCGAAGCTACTTGAGAACATCTATCGCTGCGTCAACATCGCACTAGTCAATGAACTCAAGCCAGTGCTCGCCTCGATGAGTATTGATATTTGGAAAGTCGTCGACGCCGCAAAGACCAAGCCATTTGGCTTCCAGGCGTTCTACCCAGGACCTGGTCTCGGGGGGCACTGCATCCCAATTGATCCGTACTACCTAACATGGAAGGCTCGCGAGTTTGGCCACCACACGCGCTTCATTGAGCTCGCTGGCGAGGTCAATAAATCGATGCCCGCCTACGTCATCCAGCGCACGATGGAAGGCCTGAACAAGCACAGTAAAGCACTGCGCGGCGCGAAGGTTCTAGTCGTTGGACTGGCCTACAAACCTGACGTCGACGACGTCCGCGAAACGCCGGCCGCCGAGATCATCAAGCTACTATTCGAGCACGGGGCCGACGTCACGTACCACGATCCCCACGTCCCGCTATTCGCTGGCATGCGCAAATACATGGACTACCGCATGCACTCAGTGCCGCTCGAGCAACAAGCCGTCAAGCAAGTCGATTGCGTGTTGATCGTAACCAATCACTCGAGCATCGATTGGCAGATGATCGCAGACAATGCCCAACTGGTCGTCGACTCGCGTAACGCAATGGCTGACGTATTGCCCATCAAGGGTTCTTACTTCCAAGCCTAAGCGCGCAGCGTCAGATCCTTGCCCTAGTCAGCGATTCGATATCGAACGATCGCCCACATCGCGGCGACTGCATCGCGCCAGCCAATCTTCTTACCCTCGGTCGATTTACGCCCGCGATACCGGATCGGCACTTCCCACACCCGCACGTCACGACGCGCGATCTTTGCTGTGAACTCAGGTTCCACGGCAAAGCGACGACTGCGGATCGTCAACCCTTCGAGGACTCCACGGCGGAAACACTTATAGCACGTCTCCATGTCCGTCAGATTGAGGCCAGTCATCAGGTTGCTAAAGAACGTCAACCCACGATTACCAAAGTAGTGAATCAACGTATCCCGCTCACGTCCCGGATCGTCAACATCGACCAGGTAACGTGAACCGTAAACGACCTCAGCGTCGCCCCGCACCAGAGGCGCGAGCAACACGGCATATTCTGTGGGGTCGTATTCCAAGTCGGCATCCTGAACGATGACCACATCGCCGGTTGCAGCAGCAAAGCCACTACGAAGCGCTGCCCCCTTGCCGCGATTCCGATCGTGCTTAATGACGCGCACCCCCGGCAAGCCCACAAGCTCACACAGGATCTTGCGACTCTCGTCGGAGCTACCATCATCGACAAGGATCAACTCCTTGCGCGTCGGCTCGGCAAGCACCGCACCGACGATTTCTCGCAAGGTCGACTGCTCGTTGTAGACGGGCATGACGACAGTCAGCAGAAAGTCATTGGGGAGCGGGGAAAGCACTTCTACACAGCTTGCCGGCCTAGCGCCTACGTGTCACGTGAACGCCCGAAGTCAAACTCACCTTCTCCCAATCCCGCCCCCTCATCGCGCTCAACCTGCTCCGACCGGACTTCCCCCGTGGCGAAGCGGCCCACGAGCTGCTGGGCGAGCAGGTCTTCATCGCAGTGCATCTCAACGTCACTTGGGGCACTGTGCCACTGCGCCAAAATACCGGTCACCGCGCCGCACAATACAAATGCCGTCAATGCCGGATCGTCGGCCGACAGCGTGCCATCTCGTGCGCCCAGCTCAAGCAACTCGCGAACGCTGGCACGAAACCACCTTTGTTCCTGCCGATCGTCTTGGCGCAACCGAGCAGTAAAGCGGCCACGTAGTTCGGTCGTCAACACGCGCAACAAGTGCGTGGCAGCCGGCTCGCGCAGATGAAACGCTAGATAACCCGACAAGAAGCGGCGTAACGCAAACACGGCTCCAGATGGTCCTGGACCCTGGACCTGCAGCTCGCGACGTCGATGCTCGCGCCAATGGTCGAGCGCCGCAAAGAACAACTCTTCTTTACCCGCAAAGTGAAAGTAGAGACCACCCTTAGTAACACCTGCACGCGCGGCAACACCGTCAAGCGTCGTTCCCGAGTAACCTCCCTCAGCAAACTCCTCCGTCGCCGAGGCGATCAATCGGTCTCGCAGAGTCGAATCAGGAGGACGAGGCATCGGCGCTATTTAACGATTGCCGACGAACTCTTCGCGAACGCTCTTTGGCATATAGAAGTCGATCAAGAATGGGTTCCAAGCGCGCTCATCCTGAGCGAACTGATCCATATCCATGTATTGAGTCGTGAAATCTAGCGCAACATCACCCTGCAACTCGACCGGCTTTAGCCGCAAGCCAACCCGCTCCTCGAACGGAATTAGCGGCACGATCTTGCCTTCCTCACCTTCCTCAAGACGCATGACAATCGACCGCGACCGGCGCACTAGGTAGACGCGATTGTCTTCAGACCCACTGCGCTTGAATAGCGACGCCATGTGAATGGAAAAGACTTCCGAACTCGTTGTCAGCGCAGCCGTGATCTCACCCTTCACCTCATCATCGGAGATCTGTGCGAACTCCTCGACCTCCTCCAGATCAGCAACCGCCTCAAAGAAGTTAAGGAGCGGCTGGTCGCCAAGCTGCATGTCCCCGAAATCGGCCGATTCCGCCTCGTTTTCGCTGCTAGCTTCTTCAGAAGCCTCTTCGTCAACCTCGTTGCGGTAACGAATGATGCCATCAATCACACGATCAGACACGCGGACCGGATCGAACAACGATCGCAGCACTGCTCGCGATGCCGTGTTGACGTTAATTCTGATGCCAAGACCTTCCGGTTGTTGCGGTGGAGCTTCCGCCGAAGCCTGACCACCGGGTTCCTCAGGTTCTTCCTGCTCCAACGGCGGCTCACCACGCGCAGCACGTTGGCGCGCCAATTTCTCAGGGTCGCCAGGATCTGCAACAGTAGACGTCCAGATCGTCAAGACTGACTCAAGGCCAGGGTAGTAAATCTTGTCGAGGACCTTATCGAAGAACAACTCCGGCGTGATCATCGGCAACATCATCAACTCATCGAGATGAAGCGGCGCGTGGAACTCACGATTGATTTCATCGTCAGTCTTCAACTCCGGCGTGGGCATCTGCTCAGTGTTGGGTCGGCTACCCCACTCAATGATGCTCTGCACGATCATCGTCGCGTCGCCAGAAGAGACATCGAACTCGGTGTCTTCTCGCAGCACATCAATCAAACGAATCATGCGATCGCGCGACAGCTGGGCGAACTCTTCGTCTGGACTCCACAAGGTCAACAAGTTCAGCTTGCGGTTCTCGTCTTCGATCCACACATAGGTGGTCAAATCATTGTCGGGATACCCGACCGGCTCGAACCATGCGTCGCGGCTCGAATCACAGACTGAGGTCGGGTCCTCTTCGGCTTCCTCGCCTTCGCCCCCCTCACCGCCCGCATCGCCACCGCCAGCTGCGCCCGCTCCAGGCAATCCGCCGAGGCCACCGGGAGCGCCACCTTCGGCGCCCATGTCATCGGCCTGCCCAACCATGTCGGCCAGAAGCTTCTCTTCGGACTCAACCAGCTGATACTGCATCTGCGTACGCATGCGCGCCAACAGAGCATCGTTCTCGCCAGTAGCCCGAACCATGCGGCTCGACACGACCAATTCCGCAACCAGGATGTAGAGGAGGATCGAGAAGATCAGAGCCATCACCAACGCAACACCTCGCTCGCTTTCGCTAGCGGTGGTGGCATGGGAAGAACGGCCTGAGGGCTGCAATTGGTGGTCAGACATCAGCAAATGTGTGACGGCCATAATAGCGGTTCCTTCCGACAAGGCGCAGACTCAGAACAATCGGCTGGGGGCTAACCGCAAATCCGCCCCACTAAGACACGGCTCGCCACCCGGGAAAGCGGCATGGAAACACCATGCGGACCAGCAAAACGCCGGCTAAAATTGGCTGCCGATGCTCGGGGAGCCACGATCGAGCACGATCCGCGGCGTGATATGGAACTCAACCGTCGTTTCGTTGCGAATCGTCGCAGTGGACCGGAACAAGAAACCCAGCACCGGGATATCACCCAGAACCGGGACCTTGGTCTCGCTCTCAAACAGCGTTTTCGACTTCAGGCCGCCAATCACCAGCGTATGACCATCCTTGAGATAGACCGTCGTAACCGCCGAACGCGTACTTGTGATCGGCGTCACAATTGGCTCGGTATCCGCAAATCCGGTCACCGCTGACACGTCCGCATAGACCTGCAGAATGACCGAATCTGTGCCGGCAATCACCGGCACGATGTTCATCCGGACTCCAACCGGCTGAAAGCTAATATCCGTCGCGACTTCGGCACCGAGTTGACTGAACTTCGCCTTGGGGAATGGCACGTTGGTCAACGTCGAGATCGCCGCCACGCCGCCGTTACGAACAACAAGTTTTGGGGAACTCGTGATGTCGGCGAGGTTATTGGCTTCGAGCGCTTCCACCAACGCATTCAATTCCCATGCATCGTGGATGCCGCCCAACACGAATCGACCGATATCGGCAACCGGCGACACACCAACGATCGGCTGACTCGCAGCGAACGACGAAGTGTAGGAACGAACCAGCTGGCTACTCGTCAGATTCCCCAAGATCGGGGTATTCGCATCCACCGTCGCGACACCAAAAGACAAAGCATCGGCAACGTTGTACTCGACGACCAGCACGCTGATCTCCACCTGCGGAATGCTCGCGTAAAACAGATCCAAAGCGGCCTCGAAGGCGCCAAGACCAGACGGCTGCGAGGTTACTAGCGCCAGCGATACAGTCGGAGCATTGGTGTCATACTTAGGCGGAGCGCCAGTCACCGAGGTGTAAGGCTTGTTCGGAGGATCAACGAGCTTCATGCCGCTGAGTATTTCGAAGTCCGGCACATACGTGACCTCGACCTCGTGACCGCGCAGCATGCGCCCCAGGATACTCGTCGCAGCATCACCACCGACCTTAGTTCCCGGCTTCGGAATCGGCTCACTCTGAGCACCCGCTACCGGCGGCTTGTCTGGGCTGATCGGAGAGATCAGCTTGAGGAAGGTCTGGGCCAAGGTGCCAGCAAGAAAGTATTGCTTGGTGACCATGCCATCCGAACTGATCAGGACGTTGCTGCCAAACTGCAGCCGCAGCCTAGCATCGCGCTGTTCGGACGTCTCCGGATCCTGACCTTGCGGATCCTGAGCATCGACATCATCGACGGGTAGTGCATCCCCGAGTCGCCAAGCAATCGGACCGGCGGTCGGCGCACTGCGGCCGCCAACCACATCGCCGTTGATCGTAGTTTCGCCGAGGCGCTTGGGTGTCCCAGTATTGACGCACCCCAAGGCCAGCACGGGCAGCACCCATGCTGTAGGGCCAAACAATGGCCGCAACAATTCTAGACTTGGCACGAATCGGAACACGATGC
>Ga0315331_10003544_pt1 | contig 11809 bp, 11 predicted proteins | sample M160m34915metaG_FD_203456 | JGI IMG/M metagenome (GOLD analysis project Ga0315331, IMG submission 203456) | Ammonia-oxidizing marine archaeal communities from Monterey Bay, California, United States - M1 60m 34915 | ecosystem: Environmental > Aquatic > Marine > Intertidal zone | place: USA...
TGGATGAAGGAAATAATATCAGTAAAATCGAATGGATAACACAAGTCTGTATCAATACAGGAATTTGCTGGCCGCCGCAGAAGACCGAGTTAGTTGATTCTGGAGATGGAATTACCTTCACTGGATTCGTACTCATTGACGATTACGCAACATACGCCAATTGGCGCTTCGACATAACCCGAAGCGATGACAGTACAGAGACTGTTCCTGATTCAGGCTTTGGATGGAAAGTTTGGTCCGATTGTTGGTTTGATAACGGCACCTGGGGTGGGCCTTCTACCGATTGTCAAGAAGATGATGATGATGGATTCCTCCTGGGTTTTGCAGCCCCCGCAGCTGTGGCAGGGTTGGCGATAGCAGCCTTGATGGCGCGGCGTGACTGAGCGATTGCTATGGCAAAGACCAATGATGAGTCTGGATTCATCAATTTGGTCTTCGAAGAATTGACTCCAGAGGAAATGAATTCGAGAGCAGAGTCATTCTATCAAGAAATGAATAAACGACGCACTACGCGCCATTTCTCAACACGTGATGTGCCGCAATCGCTGATTGAGGCTGCAATCAAAACTGCGGGAACAGCACCATCCGGAGCTCATTTACAACCTTGGACATTTGTGGCGATTTCTAATCGAGAACTGAAGCAGATAATTCGCAATGAAGCCGAAGAGGAAGAGAGGAAAACATACTCTGAACGGATGCCGGAAGCATGGGCAGAAGTTCTCTCTCCCTTGGGAACCGACGCTGTCAAAGAACACATCACTGATGCTCCTTGGGTAATCGTCCTGTTTAGACAAAATAAGCGACTACGAGATAATGGAGAATGGGGTCCAACTTACTATTCACAGGAATCCTGTGGAATCGCTGCTGGATTATTTATCGCTGCAGTTCAGAATATGGGATTGGTAACACTAACCCACACTCCTTCTCCAATGGGATTCTTGCGTGAAATTTTGCAACGACCCGAACACGAACATGCGATGTTGTTGATGCCAGTGGGGTATCCGGCAGATGATGCACAGGTGCCTGATCTAGATCGTAAATCTCTAGAGGATATTTCGAAATTTTTTGAGTGAATAGATGGGTGAAAATTCATGAGACAACTAAAATCAATCATAATCATCATACTTTTCTTATCGACTTTTCTTGCAGGATGCACTAGCAACGATAATGATACAGTTCAATTGGAAATTATTTCTCCGACTGAAAACGATTGGGTAGAGGGTCAAATCGAGATTGCAATAAAATCTGAAATGACTGTTTTGAAAGATATTGAGGTTTGGATAAATGGTAATCATTTTTCAGATGAAGAATTAGGGATTCGCAAATATTTCAACATCGATACATCGGACTTTTCTGACGAAAGAGGCTCACCTCTCGATTTACATATTCAGTTAATTCATCAGAATATTACGCTCACAGAAGTAAATGTAACAGCCCTTTTTCCCCAACAAATGACATTCTGGTCCTCAGAAGATATTCAACCAGAGTTTGATTTCAACGGAGAATTATTGTTCAAATCAAGTAGGGGACTTGAAGCAAGAATGTACGAAATATACCATCTAAATCCAGGTATTACAATCCCACAAAAAATACCTACCCAACAAGAGTATCATGGATATCCTGGGCCCTCCCCAGATGGAAAGTACGTGGTATTCAACTCAAGAGTAGTTGACGAAGAAGGAGTTTCTAGAATGGAAATTTTCACTGCAAACATAACAACAGGAGAGACACAGAGATTAACGCATAGTCCTTCTTTTGACGATTCTGGACGATGGAGCCCAGATGGTTCAGAGATTATTTTCTATTCTGATAGAGACGGGACGATGGACCTATGGAAAATATCCGTTAATGAATCAGGGTATCCTACAGGGTCTACTGTGAAAGTTTTCGGAAGTGATGCAAGAGAGCATTGTGGACGTTGGTCTTTCGATGGTCAGTACATTGTTTATGAAAGTGATAAATCGGGAATAAATCATCTCTGGATGATAACTTCAGATGGCCTTAATGAGACTCAGCTTACATTTGATGAAAACCAAAATGGCTACCCAGCATGGCATCCGAGTGGCGACTATATTGTCTACAACAAGCAAACTTCTACTAGCTCAAATCTACACATACTTTCGTTGGTGGATGGTGAAACAAAGAGATTGACTATGCAGAATATGGTTATTGATGCTCATCCTACATGGTCTGCTGATGGAAATTATATCGCTTTCCACTCTGATAGATCTGGAAATTTTGATATTTGGATGATGGAAATACCATCAATAAATTGACCTAGCGTAAATCGCAAGGGTACCCTTGCGATCACTCTTGATTGCCGAAACTTTCCCAAAATTCATTGATTGCACTCGGGTTACGAATCACCATCTGACCAACATATAGCAGGTAGCCAGCTAAAGGTAGGTATAGCCCGAGAACAATCGGATGAGGGCCTATTGTGAATAATGGAATAGAGTAACCAACAAGTGGAAGCATAAGCCAAGGAATTGGACCTCGATTCTTTGCAAAAATCATGACAGGATAACCCAAACCACAACCGAGAAGGAAGAGACCAACGAAGGTCAACGTGATCTCCATCGGTTTCTCAGATGGACTCCTAGATTTCAATGCTGGCTAGATTTCTCAAGAGGCTGGGATGGCGGCGCGAGGAATATCAGTGCAATTCCGGACCCGATAATCAGTATTCCACCGGCCCAATCAGCAATACTGAGGGTCTCATCGAATAGAACGAAACCATACATTGTTGCGATTATTACTGTACCATAAGAAAAGGCACTTACCCAGGCGGCGTTGGCTTTGTGATAAGCCATAGTTATCCCAACCTGACCTCCACCGGCTCCGATACCAACACCGACCAACGCAGCAAAAGTATGGAGGTCAAGACTAAACAGATCTGGAGCGGCCTGGATAGTTGAACCTGCGACCGAAAATACAGCAAACCAAAATACAACCGAGGTAGGAGAATCCGTCTTCCTCAATTCTCTAACGTAGATATACGCTAAAGCAGCAAAGAAGCCTGATCCAAGTGCAAGCAAAGCATACGGCTCAATTGAACCTAGGTTGGGCGATACAATCAGAACAATCCCTGTAAATGCCGTAACCACTAGGGCAATTACAGAAGGCTGTACCTTCTCAGCAATCACTCTTCCAGAAAGTAATGCTACAAACAAAGGGGCGGTATATTGCAGGGTTACGGCTTGCCCGAGTGGGATTTTCTCTAATGAGGAAAAATACAGTATCATTGCTGTTAGGCCGACCGCACACCGTAGGAACATGACCTTTGGATTATTAATTTTCAAGGAAATTCCTCGACTAAAAGCAAAGCCAACAACTGCGAATGCTATTACAGCAGAACGAACTAAAATTATCATCCAAACATCGATTCCTTCTAGCCCACTGGTATACTTGACTAGTGCATTCATTGTCCCAAAGCAAAGACTTCCAAAAATCATCCACAGCACCGCTACATGAGGAGTATCGACTGGTTCAGACATGCTCAGAGCCCCCAACGTGATTCGAGCACACTGGAGACTTTCTGGTAGTCCTGACCGCCGTTGCTATTTGGATCATGGAGATGGATTGGTATGCCGTGACTAGGTGCTTCTGCCAACTTGATATTACGTCGAATAGCAGGCTCGATTAGTAACTCTGGGAATGCCTCCTTTACTTCACTTGCAACCTGTTCATTGAGTAAAGTCGGAGCATGCATGGTAAGCATAACGCCATCAACTCCTAATCTTGGATTTAGAAGTCCTCTAATCTCTCTAATTGTACCCGCCAACATGGCTAAGCCTTCTAGAGCAAAATACTCTGTCTGAACTGGAATTATTATTCCATCACTTGCGACCAGTGCATTGATTGTCACCAATCCCAATGATGGTGGTGTATCAATAATCACTACATCGTAATGCGGTAAAAGTGGAGTTAGTGCATCAGTCAATCTTCGCTCTCTACCAAGTTGTCGTAACATCTCTTGTTCTAGGCCAACGAGGGTGCGATCTCCTACGATTATGTGAACGCCATCAACAGCGGTTGCATGGCGGCTTTCAACCGCACTTTCCGGATTGAGGATTAAATCTCGAGTAGTGGTTTTGACTCTACTCTTGTTTACTCCGAGTCCCGTTGCGCAATTCCCTTGAGAATCTGCGTCTACGACCAATACCTTGTGTCCACGTAGGGCCAATTGCGCAGCGATATTGATTACACTCGTAGTTTTACCAACTCCTCCTTTCTGATTGATGATTGTAACTACCCTAGCCCTACCCTCTGGAGTTGGTCCTGATTGGGGCAACTCGAGCGGGGTTCTTGCCCGAGCGGTACTAATCTCATCAACGGTGTCTAAAGTCGGTAGACCCTTGTCTTCGACTTCTGTGAATTCAGCATCGATAATCAGCGGTGCTGAGCCTGCCTCGGGCAGATCTTCTACCTCTCTATCGACGGACATACGAGCGCCTACGGCGCTCGGAAGGCTGTTCAATGTGCCGCCACTGAAAAACAACACAGATGCCTTTAGCGAACTAAATCCAAGATGCCAAATCAGTTAGGAGGTGCCCAGAAATGATACCATCCGAGAAGCCTAGCGTTCTCAGCGTCCATAATACAAACAACATCGTGATTTCTGTTATTGCCATCCGTCCAAGATTTCTCTACATGAACGCTGACTGCACCTTCTCCTAGACTGATTGGAATTACGTCGAATATCTCATTATCCTGAGTTACAGATAGTCTGTAACCATATTCGACGCCATCATCCCATCCTCCGCTTCCGTCATTGATGTGCATATTCAATCCCGGATATCTTGAAGATGAGAGTAATCTAGATTCTAATGAATTCATGGTTAATGTATCAGGTATAGCGTTACGATTCCATTGAACCGTTCCGTCGTCCATATTTTCATCGTCAACTAGTGAACAGCCAGCATTATCTTCCTCAACAACTGTCCAACCAGCTCTTTCATCATCGGTTACCCACGACATATTCCATTGAATTTTTGAGTCGACGTCCATGGTTGATGCTCTCCAAATATATCCACCCTGTTCTATTGCGGTAGCGACGCCGCTTGTGGAATAGTTTGCAAGTGTACATTCCAAGGCCGACTCGAGATCCCAAGAGCGAATCGTACTTTCATCCGGCATAGCAACACCCCAAGACCTCTGGGCGCTAGTCCCAGGTCGATCTTCACCGGGACCCGGTTTGCTGGTGTAATCCACCAACCATTCAATTGCCGTTGAACCTGAGTTGATTCCTCCTTTGATGGCTCTCATCGAGAATGAAATTGTGATTCTTCCATCCGGAATTGCGGCATCTGAAAGCGAGGTTTCAATCAAGCCACAATCACTTGATTTCTGATTCTTATCAATTACGATATTTGCATCTTGTTGCACCGGCCATGAGACACCGCTTTTGACCAACAAGTTGATTGTAATGCGACCGTTACAAGCATCAAATTCCGGATGAGACATAGAAATTGGATAAACCAAACCATGGTCATTATCATTGATTTCACTACCTACTGTCCAAGACCATTCTGAATCAGCTTCAGATGTAGTGCCTGAAGTCAAAGATTTGTCTCCAAAAAATTCGTACAAATCTAGGGGAGTAAGAGGTAAGAAGACATAGGAAGATACCACCCCTAATCCTGAAATTGAATCAAGACCGAAAGTTGTGGCTTCTAGGTTTGTGGCTTGATTTTCTGAATCCAAAATCGACAAATCTGTACTTGTTCTAATCAACTGCTTATCTCCGATATCAGTCCAAGTTCTTGTTGTCATGTCCAAGTTATTGTCATTCAAAATCCAACCTAGGGTTCCACATTCTCCTTCATCTCGCCAAGTCTTACCGCTCAAGTCTATATTCATCTCATGATCAATTACTTTCTCAGCGGTCAAATGCGTCCTTCCAAATGCATCCAAAGCGTTTACTGCACCGCTATATTGTTTATCTGAAGGATGTATAATCTCCGCAGGATTTCCATTTCGAATACTAATGCTGCCAGTTCCTGAGACAATGTTTGCAGATAGTTCTCCACAGGCATCATCGAGAGGGCCAGAAGCAGCATCTCGGAATATTGCAACCATATCGTCTCCCTCGACTTCAATACTGGAGCTCAGAATGTTGAATTCCATACTATCCCCATAGTGGAGAGTTCTCGCTTGGAATGAGGAATCTTGTTGCATAAAGAAGGTGAATCCTATCGCTCCAAGAATTAGGGCTGAGATAGTAATCGCTGCGATAACTTTCGGCGAGAATTCAATCGAAGATAGGCTAGGTATTGTTATTGTAATCGAGGCTTCTTCTGCATCTGAATCGAGTTCGTCTGCAACTAATACAGGTTCAATTTCATTAGCTATCACGCCCCCAGTCCAAGCATCTTCTTCCTCTTCCTCAAGGATTATCTCAGGTTGTTTGATTACTGGAGTTATCTCTTCCTCTTCACTATCTAGCACTAACTCTAGTTCGTCCTCTGCATCTGATTCAATTTCGGTCTCGACTATGTCAGCCTCCATGACTTCTGCTTCGAGTACCTCTACTGGTTCGGGTTCTACCGATTCGTCCAATGGTTCTCCCGCACCACCAGACTCTATACGGGAAAGAAGACGATCTATTGCATCGTCCTTATCTTGTTCTGAACTGGACGAAGCGACTTTTGTTTCAGGAGACTTTTCAGAAACCTTTTCACCTAGTAAACGAGATATCAATTCCTCCTTCTTTCCGGAGATTAGTAGTCCCTTTTCTTTGCACAAAGTGCGTAGTTCCGAGACCTTCATTGATGATAGTGAATCACGGTCCAGACCCATCCCTCCTGTTCGACTTACTCTCGGTAGTCGCACACTGGGGCTTTCAACCCCTTCGGCGTTCCGCTTTGCGGAACGTGCATACGTGCGTGTGTGAGTGGTCACCAGAATACCTGATTTTTAGCAAATTTAGACATTAGAAGGGGAAATCGAGAATGACCTCATCCCATTTTACATCCGTCAGACTCAAGAAGGGGTGGTTGTGGGCGCGGAATATGTACCCACGCTTGGTCATCCTCTCGCGCGGTCCGAGGTTGTACTCAACCCGCCGTCTTGCAGAGGAAGCCCAGAAGGCAGGATGGGCAGTTCGAATCATTGATCCATTATCGCTCACGGTAGTGGTTGATGAAAAGGGTGGACGTATTTTTCACCGAGGATGGCCTATCGAATGTGAAGCGGTCATTCCTCGAATTGGATACTCGATTACTAGACGCGGTGTAGCGATTGTTCGCCAATTTGAGCAAATGGGAGTAATTGTCCTGAATCAGTCACTTTCTATTGAACAGAGTCGAGACAAACTACTAGCTAGCCAAGTGATGGCGGACGCAGGAGTTCCTATTCCGGTCACAGCTCACGTCGCTTCTACAACCGACATAGACAGTGCATTGGCACGAGTGGGTGGAGTTCCTTGTGTGGTAAAGGCAACCGAGGGGACCCAAGGTTCTGGTGTATTTCTTGCTAGAAACTATCCGCAAGTAAGACAACTAGTCAGCCAAATGCTTGAGAGAGGAATGAAACCACTAGTCCAGACATATATTGAGGAGTCTCATGGTAAAGACATCCGGGTTCTTGTTGTTGGGGGCAAGGTCGCAGCTGCGATGCGTCGTCGAGCATCAGGAAGTGAGTTTCGATCTAACTTCCACCTTGGAGGGAGTGTAGAACGAGTTCAATTGAATGAGGAATTTGTCTCAGTAGCTCTTTCAGCAGCAAATATCCTCGGCATGGATATTGCAGGTGTAGACCTATTAGAATCGGCCAACGGCCCACTTGTACTAGAAGTCAACTCCAGTCCCGGTCTCGAGGGAATCGAGGGAGCATCTAGAGTAAATGTCGCTGGAGCGGTTGCTGAACATCTCAACAAGCGTTTAGAAGCGGTTGAAAGACAAAACAAGGAAGAAGAAGAATTCGTAAATTCGTCCTCTGACGAGTCTTCAGTGATTACTGATTGAAATCATTAAACGGCTTTTTTTCTTACTACTCAAAAACCTAGCCGTATGGCTCGCCACATCAGAAGCATTCAAGTTTGGATAGACACACTTAGGCTCGCCCATATGGGCAGGGATGCACCCGTCGTTCGCGACGGAAATAGGCGAGGGACCAAGATATGGAAGGCGAAGATAGAGGAATTGCTGGCCGAGAGGTTACGCAGGGGCGGTTCGAAACTTCCTCTACAATTAGCCAATCCAGCGTGGTAAATGCCCTACCTACGAGACTAATGCGATTAGCGGCCCTACCTTGGTTTGAATGCTGGGCGGGTCAGTTGCGCACAGAAAAGAAATCAAAGCACACAATTCGTGCATACATAGTGGCTGCGCGCGATTTTTCGACAACTGTTTTACCGGGTGAAGATGATCTATCTTGGGAACAAGCCCAAATTATTCCCGTAAGGGTTTACCATGAGCGCGCTGATCCATCTACCGGGCGTGTGGATGCCTGGTTGAATGGTCTAGGAGATTTGCGTCCTGCTACAATCAACGCCAGAATCGCGGCGGTCTCTCACCTCCTCAAGTGGCTTGGATATACTGTTCCCGAGTGGGTACAAAGACCGGCACGCCGCCGACCTCTTCCACGACCATTAGGTCGTTCAGAGGTCCTGAAAGTTCGTTCTGCGGCGCTTAGAATGGAAGATCCATTAGCCCATCCTATAGTTACCACAATGTTGGACACTGGATTGCGAATCTCTGAATTATGTAATTTAGACATCGACGATGTCGATCATGAGGACCTGTCTGCACTAGTAATCGGTGGTAAGGGAGAAAAGGATCGAACTGTGCTGTTTACAAAGAATACTACGGAGGCAATTGAAGCGTGGAATCCGATTAGGACAATGCGCTCAAAGATGCTAGAAAGCGAAGACTCAGAAAGGGCTCTCTTCCTTTCTAGTAGAGGAAACAGAATCAATCCGAGGTCTATTCAGAAATTAATTGATAGATTGGCAGACGAGGCTGAAATTCCTCGCGCTCGACTATCACCTCACACATTGAGACACACATTTGCTACCGGATTGCTCGAGCGTGGTGCAGATTTGGTTACAATTCAGAGATTATTGGGGCATGCAAGTATTGCAACAACCAGAGTATATCTGGAGATTAGTGACCAGACTCTGAGAGAGATTTACCACAGGGCTCAGCGCTTACCAGAATTGGAGAAGTTCGAAATCGATTCGGAAGTTGAAGATGAATTGGAAAGCGAATATCTGATGGTCCCAGCTACAGCGATTCAGCAAGATTAGCCGATTCATTTCTTTGCGGGATTTTTTTTGTTTTGTCGCTTATCGACAATTTCTGGACCCTGCCATTCACGTTCCGGTTGTACAGTATTTCCCGAATGACCGGGGAGTGGGCAATACTTTCCTGCACGGCAACGTGAACAGTTATCCTTTGGAGGAAGTTCTACGACTTTCGTAAGTCGTCCGTACTTGCGTCGCGGCACAGAGTAGTGTTCAAACAGACGGAACTTGAGCATTCTCGTCTGCACGCAACGTTGAACGCGAAGTCTGTTCAGCCTTCATCATGGATGACGAGGCCGAGTCGGTAGTGGAGGGAACAATCGGCCTCGACCCAAACAAAACCGTCCTATGGGCTCAGGTGCGAGAAGGACAACCTCAGATGTCAATCGACATCGAAGGAAGGCTTCGTCCAGCGGGAATCAAGGGCAACTCAACTGTATATCTCGGAGATGTTGCTAGGGCGGCTCTCCGCTCTCTTGGCCCTGCTGACCCTCCATTTTTCGAATCTAAACCGGGTTATGATGAGCAGCGATGGAGATTCTCAACCTCAGCAGGTGATGTTTCGATGGTTGTACTATCCGACTCATATTGGGGGTTCGGGTTGGTGGCCAGATGTTTTGTTAATCGAATCGAAATCACTGGTCCGCTGGCTCTACGTGCACGTATTGTACACGATATAGCCGCCACCTTAGGTCGTAATCCATGGGAACCTTCATGGATATCGAGATTTGAGAAGAGAACCAGCGCTACAATTTCCGAACATCGTAGCGCTTGGAAGGGGCTAATCCACCATGCTAGAGATGAGATGAATGAAGAAATCACCAATCTTTCGGAAAAAGTTTCGGCGCTCCGTGGAGACGAGGATATCGAAATCATCCTAAATCAAGCTGACCAGAATTTGGATGAGGCTCGGGCGGCCCTTGCCGATCACAATGCTCCAGCCGTGGAAAGGGCTCTAGCAAGAGCAATCCAGACTCTGGTTGAAGCAGACCCCACAACAGGAGTTAGGTCATCGGAGGCAGCTGCATCTGGTTCTGAAATTTTGACTTGGTGGGACAAAACCGAGAAAGAAGAAGTCGAAGCTTCACACCTGCTAGAGGATGAATTACCAGTAGTTGATTTGACTGGTGAAGAGTAATCAGACGATTCCGGATAGAACGTCGGCCATCCATGCCCAAACTCCATTGTATTGCAGATAAATTGTTAGAGAGAAGACCACACAAGCAGCGTAGACCATTCCTTTACTGATCTGAATGGCATCCTCTGACTCCTCGTCGAAGTAGCGGATTAAACCCGCTGCTTGCTGGATGCCGCTACCCTTCTTATCCTTCGCCATTGGGCCGTCGCACCTACCTACACTATTTCAAGACGGCGAAACCAAAGAACCTAGCGAATTTCGAATTAATTCTGCTAAATCAAGCAAAATCAAGGGTCTAGCGTCTCAATTAGTACACAGCCGCCATCGAGTTCAACAATCTTTGAGGCCGCATCCATTGCAGTATCGATACCGGCGGTCATCAAAATTTCGCGGCGCTTTCCAGCCGAAGATTCGAATACTAATCTGTGAGACAAGACCTCTAGAACATCTCTGTCTACAACTTGCCAAACCCATTCTTCTTGATCGACTGTAATCAAGGCCTCAACTGGAGCCAGCGGACCTTGCCCTATACCATTCTTCCTCGCTCGTTCAACTAGGCCGAGTAACTTTCGTTTGGCCTCCGTATTTGTCGTTCGATTAGGTTCGGTCGGGCTTCTCGCAATTCTTCTTCTCAGTCCAGTCATGTGCATCCCATACGGCATACGCCGTGAATAGCGAGCGCGTAGTTGGAGGTTTAACCGTTTACGAATTTGTTTGGGGTAGGAATACAAATTCTTTGGGGCAGTGAGATTGCCAGAGCCAATCGCTTGATGGTCAAGATGATTGACGCGGCCTTGTGCGAGAGGAGGTCGATTGGGATGAGGCCGCGCGCGCTAGCCTGTTATTGAAGGCCGTAAGATGCTGGCGAAAAAATTCGGATTCTTGGTTCGCACACGCGTATGAAAGGCTTCCAGAAACAGTGCGAGTAAACCCCTTATCTGGCGATCAAGAATGGATTGAAAACTGGCTTAAATCATTAGGCTGTAAGCCAATTGAGTGGTTCAATGGAGTCGGTTCTGCTTGGACTATGCCGTTTCCACGTGGTAAGGCAGAAGGAGAGGTGAAATCTACCTTAGCTGCTTTACATGAAACTGGACGGTTAACTCGGCAAGAGGCCGTATCGATGTTGCCTGTGCTGGCTTTGGAACCGAAACCTGGCGAATATATCCTAGACCTATGCGCCAGCCCAGGATCTAAGACTTCTCAAATTGCAGAACATCTGAATAATTCGGGAGTCGTTGTCGCGAACGAAGTAGTCAGAGGTCGAGTGAATCTGCTAGTATCCAATATGCAGAGACATCGTTCGAGAAGCAATATCATCGTCAATCATGATGCACGTCATTTTCCCAAGGTGCCCGAATTTGGGTATGACCGAATATTAGTTGATGCACCCTGCACCGGTACCGGTACTACACGAAAAAATC
>Ga0315331_10003547_pt1 | contig 11799 bp, 8 predicted proteins | sample M160m34915metaG_FD_203456 | JGI IMG/M metagenome (GOLD analysis project Ga0315331, IMG submission 203456) | Ammonia-oxidizing marine archaeal communities from Monterey Bay, California, United States - M1 60m 34915 | ecosystem: Environmental > Aquatic > Marine > Intertidal zone | place: USA...
TCGATCCCTCGACAACGGCAATGACGGCACTTTATGGAACTGGCGCATCAACGAATCACGTGACCCAACCCGAGTGTTCTCCTCGGAGCTCCAGCACTACAACGGCATTATCGATCGAGATCCGGCATTCAGCAATGACGGCGCGGCCCTTTGGTTTGTGCGAAAGGAGCAAGGCAAGGGCCTGACTGTCTGTCGTAGCTCGCGGCTTGGCGAGGCGTTTAGCGCGCCGACGGTGCCGTCATCGGAATGGCAATGCAGCGCTATGCGCAGTCCGCTACCGCTGCGTGATGGCAAGACTCTCGGCATGCTACAGCCACAGGTCGGTGATCAAGCTGCCCGCTGGCACATCTCAAAATCAGAAGAGCTAACACCATGGTGGCCGGATCAGCATTGGCTTGACTGGCTGTTGCTTTGTGCAATTTCTTGTTCACTGCTACTGCTCGGTTGGATTTGTTTTGGTCAACGATGGATCGCGATCGATTCCGTTGCGCAGTGCATGTTGCTTTCGGTGCTACTGCACGCACTTCTATTCCTATGGTGCATGAGTGTCGCGATTCGTGGTAATGTGTTGCCGGACCGCACAACTGACGACAGCGACAAGCAGATCACGGTCGTCACGACCAACAGCGCGTCGATCACACCGGCAGTCGCAAACCACAAAGATGTGGCCTCAATGGTGCAACGCACACTGCGCCAACGAAACTTTGACGTAGCTGTGCCAGCAAGCTCATTACCGCGCTCTACATGGAGTCGCAAAGCAAGCAGGACCGCTGTCCTAAACAGCAAGAATGCAAACCGGCTGCAAAGCACTCCAGATGGCGCAGCCTCACTCCCTCAAAGGGCGCCAAAAGCAACACGGCCACTACCTACGACATCAACGATCACGCCAATCCCTACCGCTCCGAAGTATCAAGACACCGCAACGCTACAACGGCAAACGCCGACACCCGCGCCCGCGCGCACCAACGACGCGCAAGACATGGCAAGCAGCACTAATCAGCTGACTTTACCGACTGAACCAACGATCGACTCCATAACGGCACCATCGCGAAGTAGCATCACCGTCAAAGCCACTACCAGCGCGACGCCACCCAGCAGCAGCGTAAAAAGCGCAACGAAGAATCACACCCGCCGTAAACGTAGCATTCGCGCTGTCACCAACCCTAAACCGCGCAAGTCGACACCGCCGGCGATTCCGTTCCCGCCAGCTCCGGCCAATAAGGTGAACGCCTTGCTCGCCAAGGCAAAGCGCGAACATGCACCACGTGTGGCGCTTAAAGCCACAGATATCGCCATACCAGACAGGCCGAGAACAACCGGACTTACCGCAAAACGTGCAGAGCAACCCGAACGACGGTTGTTGCCCCAGCAATTCTGGGCCATCGCACCAACGTCACTCTATGCCCCCGAAACGCATACCAAGAAACATCGCCTGCCAGCTAGAAAGCTGCCGCAAACCACGGCGCGCGACGATGCTTCCGTGTCAATACGCGACCCATTGCCTCCTCCGCAGCAGCAATGGAGCAACCCGCCAGAACCAGCACATCAGAGCCAGCCACGACCAGTGATCGGGCGCGCAAAGGACCTACCCGAAACACCGACGCATCACGTGCCATTCGCGCCCCGACGCGACAGCGACCGTGGCGCTAAATTGGGCCCGATTGCGCCACCGAAGATGGACGTGATGCGCCAAGAGCCACGACGCATGACGACGCCGCGCTCGCCGCAATTAGCAACCACGGACGACGCGCATAACCTTCGCTTTAGGGCCTCGAAAGCAACTGCTCTCCAGCGATTGGGCGGCACTCCAAAAACAGAACAAGCCGTTCATGATGGCTTGGCGTATCTCGCTCGCATCCAAAACCAAGATGGATCCTGGGGACGCCCAGAGGTCTTGAATGACAAATATGGATTCACCTACATCGGGAAAACAAGCCTGTGTGCCTTGGCGTTCCTTGGCGCAGGGCACACACCGACGTCTGAGACAGAACACTCAGACGTCGTCAAGCGCGCAATCGATAGACTCCTAGAGGTTCAGGACGCAGAAACAGGGGCCTTCGGGTCAAGCTCTTGCTACGGCCACGGCATTACGACCTACGCAATCGCCGAGTGCTATGGCTTCACCAAGTCAACGCCCTATGGCGACACCTTGCTGGGCCCATTATCCGACAGCTTGACATGGATCCTTGCGAATCAAGGTCCTCGGCGAGACTTGCTTAATCGTGGTGGCTGGGGCTATTTCTCGCCAGGACTACAAGCTGAAGATAGCTACGCACGCGTTTCCGTATCGTCCTGGATGATCAGGGCACTCCATTCGGCAATTCTCGCTGGGCTGGAATTGCCCGGCGACGTGATGCCGGCAGCCAAGCAATATCTTGAGCTCAGCTTTGATCGCCAAAGCGGGTGGTTTCGATACAACAACGATCCGAATCGCCTGCAATCAGCCTGGCCCACGTTGCCAGCAAGCACGCCAGCAGGCGCTCTATGCCTGATGTTGCTCGGCACTAGCCCGGAAGACCAGATGGTGTCCGCAGCTGTCGACTACACCGTCGCGCGCAGCCCAAAAAACTACACTCGCCATCCTGATGATGACTTCGTGCTAGGGGGGCAAGGCAACGTCTACTTCTGGTATTACGGCTCGCTCTGCTGCTTCCGAAAAGGCGGCGAGGCCTGGGATCGCTGGAATGCACAATTAAGCACGGTGTTACCAGAGGCACAGGCCGAGGACGGCTCGTTCGCGCCGATTGACGTATACGCCGACGAAGCGGGCGATAACCAACGCGATCGCAGCTACACAACAGCCCTGTGTGTGCTCAGTCTCGAAGTGTATTACCGGTACTTAACACCACTGGTGTTGGGTCGCTGAGCACCGACCGCTAATCTGGTCGCCCTTCATGTCGAACACTCTCTACGTGCTCCGCGCCACCTTGCTCGCTCTAGCGAGCAGTGTATTGATCTTCTTTATTGTCGGACTGATTCTTGCCGACAGCTGGAAAGTCACGACAACGCGCACCATTCCGGCACCGCCGTCTCGAATCGCAACTGAGCTGGTGGACCTTCGCAAGTGGCAATCTTGGTCTGAAATTGACTTTGAACTTGGCAACCCAACGACTCGCAAGTTTGACGGAGAACCCGGATCCTCTGAGCAAGCGGCCACCTGGCGCGGCCCCATGGGCATCGCGACCGTGTTGGTAACCCGGGTAGAGAACAACGAAGACGCTGGCGTCGTCGAGTATGCGATTGGTTACAAATACGGCCCCGATGGCGACAGCTTCGGCGGCAAATTCACCGGCGCCATCGCGTGGCAAGCAAAAGGTGACAAGACCGAAATAACATGGACCGAAGACGGCGAACTCACGAACCTAATGCAAAGGTGGAGCAATTGGTTCGGCGCCCTACAGGTCAAAGTTGGGCAAGTCCAACGCGCTAGCCTAGCTGGACTAGAGGAACGTATTCGCCGAGAAGCCGACCAAGACACCAGGTCAAACAAGTAAGCGCCAGGACAGCCACGGCGCCCCAATTGCATGGCGATGGTTGCTTGCTACTCAATCGTGACGAGCGCTGTCAACGTCGTCTGCGCGAGCTGCACACTGTCACCAGCTGATGTAGATGCCCGGACATTCATCAGAGTAACGGTGTAAGAGCCTGGCTGCCGCGGCTCGCTCGGCATCAGACGAATCTCAAACAGAGGGCCAGCCGGGAGTGGTTGAGCCTCCTGGTTTGTTGCGTCTCCACAGATCACCGTAAAGTCGCCACCTCCGGTGAAGTCACCATCGAGTGTCACCACCGGAATAGATGGGGACAGTCGATCGCTGGCTGGCAGCCTGATTTCTGGCGGCAATTTGAGCGTGCCTTGGAGCAACGCCAAACCTGAATCAGGACTGTCGCTCAGCGTCACCAGCAGATCACCAATGGTCTGACCGGGGCCTATTACGACCGGTTGAAGCTGCACATTTGCAGTAGTCGTAATGGGGGCAGCCACACCGCCGCCACCTCCGCCGCCGCAAGCAACAAGGCCAACTGAAAGGAGCATGGTCCAGGAACTCCGCATGCTTACACAGTACCCGAAGAACTGCGTGAGGGAAGGACTCGCACATTGTCACGCTAAAGGCGACGATGTCCGCATGCGAAAGCCGCTTGGCATGGTGTGTTCCGTTGGCAGCCTTTGGTTGGCCGCCACGTTCACAGCGTCTACCCCCGCACAGCAGGAAGTCGAGACGACCAAACCCTCTGGGCGACAGGGGGCCGCCCCCAACAACGCCGAGCACGGCGACAACCAAGGCAAGCCAACGAACCGCCTAAGTAAAGAATCCTCGCCTTACCTGCGCCAGCACCAGCACAACCCTGTGAACTGGTATCCATGGGGCCCGGAGGCGCTAGCGCTGGCCAAGAAATTAGACAAGCCGATCTTCTTGAGCATCGGCTACTCAGCGTGTCACTGGTGCCACGTCATGGCCGCCGAGAGTTTCTCTGACCCAGCAATGGCCAAGCTGATGAACGAATCGTTTGTCTGCATCAAAGTCGACCGCGAAGAGCGACCAGACATTGACGAAATCTACATGGGGGCATTGCAAGCAATGGGGCAACGAGGAGGCTGGCCCTTATCTGCCTGGATGACGCCTGATGGCCAGCCATTCTATGGCGGCACATATTTTCCACTCGACGATCGGGGCCAGAGCCCAGGATTTCGGCGCGTTTGCAAATCACTCGCGACTGCGTGGACTACGCAGCGCGATGAAGTCATGAAAGGCGCAAGCGCGCTAAGTGCACACCTCGAGAAAACGCTGGCGCCAGCACTGCAGCCTGGCGAGCCAAACGAAGCGCTACTCACACAAATCATTCCTCAATCGCGCGAGCGATTTGACCCTGATCATGGGGGCTTCGCGGCTGCGCCACGACGTGCGCCCAAGTTCCCACACTCAACAGAGCTACAGGTGCTGATGCGCCTGGCGTCGGACGAGGCACACAGCATGGTCACAAAGACCCTGCACAGCATGCGACGCGGTGGCATCCACGATCAGATTGGTGGCGGCTTCCATCGCTACAGCACGGACAGGCTATGGCTGGTGCCGCATTTCGAGAAGATGCTCTACGACAATGCGCTTCTGAGTTCCTGTTACATCGAAGCGTTCCAGTTGTTGGCGGAGACAGAGTTTGCCGATGTAGCGCGCACAACGCTCGACTACATGCTGCGCGAATTACAGGCGCCACTCGGTGGATTCTGGTCAAGCCAGGATGCTCAAAGCGAAGGGGTCGAAGGCAAGTTCTTCGTATGGGACCTTACCGAAGTCCGCTCAGTGCTAGGTGAAGACACCGATTTAGTTGCCAAGACATTTGGCATCAGCGAGGCAGGCAATTGGGATCATCACAATGTGCTTTGGCTGGCTGATGAAACCGTAGCCAGCGACAATGCATCCAAAGAACGATTAGCAGCTGCAAGAGCCAAGCTGTTTGCAGCTCGTGAAAAGCGCATCAAGATGGGCACCGACGACAAGGTGCTGGCTAGCTGGAATGGCTTGGCGCTAACGGCCCTAGCGGATGGCTATCGCGTTCTTGGCGACGTCCGTTATCTCAAAGCGGCCCAACAATGCGCTGCATTCTTAATGAAGCACCTCGTTGTAGAAGGCCGCGTGCAACGGAGTTGGCAAGGTGGCAAGGCTCGCCATCAGGGCTACCTTGAAGATCACGTGGCCGTCGCTGGGGGGCTGCTTTCGGTGTTTGAAATCGACAGCAATCCAAACTGGCTCACCGCCGCAAAAGCCCTGCTAATACAGACACAAGAGCAATTTCTGGCCGAAGACGGCGGGTTCTACTTCACCGCCGATGATCACGAGCAGTTACTCGCACGAACGAAGCGTGTCACCGAGGGAGCAACGCCATCTGGCAATGCATTGGCCGCATTAGCGTTCTTACGCGGCGGACTCCTGCTCGGCGATGAAGACCTCTATGAGATTGGCGTCGCCGCAATGCGAGCATGTCACGAGGTGCTAAGCGAAAGTCCAGCTGCGGCACCTTCGATGATGATGGCGGTGCAGTTTCACTTGGGGACACCAAAAGAAATCGTCATTGCAGGCGAGCCCAACGATCCACGAACACAGAGGCTACTTAGGGCTGCATGGCGCAGGTTCCCACAGGCAGGCGTTGTGGCACTCATCCACAACGAGAATCGCGAGCAACTCACCAAGGTCTCGCCGGTCTATCAAGGCAAAGTCCCGCTTGAGGGAGTACCTGCAGCCTATATTTGCGAGCGAGGATCATGCCAATCACCAGTAACCGACCCAGCAGCATTAGCACGCAAGTTGGGGGGCAAAGAATGACTCACGCAACCTTGGCTGATGTCATCGCTGGCGAACGTCACGTGCACGAAATTGATCGCGACGAATTACACGTCGCGTTCCTTGCCGAGCGTCCAGTGCGCAAAGGGCACGTGATTGTGGCGACAAAAGCGGTAGTCGACGCCGTTGCAGACCTAGACGATGCTGCCCACGCAGCGCTGTGGCAGTTTGTGCACCAAATCGAACGGCGCATGCGCGAACGATTGCCATGCGAACGCGTATGTGTGCAGGTAATTGGCTGGGCTGTGCGCCATGCACATGTGCATCTGATTCCCACAGACGCTCCAGGTCAGGTTGCCGGACTCGATGGCGAGCCCTTACCGGCTCAAACCATGCAAACATTGGCACGCTGTCTGCGGCCAACGAAATAGTCGCCTGCCGACAACGTTACATCAGCCGGTCATGCGCGGACTTTCGTTGAAGATGTCTTCACCTTCTTGGGTCCGTAAGTAATCCGCAAACGCACGCACGAACCAATCCACCTCATCTTGAACTTCAATGGGCAGCTGATGCCGCGTCTTGGCATTCTTCAATTTGCGCGCCAAGTCCGCGAACGTCTGCGTCGCCAGCAAGAAAGCCGGAAAGTCGTTACCGGGCAATGGATCCTCAGCCAGCAATCGCAGCCTAGCCAGCCAAGAGGTCTGGTCACGGTCATATTGATCGCGCGCAGCGCGGCGTTCAGGCAGCGTCAACGTGCGGGGATCAGTCAAAAATTCGTATGTGTCCACTAAGCTCCTTGTCTGCAACAGACAGCTATTCTGATCGGCCGTTAGCATTGGATTCTTGAATCATTGATGAACAACGCTGGCCTAAACGTTCGCAAACTCGCCAAGAATGACGCAATTGGCCAGACACTGGCGGGTGCTGCGGGCCTGCATGGCATCTATGTGCGCAATGCCCTGGATGCCGGTCAGCACGATGGCCTCGTATTCGCGCTAGATGGAATAGAGTGCGGTTTGGCGTGGTTTGGCCCACGCGGCAACTTGGTCTTGCTGACGGACGAACGACTTGAAGGTCACGAACAGCAAATGGCCGAGTTCGTCAAGGGAAGCCGATGGTCATGGCGAATCGCCCTTGGCCCCGCCACATTAGTCGACACGCTTGCCACAAAGGCCGACACTCCTCTGCTGGCGCATCGCAATCAGATCTACTACGTCGGCAGTGCTGCGAGCACTCCCAAGGAATTAGTCAGAACGGACATGCGCCGACCAGTGCGCGATGATCGCGAGGCCTTAGCCCGAGCGACTCTCGCCCTCAACGCCAGCGACCTCAATATTCCACCCGCCCGGGTAAATCGTCGCTGGCTTAACCGCATGATTGATGAACGCATCGACGATGGCTCCACGCGTGTATTAGGTCCAGTTGGTGATATTTGGACCAAGCTCGATTACGGCACAGACGGACCCGGCGGTGCCATGCTAGAAGGCGTGTTCACGTTCCCGCATCGCCGCGGGCTTCACCTCGGAGCCGAGCTGGTCGCAACATGCATCGCTGACGCCCCTGCGCCAGTATCGCTGCATGTGTCAGAGCACAATCGATCCGCGCGTGCTGCTTATGAACGAGCAGGCATGCGTGAAGAGTCTGAGTGCCGGCTACTACTCCTCAGCTAACACCGTCATTTAACGGTATAGGCGTAGGCTAATTCAGGGCCAAAGACCGGGTGCTGGCACGTTTGACGCAACCGTAACTGCAGCAACTCACGCCGCATCGTCTCGTGTAAACGTTCGGCGTCACGCATCTTGCCAACTGCACGCAGGCTCTTAGCTAAGAGCGCCTTGGTCATCGGCGAATCAGACAAGCGAGCAGCTCGCGCCAGCGTCGTCTGCATATCGCCAACTTCTCCACTGCGCTCATGCGCGAATGCAGCAAGTAACGCAGACCAAGGGCTATCGCCATCACGACTGAGAGCCCGCTCGACCTTCTCGGCTCGAACACCAGTTGTCTGCACTTGATGCATACCGCCGATGAATGCGCACGCATCGGCGACAACTGTGCCAGCATGCTGCTTTTGGATCGTGCCTAGGAGAACAGGAAGTTCTTTAGAGCTACCTAGGCGGGCGAGCAATGCCCCAGAATCCGCCAACTCCCCAACGCGCCGCGCCAAAGCCAGTGGATGCTGTTGCAACCAACGGATGTCGTCGAGCAATAGTTGCCGGGCATTCCCCGGTTGATTCTGCAAGATGGCATGCGCAGCCTGCATACGCAGTACTTGGTGGACTAATTCATCGCCTCCGGCACGGCCATGATCTTGGGCCACGCTTCCGAGCAAATCGTCAAGGTCTGCGTGTCGATCACTTTCGAACAACGCAATGGCCCGTGGCAACAACACCCATGGAACGGGCAAACGCACCGCTGCATCCGCAAGGTGACCGGCAGCTTCTTCGGCGTCACCCATGCCAAGGCAAGCCCAGCCAAGGTGGTAGGGGATGAACGGATTCTCAGGCTGCCTGACGCGCAGCTTTTCCAGCAATGGCCTAGCCAACCCAAACTCACCCAAAAAGTTGTGTGCGAGTGCAGCACTCCAAATCGGCTCCTCGTCATACGGACGCTCGCGCCTTGCAACCTTGGCTAGCGTTGCCAGTTGCACATCATTTTTAGCAGCCTGAGTCGGTGACCCCGCCGACCGCGACATCAACAGCGTGCGTGCTAGCCGATGTTGCACGGTGGGTGACATGCGATTTTCGTAGAGCAGTGCTTCGCGACTGATGCGTTCTGCGGCTGATGCATCGCCACGTAATAGCTCCAGACTCGACAGACGGCAGAGCACATAAGGCGAACCACCGTCTCGCTGACGAGCAGCCCTTAGCACACGGTGTGAAGAGGCAAAGCCGCCCGACATCAACAACTTGGTGGCATCATCGACTGCAGTAACAACGTTCGGGTGACGCGATGTGATTGCCGCGACAGACTTCGGCTCCTTAGCCTCTTCGCCGAGCGCCAACCGACTGCACCACGCAAGATGATCGACTGCCAAGAGCAGATCGGGCGTGACGCTGTCCGGACCAAACGATGCAATGCACAAGACCTTTTGCTCACTGTCCTGGCGCAATGTGGCCGTCAACCTGGACTGTTCAATGTTCACTTCCAACTCGACACATGGCAGCGAATGGCTATCCAGCAGAAGCTCATCGGACGGGGCATAGCGCTCTGTTTGCCCAAGAGCTTCACGCCACCAGATCGGCAAGGCGCGCCAACGGGGCATATCGGGCAAACCACTACGGACCGTCGCGACAAATGTCATGCCCTCAGGCCACTTCACGACTACCGGGACATCCGGCGCCGGCTTGGGCTCCAATTTGGGAACGGATTGGCAGGCGCCAATCAGGGCAAGTACAGCGATGGAGGAAAAGCGCACGTTAGAAAGTGTCCCTGAGGACCGCCCGGCCCTCAACCCGAAGAACTGAGAATGTAGCCAGAACGAGGAGAACCCTAGGAATCCACTGGTCCGTTCAATCGAACTTGCAGCCACCTAAGACCCACTGACGTAATGCCGCGAGTTCTTTCTTGCTCAGATGCTGAACCGCATCAGGCTCGTCCTCGTCGATCACCGGCATGTGATCTTCATCATCAACCGGTAGTTCACAAAGCTCAATCAGAATGCTCATGTCAGGATTGCCCGGCACCAGCACACGATCGGGCTCATCCCGGTCGAGTCCAAGGATGCCATCCTTGGTAGTCAGATCGAGATCACCATCAAAGTCATCAGGGTTATGACAGTCGTTACAGGCCCGCTCAAAGATCGGCGCTATGACCAACTCAAAGTGAGACGTAACGGCTGGTGGGGCACTCGTGTTGCCATTGCCATTATCACTCAACGACTGTTCATCATTGGCGGCCGCCTTCGCCATTCGCTCAGCCCGCTCGAGGGGCTTGAACAGGAAGTCCTGCTTGTGCGTCAAACTGCCGCCAAGGTGGCCGGCATAAACGGACAAGCCCAGCGCCACGAGTAGCGTTACCCGAAAGAAGACGCGTGCCTTGAAAGCAGCCATGATCGGCAGCAGCGCACACACAATCGTCATTACAATCGCCGCAAGTTTGTGCTCGCCAAGCAGGTCGCTATCCGGCTTCTCAGCCGCCAATACCAACCCAGAGGCCAGTGCCGCACCGGCAACCAATGCAGTCATCACAGCCAACGTCATGACCGCTCCACGTGGCGTCGGCTTGCGCAACATCGCGGCGCCATACTCCAACAACGCTATACCAGGCAAGAGCCCGATCGGAAGGTGCAGGAAGATGATGTGGAAGCGGCCAAAGACGGCCAGCCACGGATCAACGTCAGAGGTCAGCAGCATTACGTTTTAGGACTAAGCAATCAGTTCCGGGACCACCCGACCGAACACGTCGGTCAGACGGAAATCACGGCCCTGATGACGATGCACCAGACGCTCGTGATCAAATCCGAGTAGGTGTAGCAAAGTAGCGTGTAGGTCGTGAACAGAGACCGGATCCTTGACGATGTTGTAGCCAAAGTCACAACTCTCGCCATGAACATGACCGCGGTTCACGCCAGCGCCAGCCATCCACATCGAAAAACAGCGAGGATGGTGATCACGACCATACTTGGTCCTCGACAGCCCACCCTGGCTATAGACCGTCCGGCCAAACTCTCCACCCCAAACAACCAAGGTATCGTCCAGCAATCCACGCCTGCGCATGTCGGCCAAAAGCGCAGCCATTGGCTGATCAACGGCCTTGCACTGCTTACGCATCTCACTTGGCAAATTGCCATGGGCATCCCAGCCGCGCATATATAACTGAACAAACCGAACACCACGTTCGTTGAGCCTCCGAGCCATCAAGCAACTTTGCGCGAAGGTCCCAGGCTTCTTGGCGTCATCGCCGTATAGATCCCACGTGGACTGAGGCTCGTCGCTGAGATCAACGAGATCCGGTACAGAGGACTGCATACGGAACGCCATCTCTTGCTGCGCGATCCGTGCATCAATCTCGGGATCAAGCGTGCGGTTACGTTCATCCTCGGCAAAGGCATTCACCAAATCGAGCATGCGACGACGATCAGCACGCGACACGCCCTTGGGATCGCTCAAATACAGCACCGGATCGCCACTGCTGCGGATTTTGCAGCCCTGGTGTTCACCTGGCAAAAATCCATTACCCCAGAAACGCGCAGCCAAGGCCTGCATGTTGCCGAAGCCCTGCGTGATCATTACCACGAACGTTGGCAAGTCACGGTTGGCGCTACCGAGCCCGTAGCTAGCCCAAGAGCCGAAACTCGGTCGCCCCGGCTGCTGGTTACCAGTCTGCACAAACGTGATCGCAGGCTCATGGTTAATGGCCTCGGTATGCATCGAACGAACGAGGCATAATTCGTTCGCCACGGACCCGAGATGCGGCAGCAATTCGCTGATGTGCACGCCATCACCGCCATTATCGTGCTTGATGAATTTGAACGCAGACGGCGCCACAGCGAACCTAGATTGACCCGACGTCATTCCAGTGAGCC
>Ga0315331_10003550_pt1 | contig 11794 bp, 11 predicted proteins | sample M160m34915metaG_FD_203456 | JGI IMG/M metagenome (GOLD analysis project Ga0315331, IMG submission 203456) | Ammonia-oxidizing marine archaeal communities from Monterey Bay, California, United States - M1 60m 34915 | ecosystem: Environmental > Aquatic > Marine > Intertidal zone | place: USA...
GCTGATCGATATGGGGCTCAAGACCAAGCTGCTGATGCTGCAGTCGAACGGCGGCGCGGCTTCTCTCGACCAGCTTATCCGCCAGCCGGTGAACCTGCTGCTTTCAGGCCCGTCCGCCGGTGTCGGTGCGATGCAGCACCTCGCCGCGGGTATCGGCGAGAACAATCTGGTCAGCATGGAAATCGGCGGCACAAGCTGTGACGTGATGCTGATGCATGAAGGCCGGGTGGCGATCACGGATTCGCTGTCGGTCAACGATTACGACCTGGTGACCCCGTCGGTCGATATTCACACGGTCGGTGCCGGTGGCGGGACCATCGCGGGAATCGATGCGGCCGAACTGATGTATGCCGGGCCCGAAGGAGCCGGCGCGCGTCCCGGACCGGCGGCCTACGGCCATGGCGGCACGCGGCCGACCGTGACCGACGCGCATCTGGTACTGGGGCGCATGCGGCCCGGCCCTTACGCGGGCGGCTCGGTGTCGCTCGATATGTCGGCGGCGCAAAAAGCGATCGATACAGAAATCGCCAACGACCTCGGTATTTCCCGCACCGATGCGGCCGCGGGGCTGATCAGGATCGTCGAACAGAACCTGCTGCATGCGGTCGAACGCATCAGTATCCAGCGCGGCTACAACCCGGGCCGGTTCATGCTGATCGCCTGCGGTGGCGCCGGGCCGATGCACGGTGCCAGTGTCGGGCGCAAGCTCGGCGCGCGGGCGGTTTATATACCGCGCCAGGCGGGCGCGTTCTGCGCCATCGGTATGCAGCACGCCGATGTGCGGCGCGATTTTGTTCATGTCGTGATGCGCCAGCTTGACGACGAGGTCGCCGCGCCGATCGCCGAAGGCTATGCACAACTTGAGGCGCAGGCGCTTGAAGCCTTGAAGGGCGAAGGTTTCTCCGAAGCCGACACCACGTTCGGCTATGAGCTCGACCTGCACTACGAAGGCCAGCAATGGGATGTCCGGGTCGCGCTAGCGCCCGATGCGTCGCCCGACGAGATCCGGACGGCGTTTGAGGTCGAATACGACCGTCAATTCGGGCACACCAACACGGAAAGCCGGATCAACGTGGCAAAGCTCCGGGTTGTCGGCATCGGCAAGCTGCCGTCGCTGAGCGATCCGAAAGTCGATCCTGTCGACAAGCCGGTGGCACCGATTGAAACCCGTCCGGTCTATGCGGAATCGGTGGGTGAATTCCTCGACACGCCGGTCTATAGCGGCGCCGATCTGCATCACGGGCAGACCTTTGCCGGACCGGCGATCATCGAAGAGACGACCACGACTATCCTGATTGGGCCGGGTGACCTGGTCTCCATTGATGCGCTGAACAATTACATTATCAACTTCGAGACGGAGAACTGATCCGATGGCCCCGCAAGCAGACACAGGCACGCTCGATCCCGTCATCTTGGCACTGACGCAGAATCGCCTCGATCATATCTCCCACCAGATGGGCTGGGTCATGGTGCGCACCGCGCGCAGCCCGATTTTCAGTCAGGCGCATGACTTTTCCTGCTTTATCGCGGGTCCGACCGGTGAAGTCGTCAGCCAAGCCGACGGTATCCCCATTCATACCGGCAGCGGTGGGTTCGGCGTCCGCGCGATCCTGCGCGATTTCGGCGATGAACTGGCCGAGGGAGATGTCTATCTGCTGAACGATCCGTGGGAAGCGGGCGGCAACCATCTGCCCGACTGGGTCATCGCGCGCCCTGTTTTTGTCGATGGTAAAATGGTTGGTCTGACCTGCAACCGCGCGCATCAATCCGATATCGGCGGCGGTGCCGCCGGGGCCTACAATCCGGTCGCGACCGATGCCTGGTCCGAAGGCGTGCGTCTGCCGGTCCTCAAACTGGTGGAAGCCGGCAAGACCCGTGAAGATCTGTGGAAACTGCTGATGCTCAATACCCGCACGCCGCACCTGCAGGACGGTGATCTGCGTGCCATGCTGGGCTCCACGCGTATCGGCATGGAACGTGTTGCGTCTCTGGTCGAGGAACTCGGCGTCGATGAGGCTATGGGCTATTTCACCGGCGTGCTCAACCATGCCGACCGCTCGGTACGAGCCGAGATCGCGAAACTGCCCGACGGGGTTTACGAGGCAGAAGACCGGTCCGACAATGACTGTTTCGAGATCCGCGATGTCACCGTCCGCGTGAAGCTGACCATCGCCGGCGACCAGATGGCGGTAGATTTCACCGGCACCGACGACCAGATCCTCGGCTTTAAGAATTCGTCCCTCGGCAATACCTATTCAGCGATCTTTACGGCGCTCGCGTCGTTCCTCGATCCGCATCTGCCGCATAACGAAGGAGCTTTCCGCTGCGTCGATGTGATTGCGCCGGAAGGCACGATCATCAATGCCAATGAAGGCGCTGCGACGACAATGTGCACCGTGTTCTTTGCGCATGAGATCATCCACGCCGTGTGGAAGGCCTTGGCACAGGCCGACCCCGATCGCGGCTGTGCCGGCTGGGCCAAGAACGTTTTCGGTATTTCCGTCGGCAAGGAAGAAAGCGGCAATCCGTATGTGTTCTATCACGGTGCGGCGGCCGCCGGTTCCGGTGCGGTGGACGGTCGCGACGGCTTCAACCAGATCGGCCATGTCTGCACCCTCGGCGGGCTCACGATGCCCAATGTCGAAGTGTACGAACAACTCTACCCGGTTATGTTCCATCGCCAGGAATTCCGTATCGATGCCGCCGGTCCTGGCAAATACCGGGGCGGCAGCGGTTGCGATTACGAGGTCGATATCCTGACGCCCGCGACCCATTCGTTCCGCGGCGAAGGGCTCAACTACGAAACCGGGTACGGTATCAATGGCGGCGGCGACGGCGCCTGCGGGCACATGCATCTGCGTCACGGCAATGGCGAGACAGAGGACGCGCCGAAGTTCGGGCTGCGGCGGACGGCCAACGTGCGCTTCGTGACCCAGTCGCCCGGTGGCGGTGGGTATGGCCCGGCGCTCGAACGTGCCCCCGAACATGTCCTGCGCGACTGGCGTGACGAGATCATCTCCGAAGCGACCATGCGCGATGTCTACGGCGTCGTGGCTGCGCCTGACGGCAAAAGCGTCGATGCGGATGCAACGGCAAATCTGCGCGGCACCATGATGGCTGAGGAATAGGGAAAGTTAATTACGTAGTATACTGCATATTTTAACTGGAAATTGCCGCGCTTTGGCGGCAGAATAAGGGTCTATCGGAAGCATATTTACCGTCTTTGCGGCGCCGATAGCCCGATAACGAGAAGGATACAACATGGCCGATATGAGTTTGGACTTCTGCGGCGTTCCGTTCAAAAACCCGGTGGTGATCGCATCGCTGGAAACGACGAACAGCCCCGACCTGATGAAACAGGCGTTCGATTACGGCGCATCGGGCGCGATCATCAAGACGCTCACCGATATCGACGACATGGCCGTCCTCACGATGAATTCGAAATACGCGATCATGAACGATCGCGGCGACATCATTAAAGGTAAGGTGCCGCGCGACTTCAAATTCTACAGCCGGTCCGGCTATTCCAGCACCTATTACAAGGACTGGATTCCCTACCTGAAAGAGGTTGGCGCCTATGCCCGCGAGCGCGATGCCCATCTGATCGGCAGCGCCGGTGCGAAGGACGTTCAGGGCTGGATCGACATCTGCCGCACGATCGAAGACTGCGGTCTGCCGATGGTCGAACTGAATTTCGGCTGCCCCCACCCGGCGTTGATGCCGGGCGTGCATGGCGGCTCGATGATCGGCCAAGACCCGGAGGTTGCCTTCAGCGTGACCCAGGCGGTCTGTGAAGCGGTCGATATTCCGGTCGTCATCAAGCTGACGCCCGATCAGTCAAAACCGGTCGAGATCGCCAAAGCCGTCAAGGAAGCGGGTGCGGCCGCGGTCACGGCGACCAACCGCTATACCGGTTTCGCGGTCGATATCGACACCGCCGAGCCGCGTCTCGGCGGGACGGCCGGTATCGGCGGGACGTGGACCAAGCCGCTGTCATTGCGCTACGTCCACAACATCTACAAGGAAGTCGGTATCCCCATCGCCGGCTCGAACGGTATTTTCGATCATCGCGATGTGGTCGAATTCATCATGACCGGTGCCGATATCGTCGAAGTCGGTTCTGTACTGATGGTCAAGGGGATGAAATGGCTGCCCAACATTATCCGCGGGCTCGACCGGTTTATGGACGAGCACGGATATCCCGATATCAAGTCGATGTACGGCATCGCCTCGGATGCGGCGGCGACGGATTATTCCGACCAGTTCGCCAAAAGCCGTGTGACCGCCGAAGTGAATGAGGAAACCTGCCAGAACCCGACCTGCAATGTCTGTGTCCAGATGTGCTTCTACGAAGCGCTGTCCCAGGATCCGGCGGGCAAGATCAATGTGCACAACGACAAGTGCATCGGCTGCGAGCTGTGCATGGATGTCTGTCCGTTCGATTCCATCGCAATGGTCCCGACCACGGATGAAAACTATGCCGACGGGTATTTCAAGATCCAGGAAGACATCTACGAAAATGCAGATGTGAAGTTTTCGACCAAGCGGAACAACATGGACACCATCGAGGCCGACGCGCCGAAGATCGCCGCTGAGTAAGGCTTTCCGAAAATAGACGAAAAAGGGCGGTCCCGCGGGGCCGTCCTTTTTTATTCGTCGTCGCGCGTTTTCAGCCGGGCGCGGCCGGAATCGTTGTTATCCAGCATGACCTTTTGCAGGAGATCCATCAGCCGTTCACGGTCGCGCTTGCCGAGTCCGTCCGTAAAGCGCGTCTGGGCGCGCTCCATGGCGCCGTGGGCGTCTTCCACGAAGGTGCGGCCGGTGTCGGTAATGCGGGTCAATTTGGCGCGCTTGTCAGCCTTGCTGGCAACGCGCTCGACAAAGCCCCGGCGTTCGAGCCTGCGCAGGACGTCGGCGGCATTATTGCGGTCGATACCGACATCGGCGGCAACGGAAACCTGGTCGAGCGCGGCCCCGCGATAGAGCACGCTGAGCACGGCGTACTGGACCGGCGTGACGTCGAAATCGCCGAATTCTTCCAGAAATACCGCGACATGAAGCTGGTGCAGCCGGCGGATCAGAAAGCCCGGGCGCGACCACAGGTCGGTATAGGGAATGTTTTGCCCGTCTTTGTCCGATGTATTGTCGCCGCGTGCCATGATTGCCTTTCGGATCTGCCTGCCACCGTTCTACACCACCCGCCGCCAACACCAAAGATGCGCCGAGTCGCCGCAGTGCGCTCCGCTTGGTCGGGGGCGACACGGGCGCCGATTGGCCGTAAGATTTATCGAGAAAATAAAAAAATGTAGAGGCAGTCATGGAATTCGGGATCAGCTTTTTCCCAAATGTGGCCGAGGATGAAAAAACCGGGCGGGACTATTGGAACGAGGCACTCAGCCTGGTCGATCTGTGCGACGACTACGGCTATACTCATGTCCGTACAGTGGAACATTATTTCCATCCTTACGGCGGCTACAGCCCCAATCCAATCGTGTTCCTGTCGGCGGCATCGCAGCGGACCAAAAAGGCGCGGCTGGTGACCGGTGCGGTCCTGCCTGCCTTTAACAACCCGCTCAAGCTCGCCGGAGAGATCGGCATGCTGGATGCGATTTCCGGCGGGCGGGCGGATATCGGGATGGCGCGCGCCTTCCTGCCCCACGAATTTGCGCGGTTCGGGGTCAGCCTAGATGAAAGCCGGCGCCGCTACGATGAAGGCGTTCAGCAAATTCGCGCGCTGCTGACGGAAGAAAACGTCTCGGCAGACGGCGAATTTCACAGCTATAAAAACGTGACGTCGTTGCCGCGCCCGACGCAGCAGCCCTGTCCGCCGATATGGGTTGCCGCCCTTCAGACGCCGGAGACGTTCGAATTCGCAGGGCGTAACGGCTTTAACTGCATGGCCAATCCGATTGGCGGTGCGAAGCTTCACGAACTTCTCGGAATCTATCACGAAGAATGGGCAAAGGCGGGTCACCCGGGCAAGGGCAAGGTCGCGCTCGCCTTCATGATGTATTGCGCGCCGACGACCGAAAAAGCGATCGAAGAGGCCGGCCCTGACGTAAAGGCCTATTTCGAAACTCTGATGGACGCGGCGTCCGACTGGTCGGGCGGGGCAAGCTCCGACGACTATCCGGGCTATGACAAGATCGTCGAAATCCTGGCGAAGGAAGACGTGATCTCGCAGCGCGAAAAAAGCGCGGCCTTCGTCGGCAGCCCGGAAGAGTGCTGTGACATGATTTCGGACTTCCATGCGAAGATCGGTGGTTTCGATATCGCCTCGCTGCAGGTGAACACCAAAATGATGTCGCTTGAAAAGGCACGTGCATCGATGGAACTGTTCGGCCGCGAGGTCATTCCGAAATTCGCCAAAACATAGGGGGTGCGATGAGCAAGTCCGACTTTCGCCTCGCGCTCGAAGCTGCGGTTGACGAGCGGCACTGCGCCGATCATCCCATGTGGGACATGCTGGCCGCCGGCGACCTTGGCAAGAACGCCTGCATGGGCTGGGCGGTCGAGCACTATCACTGGATCTCGAACATGCTGACCGAGGCGACGTTCCAGATCTGCTCGAAAGCCCCCGTGGAGGTGATCGAGCTGGAACTGGCAAACTTTCACGAAGAAGAAGACCCCGACGAGCCGCATATGGAAATCGTTCTGCAGTTCGCCGGGGCGAACGGTGCGAATCTTGATGCGGTGCGGAGCGGCGAAGGGTTGCCGACAACCCGTTCCTGGGCGGCGTGGCTAAAACAGGTTGCCCGCGATGCGCCTTGGTATTGCGGTGTCGCGGCGATCCGCATCGGCACCGAATCCCAGTCCCCCAGACTGTATAGCCGGGTGCTGCCGTCGTTGCGCGAGAATTACAAATACGACGAAGAGGCGATCAAGCATTTCTGGCTGCATTCCGAAGTTGATATCGAACACAGTAATCGGGGGTTTGAAGTTCTCGATCGTCATTGCACGACACCGGAGATGCAAGACGCCGCGATTCATTACGCACGCGAAAGTGCGCGCATGCGCTGGTTCTATTTTGACGGCATTTTTCTGCACTATGAGAAAGGCTACGCGCTTCAATAGTAAAACAACTTGAACGCGCGTGACGATCCGTTAGGTTCGTCGCGGTTTTCTTTTCCCGGCGGGGTAGGTTGCCGGATCAACTTTCAATTCATTCTTCAAAGAACACGCAACAGGGAGATACAAAATGCGTTTCGTCGCTTTCAAAAAAGACGGAAAGGCCAAGCTTGGCGTCCGTACCGAGGCTGGCCTGATCGATCTGTCCAAAGTCGACAAGAAGTTACCGACCGATCTCAAGGAACTGATCACGATGGGCAAGGGTGCCATGCAGCGCGCCGGCCGGGCGGCCAACAAGGCGCCGGCACGGGCCATCGTAAAGGGCCGGGTCAGCTACATGATGCCGATCCAGGATCCGAACAAGATCATCTGCATTGGCCTGAACTACAAGGATCACGCCGCCGAAGCCGGACTGAAAATCCCGACCTATCCGGTTGTGTTCAACCGGTTCACCACGTCGTTCGTGCCGCAGGGCCAGTCGATCATCCGCCCGAAGGCATCCAAGCAGTTCGACTACGAAGCCGAGCTCGTTGTCGTAATCGGCAAGAAGGCGCGCAACATCAAAAAGGTCGAAGCGCTTGATTATGTTGCCGGTTATGCGATCGCCAATGAAGGCTCCATCCGCGACTATCAGATGAAGTCGTCACAGTGGGCGATGGGCAAGAACTTCGATGCCACGGGCTCGATCGGCTCCGACTTCGTGACCGCCGACGAACTGCCGGCCGGCGGTAAGGGTTTGAACATGCAGTGCCGCGTCAACGGCAAGGTGCTGCAGGATTCGAACACGCGCGAAATGATTTTCGATACCAAAACGCTGGTTCATGAACTTGCCAAGGTGTTCACGCTGCTGCCCGGCGACATGATCCTGACCGGCACGCCGGCTGGTGTAGGTTTCGTCCGCAAGCCGCCGATCTACCTCAAGGCCGGCGATACCTGCGAGATCGAAATCGAAAAGATCGGCATCCTGTCGAATCCGGTTAAAAACGAAAAGTAACGATTTTCGTCGAAATACGCCGCCGCGCCTCACCGAAAGTTTACTCGCCGGGGAGCGGCGGCTTTTTATATTGAGCGTATGAAAACCTTGCGCTTGATCCCCGCGGCCGCTTTGGCGCTGACGATGTCCACCACGGCCGTTCCCGTCGCCGACCCCGATGGTCAGGTGGTCGTTGAACTTTTCACATCCCAGGGCTGCTATTCCTGTCCGCCTGCCGAGAAATTTCTCGGCGATCTGGCAGGGCAGAAATCCGTCCTAGCGCTCGAGTTCCACGTCGACTACTGGGATGATCTGGTCCATGGCGGCGACGGGAAATGCAAAGACGTGTTTTCCAAGCGCTAATACACGTTGCGTCAACGCGGATACAACGAGCGCATCCGCGGCCGCGGCAATGTCTACACCCCGCGAATGGTGATCGACGGGAAACTGGAAGCCGTGGGCTCCCGCCAGTTGTCGGTCCTGGCGGCGACTAAGCGCGCGGAGAGCGCGCGCAAGGACCGTGTCGGCATAAACGTCACCCTGGACGGCAATGTTGTCCGGACGGTCCGCCTGAACGGCGACGTCAAGGACAGGGGCTCCGTCTGGCTCGTACGCTTTATCAAATCGCAAGAAACCCGCGTGCAGTCGTGAGAGAACTAGGGCAAGGCACTGCTCAGCCACAACATCGTGAGCCAGGTTCAGAAGGTCGGCGCGTGCCCAGGGAATCAGCGTCGACGGATTCACCGTGGCGAACGGCGAAGGATGCGCTGTGCTGATACAGGATAACCGTCAGGGGCCGATCATCGGTGCCGCACCGTGCCCGGCGGAAACGTCCTGAATCCTACCGAAACTTGGGCATAACGGTCTCGGAGAACAGCCGCATCGCACCTTCGGCGACGTCAACCGGCATCACATGGGGCATCAGATGCAGGGATGCGATATCGTACCCGCCGAGCTGACGGTCGTAATCCGCGACCATGTCGGTGACTTCTTCGGGCGAGCCGGCCCAGCAGATGCCGCGTTCAAGCTGCTGGTCGAAATTGTCGTCCTTTAGCGCGGCGACCATCTTGTCGTAGCCCTTGTAATCCTTCGTGCTGGCACCTTCCAGCCAGCCACTCGCTGCATCGACGAGGCGTTCGAGATAGGCGTTCAATGGCGGACGGTATGTGTCCCGGGCCGTCTCACCGTCTGCTGCGACATGCATCGAAAACGACAGCATGATCTTGCCATTGCCGGGGTGTCCGGCTGACTTCCATTCCTCGCGGTAGACGCCGACCAGTTCCGCCATCGTGCCACCGCCCATGGGAATGCCCATAATGTAATGACCGTTCCGTCCGGCGAATTCGAAGGATTCCCGCGAGCTCATTGCCGCAACCCAGAATGGCGGGCGCAGTTGCTGGGTCGGGCGGGGCAGCGACGTTACATTGTCGAAGCTGTGGAACTGCCCGTGATGCGAGACATTTTCCCCTTCCAGCAGTGCCTGAACCTGCTCGACGCCTTCTTCGTAGCGCGCCCGGCTTTCCTCGATGCTGATGCCGAAGGTCTCGAATTCATTCGGCAGAAAGGCGCGTGCAAAGCCGATTTCCAACCGGCCGTTGGATATCGCATCCAGCATGCCGAGCTCGCCTGCGACCTTGAGAGGATTGTTAAAGACCGGCAACACGGCGCCGGTGATCATTTTTGCCTTTTGCGACCGCTGCGCCGCCGCCGCAAGGAATACCACGGGGTTCGGGCTGTAGCCGCCATAGGCGTGGAAATAGTGTTCCACCGTCCGCACATGGGTGTAGTTCAGTTCGTCCATCAGTCCGCACAGATAGAGCGCATCGGCCCAGTAGTCTTCGGCCGAGCGCTCTTCCGGCGCGCAGCTCGGGAAAAAATTCAGACCGAACTCCATCACGTACTCCTGAGTTTTATATCTTGATCGCGCTGGGATTTGCGTCCCGCGGCGATCACCATATGATCTTGTGTTTTAGATCGCGATGAAAGGCAAGGCGCGATGATCGAACCCTATCAGTTCTGGGATTCTCCCTGCTGCATGAAGGTCCGCATGGTTCTTGCCGAAAAGGACTTGGATTGGGAACTCCGGCCGGTAACGACCTATAAATTTGATCACTATCAGCCGGCATATCAGGCCCTCAATCCGCATAGTCTGGTACCGACGCTGGTGCATGACGGACATCCGATCATTCAATCGTCCAACATTGCCGAGTACCTCGACGATACGTTCCCCGACCCGCCGCTGAAGCCGGCTGATCCGGGTCGCCGGGCGGATATGAGGGAATGGATGAAGGAAGAAGAGGAATTCCTGTTCCGCCTGATCGTAACGTTGAGCTTCAACACGATGATGAAAATGTGCGCTGTGGCGTATGGCATGGACCAGCTTCGCGAATGGTCCCTCCGCCATCCGGACCAGACGCGTGCCCAGGATTACCTCGTCCGGGTGAGCTCACCGGCAGATGTCGGCGCCGTTGCCGCTGCAGACGCGAAACTTCGCTGGCACATGGAACGGCTGGAAACCCAACTGATAAATAGTGGCGGGCCCTGGGTATGCGGTGATGTGTTCTCCCTGGCCGATATCTGTCTTGCAGGAATCATGGACAGGATGGAGTATCTCGACCGGGAGAAACTGTTTTCAGGGTTGCCGGCGGTAATCGACTGGGTTGCGGTGCTTCGCCAGCGGCCTTCATATCAAACCGCCGCACCCGCTTTCGAAGACCGGATGTGGGGCCCGCTGAAACCTGTTCCCGAGACGACAGATCTATGATGAAAAGGAATTCACTATGAGCGCTTCCAACCCCTTCCAGATCCAGCAGTGGATTTCCGATAACGGCGAAAAACTGAAACCGCCGGTGGGCGGCGAAACCCTGTGGAAGGACTCAAACCTGATGATCACGGTCGTCGGCGGTCCGAACAAACGCACCGACTATCACATCGATGCCTTTGAGGAGTTTTTTTACCAGATCAAGGGCGACATCGTGCTGCGGATACAGGAAGACGGCAAGGCACGCGATGTCGAGATCAAGGAAGGCGACGTGTTTCTGCTGCCGGCCTACGTGCCGCACGCGCCGATGCGCCCCGCCGGGACGGTCGGCATGATCGCCGAAATCAAGCGCCAGAAAGATGATCCGCTGGATGGTTTTGCGTGGTTCTGCGAGAAGTGCAATCACCAGATATTCCGTAAAGACGCCTATATAGAAGTCTTGGAACGCGACATGCCGCCGATCTTTGAAGCGTTTTACGCGGATCCGGCCAATCAGGTCTGCGACAGCTGCGGCCACGAAAATCCGGGACGGCCCGAGTAATCCCGATGTTTGATTTCAAATTCGGCGAAATCAGCGTCACCCGCATTGTCGAGATGGAAATGCCGATGCTGGGGGCGACGGAATTCTTCCCCGACTGGGACCCTCGCGCCGCGGAGGCGCATCGCGACTGGATGATTCCGCGCCATTTCGAACCCGTCAGCGGCAATGTTGTCATCAATATCCAAGCATTTCTGATCCGTACGCCCCATCACACGATTTTGGTCGATACCTGCGTCGGCAATCATAAACCCCGTAATCGCGACATGTTCAACGATCAGGTCTTTCCCTGGATGGACAATTTACGGGCGGCCGGTGTCACGCCCGAAGATATCGATTTCGTGCTCTGTACCCATATGCATGTGGACCATGTGGGCTGGAATACAAAACTTGAGGACGGGCGCTGGGTGCCGACCTTTCCGAACGCGCAATATATCTTTTCACGGACCGAGCT
>Ga0315331_10003551_pt1 | contig 11793 bp, 11 predicted proteins | sample M160m34915metaG_FD_203456 | JGI IMG/M metagenome (GOLD analysis project Ga0315331, IMG submission 203456) | Ammonia-oxidizing marine archaeal communities from Monterey Bay, California, United States - M1 60m 34915 | ecosystem: Environmental > Aquatic > Marine > Intertidal zone | place: USA...
TTGATATCATATTTAGAAAAGAATTTCCATATTTCAATACTTGAATTGATGTCTTGGTTCCCCCAAACATCTGGCCAGTCATGATCTCCTCCAATAACCTTGAAATGTTCTGTTGTTACTCCATTAGTTCCACCAGAATAAACAATGTATTCAACTGTACTTCCATCTGAAGTATTTATATCAGGAATTTGAGTTGTTGTTGGAGTAGGGTTGCAATTGTTATAATTCATCCAATATTGAAGAACATCTGCAATGGAAAGTGTCCATAAAGGATCTCCAGTGTATGGTACTGTACCATCAGCAGTTCCATGGATTTGCATTATGGGAGTTGGGTGCTGTGGATTACAAGCACTAAAAGTTTGTGGGGTCATAGATCCAGTTACAGATGCAACTGCAGCAAACCTATTACTTAGCTGACAAGCGATTAGAAAGCTCATGTAGCCTCCGTTAGACATTCCTGTACTGTAAACTCTTTCAGAATTAATATTGTAATTGCTAGATATGGTATCTAAAAGAGCATCAGCAAATCCAACATCATCTATGGTACTTCCAATAGTCCAACCACCAACATTCCAATGTGTACTTCCGTTATTGTCAATTGTTCCTTGAGGATGAGCAACAATAAAACCAGCTGTATCGGCTATTGTTCTAAAGTTTGTGTATGCATAGTTAGTATTTGCATTGCTTCCATAACCATGAAAACAAAAAATCAAAGGAACAGCATTATTCGGGTTATAAGAAGCAGGAACATATAAAATATATTCTCTTAATATATTATCATGTAAAATGGTGCCATTTATTGTTTGTTGAGTGAAAGATATAAAGGGCAAACATAGCAGTAAAATGAAGATTTTTAAAGATTTCATAAATTGTAGTATTTAAAACAGATACAATTTAAGATATTAAACAGTAAGAAAAATTTTGTTTACACTAATGGTAAATAAATAATATAAAAAGGAATTTTAATGTGTTAAAAGATTTTTATTGATTAGTGAAATAAATATTCATTAATTAAATCTTTTTTTTCTGGATGAACAAAGAAGCAATTTCTAACACCGTTGTCTTGTTCACGAATAATGGATTTAGTTTGTTTTAACCCGTTGTCATAATGATTGTAAAATTCATATCCATGATTTGACATTATTTTTTCAAGCTCTGGCTCAATAGTATTAAAAAGTGTTTCACAAATAACAATGGGCTTATGCTCTTTAAGCACATGGTGAGCGTGTTCTAAAATGAAATGCTCAGTGCCTTCGGTATCCATTTTTATTAAATCTATGCTTTTATCTAAATTACTGTTTGCATAATTATCTAGAGTAGTTGTTTTCACTGTGTTTTGAACAAAATTCCTGCCCTCTGTATTGCTACCTGCATTACTTTCACCAGCTAAATTGTGTTCTAAATAGCTGTATTTTTTATTTTTTATTTCATGGAAGATAATTTCACCTTCTTTATGAGACAATGCAATTGACTCAATTTTTATATTTTTATAGTTGTTAATTCTAACGTTCTCTTTAAAATAATGTAAAGGCCCTGTTGCGGGTTCAAAACCAACAACTTTAATGCTTTTGTTTTCCATTTCTGCTAAAAGAGAATAATATCCGATGTTAGCTCCAATATCATAAAAAGTATTTATTTTTTTAATAAGTGAAATGAATATATCAGTGTACTCAAAATTCTCATATCCTTCCCAATAAAGTAATTGAGTTAAATAGTTTGTTTGGTTTGTATAGATTTTAAGTTGATCTCCATGGTTGTTTTGAATCTTCATTGTGCCAGATGGAGGAAGCTTAATTTTACTTGGAAGTAAAGGATAAAGCACTTTATTTATTTTTCTTAAAATAGGATTGATAGAGCTATTATAGATAAGCTTAAAGAAAAATTGTTTCATTATTTTGTTTTTAAATAATTGATTTATTCTTTTAAAACCATATCAATACACATAACTGCAGCAAGTATTAACAAACGGATAGGATCATCTTTTTCAACTTTTTCGTTTATACTAAGCATGTAGTTATCTGCAGAAGTAAATAGTTCTTTTCCAAACCCCGACCATTTTTTACTTACATGAGCATATTCCATTTTATCGTTTAAAAATTTAAAATCCCAGCTAGTCCATTTTCCTTTAAGACGACAAAGAACATTGTCATTTGTATCTAAAACATCGAACTTACCTCCAATAGAAAAAAACTTTTGCTTAAAGCTGCCTACAAGTTTATTATTTTGATCTAAAACTTCAACTTTAGATAAAAAAATAGAAACCCCTCTTTTTACGGTAAGAACATTTTCACCAGCCTGAGTTTTAATCTCAATTTCGAAAGGTGTCATTCTCTTGTAATCTGTAAAACGCAAAATTTTTGTAAAGCCCCCAAGGTTTTCTTCTCTACATGTCATTATTAGCTCTTGGTTATTGGGGTCTAATATGTCGTAATTATTAGCCGCTTTAAACATGCCAACATGTTCTTTTACAAAAAATAAGTTTCTATTTAGAATGTCATTCATAATGTTTGAGATTGTTGCCTAAATTAAATGAAATTACTTAATTAATGGTTTTATTTAAGTAATGATTTCAATAATTGAATCATCCAATTCTACAAGATCTCCTTTTCTCAATTTTTTTCTTTTTCTAAATTCAATCTCTCCGTTTACTTTCACCAATCCATTTTCGATAATTATTTTAGCATGACCACCTGTCTGAGCCATCTGCTTGATTTTTAAAAGCATTAATAATTGGATGTACTCTTCTTCAGTTTTGAGTTTAAATGTTATTTTATTCACAATATTTTTTTTGAAATTAGTAATGTTTAGACTATTGATAAAGCTAAATTTTTTTTAGACTTTTTTTCTTGGCACAGTGTTTGTTAATTTTTTGTTAAAATTTAATAATACGCATTATGAAAAAACTACTCACTAAAAAATTTAAAAGTTCACTATTTATTTCTCTTTGTTTTTCCTTTTTACTCACTTCTTGTTACAAAGATAAGGGTTCTGTTACGATGACTTATTATAAGGGAGTGGCAATTTATGGTGACATTGAAACATTAAGAAATACTCCGTTATTATCCTCTGCTAAAATAGTTGAAAACCCAGGTAAAATATTTATTGGAGAAGATTTCATTTTGATTGGAGAAGAGCATAAAGGAATACATGTCTTTGACAATTCAAACCCAAATTCACCAGTTAATGTATCATTTTTGGATATACCATTTTCAAAAGAATTTTTTGTAGAAGACAATGTTATTTATGCAGAATCTCATTATGATTTTTTGAAAATAGACATTTCAAATGTTTATTCTCCTTCAATATTGTTTAGGTATGAAAATACTTTTGGTTCTCCACTTTTAAATAATTCTGGTCAGCAACTCTTGGGTTTTAATTTTGAATTGGTTACTGAAACTTTAAAATTAAATAGTCCTGAAGTTAATGCTCTAAATGAATCCTTTGATCTTTATTATGATTATTCAAATCAGCTCATTCCTGCAGCTAATGTTCCATCTTCATTTGCGGGCAATAGTGCTCAAGATTTAGGAACATTAAATAAAATAGCAATTTATGATAAGTTTATATATATGGTTGGAAAATCTAAATTGATTTATTTTGAAGACAATCAATCAAATTTTGTTAATGTTCAAGAACTTTTGCTTGATGACGGATTAGAGACTATTTATTTAGAAGATGATAATTTATTTATTGGTTCGGATAATTCAATGACAATTGTAAATGTTAGCACTCCTTCTGCTCCAAATTATGTTTCTGAATACTTCCATTCTGTTTCTTGTGACCCTGTTCTTCCTTTTAAAGATGTTGCCTATCTTACTCTTAGATCAAATGATGATGGTTGTAACGGAACTATAAATTCTTTAGATGTAATTGACATGACTAATATCAATAATCCCAATGTATTGACTTCTATTGAAATGTCTAGTCCTTATGGTTTGAGAATAGTAAATAATTATTTATTTGTTGGTGAAGGTGTTAATGGGCTTACTGTTTTTGATGCAAACTCACCAGAGAATTTAGTCTATGTAAATAATTATGAAAATATTCATGCTTATGATATAATGATGCATCCAACAATTTCTGATCGACTTTTAACTACAAATCAAAATGGATTACAACAGTACGCTATTGATTTTACTACAATGGAAGTTTATCATTTAAGTACAATTAGTTATTAGTGTTGAATTTAAAATTTTGAGTCATGAAAAATAAATTAATTTCACTTTCTGTCTTATTGCTATTATCTGTATTCTCTTATGCTCAGCATAAGAGAATACAAGATGGAGCCATTATTTATTTAATAGATGGTTCAAAACTTGTTGGTGAGTTAGTTGAAAGAAATAAATCTGATTTAAAGCTGAAATTGATTTCTGGTGATGTTGTTACTCTTTTACCTAAACATCGAAGAAAAACATATTTACCTGAAGATATTGTGTTATTTAACGGTTCTAAATTTCACTATCAAAAAGGTTTTGTTTTTGATGTGTCTCTTGGTCAATCTATGAATCATTTTGCATTTGATTTTTCAACAAATTGGAAGTTTAAAGATTTTGAATTGGGTTTAGGAAGTGGTGTTCACAACAGTTCAATACCTGTTAGAATTCAAGATATTGATTTGGTAATTGAATCTTTAACTAGTCCACATTATTTACAAGCAAAATATAATTTAACAGATTCATACATGAGGATTTATTTAAAAGGGGTAGTGGGTTTAATATTAACTAATCCATTTTCTAGTCAATCAACTACTTCATCAACTTCAATTACCACCTCAAATAACAATACAACTGTAGTGAATAACGGCTCGCTAAATGATTTTGGAACCAGAATAGATAGCGGTGTATTATTGGAAGGAGCAATTGGAGTTACATTTGCAAGTAAAAAGAAAGTGAAACATTATTTAGAGTTGTCTCAATACTCACAAAAGATTTCAGGGTCTCATTCTGATGCTTTTAATTCAAATGTTTCGGAACTTGATTTTAACATTTGGATAAATAGAATTCAATTAACTTATGGAATTACAATTGGCCGGTAGTATTTTATTTGAGCCAGTAAAAATTTAAATTCCATTTTCCTTAGTTATTGTTGACTTATTTCTTTTTAATTATTGTTCGGCAATTTCAGAATCATTCCTTTTCCCAATGTCAAACCATCAACGTGACCCGCAATTTTGTTGTCGTTCGTTTTAACATGTATATGCATATTTGTTGTATGATGTGTGAAGATGGCATGATGAGAATTCGAATAGAAGCCTAGCATTTTAACATCTCGATTATTTGCAGTTCCGTTTAGTCCAGAATTAATATGTTTTTCATGAGAATGCTCTGTGTCTCCATCTTTCCAATTAATCACATGCCAGTCAATTGAATTTGCAGTTCCTTCAATTAGAAAAGGAAATGGTTCTTTAATATTTATATGATTTTCCTGAGCAGATTGTTCAATGTAGCTTTCTAATTGATCATACGTAACTACATCATTAGGAATGTTTAATGAATACCATTTGCTTACTGATACATATACGACAAGTGTAGCTTTTTTTGTTAATGTATTATCAAAGGTTAGCGTACTGTCAGTAACCATTGTGTTAAATGGACTACTATTAAATATTTGGATTTCGCCTTTAAGGTTTTCAAGAGCTCCAAGCGCATAAAGATGTTCTATATCTTTTAAATCGGACAGCTTAGCTTTCGCAGTAACATCGCCTTTATGCATGATATTCTTTAAAGCACCATGGTATTCAACCTTAAATTTTACTGATTGCTCTTGCTTTGACTCTTCTACCTTGTTTTTACAGGATATCAGAGAAATAGCTGTGAGGATAGTAATAACGTATTTAATCATATCAAATTGATGTTATTCAACTTAAAGTATACAAGTTATTTAATTTAGTTAAGTCTTTGTTGGGATTATTTTTTATTTCGTTGTTTTTACTCACATTGCTGTGAATACGCTATCAATAGGTTCCCAAAGTTCCATTTTATTACCTTCTGCATCTATAATGTGAATAAATTTCCCATAGTCATATGTTTAAATGGGGTTTAGGTTTTGTTAGTGTTGTTAAATTTGTAAATATTTTTCAAACTATTGAATATACTTCTAATAAAAAGCCATTGACAATGTAAGACATCTTTAACGTAACCTTTATTAAATGGGTTTTCAGGGATTCCAAGAATTATATTTTTTTCTTTTTTATGATAAGTTTTAAATAGTCTGTCCCAAAAAATAAATGTCACACCAAAGTTTTTATTAAAATGTTTAGGATCTATTGAATGATGAACTCTATGCGCTGCGGGTGAAACTAAAATATATTTCCCGATTAATCCCCAATTTGAATTGCTTGATGAATGAACAAGCATTTGATGTAATTCAGTAAAGATTTTAATAAATAAATAAGTACTTATTGGAGCGCCAAATATTATAAAGGGGATTACATCAAAAAAACGTTTTATTTCAGATTCTAAAAAATGCCCTCTTTGACGAGTTAAAATGTTGAAATTTGTTGCAGAATGATGAAAGGAGTGAAGCTGCCAGAGGTTTTTAGAAATATGAAAACAATAGTGACTTATCCATCCTTTAAAATCTGAAATAATAAAGATTACTATGAATTGCAATTCAGCATTTTTAATCTCTAGATTAAAGTTAAAATAGTTCTGAACTAATCCAACTAAATAATAACACATTCCGAAGGAGAATATTAAGGAAAAAGTATTGTAAATATTTAAATTTTCAATTATCCAAGAAATCAAATCAACTTGAGTTGATTTTTCAAATTTCAAAAGTCTTTTTAAACTAGATTTCCCCCATCCAGAATAAATTAAATCAATAATAATTGCTAAAAAACTAATTGAAGTAATAAAATAGAAATGATTAATATTAAATGCTAAAAGGTATGTGCGTTCAATTAAGTTTAAGTATTTTATTATGAGACTCGTAATAAACTCCATTTTTTTTGTTTATCATTAAAAATGCGCATGTACTAAGTTATTCAATTTAGATAAGCCTGTGTTGTAGAACGTGATTTCAAACTTTAAAACCTATAATACAAACATCATCTATTTGTTCTAAATCACCTTTCCAATTCATAAACTCTTGATTTAAAAGTTCTTTTTGCTTATCCATAGAGCTTTCTTGAAGAGAGAGTATAAGTTTTTTAAAATTAACACTTTTAAACTTTTTTTCTTTTTCACCACCAAATTGATCAACAAATCCATCTGAAAAAATATAAATGGAATCATTTTTTTTCAATTCAAAACTATGAGATTTATATGGTTTAGGTGTATCATATATACCAATAGGTTGTTTATCTGCTTTAGTTTCTAAAATTTCTCCATTTCGAACAATCCAGAGTGGGTTATTTGCCCCAGAATAGAATAGAGTTGTTCCCTCTAATTTACAAAGTGCTATGTCCATTCCATCTTTGACTTCTTCTTCAGATTTTTCAAATTCTTCAATAACCAACTCTCTAGTCTTATCTAGAATTAAACCGGTTTCATTTAGATTATATTCCCTTACAGATCTGTTTAAAGCACCATTACAAATAACCGAAACCAATGCCCCAGGTACACCATGACCAGTACAGTCTGCAACTGCAAATAACACTCCATTTTTAATAGGTTCTAACCAGTAAAAATCTCCTGCAACAATATCTTTTGGTTTATATAAAATAAAATGTTGTTGCAAGTGTTCTTTTACTACTTTGTTTGTAGGTAGAATTGCAGATTGAATTCGTTTAGCATATCCAATAGAGTCTAATATTTCCTTATTCTTTTCATTTAGTTTACTCTCGGATTTAATTCGTAGATCTATTTGTTTTCGAAATAATTTGTTCCATAATATTGCAGCTATCACTAAAAAAATGATTCCTATAGTTATAAATTTGTTAGCTAGCGGCCAATGCATTGATTTCCAGGACAAACCCATTGTTAGTAAAATAACTCCTAAATAATCAGCATAACTAAGAAGGTTTAATGTGATTTTTGAATCAATATAACTATTCCATTTTTTTATTCTAATACTAGCATTTATTGGAGTTATGGCAAATGTGAAAAAGAATGCAGAAATCATATAAAACCAAACAAAACTTCCGAATGGAAAATAATAACTTAAAATACTTAAAATAATAAGAATTGAGAATATTAATAGAAAGTATTTTCTAGTAATAATTTGCTTTTTTAAAGGCATAGAAACCCATATGGTGCTCATTCCTAAAAAAGTCACAACAAAAGATAAAATAAACCAGACTAGCATTTCGCTATTTTTTAGACCCTGATAAATACTTAAAAATAGTGTGAGAAAGAAAATAAGTATACCTGCAATTAAAGATGTCCAAGCAATTGATTTTTTCATATAAATGTGCGTGTAAACTAAGTTATGCAATTTAATTTAGACTGTGTTAACTGTTCTTCGTAGCTATTATTGAATAAACCATAGGAATTTTTTTTCCCAAATGTTCTATTCTGTACTTCTTTTCGTCAATTTTTAAGCTATTGTCAAAGATATTGTAGGGTGAATAATCAAATTCATCAAGAGAATTTATTTCAAGTTCATTTTGGATCAAGCTATTTATTACTTCACTTAAGCTGTGATTCCACATTACATATTCTTGGTTTATTTCTGCAGACTTATCTGCATATGTGCCTTCTTCACTTTCTACTATTGCTCCAGAATTGAAATAATTATATTTTATTTTTTTAAAATTATCGTCAAACATCCATACGAAAGGGTGGAACTCTACAAAAACAAATTGTCCATTCGGTTTTAGAAATCTAGAAATTATTTTTGCCCATTTGTTTAAATCGGGTAACCAACCTATAACACCATAGCTTGTGAAGATTATGTCAAACTGTTCATCTAACTGATTTGACAAATCATAAATATCACAACATATAAAATTTGTGTTAGTGTTTAAATCTTTTGCTATTTGTTTTGCTTTGTTGATTGCTTTATCTGATAAATCAATACCAGTGACTTTACCACCAAGTCTACTTAATGAAATACTATCCTGTCCAAAATGACATTGTAGATGCAAAATTGATTTACCATTTAAATCTCCAAGCAACTTTATCTCTATGTCATTTAATGAAGTTCTTCCATTAATAAATCCTTTAAGATCATAAAATTCCGATTTCATGTGAGCATCAGTTCTGTTGTTCCAGGAATGACGGTTTATATCTATATAATTTGCTTCTGAATCCATTTATATTTCTAAGGTAATTAGAGCTAACGGTTCGTATATGAAATGTTGCCGATTTTAATAAATTAATTTTCCAATTTAAGATAAAGTTCAAATGGACTACAAACTTTAATATCAGTACTGTCTTGGCAATTTTTTAAATACATTGTTGTGCGTTCGTACTTTATTATACTTTTTGAAATATAATTTGAAACTTGCTCTGCTCCAAATTCATTTAAGTGTGTTAAATCGTGCATTACTTGTCTTTTAGTATTTAATTTAAATGTATCAATTTTAATTTTCTTAGAACTATTAATTATATAATTTGAAAAATCTGTTGTTCTTTTTTTAATTAAAGATTTATTTTCCACTGCTTTTAAAAGTGAATGATATGGGAAATCTATAAAAACAATATTGCATTGTTTATCTCTTAATTTGTTTATACCAATTTTATATAAGTTCTGTTTTTCAGATAAGTAGGAAGGGATTTTAGCATAAATTTTCTCAAATAATTCAATTGGTTCTTTTAAAACTATTGTATCATTATATTTATACATACTTGTGTTTTCGAGAAGAATTTTTGTAGGTTTTTTATTTTTCTTTACTATTATTTCTAAATCTTCAAAAGAATAACCATTTTCATAAAGGTTAATTAAAGCACTAATTGAAATACCCGACATATTTCTATCTGATTTTTTACTTCGTAATTGGACAGGTTTTGAAACGCCTAAAATAATTGTCGAATAGTTAGGAACACTTTCTGAAAAAACCAAAAAATCATAAACTCCTCCTCCGTGTTTTGCATATGTATATATCTGTTTATTGATATGATTTCTAATTACTTGTAAGTTTATTCCTTGATATGTTTGAGAATCACCCCATATGAAAATTGCATTTTTATTGTTCTTGGAATTATAAAAATAGTCTATGCTTATATACAATAGTAAATACAATAACGGTATGCTAACGATAAACAGAAATATTTTTTTGATGAATTTTTTCATTTGAACCTTAAAATTGAAAATAAATAAATTGCTGTTTTTCTCCCATAAACCAAAATATAGCAAGGATAATAGAATAGTACATTACATATCTTATCGGTCTTTTCCATTCAAAGCCTAATTTTGCAATTGCATATTGTTCATTTTTGCCAACCCATTCAACAATAATAAATATGAAAATTAAAATTAAAATCAGTGTAGTTAAAGCCGTTTTCATTCCAACAAAATGGGGGATTGTAAATAATGATTTTGAAAATATTGTAGATAAATATGCCCAAGCGTGTCCAATATTTTCTGCTCTAAAAAATATCCAAGCCAAAACAGTTAAACTAAATGTAATTCCGATTTTATAAAACTCTTTAATAGTTGGTAAATATTTTCCTTGTGCAACGGTATTAGTATTTACTCTATTCTTGTTAAGTAAAAGTAACGGTAGGAAGTACAAAGCATTCAGTGCCCCCCAAACTATAAAAGTCCAATTTGCACCGTGCCAAAATCCACTAACAATAAATATTGTAAATGTATTTCTAACTTTCATCCAAGTTCCGCCACGACTACCACCTAATGGGATGTATAAATAATCTCTAAACCAAGTTGAAAGAGAAATATGCCACCTTCTCCAAAATTCGGCAATATCTCTTGAAAAGTACGGAAATGCAAAGTTTTGTTTTAAGTTAAAACCAAACAGTCTTGAAGTTCCAATTGCTATATCAGAATATCCTGAGAAATCTCCATATATTTGGAATGTAAAGAATAATGCTCCTAAGACTAATGTACTTCCTGAATAATCAGCCGAATTATTAAATATTTCATTGGCTATTTGTGCAGAATTATCTGCAATTACAATTTTTTTGAATAATCCCCATAATATTTGCCTTAATCCGTCTACTGCTTTGTCATATTCAAATGTTCTTTTCTTATAGAATTGAGGCAGTAAGTTTGTTGCTCTTTCAATCGGTCCTGCGACTAATTGAGGAAAGAAACTTACAAATGCTGTAAATGCAATGAAGTCTTTCGTTGGTTCAAGTTTCCTTTTGTAAACGTCAATTGTATAACTAAGTGTTTGAAATGTATAAAAACTTATTCCGACTGGTAAAATAATATTTAAACCTTGTGCGCTTATAGGTGTTCCGAAAAATGAAAACGCAGATATAAAATTATCAAGAAAGAAATTGTAATATTTGAAAAAACCTAAAAATCCAAGATTTACTAAAATGCTTATCCAAAGTAATATCTTTCTTTTTGATATATTATCTTCTTTTGATAATCTAATTCCAACTGAATAATCAATTAGAGTGCTGAATAAAATTAGTGATAAAAATCTCCAATCCCACCAACCGTAGAACAAGTAACTTGCGACAACTATTAATAAGTTTTGAAGTTTTAAATTCTTATTTGCAACAAACCAATATAATAAAAATACTATCGGTAAAAATATTGCAAAATCTATTGAGTTAAAAAGCATTTATTTTTCTATTCCTCTAATGTTAGCAATTTCGTTTCTTTGTATGACGCACAATGGCCTTGCAAACGAAGTTCTTGACTGAGGACGGAAATTACAAAAGATGAATGACAATGCGAAATGATAAGAATCATACAGCATCATGAGTATTGGCTATC
>Ga0315331_10003553_pt1 | contig 11790 bp, 6 predicted proteins | sample M160m34915metaG_FD_203456 | JGI IMG/M metagenome (GOLD analysis project Ga0315331, IMG submission 203456) | Ammonia-oxidizing marine archaeal communities from Monterey Bay, California, United States - M1 60m 34915 | ecosystem: Environmental > Aquatic > Marine > Intertidal zone | place: USA...
CATTCACCACCATATTTCGGTGACTGAGCGTGACCGCCTTCGGCTCACCAGTCGTTCCTCCGGTGGGCAGAATGTAGGCAGGTGTCGAGGCCCAGACGGATGGTTGCGCACCATCGTTTTGCGACATGGAACTCCACCTTCGTACGGACTGCTCTGACTGCCTCAATTCGTCAGACGCTGACGCTGGGGCGAAGCTCATGCGACGCACCAGCGTATCGGGGATCGTCTTGTCCGGAAGACCTTCCGCGGACGACAAATCAGTGTCCTCGGAATCCGATGCTTCACCGGACATCAGCTCGTCCCAGAACCACCCAACATGTTCGTTGGCGGACATCCACCAATGGCCCGTGCGACGTTTGCGGATTAACAGATACCCCAACTGTTCAAACAGGGGCAGGCGGGGCCGCAACGAAACGAACAAGGTTTTGTCCGGACGATGAGGTCCGGAGATCAGCTGAGCCAACATGTCCAGGGACACAACCACCCTGCAGTCCGTTGCCGCCAGCATTCGATCGATTTCTTCGGGCACCGCCATAGGGCTCAGCGCAACAGCGATTGCTTCGGCGCGCCAGATACCATTCAGTGCGATGATGTACTCGGGAATGTTGGGCAGCAAAATGCCGACTCGGTCTCCAGGCTGAACACCCAGTCGGCGCAGAGCGGCAGCTGTTCGAATGGCATCGAGGTTCAATTCTTCCCATGTCCACTCAACACCGTTGTAGTGGCACGCCAGACGCCCGGGCATCTGACTGGCGGCTCTGTCGAGCAGGCCCCACGCCGGAATGTCCGGATAAACCAGGCTTCGCGGAACGCCAACCGGGTAACCGGCAGCACTCGACGCAGAATCACGAGGCAAGGCCCCATCGGAAATTGTTGCCATTACACACCTCACTTTCAGAGCACGAACTGTGGCTTCGCAGTGCGAAGCGACGGGTCGTGGTGTCGCAATGAGGCGATCTGGCTTTCAGATTTCCAGGCAGTCTAGGTCAATGCAAAGACACCCTTCCTTCTGGGTATGGACACCGGAAGAAAGCAGGTCGCGTAAGAAATTGTTAATGTCTCCAGGGTCATTTTGAATCGGTCTTACTCAGTCAGCAAGGCTGCACTAAAAAGGAAGAACAGAACGCTATGACTGAGTAATCAAGCCTACGCGCCGGTGTCAGCAGAGTCAAATCGCGAAAACACGAATATGTCGCAACCCTTTACCATGAAATCTTTTAAATCAACCCAAACAGCCTGGTCACGGACACCAGACTGTCGTCTACGAAGCGGGCCACACCCGCAGCACGCACCCGCATTTGCTGACTTATCCTTGTCAGCGAATATACTCTTTCATCAGATCTGCGCACGTCTGAGAACATGGAATCAGAAAGCTGCAAAGCCGAGCGTCACGCTGCGTGCCAACACACCATTTCAGACAACTTCAAGGAGTATCATCGATCGGTTCGGCATCGGACAATCGGTCGAGTCCCGGCTCGTCCAGATATGTGTATCCGCTTAAAGCGTGCTGATAACAGCGGACGAATTCCGCGGCCTGTGCGTCGTCAATTCGGCCGGTGCGGACTGCTGTGTCGACCACGAGCTGCAGACGGTGAATCAGGTCACGTCCGTTAATCTGAACATGTTCAAGTACTTCGCTGATTGTCTGGCCTTTCAGAATCGTATCGAGCGTGACCTCACCGGTGCCTGAAATATCCAAGTGCACGGCGTTGGTGTCGCCAAAAAGATTGTGCAGATCACCGAGAATCTCCTGGTAGGCTCCCACCAGAAAGGTCCCAATGTAGTACGGAGTGCCATCGAATTCATGCAAAAGCAGCGTACGTTTGGCATCACGTCGACTGATAAACTGGTCGATCTTTCCATCAGAGTCGCACGTCATATCACTTAGCACGGCGTGGCGTTTCGGCTGTTCGCCCAAACGGTGAATGGGCATGACGGGAAACAGCTGCTTGATAGCCCAGGAGTCCGGTATCGACCGAAACAACGAGAAGTTGCAGAAGTAGTTGTCGGACAACAATCGGTCGAGTGCCTCGAGTTCTTCCGGCACGTATTCCATCGAACCGGTCAGCGTCCAGATGCGATGACAGATGGAAAAGTACAGGCTCTCCGCAAGGCAGCGCTGTTCCAGTGGCAGATGACCTGTCGCGAATAACGTCATTGCCAGTTCAATAGCATTCTGAGCGTCGTGGTAACTTTCCAGAACATTGCGCTGCGTCAGTTCGGTGTAACTCTCATACAGATCGTGGACAGGTTGTGGTGCGTCGGCGGGCGGAACCAGATCTCCCTGGGGTTCTTCGCGGCCCTGTTGAGACACACCTAGAACACTGAACACCAAAACGCTGTGAAATGCAGAAACGGCTCGACCACTCTCAGAGATGATGTGGGGATGAGGCACCGTTGCGTCGTCGCACACCGTTTGAATGTGGTAAACGACGTCACGAGCGTACTCAGCGAGTGTGTAGTTCATGCTGGATTCGCTGTCCGTCTGCGAACCATCGTAGTCCACGCCCAGTCCGCCACCGACATCCAGATACTTCAGGCCCGCGCCGCGATTTACAAGATCCGTGTAGACACGGGAGCCTTCATTCAGAGCCGCCTTCAACTGACGAATATTTGTGATTTGACTGCCCAGGTGAAAGTGCAGCAACTGAAGACAATCTTCCATGCCACATGACTTCAAGTGCTCCAGCGCGTTGAGTATTTCGTTGACTCGCAGTCCGAACTTGGACCGGTAACCTCCTGAGGACTGCCATCGGCCGGCGCCCCGCGAGGCCAGCTTGACTCGTACACCCAGCACCGGTCGCACCCCGATTCTCTGTGCACAACGCAGAATCAGTTCGAGTTCCGTGTACTTTTCCACCACCGGAATGACATGCCGCCCCACCTTTTGCGCCAGCAGCGCCATTTCTATATATTCAGCGTCCTTGAAGCCGTTGCAGATGATCGGCGTCTGAGCTTCCGTCATGGCCACGACTGCCAGAAGCTCGGGTTTGCTTCCGGCCTCCAGACCGAACCCGAACTCGCGTCCGCACTCAATGACTTTCTCGACGACCTCGCGCTGTTGATTCACCTTAATCGGATACACGCACGAGTATGTTCCCGTGTAACCGTACTCGCTGGTTGCACTGGCGAAGGCGTCGTTCAGAGCCTTCAGTCGGTCGCGAATGATGCCATTGAATCGCAGCAATACGGGAACGTCGATGCCGCGCAGCTGAAGTCGGTCGATTAATTTCTTCAGATCGATTGAACGATCGGGGTTACGATCCGGGTGGACCAACAGATTGCCGTTGGTCTCAACCGAGAAATAGCCATCGCCCCAGCGGGCAACTTCATAGAGTTCAGCGGCGTCCGCAGCACTCCACGCGGCAGAACCCGATTCAGTCATTCAGGTCTTCCGGAGCAGACTGTTATGCGGTCGTGGTGTCGCGATTCATCAGCCAGACAAGCACAGGGCTTGCCACGTAGATGGAACTATAGGTACCGACAATCACACCCAGCGTCAGACAAAACGCGAAGCCGTGAATTCCTTCGCCACCGAATACGTACAGAATGATCACAACGAAGAACGTTGTTAACGATGTCAGCAGCGTCCTGGACAAAGTCTGATTCAGTGACGTGTTCACGATCTCGTCCGTCAGCCCCGGGTTCTTTCCACGGACCTCACGGATGCGGTCAAACACCACAATCGTGTCGTTCAATGAATATCCGACGACAGTCAGAAACGCCGCCACCATTGGAAGGTTGATGCGAAAATCATTCAGTAACAGAGCATCGCCAATTGGGTTGCCGCTCAGGTAGGACGCCAGTGCCATCAGCCCCAGCACGATCAGTACGTCATGCACCAGGGCAACGACAGCGGCCAGTCCGAATGTGATCTTCTGGAACCGCACCCAGATATAGGCCACGATGGCCAGCAGGCTGATAATGATTGCCATGATCGCGGAAGTCTTCATTTCGCGGGCCACAGCGCTGGCGAACGTGTTGACTTCATCAAACAGAGGCCGGCTGTCCAACTTCTTCTTCATCTCGCCAAGTGCGATTATAAAGTCTCCCTCTGTAAGATCCGACGTACCACGAACGGTCACCTCACTGAATTTCTGAACCTCCTGCCCCACGGCATTCAGCCCTGATCCTTTGAGACCTTCTACCGCAAAGACAGCTTCCGGGTCCGGATAGGTGGAATTTTCGGGCAAACCGATCTTCTCGATTTCATCGGCCAGCATGTCGGAAATGGTCCCCATGGCAACTTCCGTGGACTGCCCTTCAGTGGACAGACTGATGGTGGCTGTGTGACCACCATTAAACCGCTTGTACTGCATGGCCTGCGCTGAGTCGTCATCTTCGGCGATTGCGAATGGAGTCAATCCGCTGTGCTCCATTGAAACCTTCCGCAGCTTCATTGCAGTCTGTCCGTTGAAGGCCTCATCAACCATGACACGAACACGTTCTTCCGCAGACTCCTCCTCCAGCTGCGTCTGCACGGTGCCGAGTGCTGTTTTAAAGTCGTCTTTTGAGAGATCCGGCGTACCACGGGCAGTGACCTTGCTGAATTTCTGAACCTCCTGCCCGGCGGCATTCAGCCCAGGTCCTTCGAGACCTTCTACCGCAAAGACGGCTTCAGGATTCGGATACTTGAAGCCTTCGGCCCCTTTGATGCTCTTGACAGCATCGGCCAGCATGTCCGAAATGGTCCCGATGGCAACTTCCGTCGACAGACTGATGGTAGCTGTGTGACCGCCATCAAACCGCTTGTACTGCATCGCCTGCGCCGAGTCATCATCTTCTGCGATTGCGAATGGTTTCACTTCGCTGTGCTTCATTTCGGTATCGCTTTCCGTCGTGCGTAGCCGGAAGTATTTGCTGCCTGACGTGGCTTCTGTGCCCGCCAGCGTCAGACGCTCCACCGTAAAGTTGTCCGTAAACTGCTTGCCCAAAGCTGCCTGGACGTTTTCCGTTTCGGCTGTGTCTGTCAGCTGGAAGGTGACCATTGTGCCGCCGGTGAAGTCGATGTCGTAGTTCTTTTCGCCACGGGAAAAGAATGCCGCCAATCCACAGCTGATCATCAGGGCCGAGAGCATCGCACACACTCGGCGTTTACCGAGAAAATTCCACTTTGTGGCACCGACGAGGCTGAACATACTCAGCTTGGTAATCCACCGCTTCTTCTCAGCCACATCAAAGATGACTCGTCCCACATACAGAGCGGTAAACATGCTCATGGTGATCCCAACGAAGAGTGAAACGGCGAATCCTTTTACGACTTCCGTGCCGATCATGTACAGGATGACGGCCGTGATTAACGTGGTCACATTGGCATCCACAATGGTTGTAAATGCCTTACTGAATCCGTTCTGGATCGCCATTCGCAGGCTGGATCCCCGGTTGCTCTCTTCACGCATTCGCTCAAAGATCAGAACGTTGGCGTCGACCGCCATACCGATTGTCAGAACCAGACCAGCCAACCCGGGCAAAGTGAACGTGGCATCGACTGCCATCATGATTGTGAGTACCAGTACCAGGTTCAGAAACAGGCAGATCACTGCCACGATCCCGGCAAAACGATAATACGCGAGCATGAACAGGACGACGACGATGGCAGCGGCCATGATGGCCTGGACACCTTTCTTACGCACATCTTCACCCAGAGTCGGGTCAACGGTTGCTTCGCTGAGAGGGTTCGAATTGATCGGCACTTCCAGTGCACCAGCGTTCAGTACGCCGGTTAGTTCTTTGACTTCGTCCTTCGTAAAGTTGCCTTCGATCTGCCCGCTCTCACTGATCGTCGAGTTAATGACAGGAGCGCTGTACAGATGGTTGTCCAGGACAATGCCCAGTCCGCGTTTAGGCTTGCCAGGCTGTGGTAGGTGCCTGCTGGTCAGTCGACTGAACAGGAATGCTCCACGGGTGTTGAAGCGAAAAGTGACAATCTGCCCGCCGCTCTGCGGGTCAACACCCCAACCGGCCTGCTTCAGATATTCGCCGGTCACCCATTGTTCTTCAGGGTCCACCAGCACGAGGTATTGACGAGATTTGTATTTCTCGACCACACCGTCACGAGTTCGCAGCAATTCCACGTCCCGACCAACGGCATCGCTGTGCTGCAGAAATGTATATTGGGCTTTTGTCTTAACATCAGCAGATTCGTTGGCCTCATCAACGTCGGACAACGAGGCTCGCTCATCTGCTTCGAAAGCCGTATCGCCGGGGTCGGTAATCGTGACCTGCGGATCTTTGTCCTTTTCGAAGACAGGCATCCACCTTGCGATCACCTCTTTAGAAGCATTCAGCAGCTTGTCGTCATCTAAACTGAGATCCTTTGCCTGACTGATAATTTCACTGTCGAACGATCGACTGGCGGTAATGAAAAACTGGAGGCTTCCGAGTTTTGTGATGCGCCGTTTGATATCATTGACGGTCTGTGCATCTTTGCCCGGCACGATGACTTCGATCCGATCCTTGCCAACTCGGCGAACGGTGATTTCAGCGGTGCCGGACGGATTGATGCGTTTGATAACGGCACCAAGCATTTTGTCCATGACTTCATCAGTGAGTGGCTTGTCTTCTGATTCGATTACCTGAAACACCATGTTCGTGCCTCCGGCAAGGTCGATCCCCAGGCGAATACCTTCGCCCAGAGTCTCACCGTTGAGGGCCCTGACCATGAACGGCATCACGCCGATCGCCAGTGCGGCCAGACAAACGCCGAAGCGAAATCCCCAGTCGGTCACCTTCATGGCCTTGGCAAGAAAGGCGCCAAGGATAAACGCACCAATGAGTCCGGTAACGAAGATCGCAAACGCAGTGCCACCGTCAATATTGGCAGCCTCTGCGACAGGGGCGGCGGCTTCAGCAGCACCTTCAGCGGCTGCTTCGCCTTCCTGCACGGCCAGCGTCAAGACTCCTGTGAACATATCAAACATCTGAGATGATTCCTGAACGTTGCGGCAGTCTGTCGGACTGCGCTCTGATTTCCGGCGACCTTCACAGTCACCAGGCATGTAGAAAATAAAAATGAGATGACCGTATTGGCCACCAGTTTTAGATCATCACCGGACCACAATTCTGCCGGTACGAGCCAGTCGAACGCCCATGAGATCAGGCCTCTGCCTCAGCGTTCTCAGAGTACGGTCCCTGAATACTGCTGCGTGTGAACTTAATTCGAGTTCCATCGTCCACTCTTAGCGTCACTCTCGATCCATCGTTCGAAAGATCTGCAATGGTGCCGATGATGCCACCAACGGTCAGAACCTTGTCGTTCTTCTTCAACTGCCCCAGCAGATCCTCCCGTTTTTTTCGTTCTCGTTGCTGAGGTCGCATCACGATGAAGTAAAACAGCACCGCGAACATCATCAGCATCGGGGCCAGTTCGACCAGCGGGTTTGCGGGAGCACCGTTGCCACCGCCTGCGCCACCCGGAGGTGCCGCCCCATCCTGAGCGAACGTAAGAACATCAAGAAATGCAGAATTCAGCCCAATAGATTTCACGTAGCTTTTCCAAACCAGGCTTGTACAGGCACGGCACCCGAGCAAACTGTCAGGATGAGAAGACGACGTGTCATCTCATTCCGCGAGCACGGATGTCCCATCCAAAGTCGTCGTTGACTGGACCGATCTTCAGGCCAACCACCGACTTCCGGAAAAACGCGGTATACTAAGGCTGCGTCTGCCAGCGAGCAAGCTGATTAGCACGGAACTCGGCGACTGTCCCGTTGTTTACTGCATTTCGGAGGTTTCGGACCAGCTTCTGATAAAATGCAAGGTTGTGAAGCGACACCAGAATGCCTCCCAGCATCTCTTTCGCCACAAACAGATGCCGCAGATAGGCTCGTGAATAACGTTGGCAGGCGGTACATTCACATTCCGGGTCCAGAGGGCTCTCGTCATTCCTGTGCACTGCGTTCCTCAATCGCACCGGCCCCTGGCTTGTGAAGGCCATGGCATTTCGCCCGTTTCGCGTGGGCATGACGCAATCAAACAGATCAATTCCGCGACAAACGGCCTCAACGATGTCCTCAGGGCGCCCCACTCCCATCAAATAACGAGGTTTTTCGCAGGGCAACTGAGGAACTGTGAAATCCAGAGTTCGGTACATATCAGCGGGAGCCTCACCCACACTCAGGCCGCCCACGGCGTACCCGGGGAATCCAATGGGCACCAGCCCCGCCGCCGACCGAGTTCGTAATTCCTCATTGATTCCGCCCTGAACAATGCCAAAAAGTGCCTGATCGTCGCGTTTCTGGGCGTCTCGGCAACGTTGGGCCCACAATGTCGTGCGGTCCACAGCGGCTCTGATTTTGTCAAGGACATCGTTGGCAGGAGGACATTCGTCCAGGCACATGATGCAGTCCGCACCCAGATCCTGCTGAATCTGTATCGCCTTTTCCGGAGACAATTCAAGCAAACTGCCGTCGATGTGTGAGCGAAATACGGCCTTTTCGTCGTCCAGCTTCCTGAGACGGGCGAGGCTGAACACCTGGAAACCGCCGCTGTCGGTGAGGATGGGACCGTCCCAGTCCATAAAACGATGCAGGCCCCCCAGCTCGCGAACAACTTCAGCCCCTGGTCTCAACGCCAGGTGATACGTGTTGGAAAGGACCATCTGTGCACCGACAGCTCTAAGCTGATCCGGCAGCAGCCCCTTCACCGTGGCCAACGTCCCGACAGGCATGAAGGCCGGCGTATCCACCACACCATGCGGAGTCACCCACCGGCCAGTTCGTGCCGAGGTGTGCTGATCTGTTGCGTCCAGATGAAATGAAAACTGAGTCACGGTATCTTTCCATCGTCCTGTCGTTCAGATTTCTGCCTCACAGGCCTTCATATTCCCGATCCCGCGGGTGTCCCTGTACTGCAGGCGGATTCTGCTCAAGACCGTGCTGCACCGGAGTGTATCGACTTTCGCCACCGCTCAGCTGCAATTTTGATCACGGACCCTGCTCTGCTGCTGTGCGCTGATTATCCGCCTTCTCCCGGTTCAGACTCAGATATCTCGTCCTCCGCCACGGGTGCGGTTACCGTCAGCTCCGTGCCTTTGGTAAGCCGAACGATATTGGCACGGTGTCGCCAGATAATCAGCAGCGGAACGACGACCGCAAAGATCGTCAACGACAGATTCGCGACATCCAGTGCTGAGCCGCCCATCAGCGACAGCTGCAGAACTCCGAAAGCCAGCGCGGCCAGAATTGAGCCCAACGCGACAAGACGCGTGATTCCGGCGACGACGGCAAACACCGCTGCAGCCACCAGCATGGCTTTCGGTGCCAGAATCAGAACAACCCCCAAAGCCGTGGCCACACCCTTACCGCCTCGAAGCTGCAGGTAAACAGGATACATGTGTCCCAGAATTGCGCAGAGCCCCGTCGCCACAGCTATATGCACGTGCATCGAAGCTGGTTCGTACCTCTGAGCTACGCAGACGGCGCCCCACGTTGGCAACAGCCCCTTCAGAGCATCAAGCAACAGGACCAGTGAGCCCCACTTCCAGCCAATCACGCGGGCCACGTTGGTCGCGCCGATGTTGCCACTGCCGTGGTTTCTAATATCGTCCCGCAGAATCAGCCTGCCGACGAGATACCCGAACGGAATTCCGCCCACGAGAAAACCGATACAGCTGCAGGTCAGAATAGTCACTTAATTTGTGCGGTCTGTCGAAAGCGGCGGAGTGAAAGACAACGAGTTCTACACACTTAGTCAGCGGCATTGATATCCCACACGCGCCACGGATACGAACGCAACATCAGAAAAACTGCTGAAATCGCCAGTATCAGTGGCCGTGCATCACAGATTGCTCTACAAACCACGGTCAGACCGTGTTGCGATCAGGATGACCAGCACGGCTGGCTGTGTGACGCTCAAGAATACCGTCAGGGACGATGGGATGACGTATCGAGAATCGCTGCAACTCCAGAGTGGCCACCTACCCGTACGGCAGGGACATCTGACGGATTTCCCACGGGATCCGCTCGGCTGCATGCGCAGTCTCCACAGCGAGTTCGGAGACATTGCCGTTCTTGAAGATCAGGGAAAGCGAATCGCGTTTGTTTTTTCACCGGAATACAATCGTCAGGTGCTTTCGGACTCCCGCACGTTTCACTCACAATTCTTCGCGATACGCGGCGGTCGGCAATCCGCTCAGCGACGAGTGACGTCTGGACTGTTGAGCATGAACGGTGCCGAACACCGAGAAAACCGGCGAGTCATGATGGACGTATTTTCCCGCCGGATCCTGCCTGACTACCATTCCGTGATTTGTGATCTGACCACGGATCTGATGAGCGACTGGGTGACCGGTCAGCAACGTGACCTGAACTGCGAGATGGTCGATTTCATGGTGCGCATGACCAGTGCGCTGCTGTTTGGCATCGATGATGCGCACGATGCACTCGAACTGGGCTCGATGATTGACCGCTGGGTGCGGCAGAATCACGAAGTGGGAATCGGGGCCCTGGTTTCTGCGCCACAGTTCCCTGACAGTTATGAGAAACTTCTGGCTGACGCGGAAAAACTTGAATCCAGCGTTCAGGAACTGATTGCAGCACATAAACGTCAGCCGACAGCTGCACACCGGTCGGATGTTCTGAGCCTCATGTTCCGGGCTCAGAAAACAAACCAGCAACTGACGGACGAGAAGCTGGTGGGACATGCCGCGTTGACGTTTGCAGCAGCTCATTTGACAACCGCACATACGCTCAGTTGGACTCTGTTCCTGCTTGCTCAACATCCGGAGGTGATGAATCGACTGGCTCAGGAACTGGCCGCAGGAACCACTGGTCGTCACCCGACTTTTGCAGAACTGGAATCGCTGACATACCTGGACTGGGTCATCAGGGAAAGCATGCGTGTCCTCCCGGCATCGTCTTATTCGCAGCGGGTCTGCGCTGAGGCTGCGCGGCTGGGACCACTCAGTCTGTCAGCGGGCACTCCGGTCATCTTCAGTCAGTATATGACGCACCACCGTCCGGACCTCTTTGAATCGCCGGACGAATTCCAGCCCGAACGCTGGTCGGAAATCTCTCCTTCTGCCTACGAGTATCTTCCGTTTGGTGCCGGACCCCGGATGTGCATTGGTGCGCCGCTGGCCATGGTGGAATTGCGCACGGCTCTGGCGGTGATGCTGAAACAGTTCCACTTTCAAATGGTGCCGAATACAGTCGTCGACGGACAGATTATTTCGACCATGCTGGGGCCTACAACCTCTGTCAATGCACACCTCCTGAATGTATCGCAGTCGCCACAAACGGTCCCGGTTGCCGGAACGGTTCACTCACTCATGCAGATGCCGGCATCCGCCCGACCAACCACATACCAACGAGCCGCCTGAGCGAATCAGGTGTAGATTTCCATCGTTTCCTGCAGGCGAACGCAACCTTCTTTCAGTACTCGGTCCATACTCGTGGTCGTCAGCCCCAAAGCAGCCATCGAAGCGGTCCGGTTCTCGGATTCCTGTTCAAGCTCGTTATTGCGAGACTCCAATCGCCATGCCAGCTGATTGGCAATGTTCAGGCCGTGACACATGGGGTGATCGAAAGCCGATGGATTGTGGTGATACTGCACAGCTCGGACAAGATCTCGAGGCAGTTCCCATGACTGAGCGACCACACCTCCCACCTCAGCATGGTTGACGCCCAACACACGAGATTCATGGTCTGTCGCAGAGGCTTCCGAATCGCCACTTCGCAATGCTTCTGAGTGTTCCGGCGTCAGATGTTTAGCAAGAACAAGCTTGCCGAAATCGTGCAGAAGCGCTGCTGTAGAGAATTCATCGCCGAAGTCAGCAACCCGCTGAGCCGT
>Ga0315331_10003554_pt1 | contig 11790 bp, 6 predicted proteins | sample M160m34915metaG_FD_203456 | JGI IMG/M metagenome (GOLD analysis project Ga0315331, IMG submission 203456) | Ammonia-oxidizing marine archaeal communities from Monterey Bay, California, United States - M1 60m 34915 | ecosystem: Environmental > Aquatic > Marine > Intertidal zone | place: USA...
CTCCCTGCTGACCTTCCTCACTCCCTCGTCAATCTCGATGTTCAGGAAGTCGTTCGTCCGCCTCTTGCCGTAGAAGTAGGCGGCGCCGAGCGTAAGTGATGCTACCGCGAAGGTGGACCCGAAGCTGAGCACCGGATCCACGCTGATGTCCCCCTCGTCGGTGAACCTCAGGAAACCAACCGCCCTGAGTACGATCTCCACGGCACCAGAGGCCAATGCGAAACCGAGAGCCCATGCTATCGATCCGATAGCGTATATCTCTAGCACCATCATCCTGGAGAGCGTGGCTTCCGTACCTCCGATAACTCGGTGGATGGCCACTTCCCTCCTCCTCTGCTCTAGGGAGAGGACCAATCCGTAGAGTAGCACTACGAATGAGAGGGCGACTATCGGAATCACCAGGATGTAGTCGAAAACCTGGATTATTCCGAGGAAGATGTTCAGGAATGTTATCGTCCCCGAGACTATGTCGTTGTACTCGATTGAGAGTGCGACCGCTCCCGCACCCTCCCCGATGATGAACTCCCTTGGGAGTAGTACCGACTCAGTTTCGCCCGTCGGCTCCCCCGTTGCTGGATCGAGGGTATCGACCTCTGTCCTCACGCTCTCTAGATCCTCCCTGATGTCGCTGAGCCAGATTGTGGCTGCTCTCGTTGAGGACGTTGGTATCTGCGTCCTGTCCAGGGCCACTCCAAGGTAGCCATGGTCGTTTTGCATCAGGGTAGTCTTCTGCTCCTCGCTGAGGACTGAGTCAGAGACGATGACAGGGTGGAAGAGTAGTGTTGGATTGCCGAAATCCCCTTCTTCGTAGATCGCAGAGATTGTGAGGTCCGTCACAGTGAGGCTTTCCTTGCAGAAGAGGACTGGCGCCGAGTCCTCGCTGGTGACGAACTCGAGCTGTGCCTGACACTCCTGGAAGCCAATGTCGATGTCCCCTCCCTCGTATGTTTCTAGCACGTAGCTGAATGTCAGCGTGTCAATCGTATCGTTGACCTCAACCCCTGCGGTGCTCGCTATCTTGGATGGCAGCACTATCGACCTGTTTGCTTCAGCATCCCCAGCCGTGCTCGGCCAGGCTCCGTAGATAACGGACTTAGCGTGCCTCTCACCCAGCTCGCCGTCCCACACTCCGCCCCCGTAGAATCTAATTATCCTGTTCTCGTTTATCGGGGGGCCATTCTCACTGGCCTCAGGGAAGTCCCAACTGACGTTATCCCATCCCGTGGATCCTCCGGTGACGCTTTGCACGTTGAGTGGTTGGGGCGTGGTGAATCCGGAGTCGAAGAAACCCGAGACTCTGACCCCCTGCCTTCCGAAGACCAGCCCGCAGTCCTCGAACTCCTCCATCTCAACTATCTCAACGCAAAGGGACTCCCACAATGCCGAGTCGTTGGTCCTCCCCTTCCAATCGGCATCAGGATCGTACTGGAAGTCTACCTTCGCATCGAACTCATTCCCATCCAGGCTGAAGGCGAAGAATGCCTGATTCAGCCCTACTGCGTAGGCAAGGACTGTCGTGATTACCAATGAAGAGAGGAACACTCCAGCGAAGATCGCGAGACCCCTCTCTCGCCCCCTCCAGGCGCTCTTTACCGCCATTGAGATGTTGTTTGGCGCTGACAGCCAACGTGCCCGAAATGACCTGTACCAATCCTGATACATGTCCTCTATGGAGAAATCCTTCTTGGACTTCTTCTGCCCACTGGAAGGTTCGATGATGGGCCTGATTAGAAAGTAAAATCGGCCGACGACCTTCCTTGTGCTAACCAAGAAAACTACGAAGATCGCAAGGAATACCCATGCTTGCAGCATCGTTGGGAGTACCTTAGTGACCAGTGATTCGATGTTCATGTCACTCCTCCTCTATTCCCCATGCTGATCGGATGTCCGAGGCTGCGGTCAACCCGTCCTTCAGCAGAAGCATCCTGTCTGCCATCGAAGCGAGAATAGGGTCGTGGGTTACCATGAGGACCGACAAACCGTCCTCAGCACATAGCTCCTGGAAGAGCTCGATGACCTCTTGGCCGCTCTTCACGTCCAGGTTTCCCGTGGGCTCGTCTGCTAGTATCAGCGGCCTAGATCCGGAGATGGCCCTAGCCACGGCGACCCTCTGCTGCTGCCCTCCCGAGAGCTGGTCCGGGATGAAGTCCATCCTGTCTCCAAGCCCCACTCTCTCCAAGGCCGACTTGGCCCTCTGTTCGGCCTCACCCGAGGGGACTCCGGAAAGCTCCAGGCTGAAGGCCACATTATCCAGGGCGTTCAGGCGGTCGACGAGGTGGAAGTCCTGGAATATCCAGCCGACCCCATTCCTCCTTACGTCCACCACCCTGCTGGGGGACTTGGTCCCGTAGTTGAATGATCCAAGGGATATGTTACCCGAGTCACCCTCTAGCAAACCGCCTATGATGTTCAGCAGAGTGCTCTTGCCACAGCCGCTGGGCCCCATTAGGCTGACCAACTCGCCTTTCTGGACCTCCATTTCGATGCCCTTCAGGACCTCGAGCCTCCTGGGTCCGGAACCGAATCCCTTCCTCAGGTTGGAAACGCGAAGCATGGAGCCAATCGCAGGAATTTTTGCTTTAAGCACTTGTTATCAGATGGGCCTAGGTTAGACTAGCCAATCTGTTCTGCTCCCACTTCATCAGATTGGTGTAGATGGATGGAAGTAGCAGTACGCTGGCCAGCAGCGCGAGGGTTATTGCCACGACGAACGCTTGTCCGAACAGCTGCAGCGGGACCAGCGAGGAGAGGTTCAGCACTGAGAATCCCCCTGCCGTCGTCACTGCTGCTCCCGCCATCGCTCGACCGGTGGTCGATATCGACGCCGACGCCCACTCCTCCGGAGTTCCCCCTGGGTTCTTCTCCACCTCCTCCTCTATCCTTGTCGAGAGGTGGACGGCGTAGTCGACACCCAGTCCAAGGGTGAGCGCTCCGATCGTGACCGTCTGGGAGTTTAGCTGGAAACCCGTGAATCCCATGATCCCGTAGACCCATGCCACGACAGCGAGCAATGGCATCCAAGTCACAAAACCCCTCGCGAGACCCAGCCGCACGTCCTTGGTCCTGAAGGTGTGGATTACCACGAGCGTAAGGAGGATCACCCCTGCAACTATTGCAGTCGAGAGGATGGCCGCCTCTGCTACGTCCGAGGTGATTTGGGCCAGTATCAGCGACCGTCCACTCAGATCCGCCGTGAAACCCGCCTCCATGGATCCCGATAGCTCGTTGGAGAGCTCGCTTTCGAAAGCGTTGGTGCTGGACCAGTCAAGGGTGGCCGCTTGGAACGAGACCAGCGTCTGCCTCCCATCGCTAGAGAGCATCCCGGCCGAGAGGCTTCTGCCCTCTGGGGTCCCCGTCAGCCATGAGTTGAGGCTGGACCAACTCCCCTCCTCGCCGTTTTCCACGGAGCTCATGAGAGACGAGAGCTCGGGGTTCGCACCCCTCGCTGAGAGAAGGGTGGATGCGAGGTCGGAGACGACAACAGTGACTCTCTGGTCTTGCCCGAGGACTGAGACTACCGACTCCAGAGCCTGCCAACCCTCTTCGGAGACTATGTCCCCCTCGACTACTACGTATATCGGGGACGGACTGCTTTGGAAGTCTTCCGAGATGAGGAGGAAGTCGGCTACGACCGGCACCGAGTCGTCGAAGTTGTCCCTGGTGTCGAAGCCAACCTCTAGCTGACCGACCCCGATCATCATCGGGGCCGTGATCAATGCCGCCACCAGTATCGTAACGGCCGGCTTGTCCGAGAGCCGTGATATCCTCTGAACCAAGGCACTCCTCTCAGTCTTCACGGACTTGCCCATCTCCATGTCCTTAGGAGGTACAATCGTCATCAGTGCTGGTAGGGCAGTTATGCTGAACAGGTAGACGTAGAACAGGCCGATCGCGATCACGGTTCCGAACACGACTAGGAACTGCTGGCTCGATAGCCTGAACGAGAGGAACCCGACCATGTCCGTGAAAATGGCGATTAGTAGTGCGACAGATGTCAGAGTGGTTCCCGACCTTATGGCCTTCCTCCGCGCCTCCTCGCTTAATGCTGATATTCTGCTGGTGTCATCCCCCGACTCCTCCAGGTACTCCTCTCGCACCCTCTTTACCACGTGTAGCCCGTAGTCGACTCCGATGGCCAACAGAAGGACAGGAATAGAATTCATAGCCGCGTTGAAAGTCATATCCACGCCAATCTTGGTGAGCAGACCAGATGTCCCATAGGTTGCTAGTATGCCGAACACAGTCAGCCCGAGAACGAAAGCAGTGTCTCTGAAACTCCTGAACGTGAAGTATAGTATCGACCCCAGGATGAGAAGAGAGGCCGAATTCAGAATCGCTAGCTCAACCCCCAGGTTGGCGTTCTGCCCTTGTAGGAACTGGGAGAACGAGAAAACACTGGATGAATCGTCATCCATGGCCAATATCTCCCGTTCTAGGTTCTCGGTCCATAGCACGATATCGGCCTGCACCTCTTCGGCGCCCTTTCCTCCGTAGTCCTCTGGATCGGTGGAAACCGTCATCGTGACAAGGAACGGACCATTACTGGCTAACAGGTCAACCGTATCGCTTGGGACTGTGCCGGCTATGGACGCGCCTAGTTCCACCGACTGGTATCCTAGGAGAGGGGCAACCCCCCCAGCGATCTGCCCTCTCAGGGCCTCAAGTTCGGCAGATCTGCTCGCATCATCGCTGATTAGGGATTGAGATGCTCCGATGACTGCCGACAACTCCTCTTGGATGTCCTCTCCAGCCAGTATTTTCGGCAACCATTCGGAAGGCTCTGAGTAGTCCCATGAAGACATCTCTAGCGGTGTTACCGCAACGGGAGCAGGTATTCCGGAGATCAAGGCTTCAAGAGACTCCTTTGCAGCCGAGTAGTTTTCTTCTTCTGCACTAGCGAGGTCGCTTATCGCGGCTAGGAGGCCATTTATCCACGCTGCGTTGTTTTCTGGGCTCTGGTACTTCAGCCAGGATACCGCGGAACTCGCAGGCCCGTTGTTTGCCTGGCCCCCGAACAGTGGGTAAGCGACGCCTGAGAGGTTCTCTTCCTCGAGTAGTACCGACTCCATCATGCCCAGATGGGACCAAGTAGAGGGATCCGAGAGGTCTGACTCGGATCTGACAATTATCCTCACGAAGTCAATGCTGGCCTGGTACTCGCTCTCAACCTCGTCCAGCAGTTGGACCGTCTCGTTGTCGGGGAAGAATGCGTCCTCGGAGTTATCGAACTCCAGGAACATTGCCATTGACGATAGAAGGAGAGTCGATACAAAACCGATCGCAAGTACCTTCTTCGGGTGTTCTATGCTTATTTCTGTGGCTATGTCGAAGGGGTTCCTCATCTGATCACCATTGAGTCCGAGGAAACCTCGGACGTCCATCCCTGCTAGTTGTACATTTCAATTCTCTTCATTGCTAGCGGGTGATGCAATCCTCTTGGGGGACTTGATGCCGAATAGGAAGCTCGTAGCCCTGGTTCGCCTTACTCCCTCGAAGAAGACCCAGCAGAACAGGACCACGAAGGCTGTCGCAACGAAGACCGCAGAGTAGTCCCTCAGGCCGACCTCTGAGGCGATCCTCAGGCCGGCGAAGGTCAGTGGCATGTGCACTATGTAGAACGGGTAGACCGCCCTGTTGAGGTAGGCGAGGTTCTCGCTCGGCCTGTTCAGAAGGTAAGCACCCCACGAGAAGAGGGTCAGGCACCAGAACCAAGCGTGGAAGCTGTGGATGGTGCATGCAAGCAGAGTCATCCGGTTGTGGAAGATTCCGTTCTCCAACCAGCCCCCGTCCACGTACGGAACGCCCGAGTCGTGCTGCTCGAGCCGCAACCAGACGAAAGCGACGGTCCAAAGCGCAGTGATGAAGGTGATCGCGACCCTCTTGCTCTCGATGAATCGGTAGTACTCCTCCTTGGCGATGATGCATATGTAACCGAAGGCGAAGAAGACGAGGAACCAGAACCACTCGTAGGCCACCCCGATGTAGCCGGGGAACCACGGCTTGAACACGACCTCGGTCATTGTGAGGATCAGGGGCATCAGTGCCAGCGCCCCAATCCCCATCGGTATGCTGAAAGTCGAGCGCAGCAACCTGGCCATCGCCCCATTCGGGCTATTCCTTACCACGTGGAAGATTGGAGTCATGATCAGGGAGTACTGGAACAGGTTCCAGAGGAACCAGAGGTGCCCGAGCGCGATCAGCTTGCCGAAAATCGGGACCCAGAAGGCGAGCGACCTCCAGACTATCCCGAACAGGAACCCGAAGGTGAGCCCGAGGGGGCTCATTTCCTCCCCTCCCAAGATGACGGAACCCGCGAACCCCATCGTCCACGCCCCGAAGAACATCGGGACCAGAAGCCGTTTGACCCTCTCCCCAAGGAAGACCTGCCAAGTGCGACGCTTGAAGGCGAACGCAGTCCCCATCCCGGAGATCATGAACAAGGCAGCGAGCCTCCACTGGTGCATCCAGTGGAGGATCATGCTGGTGAAGTCCACCGACTCGGGCGTGTAGACGTCGTTCTCCTCGACGAAGCGCTTCTGGTCCTCCTCGGACGCTAGAAGCTCTGTAGAGGGGGGCTCGGAGTTGGGATTTATCTCGTCCCCGTACGTGGACCAGTAGACCCCAATTGCGACGTGGAAGGGGATCAGGAGGCCGAATAGGATCACCCTCAGCCAGTCGATGTCATGCCTCCTAGTCGACTTGGCTTGGTGATCAGCCTGCATTCACGACCTCTCCTTGATTTGCTATATCCCACATGCCATCCCATAGGCCTTGGCCAGCGCATCTCCATGGGCCGACCTCCCGAAGGACGCCCTCGCCAGCGAGAGCAGGTCATCATCCACGTGCCTGGGGACTCCGCCTGCGCGGACCCATTCCGTGTGGATGTCAACGATGGCCGAGACCCAATGGTCAGAATCTGTGGCAGGTAGAAGGCACCTCGGAGGCAGGACCTCGTCGTGCATGGGTAGGTCTGATGCTAGCACCGGGCAACCCGACGCCATTGCCTCGAGGGGCGGGCTGCGGAAGCCGACGGACACGCCGGGGTAAAGCACCGCCTCGGCATGCTGGAACGCGGCAGCCACCTGCTCCCAGTCGACTCTGCCGGAACCTATCCGGAACAGAAGAAGGTCCTCTCGAACCTCGTCGGGCACCAAGCCGATCACCTCGCTGACGAACTGAGCCCTCCACCGTGGGTCCCCCTCCCCCACGGAGACCAGCAGGCACTTCCCCTCGTCACCGGATTCTCCCAGCATGCTCCGTGGCCTCGGGTTCCTGTTGGGGTCCCAGAAGTCGTCGTCTATCGAGTCCCTGACCAGAGCGCACCGCGACTCGGGGAACATCACCCTCGCCTCCTCCATGGTCCTCTCGGAGGAGCATAGGAGCACGTCCGCACGGGACATCCCCTCCTTGCAGGATGCTAGCAGCCGGGCCTTCGCCGAAGTCGGGAACCTGTCACCCAGGGGTACTGGCACGTCTCCCGCGTCAATCGCCCTCGGTCGGTGGTCGTACAGGTCGTGCACGGAGACAACGAACGGGACCGTCCCTCCCTTCGCGGGCACCAAGTGCGCGTCATGCTGGTTGGTGATGTGGACCAGGTCGGCTCCATACTCGGCAACAGCGGACGCAATAGCCCTCTGGCCAGACCGGGGCGCACCATCCTCGATGGTCGCTGCCCTGGTCCAACCGCTGGCCTTGGCCCTGTCCAGAAGACCCTCAACCACGGAGTGGTTCGCACCGTACCCGGAGGGGTCTTTCGCAGACATCGCGAGCACAACGCGCCTGAACACGTCACCGAGAGCCCGCATCCGGGCTAAAATCAGGATGCTGGCTAAGTCATGACAACGGGTGTTTTCAAACGGGGCCCCCAGTCGGCGACTGATGGACGCCTCCCGCCCGCTCCACGTCCTGCTCGTCCACGTTTGGTACTGGCCGCACGTCGGCGGCGGGGATCAGCACGTCGAGCAGATCGGCCGCGAGCTGGTCCGGAGGGGCCACCGAGTCACAGTATGGTGCGCTGACGTGCCCGCGCACGAGGAGCAGAGGTTCACACGAGGGGGCGTTGAGGTGATCAGGATCGGCCCCAGCAGGGTCCTCGGGGGCGTCGACCCGGTCGTGTCGGTGAGCGATCTCGACCTGAGCGACGTCGACGTAGTGCACCTCCACGACACGCTACCGGTCCTGATCAGGCGCACGCTCTCCAAGGCAAAGGGCGCTGGAAAGCCGGTTGTCACGACATATCACAACGACTACGTCAAGACCACTGCCATTGGTAGGGTGGTCAAGCGCATCAGGTGGGCGGCACAAGGGAGGAGGACCCTCCACTCGTCAGACGCCAGGGTAGTCCTGACCCCCTTCTTCGAGGACCTGCTTCGCAAGAAGGGAGTGAGAGGCGACCTCGACGTAATCCCAAACGGATTCTCCCCCGTGGAGGAACCTGCGGAGGAACCCGCAGGACTCTCGGGCAGGGACGACGGGAGGCCGTTGATCTCATTCGTCGGGAGGATGAGCTTCCAGAAGGGCCTGGACGTCCTGATGGACGCGATGGACTCCTACGACGGGGATCCGGGCTTCGACCTGGCCATAGCAGGCAAGGGGGAACTGACCGAATGGCTCCACGATAGGCACTCGGAATCGAGCGCCAAGCAGCACATCTCAGTCCTGGGGCTGGTCTCAGACTCCGAGAAGAGGTGGCTCTACGAGAACTCCGACTGCATCGTGATCCCATCGAGGTTCGAGGGCCTGCCAACGGTGCTCCTGGAGGCCATGCACTCCGGTACCCCAGTCGTCATGGCGGATGTCAACGGACTCGGTTCCATGGTGGAGGAGTGCGGCAGCGGACTGTCCGTGCCGTGCGAGGACCACTCCTCGCTGGCATCGGCAATGGCCGAGGTCGTCAACGCCGACCAAGGGGCGATCGCCCAATGGGGCTCCTCCGGGAGGGAGGCATCGAGGGAATACCAGTGGGACAGGGTCACCGACCGGGTCCTCGAAGTCTACAGGAGGGTGGTCGGGTAATGTCCGAGCCCAGCAGACCCAAGCTCCTCGTCGCCAAGGGCTCCTTCGAATCGATGGGCGGCGCTGAGAGGGACCTGATCAGGGTGCTCCCCGCGATGAACCGCCTCTTCGAGGTGACGATGGCGACCATCCAACCCTCCCAGGAGCTGGAGCAGGCATGCTCGGCGAGTGGCATCGAGCTAATCTCCCCAGAGTCGAAGTGGCACCTCTCAACCGACCCAATCTCGGTCATCCTGGACTCCGGGAGGGGAACGGCCTCGAAGGCATGGGCGTCAATCGAAGGGCTCCCAAGTGCGATGTCATCCTCCATCGCCCTTCACCTGGTCAGCGGGGACGGGAGCCTGCCGATCCTGGACCACGTCCCACCCGGACTCAGGGTCCACCTGCATCTGCTCGAGCCCCACAGGGGCCTGTACGAGGAGACCCTGCATCGCAGGGTGGACGGCTCGCCCAGGAGGAACCTGGCACTGACCAAGGCCGCGCTCTCGAGGGCGAGGGGCAGGGACCAGTCTCTGATGGAGTCGCTCATGTCCAGGGAGGGCGCCATAGTGAGCGGGAACTCCAGATTCTCCGCCCAGAGGGCAAAGGAGGTGTATGGGATAGAAGCCGGCGTGCTGTGGCCCTGCGTGGATACAGGCGAGTTCCCAGAGGACCCCTCTGGGGACCCAGAGAACCCATACCCGGGAGAGGGGGATTACGTCGTCTCCGTCGGCCGCGCCTCGTATGCCAAGGGAACGTGGGAGACGATCTCCATGCTCGCCGGAACCGGGCTCTCCCTCGCTCACGTCGGTGGCGGTGACGACGGATCTTTGGGGATGCTGAGCAAGCACGCCGAATCCCACGGGGTCGGACTCTGGGTCGCGCCCAGGCTCCCCTCGCCCGAGCTAGTCAGCCTGATGAGGGGTGCGAGGGCTATCGTGAGCATGGCCCACAAGGAGTCGTTCGGACTGACCCCGATAGAGGCATTCGCAGTGGGGACGCCACCACTCTTCGTCGACGAGGGGGGCTTCAGGGACACCATCGTCGATGGCGAGAACGGGAGACTGCTGGACAGAGGTGACTCAGCATCGTGGCACTCCGCCCTGGAGCAGGCATCAGACCCGGACACCCGAGAGGGATGGGCGGCCAGCGGCAGGGGGAGGATCTCCGAGCTAGACCTGACTCCCGACGCGCACGCACGTAGGATCCGGGACCTGCTCCGCTAATTCTTGACCGTCTCTCCGTTGGAGTTATGTCTGACATTTCACCCGAGGGACCATGGTACAATCGGTCGCGATAATCGGAGCAGGCAACATGGGCTCCGGTATAGCCCAGAAGAGCGCTACGGAGGGATTCTCAGTCCAGATGGTGGACAGGGAGCAGCAGTGGGTGGACAAGGGCCATGCCACGATAGACAAGTTCCTGCAGGAGGCACTGGAGAGGAGGATCTTCAGCCCGGAGCAGGCCGAGCGGATCAAGAGCAGCATCACCGGAGTCGTGGGCAACGAGAACGTCTCCCCCGACACCGACCTGGTCATCGAGGCGGTCTTCGAGGACTTCGAGATCAAGAGGGAGATCTTTTCCAGCCTCGACAGCACCTGCGGTGAGCACACGATACTCGCAACCAACACTTCCTCGCTCTCGGTCAACGAGCTGGCACAGCAGGTCGGCAGGAAGGACCGGTTCGTGGGTATGCACTGGTTCTACCATCCCGCCAAGAACAGGCTCGTGGAGATAATCCCGGCCGAGACCACCTCGCAGGAGACCATGGACGCAGTCGAGCAGTACTGCAAGACGATGGGCAAGGTCATCATCGTCTGCAAGGACAGGCCCGGCTTCGTGGTCAACCGCTTCTTCGTGCCTTGGATCAACGAGGCGTGCAGGCTCCTCGAGGAGGGCGTCGGCACGGCAGCCCAGATTGACGCCGTGGCTTGCAGGGAGTTCCGAATCGGCCTTGGGCCATTCGGACTCATGAACCTGACAGGCCCGACCATCGCCCTCCACAGCAGCGACTACCTGTCCGAGCAGCTCTCGGTACCGCGCTTCGCAGGTGCCGACAACATGCGTGCCCTCGTAGAAGGGGGCGAGATGTGGGAGATAGGCGAGGACGGGGACTGCGACGAGGAGGCAGCCAGGCAGATCAAGGAGAGGCTGATGGGCCAGGCATTCGCAGTGTGCTCCCAGATAGTGGAGGAGGGGATATGCAGCATGGAGGACGTAGACCGCGGGGCCAAGGTCGGCCTCAGGTGGACCAACGGGCCATTCGAGCTCGCCAACAGGATCGGCGTCACCGAGGCCTCTAGGATGGCACGCGAGTACGCCGAGCTAGCAGGCCTGGAAATCCCCGATTGGTTCTCCGGGCGGACCGAGCCCTTCGAGTTCAGCTACGTCGACGTGGACGTGGACGGGGAGGGGATCGCCACGGTCCTGATCAACAGGCCAGAGGCGATGAACGCGCTCAACGTCACAGTCGTCGGACAGCTCGGGGACGCGATCGAGGAACTCAACTCGCGCTCCGACGTCAGCACGATAGTGCTCGAGGGCGCGGGGAAGGCGTTCGTAGCGGGCGCCGACGTCAAGTTCTTCGTCGACAAGATCGAGGAGGACTCGTTCTCAGAGATCGACGATTTCACCAGGGACGGGCACAGGGTGCTCAACCTGATCGAGGGCTCCCCCCACACCACCATCGCGCTGACCACCGGGCTTGCTCTCGGCGGAGGCCTGCAGCTGGCCCTCTCCTGCGACTACAGGGTCGGCACCGAGAAGACGATGCTCAGGTTCCCGGAGACCTCTATC
>Ga0315331_10003556_pt1 | contig 11786 bp, 9 predicted proteins | sample M160m34915metaG_FD_203456 | JGI IMG/M metagenome (GOLD analysis project Ga0315331, IMG submission 203456) | Ammonia-oxidizing marine archaeal communities from Monterey Bay, California, United States - M1 60m 34915 | ecosystem: Environmental > Aquatic > Marine > Intertidal zone | place: USA...
AGCCAAAGGGTGCACCAGCTCGGCTACGCGCCCTGGCTACGATTGTAAAAGGTCGCCCAACCCGCATCGATAATATCGCGCTTAAAGCCGATGACATGGATGCAACAGCTACTGTGCTCCTTGATCCCTCAGGTACCCAAATTCAGAGTGTCCAGGTTGATAGCCTCGTTGGTGTTGGGAATGATGTTCAGCTGCAATATGCGATTGGGGCTAACGGCGACCAGATACGCTTAAGCGGCAATCAAGTTGACCTTCGACCGCTGTTTGATGTTGATCGCGGCAAGCCCAAAGCAAAAGTAGGCTCGGCAGATGATACAGCTCCACAGCGTCCTTTATTTGTAGACGTGGATGTTCAACACGCGCGTGTCGCCAAAAAATTCTGGCTACAGGACATGCGTGGCCGAATGACGGTGACCGACGGCTGGCCGACCGGCCTTGCTGCATCGGCACGGTATACTGGCGGGAACCTTATTGCGGCATCGCTTGTTGACAGCGCAGGACGTATTCGCATCGGCGCTAGTGATTTTGGTGCCCTTATGCGCGCCACAGGTGCTTCAGCGGAGGTCAAAGAGGGCAAAGCACAGATTATTGTTAACAAGGCCGTTGCAGGGGCGCTCACTATAAACTTCAAGGCCAAGAAATTCGTATTGCTGAAATCAGCGATTGCAAAAATTGCTGGTGGCAGGAAACCGGCCCCTATACTGCAAATGCTCGGCGACGGTGATTGGGTTCAATTTCAGCGTATGGATATCGCTGGGCAGTGGCGCGCTGGTGTGTTGAATATCTCAAAGGGCCGCGCCTTTGGTAATGCACTGGGACTGACGGCCATCGGCACGGTTGATGTCAACGCGGAACAAATAAATCTCAAGGGGGCGGCATCGCCTGCCTATGGCCTTTCCCGCGCAATCGGATCGATACCAATCTTGGGCGAATTGCTGACAGGGTCACGCAAAGAAGGCGTATTCGCTGCGAACTACCGCGTAACAGGCTCCCTGGATGACCCAAATTTCGAAATCAACCCGCTCTCTGCGCTGGCACCCGGCATTCTCCGCGAAATCTTTGGCGCAGCACCCGGAAAGCAATCAGCCGAAGCGCCATTCAATACAGATGAGCGCGATGATCCCTAAGCTAAACTGAGTCGCTTGGGCCTGCGAGCCGTAATGTCTATACTAATTTCTAAGCATTGCCAGGAGACGCCGAATGCCCGATAGCGCCCTTACCAATTCACGTATCGAAGCCCATTATCGTGAGCATACGCCGGGTTCAGGAAAGTTAGCTGAGCGCGCGGCGGCGTCTTTCCCAAGCGGGATCACCCATGACTCACGCTTCTTGGAGCCGTATGGCCTCTACATTGATCGGGCCAACGGCCCGCGCAAATGGGATGTAGATGGCAATGAATTTATTGATTATTTCGGTGGTCATGGCGCGCTGCTGCTTGGTCACAACAACCCAGTCGTCGCGAGCGCCGTCCAGGATGCCTATGCAAAAGGCACACATTTTGGTGCCAGCCATACCTTAGAGATTGAATGGGCAGAGATTGTCCGCCAAATGGTTCCGTGCGCGCAGAAGGTCCGTTTTACGTCATCTGGCACCGAAGCGACACTCATGGCTATCCGCCTAGCGCGTGCTTATACAAGCCGCTCGAAAATCATACGCTTTCGGTCCCATTTCCATGGCTGGAATGATCATATGACGCCGGGGCAAGCCAACCATTTCGATGGAACAGCGACTGCTGGCGTCCTGACAGGTGTCGCAGATGGCGTTGTTCTGGTTGATCCGAATGACCGCGATGGAGTTGCCGCGGCCTTAGCAGGCGGTGATATTGCTGGCGTCATCCTTGAGCCAACTGGTGCCTCCACCGGCATGATCCCGGCCGCACCCGGGTTTTTGGAATACCTGCGTGCAGCAACATGTGAGACTGGTGCACTGCTAATCTTTGATGAGGTCGTAACCGGGTTCAGGGTATCCCCCGGCGGTGCCCAAGCGGCTCTTGATGTCACGCCTGATCTTGCGACTTTTGCAAAGATTATCGCCGGCGGCTTACCGGGCGGTGCCGTTGTTGGCAACGCGGACATTTTTGATCTGTTGGACTTTCAGAAAGCCCGCGCTGGCGGGTTCGAGAAGATTAGCCACCAAGGCACGTACAACGCCAACCCCGTAGCGGCAGCCGCAGGCATTGCCGCGCTCACCATAATCGCAGAAACCGATGCCTGCACGAAAGCAAACGCCTATGGCGATGCGATGCGCGATGGATTGAACGCCGTAATCATCGAGGCTGGCTTATCTTGGGCTGCATATGGTGAGTACTCGGCCGTCCACGTCTTCACAGACCCCGAAGGGCGCGGCGATGTTTCCCCTGACAACTTTGACCCTCTGGCGATGCCGTTTATGGAGCTGAAAGGCAACAATGCGGAAGCTGTGCGGAAACTCCGTCTCGCAATGCTGGTCAATGGGGTGGATATGACTGGCTGGCCCGGTGGCACAATTTCTGCCACCCATGGCGATGCCGAATTATCCGAGACACTGACAGCATTCAGAACTGCTCTCGGCATGCTCCAGGAAGAAGGCGTGATTTAACGGATGGCAGGTAGTTATGCGCGTCAGTTTGATGTCGCAATCATAGGCGGCGGCATCGCTGGTGCTGGCCTCTCCTACTTTCTTGGGCAAGGCCAACGTGTAGTGCTGCTGGAGCAGGAATCTGCGCTGGGGACACATACGACAGGTCGATCAGCCGCGCTGTATACGCAGGCATATGGCAATGCCGAAATCCGCGCCCTGACAGTCGCCTCAAAAACATTCTTTGATGCCCCGCCAGCTGGGTTTGCCTCATACCCGCTACTGACGCCAAGGGGCGTATTACTAATTGGCAGGACGGACCAGCGGGAGGCTGTCGAGCGCGAAGTAGCGGCTGCGCGACTACTCACGCCGCGCGCAAGGCTCGTGTCAGGAAGTGAGGCCATCGCCCTCTCCCCTGCCCTTAAGGCGGACTACATAGATACTGCTTGCTACGAGCCAGATGCAATGGACATCGACGTTGATGCCATGATGCAAGGCTATCTTGCAGGGGCCCGGAAGAATGGCGTTGAAGTATGGCTGGACGCTGCGGTAAGTAGCCTCGCCCAACTCAATAGCGGTTGGCGATTGGAGACTGCCAAAGGTCCAATCGACGCTGGCATAATCGTCAATGCATCAGGTGCATGGGCCAGCCCGATCGCCATAATGGCGGGCGCGCGGGCGATCAAAGTTACACCGAAAAGGCGCACGGCCTTTCTGGTGACTGCTCCGGAGGTTCCCGGTTTCGCCCGTTCAGCAGCGACTATCGACGTGGACGAGCAGTTCTACTTCAAGCCGGATGCGGGTTTGGCGCTGCTCTCTCCCGCCGATGAAACACCCATTGAACCTCACGATGCGTTCGCGGAAGAAATCGAGATCGCCATAGGTGCCGATCGCGTTCAGGCAGCGGCAAATATTCCGATCAACCACATCAATCATAGCCGCGCGGGATTACGTTGCTTCACAAACGATAAGACACCTGTCGTCGGCTTTGATGATGATGCGCCGGGATTCTTTTGGCTGGCAGGCCAAGGCGGCTATGGGATCCAGACGTCTCCTGCCATGAGCATGCTCGCGGCAGCACTGATTAATGGCAAAAAAGCACCAGAGCAATTGCAGGATCGAGGGGGCGACCTAACAGCACTCAGCCCAGCAAGGTTCAATGCCAATGAAACTTGCTAAAAGTTTCAAGATGTCGACGGTCTGTCATCGGTTCACACGCCCGATCGGCATACCCGACGCCAATGCAAAAAATAATATCTCCGTCCGGCGCGATTACAAAAAGCAGTTCAATAAATGTCTCAAGTCTATCGAACTAGACAATAATACATGCTCTCATAACAAATGCATTCGCCGCCACGATAATGTTATTCACGAAACAGCCATGCTCCAGCCACTCCTCAAGAGTGGCATTGCGATCAATCGCGCACAACAAGCCGACAGGCGCTTCATAAAAAGGCAACCCAACGTGGCTGAGTTCACCATCATAAGTACGGGCCGCCCGGACATCCCGTGCCCAAAGTGTCGGCGCTTCTGCCACGCGGCTTATACCAGCCGCCATAATATTCACAAGATTGGCGAGTGCATCTTCAGCAAATACCTGAACGCGCCTAGTTTGATTATTGTGAATGCTCGGCGCACGACAAGCATTTTTAAGAATGCTCTCAATCTGCGGCCTTGTCGGAGAGCACGCGCTGAAGAATCTCACGGTCCTCCGCGTGGCTATGGCGTCCAATACAGGCATTATCCAGCCTTAAACGTGAGCACAAGTCGGCTTGTTGGGCCATAACCGATACGTATCCAAAATTTTTTACATTACGAAAGGTTGTCGCGATGAGCGTGAAAGCAATATTGTGGGATTTCGGCGGCGTGATAACAGAAAGCCCGTTTAAAGGTTTTGCGCGTTATGAGAAAGCGGAAAACCTGCCTAAAGGCTTCATCCGCAAGGTTAACAGCATCAACCCGGACACGAATGCCTGGGCTCGTTTTGAGAGAAGCGAAATTGACCGCGATGGTTTTATTGCCGCCTTTGAACAAGAGGCAATAGCGCTGGGGCAGACAGTGTCAGGAGGAGCAATATTGGCAGGCCTGATGGGTGCGCCGCGACCAATAATGGTTCAGGCTCTCGAACGCGTTAACGAAGCCTTTCCAATCGCCTGCCTCACGAACAATGTCGCGCGGATGCCACGCCCTCCAGAACAAGAAGCGGAAATTGAGCGGATCATGGGCCTATTCAGCCATGTGATCGAATCCAGCAAGATTGGCAGCCGAAAACCAGAAAAGCGCTTCTACCAGTATGCGCTTGAAATGGTTGGTGTCGATGCTCGCGAAGCGGTATTCCTGGACGATCTCGGCGTGAACCTGAAATCTGCCCGCGAAATGGGTATGGCCACGATCAAAGTCGTTGAGCCAAAGAAAGCGCTTAAGGACCTTGGTCGGATCATCGACATGGACCTTACTGCGGATTAGTGCTCGCAGTCACAGCTTGACGAATGACCACGACGAGCCAATGTATATATTTTGAACTTAGGATAGTGCTATCATGGACCTCAACACTACCATTACTTCAGTCACCGCTGACGATGAACAGCAAATTCTGGATGCGATCGACAAATTTTTAGAACGCGATGTCCTTCCCTTTGTCATGGATATCGAGCGTACGGATGAATATCCGACGAATATGGTCGAGGGTATGAAAGCGCTCGGCTTATTTGGAGCAATTATACCGCAGGAATATGGCGGCCTCGGTCTGCCAACGACAACATACGCCCGAATTGTCGAGAGAGTCTCTGAAGCATGGATGTCGCTTTCTGGCATCTTTAATTCGCACTTGATCATGTGTTCAGCCGTTATTCGCCATGGCACCGAAGACCAGAAGCGTGAATGGCTACCAAAGCTGGCTACCGGTTCAATCCGCGGCGGCTTGGCGCTGACTGAGCCCAATTGCGGTACTGACCTGCAAGCAATCCGCATGACGGCTAAACGCGATGGCGATGATTATATTGTCAACGGTACCAAGACTTGGATATCAAACGGCATTCACGGCACACTCTTCGCACTTCTTGTAAAAACGGATCCGAACGCCAGTCCTCGCCACGCTGGTACTAGTTTATTTCTGGCTGAAAAAGGCCCAGGCTTCACTGTATCCCGCAAGCTAGAGAAGCTTGGCTATAAAGGCATCGATTCCGCTGAGTTGCTGTTTGAAGACTTCCGCATTCCAGCCGACCGACTGATCGGCCTTGAAGAAGGTATAGGCCTTCGCCATGCCCTTGGCGGACTGGAACTCGGCCGTATCAACGTAGCAGCACGCGGCGTCGGCGTTGCATCTGCTGCTATGAAGGAGGCCGTTAAATACAGTCAGCAAAGGGAAACTTTTGGCCAACCAATCTGCAAACACCAATCCATTCAGATCAAGCTAGCGGATATGGCGACACAGGTCGAAGCAGCACGTCACCTAACGATGGCGGCAGCAAAGGCGTTTGATAGGGGCGAGCGCTGCGACATGGAAGCAGGTATGGCGAAACTCTTCGCCACGGAAGCTGCGGTGTATAACTCCATGGAGGCCATGCGCGTGCACGGTGGCTACGGGTATTCCAAAGAATTCCCGGTTGAACGCTTCTACCGGGATGCCCCGTTGCTTGTGATAGGCGAAGGCACGAACGAACTGCAAAAGATTCTAATCGCACGCCAGCTGATTGAACGGAATCCCGCCTAAATGCAACGCCCCCTGGAAGGCATTCGCGTTATCGCCGTTGAACAATATGGCGCTGGGCCGCACGGGACAATGCAACTGGCGGACTTAGGCGCTGAGGTCATCAAGGTCGAGAACGCAGGCGATGGCGGCGACGTCGGGCGCCATGTTCGCCATCCGAATGAGGCCTTGCCAAAAGGTGACAGCCTGTTTTTCCAGTCATTCAATCGTAACAAGCGCTCCATCAAGCTCAATTTGAAATCGACTGACGGGCAAGAAATCTTACGCAAATTGGCCGCTGGAGCAGACGGCGTTTTCAACAATTTACGCGGCGACTTACCTGATAAAATTGGATTGACGTATGAAGACCTGAAATCCGTCAATCCCCAAATCGTTTGCGTTCATTTATCTGCTTATGGACGGGGCAATGACCGTGCGGCATGGCCCGGTTACGACTATTTGATGCAGGCAGAATGCGGCTACCTTTCCGTTACAGGAGAAAAAGGCGGCCCGCCCTCACGCATGGGCTTATCTATCGTAGATCTATCGACTGGTGTTCAAGCCGCCCTTGCTCTGGCATCCGGCATACTGGGTGCCAGAGCAAGTGGCCAGGGCGGCGACTATGATGTTAGCCTCTATGATACGGCCATGACGAATCTATGCTACGTCAGCGCCTGGCATATGAGCCTTGGCGAGACAGTTGGGCGTGAAAAACGATCTGCTCACCCCAATCTCGTTCCCAGCCAACTCTACAAAACAAAAGACGGCTGGATTTTTCTGATGTGTAACAAGGAAAAATTCTGGCCGATCCTGTGCCATAAGATTGGGCGCCCTGAATGGGGCACGGACGACAGGTTTAAGGACTTCCAGGCGCGCCTCGCCCAGCGGGATCTCATTACAGAAATTCTGGACGAGGCGCTTTCTGAAAAGACAACCGATGAGTGGATGGCTGTTTTCGAAGGCTTTGTTCCAAGCGCACCCGTCTATGACGTGGGACAGGCGCTTGACAGTACATTCACACAATCAACCGGCCAAATTGTGGATCTGGCGACGCCGTCCGGAATGAATGTACGCACGATTGGGCCAGCCATCCGGCAACCAGGCGTTCCGCCGAGAGCGGAAGCCGCGCCAGCCATGGCCGCAGATCAACGGGACATTTTGACGAGCCTTGGCTACACCGACGCCGACATCGGTGCCATGGAAGCCGCCGGCTCTCTTTAATCCAAAGCGAGCCCAGGCCTCAGCTAGTCCCAATATGAAAATGCGGTGAAAGAGTCACGAGCGCCCCCCTGGCGAGTTCTCATTCAAAAATAAACTCTATAATATCATTTTGCATCGATCAGAACCCGTAGTCCGATTGTCGACATCCAATGCTCATAATTATCTACGACCGTTCGATAAGGTTATTACATGGCTCGCAGCAAAGGGCGACGATGTCGTCATAGGATTTGAAGACGCGGTTATAGAGCCAGTTATCGCGGATATATCACCAAGTTTTTCCACCGGGTCGATTTCTGATGATTAGGGCGGTAGCGGCAATAGGGTCAATCGGTGGGTTGCTCCCGAACGCCATCATACTGTCTGACAAATTGAACCATGCATCAATGATCGCCGGCGTCCGCGCGAGCCGGGCGGAGAAACAGATTTTCCGTCACAATGATGTCACGCACTTGGAAGAACTGCTGCAATCCATTGATCCGGCGCGGCCAAAGACAATCGCGTTCGGATCCGTCTACTGCATGGGTGGCTATATCGACCCGCTCGTTGCAATCTGTGACCTAGCCGATAAATACGGTGCCCTGACATATTTAGACGAAGTGCACGCCGTTGGCATGTATGGCCCGCGCGGCGGCGTTGCAGAGCGCGATGAGGTGATGGACCGGGTTGATTTGATTGAACGGACCTTGGCAAAGGCCCTTGGGGTTGTTGGTGGATATGTCGCTGGTACCGATACGGCGATAGATTTCATTCGCTCCAATATATCAAGCTTCATCTTCACGACCGCACCTGCCTCGGCACTCGCTGCGGCGGCTTTAACAACAGTCCGCCATTTGAAGCAAAGCGGCCAGGAGTGTGCGGCACAGCAACGCCAAGTCGCCCTATTGAAAGAGAAAGTAGCGGCGGTAAATCTGCCTCAACTACCGTCCAACAGCCATATCGTACCGATTCACATAGGCGATGCTACCACCTGCAAGAAAGCAAGCGGTATGCCGATTGAAGATTTCGGGGTCTATGTGCAGCCGATCAACTACCTAACGGGTCCGCGCGGTACAGAACACGTACAGTTCACGCCAGGCCCAATGCATGATGCTTGCATGATCGAAGAACTTGTTACGACGTTGCAACACGTCTGGACGACGCTCGACCTTCCGCGCGAACTCCACTAGATTCCACCTGATGTATAATCACCTCTATAGGCGCATTTATCGCCATATTGCAGAGATGACATGGGGCGCTTTGGTGTGCATCGGAATCGGTCATTTCTTAAGCTCTTGGCTAATGGCGATAGTGTTTGAGCCAAACGGAATCAGCGCGCCGGACGTGTTTTGGTACTATTATCTGGTGACGGCTACGACGGTTGGCTACGGTGATTTCGCACCGGCCACCGCTTATGGTCGGGCTGTCGCTGTGCTTTGGATCATGCCTGGTGCCATTGCCCTTTTCACAACTGCCATCGCCAAAGCCGCCCAAGCAATGGTCGAAAAATGGCGCCGCACGCTACGCGGCCGGGGAAATTACCACATGCTACAGGATCATATTGTTATCATCGGCTGGCGCGGTGAGCGCACCGAACGGCTGATAGATCAGTTGACGGATGTTAGCTCTGGCGAAGCGCCGGTAATCGTCCTGATTAGCTCAACCGTCTCGCAAAACCCGTTGCCAGATGTCGCCCGATTTGTTCGTGCAGAGAACACCAGCGACGCCGATGCTTATAAGCGGGCCGGGATGGCCCAAGCAAACGCCGTGATCGTCATGGAGAATACTGACCCAGACGCCCTCGCTATTTCTCTTGCTGCGGCAGCGGCAGCGCCAAACGTACGCCTCGTAGTCTATTTTGAAGATGAGCGCATGGCGACGCTACTGAAAACTCACTGCCCTGGTGCAGAAACAGCAGCATCCCTCTCAACTGAAATCTTAGCACGAACAGCCCGTGATCCAGGCTCCGCTGAGCTTTTCACGATGTTGGCCTCCAGCACTGCTGGCCCCACTGAATTCAGTATGGTTGTGCCTGATGGCGCGCCGTCACTTTCGTATTCAGCTGCCCTCACTTTGTTGAAAGGAAAGCACGAAGCAACGCTGCTCGGCATGCGTTCGCCTGACACCATGACCCCACTTTTAAATGCGCCTGGAACGGCTACAATTAGGCCCGGCGATCAACTCTATTATATTTCAATGACGCGTATTGATGCGGATGCCATTGATTGGGAGGCACTTGCCGCCTGACGCGCAGCCAATGTTCGTCTAAGCTTTCCCGACTGACATGCTTGGGAGGTCTATTCGATATGCTGCATACGCCCGAAACGTTCGCCATTGAAAAACCCGTTGTCCGGTCTGCCGGCGGGATTGTTTCGGCCCAGCATTGGGAGGCCGCAGTTGCGGGCGCTGTAGTGTTGCGCGAGGGGGGCAACGCTATAGACGCAGCCGTTGCGACAGCACTTGCCATTGGCGGCGTCGAGCCATGGATGAGCGGCATTGGCGGCGGCGGGTTCATGCTGGTGGGGCTGGCAGCAGAAAAGAAGGTGTATTGCGTAGACTACGGCATGGTCGCACCGAAAGCGCTTGATCCAGGCCGCTATGCATTGGCCAATGATGGCAAAGCGCCAGAAGACTTTACGTTCGTCTGGCCGCGTGTGGTTGATGACCGCAATATTCTCGGCCCAGAGGCCGTTGGTATGCCTGGCTCCGTCGCTGGGTTCGCTGCTGCTCTAGAAGCATTCGGTACACTGAGCTGGCAGGAAATCATGCAGCCTGCAATTTCACTGGCCGATCAAGGTATGCCAACGGACTGGTACCAAACCCTGCAGATCGCCTATGGCGCAGCTGCCGGGCTCGGCAAGTTTCCTGAAAGTGCGAAGACATACCTACCCAACGGTGTGCCGCCTGTCTCACTGTCCAGCCACGCACCGAAACGCATTCAGCTAGGCAATCTGCCGCAAACGCTGCGCCGACTATCTGATGCCGGGCCGCAAGATTTCTATACTGGAAAGCTAGCGGAACAAGTATTGAAAGACCTTGACGCATCCGCTTTCACTGCGGAGGATTTTACGAACTACAAAGCCCAGATCGCAGAAGCGCCGGGCATCCCTTATCGCGGGAAAATGGTGCATCTAGCTGCTGGCCTGACTGGCGGGCCAACATTTGCACGCGCGCTCAAGGCGATTGAGAAGACGATAGACCCGGGCAAGACCATTTGCGCCGAGACCTACGTCGCCTGGGCCGACGCATTGCAAGAATCCTATGCTTATCGGTTCGATGCGCTTGGTCATAACGCAAAAGCTGATGAACTGGCATGCACCACCCATATTTCCGTCGTTGATGCCGCTGGGAACATGGTCACGCTAACAAACACTTTACTGGAGCGGTTTGGGTCCCGCTATATGGGGCCCGAAACAGGAATTTTGTTTAACAACGGTCTAATGTGGTTTGATCCAACCCAGGGCAAGCCAAACTCCATCGCTGCAAGTGCAAAGCCGCTATCAAACATGTGCCCCACAATCGTGACCGACGGCGCCGTGCCAGAGTTCGCCTGTGGAGCCTCCGGCGGGCGGCGAATTGTGCCCGCCTGCTTCCAGATGACATCCATGGCCGTCGATTATGGAATGGACCTTGAGGCAATCTATGAAACACCGCGAATTGACGTCTCTGGCGTAGACAATGTTATCTCTGACGCACGTTTGCCAGAAAGCGTAAATGACGCGCTGAGTGCTAAGCATGAGGTTGTCCGCAGCTTTCAATCAGTAGGCATGCGGCCGTTTGCAAACCCGCAGGCTGTCATGCGCCGAAATGGGGAGAATTCAGCCGCAGCGGTAACAGAAATGGCGACATCAGCCGCCGTTCCGGCATAATCTCATGGCAAAGCTCACAGCTAATCCGCAAGATATGCGCGTGCAGGACCCAGGCGTTCGTGCGCTCTTCAACATCGAGAACCGTTGGCAAGCTTGGATGGACGTAGAAGTTGCCCTCGCTGCTACACAGGCAGACATGGGCATTATTCCTGAAGCTGCCGCAACGGAGATCGCCGCGAAGGCTGATTTCTCAAAGTTTGACCAGGAACGATTGGCAGACGGTTTCCTTACCAGTGGCCATACCCTGACACCTTTGGTATGGGAGCTTTCCAGGCTGTGTGACGGCGATGCAGGCGGATTTGTGCATTGGGGTGCGACAACACAAAACATCGTACAAACGGGCGATCTGCTGGTCCTCCGCGCAGTGCATCGCATCCTGCTCAGCCAATTTGCTTACGTGCTTGAGGCCATGGCTTTGCTCGCCGAAACCCATGCCAATAGCGCTATGCCAGCCCGTACCCATGGCCAACATGCTG
>Ga0315331_10003557_pt1 | contig 11783 bp, 8 predicted proteins | sample M160m34915metaG_FD_203456 | JGI IMG/M metagenome (GOLD analysis project Ga0315331, IMG submission 203456) | Ammonia-oxidizing marine archaeal communities from Monterey Bay, California, United States - M1 60m 34915 | ecosystem: Environmental > Aquatic > Marine > Intertidal zone | place: USA...
TAATGCAGTTTCTCGAGTAGTCTGCCTCAATCCAAGTTGCATATTTTTCAAATTCAGAAATTTCGATGTCCATTCTTTTCAGAACGCCTGCCTGTTCGGAAGGCTCGGCATCGTCAAAAGATTCAATAAGTTTTTTAATAGAAGTGATTGGCAACATAGTGATTTTGTTTTCCATAGAAAGCAAATAGTATTAACTTTACTTGCCATCAGAAGATGTGCATTAAATATAACCATTATATGGTTAAAAAGACCATGAAATCAATGAAATACAAGTTTTTTTCATGTTGCGGAATGTTTAAAAAATAAAAAATGCGTATGCTAAATACTTTAGATAAATTTGACAAAATTGTTAGAGAATTAATTGTAGATGAGGGAGTTAATCCGGTTGCGGAGCATGTCAATTCGAGTCAATTATTTGATGTTTTGGACTTGTCTTTAGACAAAAAAGGAATTCCTGATGAAGAGTTTGAGCTTGCCTTAAAGGATCTGGTTCTAAAAACACCTCGAACAGCGACTAATGCATTTTTCAATCAACTTTTTGGCGGAAGAAATGACAAAGCGGTTCTTGGAGATCTTCTTGCTGTTGTACTAAATAATAGTATGTATACCTATAAAGCGGCTGGTCCGCAGGTGGGTGTGGAAAAAGTTTTGCTTCGTGAAACATGCAACATTATAGGTTGGGATGATCATTCAGATGGAACTTTTGCTCCTGGAGGATCAATGACCAATTACATGGCCATGGTAATGGCGCGAGACGCCTTTGATCAGACGGTTCGATATGAGGGGTTACAAAGAAAAATGACGGTTTATACCTCGATAGAGTCGCATTACAGTATACCCAAAAACGCTGCGTTCTCTGGTATAGGAAGAGATAATGTTCGATATGTACCCTGTGACCAATTTGGTAAAATGGATGTTTCGGCATTAGGGAGGATGATTGAAAAAGACATACATGACGGGTTTTCTCCTGTCATGGTAAACCTAACTGCGGGAACAACAGTGATGGGGGCATTTGATCCAATACGTTCTGCTCGTGAAATTTGTGATAAACATGGAATGTGGCTTCATGTAGATGGTGCATATTGTGGATCTGTACTTTTCAGTAGTTCCTACAAACACCTTATCGATGGGATTGAATTGGTTGATTCATTCAGTTATAATGCACACAAAATGTTGGGGACTCCATTATCGTGCTCAATCATTGTTGCAAAAAATAAAAAGCATTTGCACGATTCATTTTCAAATGACGCAAGCTATCTGTATCAGACGGATCATGATGAGTTTAATTTGGGAAAAACATCACTGCAATGTGGCAGAAGAAATGATGCATTGAAATTTTGGACACTCTGGAAAAGTGTCGGAACAGAGGGGCTAGAAAAAATTGTTGACCATCAATTTGAGCTGGCAAATGTTGCCCGAGAATATGTGAAGAACAACAGTGATTATACTCTTTACAGTTACGATGAATCCATTTCAGTCTGTTTTAATTACAAGGGAATTCCAGCAAGAAAAATTTGTACGGAATTGTATGAACATTCTGAATTACTCGTTGGGTATGGATCTTTTCAAGAAGATGAATTTATTCGATTAGTGACCATAAATGCCCAAAATGAAAGAGAAGATATTTTGAACTTTTTTCAAATACTAGAAAATTTTGTTGAGGAGCACGATAGCATTTTTAGTGGGGTTTTACAAGAGAAATAATCACCCATGGAAATCACTAAACTTATTGTATTAGGCGTTTATGTAGCTATTTTATTCATTATAGGAATAGTCGCCTCTCGCAGAGTAAAAGGAATGAGTGATTACTATGTCGGCGGGAAGCAAATGGGGTTTTGGGCGGTAGCGTTTTCGGCCAGAGCAACTGGTGAATCTGGATGGCTACTTATTGGACTCACTGGGATGGGTGCAATGGCCGGATATTCGGGATATTGGGTCGTAGCAGGTGAGCTTCTTGGGGTCTTTATATCCTGGCAATTTATGGCCAAACGCTTTAAAAGGCGCTCTGATAAATATAATGCGATTACCATACCTGACTATCTGCAAAGTCATTTTAAATCATCTACAAATACGCTTCGAATCATAGCAGCCTCAGTACTGGTTGTTTTTGTAGTTATCTATGTCGCGTCGCAAATGGACGTTACTGGAATTGCCTTTGAGTCCATGCTTAATATTGACTACAGAATTGGTGCACTCATAGGATTTTTTATTGTTTTACTTTATATTTTTATCGGTGGATTTGTAGCGGCTGTATGGTCGGATATGTTCCAAGGAATTTTAATGTTTTTTGGCTTGGTTTTACTGCCCATAGTTATTTGGTTTAATATGGATCATGGCGTTGGAATTACGGAAGGACTAAATGCCATTGACCCCACACTTACGCAGGTGATGGGTAGAAGCCCTGATGGCCTGATGAATCTTTTTACCATTTTAGGATTCTCCATGATTGGGCTTGGTTTTTTGGGGTCTCCTCAAGTTTACGTTCGTTTCATGTCCATAAAAAGTGAAAAAGAAATTGACAAAGGAAAATGGGTTGCCTTGATCTTTACCCTACTTACGGATGCAGCAGCGGTAACCATAGGTATTCTTGCTAGAATTTATTTCACAAGTAAGGGAGAAGATCCCGAAGCTATATTGGGGACAGGAGGCGAAAATGTTTTAAGCATGATGACGCATGAGTTCTTGCCGACCATTTTAGTAGCGGTCTTTATTGCCATTGTGCTCTCCGCTATTATGTCAACGATTGACTCTCTTCTGATTCTTGCTTCTAGCGCAGTTACACGTGACTTTTATCAAAAAATATTTAGACCTGATTTAAAAGATGAAAACTTAACTAGCTTCTCGAGACTTGTTACTGTTTGCATGGCTTTAACCGCACTTGGAATTGCAATTTTACTTTACAACTTATACCCAGAAAGACAAGTTTTTTGGATTATGATCTTTGGTTGGTCGGGAATAGCCGCCACTTTTTGTCCGGTGATTATTCTCTCTATTTTCTGGAAGGGCTATTCCGAAAAGGGCGCGATTGCATCAATGATTACAGGGTTTGCTTCGGTGATCTTATTCAAGTTTGTATTTGCAAATATTGAGGGACTGGGAGAGTATTTAAAAGAATTGGATGTCTTAGCTCCTTCTTTTGCATTGGCTATGCTTGTTGGATATATTGTCTCTAAAATTTATCCAAGAAAAGACACCATTGAAATTCAAGATTAAAACCCATTACAAAAGATTATTTTTGAAAAATATTTTACTCACATATAATTTCATTTAATGTATCCATACCTCAGACTTACAAGAGTTCTCATCTCAAAAAGATTCCAGCCGAAATTGAATTTTTACAGTCGAGATTCTGATACCATTCCAATGATGGTTTGGCCACAGGACATTGACCCCTTTTTGGAGCTGAATAATGGCCGATATGTTACTCTGCTTGACTTGGGTAGGTATGGATATGGAACTCGCGTGGATATCAATGCCTTTTTGAAAAAAAACCAGTGGTCCCTTACCATTACAGGTACATATAATGAATACAGGCATAGATTACGTTTATTTCAACGCTTTGAATTGAAGACCAATATTATAGGCTATGACAGCAATTGGTTTTACTTCTTTCAAAAGATAGAACGCAATGGAAAGACACATATGGCTTCTGTTGTAAAGTATGCTTTTACCTCAAAAAAAGGCATTGTAAAACCCGAAGAGGTAGTAAAAGCCATGGGGGAACCCTATGATCCAAACCAGCTTCCCAAATGGGTTACTGAAATTGGAGGGTACCAAATCTTTAAAAAATAGTTAAAGTTATGTTTGACATTATATAATTGAATACATTTCCAAGATTTACTATTAAAATTAATTCATGATTAATTATTTTAAAAACTATTGTTTGGTTCTATTACTCCTATTTCCATTGGGAGTGATTTTTTCTCAATCGACTGCGAGTGAACGCTATGCTCAGATCAACGCATTTGAAGAAATTGATGAACATGTCCGAGATTGTCCCAAGGAAATCAAATCTGATCCAGATCAGCTCGTAGAGTATTTCAATCAAGTCGCAAAAACGGACTTGGAAAAAGCAAGGTCAATATATGTGTGGTTGTCGGACAATATTAGCTATGATGTGAAGGCTATCAATAAAAATAAATTTGGAGACAATAGTGCAGAGGGCGTTTTAAAATCAAAAAATGCGGTTTGTGCGGGTTATGCAGCTTTGTTTGATTTTTTGGGTAAAAAGATGAATTTAGAGATTCGTGAAGTGGCAGGTTATTCTAAGAATTCACCTGTTGAACAAAATTGGTATTTTATCGATGAAGAACCGGGTCATGCATGGAATGCCATTAAAATCAATGGTTTGTGGAAGGTTTTTGACGCTACTTGGGGAGCCGGAAGTGCTGCTGATGATAAAAGAGGAAAATTGGTTTTTACAAAAGAATACACAGACAATTGGTTCAATTTATCTCCATACGAAGCTATTTTTTCTCATTTCCCGCAGGATGCCTCAATGATGTTTATTGAAGAAAAAATTTCTTTGGAGGAATATGAAGAATTTCCAACTATTGACATATCGGCTTTCACCTCAGGATTACTCGACGCCCATGATACATTTATAAAATCAAAAAAAAAGTCGAACTTAAAGCTCCCCGTGGTTTATTATATTAATCCAATGGAAATTCAGGTAATTCAGGCACCTACAGAATTTCGGATGAAGAGGCGTAAGATCCATTTTTTTGAGTTTTTTTCAGATGATTTAAAGAATATTTATCTCTACAAAAACGAAGAACCGTTTCAGAAATTCAATTTTGATCCCAAAAGCAACAGGTTTTCATTAGAGTTTACGAGTAAAGAGGAAGCTAAGATCGTAATTGTTACAGAAAACCTAAAAGGGGAGTTGTTTAGTATTATCCAATATGATCACAACTAATTATTTATTCAGGAACATTTCCAAACTTATTACAAAGCAATTTGTTTAATTGAAAATCAAACGCATAAAAGAATCAGAAATGCGTTTTTAATAACACCAATGAAGTCCAATTCGTATTCGTATTCAAAATCAGGGTATACCTTTTCTCCACATGAGAAAAAGGAGCAACCTCCATTTGAGCGGCTTTTCGATATTTTTCAAGAGCTTATTGTATTTACCTCTGGAGATGTGGATGAAACCCTCAAGTGGATGGACGAATTAGACCGCGAGTACAAGCTGTATTCTGCAGAATACTCAAAAGAAGATTTTATCGAAGACTTAAAGAAAAAAGGGTTTTTGAATGATGACCCCAAAAAGAACAAGGGAAAAGGACTTCAGATCACTTCAAAAACCGAACAGATGATTCGTCAGCGTTCTTTAAATCAGATTTTTGGTTCGCTAAAAAAATCAGGAAAAGGAAACCATAAGACCAAGCATTCGGGGCAAGGTGATGACTTTACGGGAGACATGAAAAACTATGTTTTTGGAGATGGATTAGATCAAATCTCTATGACGGAGAGCATCAAAAATGCGCAAGTGAATCATGGTGCGGGAGAGTTTAAACTTACCGAACAAGATTTGGTGGTCAATGACACGCACTTCAATGCACAAATGAGCACAGTGCTGATGATTGATATTAGCCACAGCATGATTCTTTACGGAGAAGACCGCATTACACCAGCTAAAAAAGTGGCCATGGCGTTGGCTGAGCTGATTCGAACACGCTATCCAAAAGACACTTTAGATATTTTAGTTTTTGGAAATGACGCTTGGCCCATAAAACTTAAAGATTTGCCTTATTTGCAGGTAGGACCTTATCATACCAATACGGTGGCTGGAATGTCTCTGGCATTAGACATGCTTAGGCGCAAAAAACAAACCAATAAACAAATTTTCATGATCACGGATGGCAAGCCATCCTGTATCAAACTTCCTAGTGGAGAGTATTACAAAAACAGCAACGGACTCGACGAATTCATTACAGGAAAGTGCCTCAATATGGCCAAACAAGCGCGAAAGTTGCAAATCCCTATTACCACATTTATGATTGCACAAGACCCTTATCTTAAGCAGTTTGTGGAAGAATTTACAGCTGCCAATCAAGGCAAAGCCTTTTATACAGGACTAAAAGGATTGGGGGGAATGATTTTCGAAGACTATGAAACTAATCGCAAAAAAAACATTAAAAGATAAGTATGAATATCCAAGACATTACAACATTGGGAGCCCTCAAAAAACAGGGCTATGTTTCCAAAAGAATCAAAGCAGAGCTTAGAGACAACCTCATAGAAAAGCTCAAGGAAAAAGCACCACTTTTTGAAGGAATTATTGGCTACGAGGATACGGTCATTCCTCAGCTTATTCATGCCATTTTATCTCAGCATAACATCAACTTATTGGGATTACGGGGACAAGCCAAGACCAGAATTGCACGGTCTTTAACAAACCTTTTGGACGAGTATATTCCTATTGTAGAGGGCTCTGAAATCAATGACGATCCGATGGACCCTATATCATTTTATGCCAAAGAATTGATTGCCAAAGAAGGAGATAACACGCCGATTGCTTGGGTGCACCGCTCGGAGCGCTTTTCAGAGAAGTTGGCCACCCCAGATGTGACTGTAGCCGATCTAATTGGTGATGTTGACCCAATCAAAGCCGCAAACCTAAAGTTGTCATATGCCGACGAACGCGTCATACATTTTGGCATGATTCCGAGAGCGAACCGCTGTATTTTTGTCATCAATGAGCTTCCTGATTTGCAGGCAAGAATCCAGGTTGCTTTGTTTAATATCTTACAAGAAGGGGATGTTCAGATCAGAGGCTTTAAGATTCGTTTGCCATTAGATGTCAATTTTGTTTTTACGGCAAATCCTGAAGATTATACCAACAGAGGAAGTATTGTAACCCCTCTAAAGGACAGAATTGGATCTCAAATCATTACACATTATCCAAACTCCATTGAATTGTCAAAAGCAATAACCAGCCAAGAGGTAACAAAACATATTGAGTCTGATTCGATTTATGTTCCTGAGCTGGCAAAAACACTCATTGAACAAATTGGTTTTGAGGCAAGGAGCAATGATTTGATTGATGCTAAAAGTGGAGTGTCTGCAAGAATGAGTATTACCATGTATGAGAACTTGATCAGTGGAGCAACATACAGAATGCTCATGTCAAATCAAAAAAAGACGTCAGTTCGAATGACAGACTTTATCGCAGTAATTCCTGCAATCACAGGAAAAGTTGAGCTGGTGTATGAGGGAGAACAAGAAGGAGCCGAAAATGTAGCTCTACTCTTATTAGGAAATGCCATCAAGACCCTATTTAATCAGAGCTTTAGAGAAATTAAAAAGTTGAGTAAGCCAGGGAGCTCCGATGAATTTGATCAGGTTGTTTCTTGGTTTATGGAAAACAGTTCTTTTTCACTTTCTTCTGACTTAAGTGATAAAGAATATGCCGAGATTCTTAACAATGTGGTTCCCCTCGAGGAAATTGTTGAGATGTACCAGGTTCTTGCTAGTGAGCAAGACAAGCTATTTTTAAAAGAATTTTTATTGTGGGGTTTGGTGGAATACAACAAACTTGACAAGCAAGAGAATAAAGGAGGATTTCAGTTTGAAGACCGGGTGCTTGGTTCGTTTTATAACAATTGATTTTCTATGGATAAAGTCAGGCCAAATTTACCCTCATCCCTTATCGAAGGAGACCTAAAAGAGGAAGAGTTGTTCCAAAACATGGTGCTTCGCCCCGTGATAAAAATGCAACACGATCTTTTAATTCTTAGAGTCAAAAGTTATTTCAGCTCAAAAAAAGTGATTTTTCATTTGATGGATACAAGCAAACGTACCACAGCAATTGAGAGTGCTTTTCAAAATGATTTGGCATTGAAAAAAGAAATCCAAGGAATGATTATCGGTCAACTTACACAAGATGAGTTTAAATTGTATTTGAATTGGGAGCGGTCAGTAAATAAACGGATTGTTCAAATGGTTAGAAATCGAATGATTGATTCTACAGTTGCACTTTCTTGATACCAAATCAGCTATTGATTTGATTGAAAGTAGTTATTAAAAAACAGGAGATGTTCTTTGATGGATTCACGCCAGTACTCCCAATTGTGGTTGCCAGGTCGAACACTATAGCTATGTGGTACTCCTTTAGCTTTAAGTTTCTCGTGAAAAACTTGGTTTACATCTGCAAAGAAGTCACTTGTTCCACAATCGATAATTAGCTCAAAGTCATCTTTAATTAAGTCGATCATATTGATGACCGTATTGTTTTCCCAATATGCCTTATTTTCTTTATATGACCCTATCACTTCGTGAATATTCCATCTTTCAGCGAAAGGAACAATGTTCACTCCTCCACTCATACTTCCTGCTGCGCCCCATATATTGTTATGCCTAATGGCCAGGTACAAAGCGCCATGCCCCCCCATACTTAACCCGCTTATGGCTCTTCCCTTTTTGTTTCTTATAGTGTTGTATTTATGATCAATTTCCTTGACCAATTCTTTGGCGATGTAGGTTTCGTATTGACTCGATGAATCAATGGGGCTGTCAAAATACCAGCTTGTTTTATTTCCATCAGGACATACAATTATAATATTGTAGTCATTAGCATATTGTTCAATTTCGGGTACACGGAACATCCAATTGCTAAAATAGCCGCCCGCGCCATGAAGGAGGTATAAGGCAGGGTAGGAATTGCCGTTTTGATTATAGTTTTTGGGTTTAATGACCAAATTCGGGATTGATTTTTTCATGATCTCACTATATACGATAAGTGTATCCACCTGAGCAAAAAAAAGGTGTACACAAAAATAGAATAGCAGTGTTAGTCGTATTTTCATTTGGTTATTCAATCTTTAAATAAAAAAAAACATGATCGAGATACATACAAATGTATAAATACCTAATAATAAAACATTACACTATTTAATTTGGAATCCTGTTAATCAATGTTTTGCAATTAGATAGTGTAATTTTAACACTTATTGAAAATATTGTAATATATTTACCTATTCTAAAAACTATTTTATGAAAAAATTCATGACAATTTTAGGTTTAATTATGGCCTTTAATTTCAATACTTTTTCTCAGACGATTACGGTGTCGGGAATCGTAACCGACGATAAACAAGCCCCTTTTCCGGGTGTTAAAGTTGTTGAAAAAGGAACCAACAACGGTGTGCTTACTGATTTTGATGGTAAATATTCCATAACGGTTCAAAATAACGAAGAGCTCACGCTAACTTATTTTTTCATAGGCTTTGATAAGCAAGAAATCATTGTATCAAATCGAACTACGATTGATGTTGAAATGTCGACTGATCAGGTTTTGGATGAGGTGGTTATTGTAGGTTACGGTAGTTCACGAAGCAAGGAGCTCACCGGGGCATCTGCGAAAGTTAAAGGTGAAAATATTGAAAAACTAAATTTATCTAGAATGGACCAAGCTTTACAGGGTCAAATTTCTGGAGTAAATATCAATACCAATTCTGGTTCTCCAGGAGGATCTTCAAGTATTCGGATTCGCGGGCTTTCTACCTTTGGAGATAATGACCCTTTGATTTTGGTTGATGGTGTTGTATATGATTCAGATGGCTTAAACGCGCTTAACCCTTCAGACATTGAATCCATTAATGTATTGAAGGATGCTACAGCTGGTATTTACGGTGTGCGTGCAGCCAACGGAGTGATTATCGTTGAGACAAAAAAGGGAAGGCTGAATTCAAAGCCCCGAGTTGAATTTAATGCCTACCGAGGCGTTCAGCAGACGGCTAAAAAACTCAACCTTTTAACTGCAGAAGAATATGCGGTAATTAAAAACGAGATGTTTGCTTTCGGTGGACAGGACATGCCTTTCACTAATACAGCTTTAGGAGAAGGGACGAACTGGCAGGATTCTGTTTTTCAGAGTGCACCTGTAGAAAGTTATAACCTTTCAATTAGTGGTGGGACTGGAAATACAAGATATTCTTTAGGGGCAACCTATTTTTCTCAAGAGGGTATTGTTGGGGGATCAAAGTCTAACTTTTCCCGTTACAACACACGTTTGAATTTGAGTACAGATTTATCCAGTAAACTCACCTTAAATTCAGTATTCCTGTTTTCAAGTGATAACCGTTCTTCTCTTGCTGAAAACGGAATTGGTTCGGTGTTATATAATACAATCAATGCGTTCCCAAATAAACCGATTAGAACCCTAGACGGTAACTATAGTTATTTAGATGAGGTAGCTGACATCATCAACCCAATTGCACAAATGGAAAACAGCTACAATTACAGTATAGCAGATAAGTTTGTAGGAAAAGAAGAGCTGGTATACAAGTTCAATGAGCACTTGTCATTTACAAATCGATTCAATTACAATTATGCAGCTGTAGAAAGTAAATCATTCTCTCCGTTGGCTTGGTACGGCCCCGGTAAATACGCAAATACAGCATTAAATGCTGAGCTAGAATCTCCCCTCGTAGAAATAGGTGACAGTGTATTTATTGAGAGAGGATCAAGCGTTTATGAGTCGAGATCAACATTTACAGATTTGACCTTTGAAAGCTACTTTAATTATGACAGAACGTTCTCAGAAATTCACAAAGTAAAGGCAACGCTTGGAATGTCTGTTTTTCAAAGAAAAGGTGAAAACCTCAATGGGACAGCATTTAACATTCCGAATAATTCATGGGAATACGCGGATATCTCTGCGAATACCGCTGCTGGAGGTTATTTAAACAATGTGGGTTCATGGGAATTTAAAGAAAGATTACTATCGGCGTTTTTGAGAGCTGAATATATATATGATTCCAAATACATTTTATCCGGAATTATCAGACGAGATGGGTCGAGTAAATTTGGACCAAACAATCGATATGGATTTTTTCCGACCATTTCGGGGGCTTGGTTACTTTCAGAAGAGACCTTTTTTGATGTGGAATTCATCGACTTTATGAAGTTAAGATTAAGCTACGGGATTTCTGGAAATGATCAAATAGCTAATTTCGCATACAGAGCTTTATTAAATGGAGAAGGGGTTTATGTTTTTGATGATTTGATTACCATAGGAACGGCGCTTGGAAGGGCTGCTAATCCCGATTTAAAATGGGAAACCACCCGACAGTTTAATGCTGGATTGGATATGACTTTTTGGAATCATGTCGACTTCACAACCAATTACTTTATTAAAAACACGAATGATCTTCTATTTCAACCCGATGTATCTGCAGTTCTAGGTTCTTATGGGCCTGGGGGAGCTTCACCAATTATCAATGCGGGTGATGTATCGAATAAAGGATTGGAAATAGAGCTCGGATACCATACAAGCTTTACAAGTGCCTTAATGGCGAATGTTAATTTTAACTTCTCAGCCATTACCAATAAGGTAACGGGTGTCCCTGAGGGAGTCGATTATCTGCCAGGTGCTCAATTTAGTGTGGGAGGAGACAATGCAACGCGTTTTGAACAAGGATATGCAATCGGGTATTTTCATGGCTACCAGACGGCTGGGATTTTTCAAACCCAAGAAGAAATTGACAATCATGAAGTCGTACAAGATGGAGCACAGCCAGGAGATTTGATTTTTGTTGATCAGAATGGTGATGGAGTCATTAGCTTCGGTGATGATGATGACAAAACATTTATTGGTTCACCAATTCCAGATTTTGTGATGGGTTTTAATATGAATTTGAGATTCAAAGGAATTGATTTTTCTGCAAACATCTACTCGGCCATTGGTCAGGAAATTATTAGAAACTATGAAAGACAGCAGCCATATGCCAATCAGCTGGACTATGTCATTGATAGGTGGGTTGGACCGGGAACCTC
>Ga0315331_10003563_pt1 | contig 11775 bp, 14 predicted proteins | sample M160m34915metaG_FD_203456 | JGI IMG/M metagenome (GOLD analysis project Ga0315331, IMG submission 203456) | Ammonia-oxidizing marine archaeal communities from Monterey Bay, California, United States - M1 60m 34915 | ecosystem: Environmental > Aquatic > Marine > Intertidal zone | place: USA...
GGGGGGGGGGGCTTCGGATGTTTCAGTGGGGCGCCGTTTCCGGGGATGTGTCGTCGGTCATGTTTGTATCACTCATAGCGCTTGGTACTCCAGTCGATCAGCTCGTTACGGGACTGCGTTCTACCGATAGACTAAGGTGCCGCTGAAATGCGGCTTCACCCTTAGATGAATAGCTTTGTGTGTGCCTATGCGTACGAAAATCTTACTTATTTTCCGAAAATTGTGTGAGTGCTCGAGGGCAGAATGCCGGGCAAAACATATGGCCCTGAATAAAAGCTTATAGAAACAAAGGTTCGCTCGGTTATCCGGGCCGCGCCGCGTCGAGGGCGGCGATCATATCCTGCGGGGTTACGAATTTCCGGCGCGGCGCGCCTTCCGGGGCGGCTTCGATCTCCAGCCGGTCGATGACCTGCCAGTTGGCGAAGCTGACGACGCGGACGCCGCGCTCGGCGAGGAGACTGTCAATCCCGTCGCAGCCCTCCCGTCCGCCGGCATCGTATTCGGCGATGACGGTGTCGACGACTTCGAGGGAGTCGTTCTTATTGGTGCCAATCGTGCCTGACGCGCCGCGTTTGAGCCAGCCGACCGCATAGAGCCGGTCCGATACCTTGCCGCCTTCGTTTTCGACGATGCCCCATTTGTCGTTGAAGGGCAGGTTGTCGATCGGGAAGGCGCGGGACCCGATACAGGTCACGACGAGCTGGCACGGGATATCGACCATTTCGCCAGTGCCACGCACCTTGCCGTTGGCATCGACGTTCGTGCGTTCGCAGCGTACGCCTTCGACACGATTTTCGCCCAGTATTTCGACCGGGGACAGAAAGAAGCCGAAATGGACGCGTTTGTCTTTGCCATCGGGACTGACGTCGAGGAACGACCGCATAGTTTCGACGTTCTTTTCGCGCAATCGCAGATCGCGGTCCGACATGTAATCTGCGATGATTTTACCCGGCAGATGTTCCGGGATCATGATCGGGGCGGCGTTTTCCAGCTCGCCCATTTCGCGCAGCTCAACATTCGTGAACGCGGCTTCCACCGGACCGCGGCGGCCGAGCATGTGAATGTCGGTCATCGGTGACGAATGCGATGCGGTGGCCGCGTAATCGACCAGATCGGTCACCGACATTTCGGCGGCGGTCTTGGCAAACAAACGCGCGACGTCGAGCGCCACGTTGCCGACACCGATGATGACTGCCGCCTCGACGTCGAGGTCGGGGGCGAGATTCTTGAAATCCGGGTGACCGTTATACCAGCCCACGAAGGCGTTGGACCCATACACGTTGGGCAGGTCCTCGCCGGCAATACCGAGCCGGTTGTCATGCGGCGCGCCATAGGCGAGCACGACCGCATCGTAAATTTTGAGCAATTCGGGAATTGAGACATCTTTGCCCACCTCGACATTGCCGAGATACCGGACGCGTTCATGGGCCAGCGTGCGCTCGTAGGCTTTGGCGACCCGTTTGGTCTTCTGGTGGTCGGGGGCGACCCCGCCGCGGATCAGCCCGAACGGCGATGGCAGGCGCTCTATAACATCGACCCGGCAGTCGGGGTCCATATCCAGTAGTCCCTGTGCAGCATACATCCCGCCGGGACCAGATCCGACGACCGCGATAGTACGAGCCATGGTGAAGCCTTTATGCGAACGTTTCCGTGTCTTTGCGACATCTGGCCAACATCATAGCGGCTGTTCGGCGAGAGAAAAGGGCGGGACAAACATATGATTCTTTCACCGGGGCGGACAGGGGATGGATTGCCGGCGCATACGACCGTAATCTCTCTTTTTGCGTTATGAGATTTCGCGGTTATACTTTTCCCAACACAACTAGAGGTAAACCCACACGCTACGTACGAAGTTCTCGATCACGACACACTGGCACTCATTGAAAATCAAAAACCCAAAGGGAGAAACCAATGAAGAACCGTATTGTCACGACAGCCCTAGTGGCTGGTATCGCACTTTCAGTACCCTACGCGTCCGCCATATCCGCCGAGATGAATTTGAAGGCGGGATATTTCATCAGCAGTAAAAAATCGCTTATCCGTCAGGCGTTCGACCAGTTCGTCGAAAAAGTAAACGCAGACGGCAAGGGCCTCGTCCAGATTCCGCAGGTCGTTGGCCGTGAAGCAATCCCGTCCCGCCAGATGGGCAATGCGGTCAAGAGCGGTTTGCTCGATATCGCCGGCACGCCGCCTGCCTATATGGCCAACCTGGTCAAATTGGCGACCGGCTTTACCCCGACCACGAAGCCCGTACAGGAAATGCGCAAAAACGGCGCGTTCGCCATTTTCCAGGACCTGTTTGCCAAGAATGCAAATATGCACCTGGTGTCGGCCTATGGCGGCACGATCGATTTCCACATTTATACAAACAAGGAAGTCAAATCCCTCGCCGATTTCAAGGGGATGAAGCTGCGGACATCGAACACCTATAAGGCGTTCTTCGATGCCCTCGGTGCCCGCACCCTGCAAATGCCGCGCCGGGAAATCTTCACCGCCATGGAACGTGGCGCTGTCGACGGTTTCGCCAATCTCGATTCCGAAGTGATGGCGCTGGGCTGGCACGAAGTGTCCAAGTTCAAGCTGTCGACCGGGTTCTACCATCCGATCATCATCGTTGGGCTTAACCTCGACAAATGGAAGGCGATGGATTCGAAGCAGAGGGCCGTCATGAACGCGGCGGGACTTCATCTCGAAAACGAACTTTCGACCGATCTCGGCCAGAAAGACAAGGCGATTGGCAAACAGCTAATCTCCGAAAAAGGGATGAAGCTTCTGAACCTGTCGGCCGCCGACGCGAAGAAGTTCCGCGATCTTTCCTACACCGCGCAATGGGATGTCGTTGAAAAACGCGACCCGGCAGTGGGGAAAAAGTTGCGGGCCCTGATCGGTAAATAGCCGGGTCTGTTACCCAAAGACATCGCTCCGGGGGATTTTGTCCCTCGGAGTGCCATTTCTCCCTGACCTGGACGAGGCGGTTCCATGAAGAAGATGGGTGAGGCTTTCGACCGGCTGCTTGCGCTGACCAGCGTTATTCCGGGCATCATCGTTGCCCTGCTGGCAATCGGTGTTGCCGTCGAGGTTTTTGCGCGGAATTTCGGCCTGACCGGCGCCTACTGGATGCTCGAGGCGGTTGAATACGGGTTGCTGACCCTCACCATGGTCGGCGCGGCCTATGTTCTCAGCATCGGCCGCCATGTGACGATCGACCTTGTGCTCGGCGCGCTTAAGCCCCGCACACAGCGGATATTCCGGATTTGTATTAATTTCGTCATCGTCGTCGTGTCGGGGACCGTCGTCTATTACGGCATCATCACTACGCATCTTGCCTATATTGAGGATTCAACGCTCTACAAATCATTCGAGATCAAGGAATGGATTCCCATGGCCGTGGTGCCCGGCGGGATGGCGCTGTTCCTGATCGAAGGCCTGCGCCAGCTTTACCGGTCGATTTTCGACCCGGACATGGCCCGGCCGCCGCCTTCAGAAGCCAACGAGGTGTTCTGAGCCATGGAATGGTATTGGGCGTTAGCCTTCCTGCTCGGCATGGTGATGATCCCTATGTTTCTGGGTGTGCCGGTGGCCATCGCGTTTTTTGGCGCCAATGTGATCGGCGCGCTGACGTTCCTCGGCGGCGAAGCCGGCCTGATCCAGCTTGAGCGGAACGTCGTCGACGGGCTGGTCCGGTTCGCGCTCGCCCCGGTCGCGATGTTCATCCTGATGGGTGAAATCCTGTTTCACACCGGGATCGCGTTCCGCGCCATCGACGCCATCGACAAAATGATTGCCAGGGTTCCGGGCCGGTTATCGCTGGTCGCGGTAGCCGGTGGCACGGTGTTTTCGACGCTGTCGGGCTCGAGCATGGCCAATACGGCACTGCTCGGTACGACCCTGATGCCGGAAATGCAGCGCCGCGGATATCACCGCAGCATGGCCATGGGCCCCATTCTCGGCACCGGCGGTATCGCGATGCTGATCCCGCCGTCCAGCCTCGCCGTGCTACTCGGAAGCCTGTCGGGGATATCCATCGCCGGTATCCTGATTGCCGGGGCCATTCCCGGTCTGATCATGGCCGTCGTGCATTTTTCCTATGTGATGATCCGCTGCACGCTCAATCCGTCTCTCGCGCCGAGCTATGACATGCCCAAAATGACGGTGTGGGAGCGAGTGCGCCCCGTCCTGATCTATGTCGTGCCGCTGCTCAGTCTGTTCGGGGTCGTGGTGGGTAGTATTCTGGTCGGCATCGCCACGCCGACGGAATCCGCCTCATTGGGGGCGATCGGTGCGGTGCTGGCCGCGGCCGCCTATCGCTCGCTGACCTGGAAAGGGGTGTGGAAGGCGATGGTCGAGACCGGCAAGCTGACGGTGATGATCTACTTCATCATCGCGGCGTCGCTCACGTTTTCTCAGATCCTGTCGTTCTCCGGTGCGACCACCGGGCTGTTGCAGTTGATGCAGCAAATCGAACCGACGCCGCTGACCCTGCTGGCGGGGATGATGATCCTGATGCTGGTGATGGGCTGCTTCATGGACCCGGTGTCGATCATGCTGATCACGCTGCCGTTCTTCATCCCGATTGCCGAACTGATCAAGATCGATCTGATCTGGTTCGGCGTTCTGATGCTGCTGGCGCTTGAGATCGGCCAGACGACACCACCCTTTGGTATGCTTCTATTTGTCATGCGCGGCGTCGCCCCACCCGAGATCACGATGCGGCATATCTATGCCGCCGTCACACCGTTTGTCCTGCTCGAGATCGGTATCCTGATCTTCCTGATCATGGTGCCGGGAGTGGTCACGTGGCTGCCTGCATTGATGGCGAGCGATTAGCGAGGCCGCCCGCTATATCCGTTACCAGAGCTGTTTCGTCGCCAGACGCGCGCCTTCGGCCATGGCGTCGAATTTGGTCCAGATGACCTTGGGGTGTACCTCGGTGTGGTAGCAGGCGTGGGATGAGAACCCGCAATCGCTGCCTGCGAGCACATTCTCGCGGCCGACCAGTTTGGCATAGCGCACTAGCCGTTCGGCGATCAGTTCCGGGTGTTCGACGATATTGCTGGCATGGGTGATGACGCTGGGGATCAGGACCTGACCGTCGCGCAGCTTCAGGTTTTCCCAGATGTGATAGTCCTGCTCGTGGCGCGGATTGGCCGCCTCGAAGGAACAGGCGCCGGCCTTGATGTTCAGCATGTATTTCGCGACGTCGCCGCCCAGCGCTTCGTGGATGCGCGGGCCTTCGTTGATGCCGTAGCATGTGTGGAACCGGATTTTCTTTTCCGGGATATTCCGGATGCTGTGGTTGATCGCCTCGACATAGGTGTTAGCCTTGCGGTCCTTGCCTTTGTCATCGAGCGCTGGGTCGACTAGGATATCGCACAGGAACGGATCGTCGATCTGCAACAGGAAGCCGGCTTCGACGATGACCTCGTATTCGGTCCGCAGGGCTTCGGCGACGGCTTCGGCAAATTCCTCTTCGGTGTTGTAATGGTCGTTATAGCCGACACCGGCGGGGGCTACTGCGGGAATGAACGCGCCCTCGACATCGACACCCTTCAGGGCCGCCTTCAGATTGTCGATATCGCGTTACAGCGCCGCTTCGCCCTCGTAGCTGATCGGGCCGACACAATAGGACGGATACATCGGCACCACGGTGCCCGCGAGCATCGCGCGGGCGAAATAGTCTTCGTAATATTCCGGGAAGGCCGCAATTTCCGCCGCGAACAGATTTTATTTTTCGTCCGGTCGGACTTCGAATCCGTCGAGGCGTTCCTCGATATAGGAAAAGAAGCCGGGCTTCGATATTTCGCCGTCGGCGACGATGTCGATCCCGAGATCGGCCTGTTGTTTGACGATTTCGGCCACCCCCTTGGCGATCTCCGCCTGGTAGGCGTCTTCGCTGAAATCACCGCCGGTGAACTTCGCCTTCATGGCGTCGAGCACTTCGACGGTGCGCGGCAGGCTGCCGACATGGGTTGTCAGAATTCGGTTTTTATTGCCTTTGCATGACGTTCTCCTTTTTTATGGTCGACTACAAATTTTAGCGCTTCCGGGCCTTACGCTCCAACGCAAACCTTCCGCTGTGCTACGATCCGTAAAACCCGGGAAAATGTCATGACCGAAAACATTACCTATTTGTCGCCCAACGGCCAGAACGTGACCTACGGTACCGGCACGGTCACCCGCATGCTGATCGGCACAATCGATGGCGTCGTGACGCTGGACCGCAAACTGCGCGGGAAGCCCTGGGTGGAGACCACGCGCGGTCTCGACGGGTTGCACATCAGTTCGCTGCTGTTCGAACCCGCATCGGGAAAACTGTTTGCCGGCTGTCATGGCGATGGCGGGCTCTGGGTCAGCGAGGATGGCGGCGGCGCGGACTGGCGCCGGCTCGAAAACGGTCTTGGTCATGCGCATATCTATTCCCTGGCGGCTCGCGATATCAGCGGCACCGTGACGCTTTTCGCCGGTACATCGCCGGCCGCGCTCTATCGCAGCGCCGATCTGGGCGAGAACTGGACGGAGATGCCGAGCCTGAACGATGTGCCGGGATCGGACAAGTGGACATTTGTCCCGCCGCCGCACCATCCCCATGTCAAAAACATCGTCTTTCATCCCACCTACCCCGACACGTATTTCGTGCTGGTAGAGCAGGGCGCATTGCTGAAAACCACCGATGACGGCGCGACCTGGAGCGAGCTGGACACCTATGCCAGTGAAACGGATACGCTCTGGCATGAGGTTCACCGCTTGATGATCCATCCGCACGATACGGACCTGATGTATCTGGCAACTGGCGAAGGTCTGTTCCGCACGCGCGACGGCGGGGAAAGTTTCGTCAATGTCCACCATCGCGGCGAACGCATGGGCTATCCGGAATTTCTGTTTCTCGACCCGTCCGATCACAAAACTATCTGGATGGGCGGCTCCCAGCTGAACCCGACCGAGTGGTTCAAGGACGGCATCGCCGATTCCACCGTCCTGCAAAGCCGCGATCAGGGCGATAACTGGACCGAACCTAATGCCGGTTTCCCCAATCCGGTCATCGGCGCGTTCGAGGCCATGAGCATGCATCTGTGGTATGGCGGCATGATGTTGGTGATTGGTACCGCTACCGGCGAGATCTGGGCGACTGACGATTACTGCCGGTCCTGGGTATGCCTCGACGACGACGTCCCGGCGTTGTCGAAGGAAGACCACCACCTGCCGTTTATGTCCGACGAGGACCGGGCGGCGGCGATGGCGGCCAGAGGACTATAACAGGGACTTTAGGAGCGCCGCTGACAACGACTTTCCCCGGGCTCTCATCATCCCAATTTGTCAGCCCGGCGCCCGTGCCCGACTTGATCAGAGGGGCAGGGTGACAGGGAAGGTGGCATAGTGAAAATTGGCGGCCCGTCAGGACCTCCGTTTGAATGTGTCGGATGAACGATCGATCCAGGCACTTCAGCGCTTGCGAAAATTGACCAGCGTCACACCTGCCAAAATCAGTGCAATGGCGGCCCACACGAACAGGCTGTGGCTCTCGCCGAACAGTACGAGGCCGAACACTACCCCGAACCCGACCGACAGGAAATTGGCTTGGGTCATATAGGTCGGCCCGGCAATGCGGATCAGCTCGAAGATGGCGTAGAAATTGATCGCCGCCAGCACCGAATGGGTGAGCAGGGCCTGTTCGCCGATGCTCAGCGGCCAGCCCAGCATCTGGAATTCGCCGAGAACAAGCGCGAGCGGCAGGGCGAAGAACGCCGCCGCCAGCAACGTGCCGCTCGACAGGGTGATGGAATCGACGTCCTTAGGGCGTGATTTTTCCGACAGCGCGACATAGGCGGTGGCGTGGAGCAGCGGCGCGCCGAATCCGATCATCACCCATACCGCGAGATCCGGATCCGGCAGGCTCGATTTCGGCAGTACGATCAGCAGCACGCCGCCGAAGCCCAGCAGGATGCCGGTCGCGCGCAGCCACAGGAATTTCTCGATCCGCAGGATCACGCTGATGCAATAGGTGAGGATCGGCACGAAGGTCATGATCACCGCCATGATGCCGACCGGCAGTTTTCCCTGGGCGGAATAGAGGATCATGTTGGCCAGCGTGAACCGCACAAGGCCGAGCTTCAGATAATAGAGTAAGTCGGCGCGGGCGAAGCGGGGCCGCCTGCCGCGCAGGATACCGGCGAGGAACAGCCACGATCCCGCCAGCAGGGTGAACCAGAACAGGTAGCTGACAGGGCGTACGCCGTCATTAACGGAAATCTTGATCAGCGCAAAGAAACCGCCCCACATCGCACCGATCAGGAACAGAAGCGCGATCGGCACCAGAGGGTTCGGTTTTAAGAGCGCTTGCGAAGTTGGCGTATCGGAGGAGGTGGACATCCCATGCTTTATGGGCCGGATGGGCGCTACGGGAAAGCGGAAATCCGCCGCCATGATGCCGTGCCCACCGCTGTCCGGTTGAAACGGATCCGAGTTCGGCAGTCGCCATACTATCCGCCGCTGCTCCGTCCTTGGCCTGCGGGCAGTTGCCCGGTGCGTATCATAGACCTGCTAAAGCTGCGTCAGTTCGAGAACGCACCACGGATCATGGCCGGCGTGACAATCAGTGCGATGCCGAGTGCCATGAGCGCCTGTGCGCCGGGGGGTGTGCCTTTCTCGTCTGTGCCTGATCCATCCGCACGCCCGGACGGCGGACCGCTGTTACGTTTCGGGTGGCGATCCTCGGGATTTCGGCAATCTGGGTCTGAGGTTGTGACAGTTTGGTCACTGTTTCCAATTCGCCCGCCCCGGCGGGGTGAAATGTCAGGGCGACGGCGATAGATACGCCGAGGAGTACCGATTTCGCATACTTCATAATCTACCTACCCTTTGTCATAAGCGGGTCGACTGACTTCAGCGGGTCGACTGACTTCACCGCAGGACAGTAGTAATACTATCGTATTCAGAAGCGGAGCGGGCCCCACACGCCGGTTTGTCACAGAAAAGACACAGATGCCTTGTGTTCGATGTAAAATGAAACTGGCGTGCTGCGTGATCCTATGACTAGAATTCACCGCAATAGGAGTCAGCCGGGGGAATGCATAATGAAACGGTGCTTTATTTTCATTCACCGGTATGTCGTAAATCGCCGTCAAATTCCGGTGTGAAGCGCATTCACTTCGTCGATATCGCCTAGCGCACTTATCGCGAAAGCGCGTGCGCCTGTCTTTCCAAAGGGAGTCCAATGAAATTCTACGACGACGCTGTTGCGCCCTCACCACGCTGGGTGCGGATGTTTATCGCTAAAAAGGGCTTGGAGATCGAAACCGTCGAGATCGATATCCGGGCCGGTGAACAGTTCACCGATACGTTCCGCGCCATCAATCCGTTCTGCACGGTCCCGGTCCTCGAGCTGGATGACGGCAGCCACCTGATCACTGCGGACGGTTGCTATGCCTAGCCCGAAAAATCCTATCCCGATCGGCCGCTGCTCGGCCGGACGGCAGCGGAGCGCGCGCACGTTGCGGATACACTGCAGATCATCATGTTCCACGGACAGATGGCGGTCTCCGAAACGCTGCGCAATTCGATGGAAGCGATGGTCGGCCGCGGCATCATCGGCCTGGACGATTATGCCCAGATCCCGGCTCTGGCCGAACGCGGGCGCACGCGGGGCGCACGGTTTATGACCACGCTGAAAGACATGATCGGGGACCGGTCATTCGTTGTTGGTGATGCGTTCACGGCGGCGGATATCGATGCATTTATCTACGTGACATTCGCGAAATGGGCCGAAATCGAACTGGAGGATGGCCATACGTCGCTCAAACGCTGGTATGAGGCAATCGCCGGCCGTCCCAGTGCGGTGCTATGACTGCCGCCCGGGGGAGCTGATGGCGAAGTTGAGTTTTTTGACCGGTACTGGCGACGCAACGGCAACCTATTACATGGTGGAGATGGATTATCCGCATAAAACCGCGGCGGAGCGGTCGGCGTTCGATGCGTTTTATCAACGTCATATCGATATGTTGCTAACCATTCCGGGGTTCCTGACGGGCCAACGGTTTCACTGTCCCGAGGCGACCCGGGCGCCGTTTTTGGCGCTTTACCGACAGACTGGGCCGGAGGTTCTGGCTAGCGAAGCTTACACGTCCAAGGCCGGGCGCATGTCGGTCGAGGCGGATTTCCGCGTCAACATGACCAACTGGGACCGAAACCTGGTGCAGGGACCGGAAGGAAGCGGCGCGCCCGACTTGGCGTTCGACATGGATGAATGGATGACGCTGATCGACCGCCTCACCGACGATGCGCCGCCGCTGCCCGACGAATTCGTGCCGCTTGAAGTTATCGGGCTCGACCGGACTATCGCCCAGCGCGGCGCCGCCCTTGGTAACAAAGTGCCGTCCGACGTGCGGGGCGGCTGGGAAGTTCGCGTATGGCGACCGATCCACCCGGTGCGGCGAGCGGGCTAGTTGGGCGTGGTCCGGTGCGGCCGGGTTTTGGCCGTGCATTTTGGGTGTTGCCGGGCGGGCAATCCTGGACCAGACTTAACCGGATCGCGAATCAGGAGATCGAACATGCTGGCATCGGTTGAGACATTCATCTCAGAACTCCGGTCGCTCTATGCCGAGCCGATCGATGACATTACCCGCTACGAACGCGCGCGGCCGGCGCTGGAGACACTGCTTGCCGACCCCGAACTGAAGGCACGGGCCGAAACCTGGCCGTCGCGCAACGACCCGGCGGCTGGTCACTACGAAAACCTCCTGTTCTACGAAGACCCGGATTTCGGCTTCGTCATCAATGCGCTGATCAAGGAGCCGGGCGAGGCAACGCCGGTTCACGACCACGGCGACGTGCTGACGGTCTATGGCGTACTCGAGGGCGGCGAAACCGTGAAGCGCTATCGCCGCATCGACAGCGGCGCAGACCGCGGTGAGATGAGTGACGAGAACATCGAGCTCGAATTGCTCGGCGATCACCAGGTCGCTCCCGGTTATATCGACTTCGTGCCGCCGGGTGACATTCATGTCGAACATAACGGCGCCCACCGCACCATCGGGATCATCGTCCGCAACGGTAATGTCGGTAAGAACCTGCAAAACTGGTACGATACCGACACCGGCACACGCATTCGCCGCTACGGCCCAAAACAAGTGCCGCACGCGCTGGATTAAGGGTCAGTCGATCCGCAGTTTTACCTTCATCATCGGGTGGTAGCGGCAGAAATAGGCGCTGTGCGTGTCGGCGGTCACCTTTATCTCGCCGCTCTGACCCGGTTTTATCTTCCCGGTATCCCAGCTTTCATCCACTGCCGTTGCCGTATGCGGCACGATATCCTCGTTGGTCCACCGCAGGGTGTCGCCCTCATGGGCCTATAGCGTATCGGGGGCGAACGTATAGCCGGTGATGTGCACGATATGGGTTTTGGGTTTGCCATGAGCGCGGACGTGGCCCGTAGATGCGAGGGGCAAAACGTTGGCGGCCGCGAGTGCGACCGCCAAGTTTGTAACGAATGTTCGACGCTGCATGATCTTTCCTATTTCAGGCTTTTGACTATCATTTCGGCATGGCCTTTATGAACCCGGAATATCTTCAGCCCGGCCTTGAACAGGGCTTTGACCTCAGCGTTCTCGATATTCGGGATAAAGGCGTTTACCACCAGGTTGTTGACCGCTTTGTGATAGACAAGCTCGTTTTCCGCATAGCGCCGGTCGAATGCGGCCCCGTCCCGCCGGCACCATTTCTTTCCGGCTTCCGCCGGAATGACAGGCAAGACGCAGAAAACCCGGCAGGATCGCTCCCGCC
>Ga0315331_10003565_pt1 | contig 11773 bp, 9 predicted proteins | sample M160m34915metaG_FD_203456 | JGI IMG/M metagenome (GOLD analysis project Ga0315331, IMG submission 203456) | Ammonia-oxidizing marine archaeal communities from Monterey Bay, California, United States - M1 60m 34915 | ecosystem: Environmental > Aquatic > Marine > Intertidal zone | place: USA...
TTGTGCTCGTTGTTTAACAAGTTTTCTGTCATCTTTACCCCATTCAGGTAATGGTGGTGCTGGATAATTGGTCATTTAAATAATTTTGCCTGATAATAAGTTATTATAACACCAGTTGCTAAAAATAGCAATGTGCCTCCTATTTCAAACATTGTGTTGTTAGTCATCATCATTTGTAGAATTAATTGCAATAGATTCTATAATTAAATAGAACCAAATTGCACCTAATAAGATTATAAAGAATATTCTAATCGAACTAGGCGAGAAGTCAATCATCAATAAAGATTTTCTTCTTGTTCTGTAATTATAACACAATCTGAGGTAGGTGCAGCAACACAAGTTAACACATATCCTTCCTCTACTTGATCATCATCTAAGAAGGATTGATCCTCTTGATTAACACTTCCCTCTTCTAATTTCATAGCACAAGATGAACATGCACCTGCTCTACATGATGATTGATGATCTAAACCTTCCTCCTCTAATTGATCTAAAATGTATACATCATCAGCACAATCGAATTGACCTACTAATCCACCTTGAGGATCTTTAAGTGTAATATTATATGATGCCATGTGTCATTTGTTATAGTTAATATTATATATGTGAAACATCATAGAATGATAACCTGAATTGTATTTCTTTCCTGACCCCTTCATTTGTAAATGAAATAGTTTTCTACCATCTGCAATTCTAAACTCAAGAGTTGTATCATTCAGTGTCCATCTACCATTTTTAATCTGTTTTTCTATAGTATCTACTGGAACCATTCTAATTAATTCTGATCCTTTAGTGTGAAATATAATAGTATCAACTGCATCACCATCATATCCTTTTTTAACAATTACATCAAAAATTGCACACTTGTTTCGATTCATCCATGTTATAAACGAACTGCAAATTTTTGCTTCTATATTATTTTTATACACCCTATTCTGCTTTATCTCCATAACACCAAGAGTTAACTCAGGATGTTTCTCTTCTACAATAGATTTTAATTCTTTATTATAATATCCAAAGAACATATCAAGGAACTTTTTATTGTTACCTTTAATCTTAAAATGCTCAATAAAACCTTGAGTAGATAATAATGCTACCTGAGTATGATTCTTTGACATACTCTTACAAGAATATTTCCTTTTGTTTCCTTCCTTATCATAAACATCTACTTTAGTTTGTGGTCTACCATCAACATGATGATCTCCACCAAATAGTTTATTAAATGTTCCAGCAATGTGATGCTCGAACTCATGCCCTTTTTTCTTGGCATTTTTACCAGCAGTCACAGCAGCAGTCATATCAGATCGTTTAGGTATCTTCATTATAGTCTATAAATTGTAGTTTAACAGTGACTGTGTGACAGTTATTTTAGTGACATAGTATCAAAATGCAATTCACCCCACTCTTCCCTGAGATCCATGTGTGGTACTAACAATGGAAACTTATGTGCATAATCAGCACCCATACCATAAGCAAACTCTACAAAATCTCTATAATTACCTGCAAAATTATGTAAATCACCATCTAAGTAGTCATGTATCTTATGATAAACAAAATCTTGAACCATTTTAGGATTATCACCAATAATATGAAAGAAATCATCAGTAAAGTTCTGATTTTCTCCTAATATTCCATAGAAATTAATCTCTTTATTATTAAGAAGATCTCTTGAATCTGCTACCATATTTCTCCAAAATGGTGAATCATATTTTGATCCAAAATGATACATCCATGCCATATTTTTATACCACTTATCAACAACACTATCATAATACCAATCATTCATTTCATTGATCTTATCTTGGTTATTATAATCACAATTTAATGCAAATTCACATATTCTATCAGATATTCTATCATAATAATGACCTGCTAATGATTCTAATGGATCAAGAAATCCAACAGCATTACCATTTCTTGCATATCTACCACTATGATGCAAAATATACTTTGATAGTCTAGGTGTCCAACTAAATTTCTTATATGGATAACCTAATGCTTCAGGTATAATACTTCTAAAATCCTTTACTGCCTCTTCTTCAGTAGTTACATTACTATTATAAGTGTAACCAAATGTTCTTCGTGATTGTAATGGTATACCAAACATCCATCCATTTCTATGGGCATAAGTTATAGTTACACCCCAATCTGCTGGTTGTGGTAATCTTAATGCTAATGCAGTATTAGTAGAAACAAATGCTGAATCAAAATAATAATCATGGTCTATTAATGATTTACCACCAGTACAATCTATTACAAAATCATATTTTTGATTATTAACATGTACACCATCAACATCAAACCCCATATGTGTTATTTTCTCATCTCTTAACTCCAAATTTGGAGTCATTTTAGGAATATGTTCTATAAAGAATTCACTAAAATATTTGGTATCAAAGTGTATACCTACTGCATGAGGATCTAACCATCTAATAAAATTATGTTTTTTACCCCAACCAATAAATTTATTACCAAATTTTATCGTAGCATCAAAATACTTCTTAATATGAGGATTAACTAAATTTGTACTAAGTGATATTTGTGATGGTAAATCAGGTGTTGTTGATTCACCAATACCAAAAATAGGTGTCTTAGAGTCATATACCCATACAATTTGAGTATCTAAATCTCTTTCATCAATCAATCTCAACAGGCAGTTAATACCAACTACACCTGAACCTACAATAGCAATTCTTTTCATTTAATAATAATTATATCCTATAGTTCCAAATGGTTCAGGTGGTTCTACTAGATCTAATGTTCTAAATCTATCAGCATAACCAGCACCTAAACCTATTGCTAATTCAGCAAATAATGTATAGTCATTCATTATAACAAATGGCATGATAAGTTGTCTACCTCCAATGTCTTCAGTTTCTCCACCTAATCTAATAAGTTTTCTATAATCTTTCCATGTCCATTTATCATTTAATACTTCATCTCTCCATTTATGTCCAGGGAAATAAGATGGATGTAAAAATCTATCACCCTCTAGATAAATTGCTGCCTCTTCTGCTGCCTTTTTCCAGAACTTTGTCTTATATCTTGAACCATATTGATATAAAAATGCCAACATTGTTTGATAACTTACACCCAATAAATCATAAAATGTCTCTTGAACATGTGCTTTAACTTCATTAATGTCCTCATCTTCTCCAGTCCAAAATAGATACCTATCAATAGAATCTGCCATAACTTGATGACATTCATGGTATGTACCAGATAATGATTCAACATGAACTAAACTATTACCATTTCTAATATATCTACCATTATGAGGATGAATAACATAATTAGATATTTTTGGTATCCAATTTATAGTTTCATGCTTATACTTAGTAACATCCTCATCAGGAAATATATCAGCAAACTCTTTCAATAGTTCTTTATCAGTAGTATCTTTTCTAGAAATATTATCATAGAAATATATCCATAACTGCTTATCTTGTAAAGGAATACCAGTAATATGTCCATACTTTGCAGCATATTCTATAGTGAAATCCCAATCACCCTTAATTGGTTTCTCTACAATAAATGCAGTATCTACAAATTGAAATGAAGGAGCACAATAATCATCTTCCCATCCTAATGGTTCTTTATCACAACAATCAATAATATAATCAAACTCTTCACCATTAAGTAAACATCCTGAAGCATTAATACTAACTGAATCTACAGTTTGCTCTCTAATATAAACATTATCACCAAATCCTTGTCCACCATCTTGAATCCATGCTTGTCTGAATTTATCAATATCAAAATGTTGAGCACATTGTGATCTATAACCTAGAGTAAAATTCTTCTTTGCTTTACCCCAACCAATAAACTTTTGACCTTGACAATCAACTGCATCACAATATTTCTGCAACCATCTGCGAGACATTGTAGTAACTTCATTTAATTCATCAAAAAATGAAGGTGTAGTACCTGACCACATGTGCCTATGTACTTTATCAGGATCATGTATAAGATAATATTCATCATCTTTATACTTTTCACTAATATATCTTTCTTTAACTAATGAAGATAATTGACGAAATCCTGCTGAGGATGCACCAACAATAGCAATTCTTCTACCCATGTTAATAATCTATCTTTGACATATTTAGGATGATTCATCATCATCATTATACATTTGATCCTCTAAAGCATCCATTAAAGAATGGATAGGTATTACTTTATCATCAATCAAGAAATCATTTATTCTATCAGGATCTTCAAAGTTCTCCTCTACATTATCAAGAAACCCTTTTAAATCTCTGATAAGTTCCCAACAAGCATGTTGTTCAAGGTCTTCTTCAGGGGATAAATTATCCCTCATTTTTCCTAAGTTAGCATAATAATCATACTTAAGATGGATATATTCTCTGACTTTAATAAAGTCCTTGAATGTTGCTACTTTTGCCATGATTTAGTGACCGTAATGTTTGCCTTTCTAAAGTCGTCATCAACAAACTTTAGGACATTTCCATTATATGATACCACATATCCTTCAGGTTGTGAAGCAACACCATCTACAAATGTCTTGATGTTCTTAATTTTATTTAATTGACTAATTACCATCTTCTTAGCAGTACGAACTGAAATGTAAGATGCAACAGTAAAATATATTTCTGTTTCATACTTAGCAATAAATGCTAAACCATTTCTTTTAATATCTCTATACTTTGCAGCACCCTTATCTGATTTCTTACTTGCAATCTCTTCATCCATTTTAGAAGAATAAAAATGTGCAAATTCATATGCAACTTTCTTAGTATTATTGATACCTAAACCTTTACGAATCCTTTGATTAAAGAATTGTTTGAATAATACTGCCATTATAAACTTAGATTGTCCATAATCTTGTATGATATTTAAGAAACTTGATGCTCTTTTTAATGACCCAGTTGCTCTATTAATTAATGCAGTATATTTGGCAGATTCTTTTACATTAAAGTTAGTAAGACCTGCTTCATTAACAAAATTTGCATTAGCAATAAATATATTTTCGTCAGTATGAATTGTATGAAGTTGCCAATTATTATTATATACTGCTTTCATATCTTGTAGAGTTTTACCAATATAAAGTGTATGAAATACAATACCTAATTTAGCAGCATCAACTCTCCTACCCTGTGGATCATAAGCAGGTACAGCATATGTTATAGCATTAGGTTGAAATGTAATCATTAATTCATCACCAACTCTAGCAAATTGTTTATCTTCTTGTGTGAATAATAAATCTCCCTGAATAACACCAACTATCCCAGTTTGAGAGAGATACTTTAAACAAGTCTTTAATTTTCTTCTTAATATTTCTGCTTGATAATAACGATCTATATCTGTATCGTCATAACATACTTTAGGATCAACTTTATTAAATACAGATTTAGTTCCAACAAAGAATCTCTGATTAACAGGATCTCTACCGCATATAATAGCAGGTGCTCCATCCCACTTAGTTGATATTTCTAATTCGCTTTTTCTGCCACTTAACATTAAACCGAAATTTTGTAAAAATTCCACAGTCTCTAGTCCACCAGCAGCACCAGCGTTGAGAATATTATCTTCAAGGTGTTCAAGATGTGTGTTTTTCATACTCCTATTATAGTCCATACGAGGACTCAATGGGGCGTGACTAGACACTTTGTGAAGTGGTTTTCTTAGCGAAATGCTGGACCGCATAACCATACTACTAAACTCCTTCTAACTCCTCTGGTAATTGGTGTAACTTGATGCAAAGAATAACTAGGAAAAACACAAATCAATCCTTTCTTTTTAGATACAGTATTTAATTTACTAGCATGTATCTGAAAATCACCTCCATCATACTCACTTGGTTCAGATAATTGTAGTGTTAAACTCAATTTTCGTGGAGGATTCTCAGATTTTAATGATCCACTATCAATGTGCCAACCATAAAATGATTTATCATCAGAGTATTTTGTATATTGTAAATCTTCATTGAATCCAGTTATATCATATCTCCAGTGCATACCATTTAAACATCTACTAATATTACCTAGACGCTCATATATCCATTCAGTATTATTATTTAATTGTAACCAAGAGTTCTGTGACTTACGAATATTAGTATCTAATCCTTGACCTAGTAGAGAATTTTTAGTACCTACGGATTCACCCAACTCTATAATTCTATCGCATTCTTCAAGAGTGAATCCTTCTTCCCAAGTACCATAGTCAACCTCATCAAATGTAGGATGAGGTAATAATGAATAATATGACATAATTTAGTAGATAACTCGAATGTCTCCAGTTCCTCCTTGTTGTGGTCCATTGACGACCTGATATTTAGATCCTGCAACTGCACGACCAGCAGCACCACCACCAGTATTTGATTCACCCCAGTTACCACCAGCAACGCCAGGTTGACCTGGAGTTCCTGGAGTTCCAGGTTGACCACTACCGCCAGGAGTGCCTCCTCCACCATCCTGACCTGGAGTGCCAGGAGTTCCTGATCCACCTCCACCTCCAGGAGTTCCAGATGAACCACTACCTCCAGGAGTACCAGGAGTGCCTGGAGTTCCAGGAGATCCGTACTGACATGAGGCAGGTGAACCAGGAGTTCCAGCACCGCCAGGAGTGCCTCCTCCACCGCCACCGCCAGGTTGACCTGATTGACCGCTACCACCGCCTCCACCAGGAGTTCCAGGTGTGCCAGGAGTTCCAGGAGTTCCAGGTTGACCTGGCGTTCCAGATGTGCCTGGAGTGCCTCCAGATGATATGAGTGCTCCTGTTAAATTATTCCATCCTCTAGCGTCTGATCCTGAACCAGCATAACCTCTAAATCCACGATAACCATTAGAACCTCCAGAACCTCCTTGTCCTCCAGATCCACCTGATCCTGCGGAACCGCCGCCTCCACCTGATCCACCTGATCCACCGCCGCCGCCAGATCCACCTGATCCACCGCCGCCACCTGATCCACCTGAACCACCAAAGCAAACTGTTCTTTGCTGTGCAAATATTGGTTGATTGACAAATGTTCTTGTTGTTACAGCAACATTCTCTGTTACTCTACTCCTATCTCTACCTTGTCCCCACCATCCTCGTCTACTTCTTCTTGTCTGTCGTCTCGCTTCTTGAGTTGTATTTGTCTGCTGGAATTGATAAGACCAACTATATGTTGCTCTGTTTATACCTGGAGATCCATAAGAACCTGGAGATCCAGGTTGACCACTACCTCCTCCACTTCCAGGAGATCCTGGAGATCCACTACCACCAGGCGATCCAGATGAACCGTCAGAACCTGGAGAACCTGGAGAACCAGGATTTGTAGCGGCATTACCATCAGATCCATCTACTCCATCAACACCATCATATCCTCCTCCACCTCCTGCCCATATTCTTGAGTCTGATCCTTCACACTCAACAAATACTACACGAGATGCAGGTGCAGAAGGATTACTAATACTAACAGCATTACCGCCAGGTTGCCCAGATGATACACCTTTTGCTCCACCTGCTGCAAATACACCATAACCTGAAGGTGTATTATGTACATATACATTAAGATTAGATGATGCAGAACTAGCAATAGAAACTGCAGGAGTAGCAACATCAGGAGAAACCATCCTCCCTCTAACTCTCAAGTATTTTGTAATATTTTTATTTAAATTTGAATTCCAGTTTACACTAGCAGTTGGTGTATCAGGTCCAGTAAGACTACCAACATCAAACTGCTTTTCTTCTTTATTAGGATCTTGCTCAATAACATATTCTTTAATAACATCCTTTATAGTATTAGGAGATATAGCACCACTAGTAGGGATATGTGCGTTCTCTGTGGAATCTAAAAGATATGGTAAATGTGGTACAGATGATGTTGGGTGTGAAGGATAATTATATGGTGCATCAAGATCTGTTACCCTGTGCATCTCAGATGCAGAGATAGATCTTGAGGTATCACCAATCGCTGCTCTAATAGTACCAAATGATATTTCACTATTATTTGGTATATTAGCAGTCTTAAGTAATTTTCTAGTATTATTTGACCAATCAGGTGCTGCCATGATTAATTACCTCAAGAAAGTGTGCCTAATGAAACTGATCCAACTCCTGCTACATTTAATTTAGCAGTAGTACCATCAATAATAATTGATACACCAGTTGTTGCACTTCCAACTAATGATCTCCATATATTATCAGATCCGAAAATCTGAAGTTGTTCAGTTGGTGAATAGTAAACTTGGTTACTTGTACTCCAACCAGGTGGTCTCTCTGGTGGATTAGTAGGTGCTTCAGAAAGACGATTAGAGTTACTAGTAACTATTTTACCTAACCATGCTCTTTCTTCAAGTAAATCATATCCAAGTTCTGTACTTAATCCAATTGGTTCACCATCAGCAAATCTAACTCTATATTTCTTATTTGCTCCATCATACCACATACTTCCTTCATAGTCACCATCACTAACATCAACATAAGCAGGGTTACCAGAAACACCACCACTAGGAGTAAAGTTCCTTGGTAATATAAATGCCTCACCTGAATATCTCATATCCAAACTACCACCAGGTTCCCCACTGTTAATACCAATTCTACATGTAGTAGTGTTAGCAATACCAATAGTTCCACCTATACCAGTGTGGTTATTCCAGAATGTTGTATTCTTATAAATTTCAAACTTCTCAGTATTGAGAGAATTGGCAGTTGTTGTAGTACCAATACCAACTGAACCTTCAAAAATTGCTTGAACATTCCTTATTTGACCATTATCACTTCTACCATATCCAACATATAACTGTGCTGTATCTGCTCTCTGTCCAGATGTTGATCCAATACCTATTCCTTTAGCAGTAGTATGACAAAATAGTTCTGAGTTATCATAGAATTCAAGACCCTCATTGATACCACGACTAGCACCACCAACAGAGTTAGTATTAATTCCAAGATACTTACCAAACATGTAAGTACTAGAACCATCAGTTAATTGTAAGTTACCAAGATTACTAATACCTGCAGGAGCATAGAGTGAAGTAAATGATCCAATACCAGTAACACCATCAATCTTAATTACACCTGTACTAATAGTACCAATACCCTGAACATTAAGACTACCACCAACTTGTAGATCACTGACTGAAGATATTCCTAAAGTAGAAACACCAAGAACATTTAAGTTAGTAAATGATCCATCACTACCAGTAATTTTTCCACCACTAACTGCACCTGTTGCAGTAATGCTACTAGCACCAGCAATAGGTCCATTCATAGTGATACCACTACCAATGATTAGTCCACCACCTGCTCCTAATATTAATGGTCCTTGTGCTTCAATTCCACCACCATTACATGTAAGTCCACCACCAATAATTGCACCAGCAGTTGACCTTAATCTTGTACCAGTAATAGTACCACCAAATGATAAATTACCTCCACCAGTAACATCTCCAGTTAATGTTGATATACCAGAAACAGATAGTCCTGCACCAACATTTAATACATTAACATTCTGAGTTCCACCTAGTTCAAGATCTCCAACAAAAGTTCCACCAATTGATAATGAACCAGCAACAAACAAATCACCAGAGTTAACTCTAACAGTACCAATAAATCCTGCTGCCTGTCCTATAGCAGATGAAGTATCACCAACACCTAAGAACTCTCCAACTAGTAGATCTTGTCCTATTGTACTAACACCAGTTCCCTTAATAATACTCTTAACTAATCCAGTGGTCTGTAATTGTTCTACTTGAATAGTAGGATCACCAAGAATACTGTATGCAGTTTGAGCACCAACAGCAGTAGAAGCAGTACCAGCAAATGTGGTAGCAGTTATTATTCCACCATTGGCAACAATACCACCAGTAATTTGTAGTGTACTAAAGCTAGTGATACCAGTGAATGTACCACCAACACCAGCAATATAATTAACACCTATATTTGGATTATCCGTTAAACCTGCTGCTACGACTGATCTTGTAGCATTAGTAATTGTACCAATAAAGCTAGGAGCAGATATACTTGTAGTTGCTGTTACTGTTGAGAATGTACCAACATCAGCATTAACATTACCCTGACCTGCACCAGTTGTATTTGTTACAGTAAGATTCTTTGCTACTATTCCTTCAAATGTACCAACACCACTGTTGGCATCCATGTATATCTCATATCCTACACCAAATGATGCTTGATTTCTAGTTCCAGTAGTACCGATACCAACATCTTTAAGTGAATATATCGTCTGACCTACACTAGGATTAACCCACACTGAAGCAGGAATACCAGTTAATTCTGATCCATCTCCTACAAATTTTTGTGCTGTAATAATACCAGCAAGACTAATCGTTGCTCCTTCAGTACCTACACCAACCTGAAATGCCTCTTCTGGAACCGTGGTTCCTATACCTACTGACGAACCAGTAGAAACATTGAGATTACCGTAATATGTTGTATAACCAACTACTTTAAGATTATTTAATTCAGTATTCTGATCAACAATTACATTACCTCGAACATCGAGTTGTTGTCTGGGAATAGTACTTCCGATACCGACCAGACCATTATTAGAGATCAGATCATCAGTATCTACCTGGATCCCATCTCTAAAATTGATGACGGTTTTATAATTGCTAGGCATTATCTTATAGGAGACAAGACGCTTTTACTTATTTATCTTTGATGTCATCAACCTGTTGTGACAAGTCTTTGACTGCCTCAATTAATAGAGGAATTAGTTTATTATAGTGGACACCCTTAGTGCCGTCAGGTTTGGTTGAAACTGCTTCAGGAAGAACCTTCTCTACATCTTGAGCAATGACACCAATGTCATGCCCACTGTAGTTCTTGTTACCTTCCTTCCAATCATATTCAGTACCACGAATACCAACAAGTTTCGCAAGAGGATTATCTAATGTAGATATATTCTCTTTTAATGTAGCATCAGATGATTGACCATAGAATGCGATAATATCATCACAACAGTGGATTGGACCACCGCAGAATGTAACACCAGCACCACTAAAGAATACATCACCACTAAATGTGGCGAAACCAGTAACATTAGTCTGTTGATTCAAGAATACTGGTGCATCATAGGCAGTATCAGTTGCAATAGCAACCTTAAATCCTGGTGCTGCATTAAGAACTAAGTCACCACTATTAAACTTAGTGGTAATCTCAGTCTTATTAGTTCCAACACCAACCTGTATATTGTTGATGTTTGCACCAGTTGGGAACTGACCAGTAAATGATATATCACCTGCTAGTTCAATACTACCACTAGATACAACCTTACCAGTAAAGTTTACATCATTTGTAAATGTAACAGGACCATCAAACTGTGATAATACATTCTGTCCTGGACCACCTTCAACATTGATTCTTTGCTTGACGGTAACTTCATCAAATACCACTGAGTTAGCAGATGGATCCTCACCTGTAATAGTAGGAATAGGAATATCAAATGATTTTTCCTGTCCAGTAGCAGAGTTGATCTTCTTATTACCAATGAAGAAGTCACCTCTGTTATTCAATCCAGTGTAAACAACTGAACCACCACCTCTATGTTGTGCTTGAGCAAGATACTCTTCAATCTCAGTTAGAGTTCTGTTTTGTACCTGTGGTAGTGATGTTGAGTAGTTACCTGGACCAAAACCAAGATATTCAAATGTGTGACCTGATGCTCTAAGAATAGATGGTCGTCTAGTCTCTACTGCAAGAGTCTTCAATTTCTTAATAATAGAATCAATAGTATGTGCTTTTGGAAGTGTACCTAATTGACCACGAAGTACAGTAAATGAATCATTATTAGATCCACTCAATCCAG
>Ga0315331_10003572_pt1 | contig 11752 bp, 8 predicted proteins | sample M160m34915metaG_FD_203456 | JGI IMG/M metagenome (GOLD analysis project Ga0315331, IMG submission 203456) | Ammonia-oxidizing marine archaeal communities from Monterey Bay, California, United States - M1 60m 34915 | ecosystem: Environmental > Aquatic > Marine > Intertidal zone | place: USA...
TGCTCCGCGCCCCACGTGCGCGATCGCGAGCGTCGAGGCCGAGCTGGGTTTCGTGACCTCCGCCGTTCCGGCGGAGGGCGAAGACCGTTATGTCGAGTTCGAGCGCAGCGCCGAGAAGTGGCAGCAGCGGCAAGGGGACTCCAAGCCGTTGCTTCCCGAGGACCTGCGGGATGACGACCGCCCCTCCATCCTGGTCGTCGATGACAACGCGGACATGCGCGAGCTGATCACCTTCATCCTGGGCACCGATTTTCGAGTCCACGCAGCGAGGGACGGTCGCGAGGCGCTCGCGCTGCTGCCCGCCATTCATCCCGACCTGATCGTGAGCGACATCATGATGCCCGAGATGTCGGGCACCGAGCTCTGTGAGGCCGTGAAGTCGGACGACGAGTGGCGCGATACGCCAGTGATGCTGGTCTCCTCGAAGGGCGAAGACGAGATGAAGGTAGAAGGGCTCGAGCGGGGCGCGGACGACTACGTCACCAAGCCGTTCCATCCGCGCGAGTTGCTGGCGCGCGCGCGCTCCCACGTGTCACTACGCGTCGCTCGGCGAGACCTCGCCGCGCGCAACGCCGAGGTGGAACGAGCGCTCGGTGAGTTGCAGCGAGCGGAGGCCCAGCTGGTGCAGTCGGAGCGACTCGCTGCGGTGGGTGAGCTCGCGGCAGGGATCGCTCACGAGGTCAACAACCCGGTCAATTACGCACTCAACGCGGTGCGTACCCTTGCGACGCAGGCGGGCGAGCTGGGCGCAGTGACGCAGCAGATCGCCGCGCTGGACTTCGACGACCCCGAGAAGTTATTGGCTGAAGCCCCGCGCGTTCGGGATCGGGTCGTCGCGGCGGGGGCCGAGGAATTGGGGGACATCGTGGACGAGCTCGCTGAGATCGCGATCGAGGGGCTCGAGAGGACGCAGCACCTTGTCGGCGACCTGCGTGATTTCGCCGCGCCCGGGGACGGGCCGGTGGAGTCGGTAGACGTCGAGGAAGGCTTGCGGTCGACTTCGCAGCTGATGCGGCACGACCTGGAGGTTGCGAACACGCACGTCGTGTTGCGTCTGCCGAAGCCGATGCCCCGTGTCCGCGGGAACGCGGCCAACCTTCGTCAGATCTTCCTGAACTTGATCAAGAACGCGGCCGATGCAATGGGCGCGGGGGGCGAGGGGACGATCGAGGTGTCGGCGGAGGTCCGTGACGGGAGGCTCGCGCTGGCCTTCCAAGACGATGGGCCAGGGGTCCCTCCCGACGTCGCCGGTCGCTTGTTCGAACCGTTCTTTACGACGAAGCCAGCCGGGCAGGGAACTGGGCTGGGACTCTCGATGTGCCGCAAGATCGCCTCTGCTCATGGAGGTGAACTCGAACTGGTCGACCGGAGTGGGAGCGGAGCGTGTTTCCTGCTCACACTGCCGATCGATGACAACCCGGAGGTCTCCAGGTGAAATCCCATACGCTGTCTCAGCAGGACGTGCGCTCCCATCCGATCCTCTACGTCGACGACGAAGCGGCGAACCTGCGTACGTTCGAGCTGGCGTTTCGGCGGGAGTTCACGATCCTCACCGCCCAGAGCGCTGAAGAAGGCAAACGGCTTCTCAATGAGAACCCGGTCGCTGTCGTCCTGTCCGACCACAAGATGCCGGGCATGACCGGTGTCGACTTCTTGAGTTGGGTGCGCGACTTCGACGAGGGCGTGGTCCGGATCCTGATGACGGCCTACGGAGACGGCGAGACCCTGGGGAGCGCGATCAACGATGGACGAATCTATCGCTATGTCCCCAAGCCCTGGAACCCGGAGGAGCTCGGACCGATCGTACGACGGGCGATCGAGCGGTATGCCCTGGATCGGGAGCGGAGCGTGCTGCTCGAAGACCTCGGCAGGCTGGCGGGCCTGACGCGTGCGCTCCAGGAGGAGGACACGCCGGACGGCGTGCTGAGCTGCGTCGCAGGGATCGTCCATCGAGACTTCGGGTTCGATGGCGTGGCCGCGCTCGCGCTCAGTGGCGACGGGGAACGGCTGCGATGGGTCGGCAATGAGCCCCGGGACCCCGTGGCCGACGAACTCGACGCGATCGCCCTCGACCGCGAGAGTGCGCCGCTGTTCTTTGACGGGCTCGAGGCAGGCGCGTGGCAGACGCTCCGAACGGATGATGTGACGGGGCTCGAACGTCCGCTGCGAAGCTGGATCCAGGCGGTCTCCGCCGAGCAGTTGGTCGTGGTGCCGCTCGAGTTTCGAGGCACGACGGTGGGCGCGGTCGCGGTCGACAATCGTCGCGGCGGGATGCGATTCGGTGCGGACGACCGCAAGCTGCTCGACGCCGTCGCGCTGCAAGCCGCGATGGCGTTCGAGAAGACTGCATCCGTTGCAGCGCCGCTGAATGCGGTCGAGGGGTGTGCCGACGCGGACCGGTATGCGTTGCTCGGGCAGCTCTGGCGAGGGGCCGCACGAGACTTCCATGAGTCGCTCGAGCCGGTCGAGGGGTTCTTGCGGGGAGTCCCGGCCTTGCCGCTTTGGCCGGGGGCGGAGCTTCCCGACCCGGCGTGGCGGGACGCCAAGGACGGTCTGGAGGCGCTCCGCCAGGGGGTCGATGTGTTCCTGCGAGCCGAGGCATCCGTGTCGGAGTTGCCGAGCCCGGTGGCGCTCGGAACGTTAGCGGGAGACGTCAAGCGCATGTTGGCTCCCGAGGCGCGGGCCCGGGGTGTCGAGATCGCCTGGGATGTCGAGGCGGGCCTCCCCAAGGTGTTGGGGAACGGACTCGCGCTTCAACACGCGTTTGCGGGGTTGGTCTTGCGAGCGGTGCAGGATTCGAGGGCCGGTACGGAGGTTGCGGTCTCGGTTCGGCACGGGGGACCGGACGAGCCGGAGACAGCGGTCATCGAGGTCTCCGATCGCTGTCCGACGGCCTCGGCGACGCAGCTCTCGCTTGGCCTCGGGGAGCTGCCTGCTCCGGCTGGAGGGGCCGGCGAGCCCGGGCTTCGGTACGCGGCGCGCGTAGCCCGCGAGCACGCGGGATCGCTGGTTGAGCGGCCCTGGGCAGACGGGGGGCGTCGCTGTGAGCTCCGCCTCCCGTGTGAGGTGGACTTGCCCGCTTGACGCTCGGGGGTGATTGGCGGATGCTCGCCGGCCTTGGTCGTCGTGGCCGGCGCCGGGGGGCGGCCGCGAGTTCGCCCCGCGGCGTATGCGCCGCTGGCCGTTCGGGGCCAATCACGACCTCCGGGCGATGATCGCAAGAGGAGACCGCGTGCAGCTTCGCGTGCGCCACGACCGCTTCATGACCGGGCTCTTCGCGTGTATCCTGCTCGCCTCGCTGGGTGGCCCGGTCGCCGCGCAGGAGACCGGAGCTGAGGTGCTCCCGGAGCGGCTCGAGATCGCGGTGATCCCGGTCGTCGTCCACAGCTCAGAGGACCCCGAGTACCTGAGGGCCGGCATCGGCGACATGCTGATCTCGCGCCTCGAGCAGGCCGGAGTCCTCGAGGTGGTGCGGGTCACCAACGCGTCGAAGGCAACCACGAGCGTCCAGGCTGCCATCGAGACCGGCCGCGAGGCGGGGGCAGACTTCGTCTTGTTCGGGTCGTTCACCCGCTTTGGTCAGGGGGCGAGCCTGGACATGCAGGCGGCGTCGACGGCCCCGGGCGCGGACGGGGAGACGTTGCGCGAGATCTTTGTGCATTCGGGCAGCATCGGCGACGTGATCCCGGACCTCGACGAGCTCGTCGGCAAGGTCTCCCGGTTTGCGGTCAGTGATTTCAAGGAGCCGACCTCGAGCGGCCCCTCTGAGGCACGGGCGCGCCCCTCCGTCGATAAACTCAGGCGGCGTGTTGACGCGCTCGAGCGCGAGACGCGAGAGATGGAGCGGGACATCGGCGACCTGAAGAAGGCGCTCCAGCAGGCTCGGCAGGCCGCCGGAGGGTCATAGGTTTTCCGTCGGTTCTGCCGACACTTCTCGCGTGACGCTGCGCTAGCATCGGCGTCCGAATTTTCTGGGGCGGTGTAGCTCAGTCGGTTAGAGCGACGGCTTCATAAGCCGTAGGTCGGCAGTTCAAGTCTGCCCACCGCTACCAGGAAAATCCCCTCAATTTCATAGCGCTGCACGGCTCGGCCCCGGTGGGGGTCGTGTTGCAGGTGCCAGCGGCAGCCTCGTCCTGGTACAGCGCGGGGTGGGGAGGGAGGACGCCCGATCGTGGTTCAGCCCGCCGCGCGCCAGCGACCGATGCGGTCCAGCGCCTCTTCGATCTCGCCCCCGTCGCCCGCATAGGAGAAGCGGACGTAGTGTTGCCCGGCGCTGGGGCAGAAGTCCGACCCGGGCGCTGCGAGGACGCCGGCTCCCTCCAGCATCTCGATGCAGAACTGGACGCTGTCTTCGTGGAGGTGCTGCACGTGGCAGTAGAGATAGAACGCCCCGTGCGGGGAGCTGAACCGATCGAAGCCCATCTGGGGGAGCCGCGAGACCATCAAGTCGCGGTTCGCCCGGTAGCGGGTGACGTGCCCGTCCAGCTCGTCGCGGCAGCCCAGCGCGTGGACGGCGCCGACCTGCGCCGGCGTGGGAGGACACAGGTACAGGTTGTGCGCCAGGTTGGAGAGCGGCTCGGTCAGGTAGGGAGGCACGACCATCCAGCCTAAGCGCCAGCCGGCCATCGAGTAGTACTTCGAGAAGCTGTTCACGACGATCGTCTCGTCGTTGCAGGCGACGCCGCTCAGCTCCGGGACCTCGTCGTCGAAGACGATCCCGTGGTAGATCTCGTCTGAGATCAGGCGGATCTCGCGGTCTCGGCAGTAGGTCGCGAGCGCCCGGAGCTCATCGGGCGGGATCATCGAGCCTGTCGGGTTGCTCGGGCTCGCGATGACGAGACCGTCGATCCCGCCTTCGATCGCCTCGATGTCTTCGATCGTTGGCTGGAAGTGGTTCTCACGCTGGGTCTCGAACCCGACGCACTGGACGCCCAGGGTCTCCATCGCGTAGCGATAGCCGTAGTAGAAAGGCAAGGGCAGGCCTACGCGTTGCCCCTCGTCGAAGCAACCCACGATGGCGAGCAGGATCGCGCCGGAGGCCCCGAGCGTGATGATCACGCGCTCCGGGTCGACATCGACCCCGTTGTGCTCGCGATACTGGCGTGCGAGTGCCTCCCGCAGCTCGGGGATGCCGGCGGCGGCTTCGTACCCGAGCGCCGAGCTTTGGCCGGCGGCGAGAATCGCCTCCAGGGTCCCGGCGGGCGCACCGGTGCGGGGTTGACCGACCTGGAGGTAGCTGACGTGTTCGCCGCGGGCCTCGAGCGTTCGTGCGCGGGCAAGAAGCTGTTCGGCGACGCTGGGCGACGAGCCGCGCTGCGAAGGTCGAAAGTTTGCCGGGATTTCCACTGCGGCCTCTCTTGTTTGGAACCGGCCCGCCCCAAGGGCCGGGCGTGCGCCCCCACTTCCTCGAGACGTCTCTAGGTCTCTTGCGGCGGTAGACCGCGCCGTGAGGTTAGCTCGCGCCGCCTCCGGGCTCGAAAGCGATCGGCATGGAGGTGAACCCGCGAATGAACTCCGTCCGGTCGCGCTGCGCAGCGTCGAGGTCCACCGTGTACTCAGGGATCCGACGCAGGAGCTCCTCGAGCAGCACGCGGCCTTCGAGCTCGGCGAAGAACGCGCCCAGGCAGCGGTGCGTGCCGTGCCCGAAGGACAGGATACGGGGGGAGACCCGGTGGATGTCGAAGCGGTCGGGGTCGTCGAACTCTCGGTCGTCCCGGTTGCCAGAGGGGTAGAGGAACATCACGGACTCGCCCGTCTGGAGGCTTTGTCCGCCGAGCTCGACCGGCTTGGAGACGGTTCGCATCAGGAACTGCGTCGGCATGTCATACCGCAGGCACTCCCGGAGCCCCTGCGCGGTCAGTTCGGGGTTGGCGACCAACTCCGCGCGCTGGTCCGCGTATTCGGCGAGTCGCATGACCGACGTGGCAAAGACCTTCGGGAAGGTCTCGGTCGCGCCCACCAGCAGCAGCACCAGGTGCTGCCCGATGACCTCATTGCTCAACCGCTCGCCGTTGACCTCGGCCTGGAGGAAGACGTCGATCGCTGTTTCGGGAGGCCCTGTGTGATCTCTCCGGCTCTTCGCGAGGCCCTCGAGGTATCCGATCATCTCCCCGAACGCCTCGACGCCGGTCTCGGTCATCCCGACCGTGCCTTCTTCGCGAGAGAGGAAGCGCTTCACGAGGTCGACGATGTAGTCCGCGTCCTCTTCCGGAAACCCGACGGCGAGGGTGGCAACGCGGACGGCGACGATCTGGCCGAGGTCGCCGATGGCATCTGCGTGGCCGCGATCGATGAAATTGTCGATGCAGTCGGTCACATAGCCGCGGATCGTCGGTTCGAGGGATCGCACGCGCCGCGGCATGAACCACGGCGCGACGGCGGCGCGCAGCTTCGTGTGGCTGGGCGGATCCATGTGATTCAGGTTCGGCAGCGCAGGGATCGTCTTGGTGAGTAGATACTGGGGGGAGCTGCCCTGTTCGGCAGTGAAGTGCTCGTTGTCCATCGACGCGTTCCAGATGTCTTCGAAGCGGGCGATCGCCCAGGTGTTCCACTTCTCGACGAAGTGAACGGGGGACTCGTCACGCAAGGCGCGATAGAACGGGTAGGGGTCGTCGAGCACTACCTCGGCGTAAGGGTCGTATTCGGCTAGATCGATGGCGCTCATGGCCCGTCCTTTCGTGGTCTGGTCCGTCTGTCCGTCTGCCCGCCCCGGAGCGGCGCAACTCGGTGGGGGAGCATGGTCTATTCGTGCGCGTCCGCCAGTCCGGCGACGCAGCGGGGCCAGTTTTCTGCGAGCGTGTCGAAGAACCGCTGACGTCCTCGCCAGCCACTGAAGAGCGACATGACGACGTTGATCGTCGTGGCGCCCGCCTCGACCCATCGGGGGACGGCAGCGAGGCTCGCCACCAGGTCCGGGCGGCCGGAGGCGCCTTGCAGGGCGTCGAGGTCTCCCTGGACCTGCAAATCATCCACGGCACGCCCGCCCTCTGCCCACGCGCGGCGCAAGGTCAGGACATCTCCGGCCAGCTGATCCACCGGGGTGTAGGGCGGCGGGACCCAGCCCGCCCCAAGCCGGACCAGGCGGTCTCGGTTTCGCGCGTGCAGCCCTCCGGCGAACCACACGGGGATCCCATCGGGCTGGATTGGGCGTGGGCGGCACCAGACGCGGTCGAACGAGACCGTCGGTGAGCGGAAGCTCGCGGGCGCGTCGCGCCAGAGCACCTGGCAGGCCTCCAGCGTGTCAGTGAGGCGCTGGCCCCTCTCCGCCCAATCGAGACCGGAGGCCTCGTACTCCTCGCGCTGCCACCCGGTGGAGACGCCGACCTCCATCCTGCCGCGCGAGAGCACGTCCAAGGTGGCGAGCGTTTTCGCGAGCAGCGGGGCGGGACGAAGCGGTGCGATCAGGATCTTCGTGGAGAAACGGACGCGTTCGGTGACCGCCGCCATCGCCGACAGCACGGTCAAGGGTTCCAGCCAGGGGAGGTCTGGGGCGAACGGGAAGGGGCCCCAGGGGTAGGCGTCCGTGTGCTCGCCCATCACGACGTGGTCGGTTAGGAGGATCCGGTCGACCCCGGCGGCCTCGGCGAGTTTTGCCAGCTCGAGGATCTGATGCCAGTCGTCCGGGTCTTGGAAGAGCGTCCCGTAGCTTGTGAGCGTGACGGAGAGCGTCGGTCGTGTTGCGCTCACGAGGAAGTACCCCCTTCGCCGGCTGCGAGCCGGGCCGCGAGCGCGCGGTGGAAGTGGACCGCGGCGACCTCGTTGCGTCCGAAGAGCACCTCGGGGAGTTGACCCGAGGACAGCACCCGCTGGATGCCTTCCTGTGCGGGGAAGTCCTCCTCGCCGGTCACCCGAAGCTGGAGCGCCAACTCGTTGACGAGCCGCTCACGCAAGGGGCCCGTGGGGTGGCCCGGGGCCGGCGACCACATGGCACCGATGGCCTGCGCGGTGGAGTAGAGGCTCGTGCGGATCTCGCACAGGTCCGGCGCGAGCGCCTCGAACTGCCAGAGGAGGGCGGTATCGCGCGTGTGCGTCACGAGGCGGGTCGCCCCGACGAGCCACTGGAGCGTCGCGTGGTCCCCAAGCCGCCACTGTGTCTCGGGGACCTGGGCGAGCGAGGCGACTGAGCGCCGCGCGACGGGGAAGCGCAGGTTCGGTCCCCACCCGTCGGAGATCATGGGATGGGAGAGGTACCAGGGGTCGACCGTCTCCCGGTGTAACGAAAAGACGTGATAGGACTCGAGGAAGGTCGCGAGCGCAAGTTTCCAGTTGCAACGCCACTGCGTCGTGCGGGTCTCGAAATGGTGGTAGCGCGCGAGTTCGAGCGAGCGGAGGTCCTCTCCGATGCCCTTGAGCGTGGCCTCCGCGTCGATCGGCTCTTCGCCAACTGCCCGCACGAACACCAGGCCGTCCGTCTCCAGACAGGGTCGGGGAAGCAGCCCGAGGCCCTCGCGGTCACAGCTGGCGAACGCCTCCTCTGGGCCTGGGATCGCGGCAAGTCCGCCATCCGTGTTGTACGTCCACGCGTGGAAGGGGCACTGCAGGGTTCCGCCTTGGGCGCGCCCGCGGCGGCTCGCGAGGGGTGTCCCGCGGTGGCGACAGCCGTTGAGGAAGGCTCGGATCTGATCGTCACGGTGCCGCACGATCAGCAGCGGGACGCCCGCGACCTCGACGGGGACGAACGAACCGCGGTCCGGGAGGTCGGCAGAGAGCGCGACCAGCGTGGGCTGCCTGCGAAAGACGGCCTCGTGTTCTCGCGCGAGGTGCTCGGGCGTGGTGAAGTGGTCGGCTGGAACCGGGAGCGGAGCGTCGCAAAGGTCCGTTGTGCCAGACGCGAGGTGCGCGAGCAGGCGTCGAACGCAGTCTCGCTGGGCCGACGGTTGCAAGGGCATCTCTCCGTGCGAAAGGCCGACGATAGAACTCGCTGACAGACTCTACTACCACAGTTGGAATTGGGGCGGCTTCATGCCAGTCTGTTCAGTGCGAAAGGAAGCTTCCGTGGAGAACGTCCTGATCTTGAGCGCCGATTGTCACGCCGGCGCGCTCCCCGCGACCTACGACGAGTACATGCCGAAGGCCTATCACAGCGCCGCTCGGGGCTGGTGGGCCGCGTACGCCCGGGAGATGCTCGCGCGCACCGGCACGTTCTTCGACCAGGAGGCGGTCGAGGAGTACGAGGCGCAGAGTGGGCAGCCCGCGCCCTTCAAGGCAGAGCTCGCGGCCGACCCGGCATCGCTCGGGGACGACGCGCTCCTCCGGCTGCTCAGCGACGAGACCAGCCCGTTCGCCGCGCGCCGCGGCGAGTTCGACATCGTCACCCGAACGCGGGACCTCGACGCGGACGGCGTCGCGGGCGAGGTCCTATTTCCCCAAATGGCGCCGTTCGGCGCGGGCCTGATCCAGTACCGCAACGAGGTGCCCGCGGAGCACAACCGCGAGGGGATCCGGGCGTACAACCGCTGGCTCGCAGACTTCTGCTCCCACGCGCCCGAGCGCCACGCGGGGGTCGCGCTCATCAACGTGGACGACATCGACGAGACGGTGAACGAGATCCGCTTGGCGTGGGATGCCGGGCTCTGGGGCGGCGTGTTGTTGCCGACGAGCACCGGGGAGCACCCGTTCTACCAACACCCGCGCTACGAGCCGATCTGGGCGGTGTGTGCGGAGCTGGGGCTGCCGCTGCACTCCCACTCGGGCTGGTCGCCGGACTATGGGGATGTGGCGTGTGCAACGGCGATGTTCATCAGCGAGGTGGCGGGGTACGCCCAGCGCCCGCTGGCGGCGTTGATCTGGTCGGGGGTCTTCGAGCGGCACCCTGATCTGCGCTTCGTGTTCACTGAGGCGGGGGTGGGGTGGATCCTCGAGCGCCTGCGTACGCTCGAGATGTTCGCAAACGATCCCAACTTCAAACACTTTCGTCGCGGCCTATCGCTCGGCCCGACCGGATACTTCGAGCGCCAGTGTTACATCGGGGCCTCGTTCTTGCCGCCGCACGAGGCCGGCTTCCGGCATGAGATCGGGGTGGAGAAGCTCATCTGGGGGTCCGACTATCCGCACCTGGAGGGGACCTGGCCGAACACGATGAAGAAGCTCAGCGAGACGTTCGCCTCGTTCGAGGAGGACGAGATGCGCGCGATCCTGGGCGGGAACGCGTTGAGCGTATATGGGTTTGACGAGGCGCAGCTCGCTCCGATCGTTGCAGAGATTGGGCCGAGCGTCTCGGCGATTCGCAACGGCGGCTGAGGCGCCTGGAGTCAAGGAGGGACAGCAATGGATCGGTATCTGGTGATCTCGTCTGATGGACACGCGGGGCCGAAGCCGGAGGTCTACCGCGACTACCTCGATCCCAAGTATCGGGGGGAGTTCGACGTTCAGCTGGCGGCGCGACTCGAGGCGCTTCGGCTCGCGGGCGAGCAACTCGAGATGCGCGCCGAGAGCGACAAGTGGGCCGAGGACAAGGACTGGGGCCTCGCCGGCGCGTGGGACTCCGACCGCCGCAACGATGTCCTCGATGGGGACGGTGTCGCTGCTGAGATCCTCTTCGTGGATGGGCTCACGGAGAGCAACTCGCCGCCTTTCGGCGGGGACCTGTCGATGCTCCCCAACGGGGCTGTGCCGGAGCTGCAATGGGCGGGCGCGCGCGCACACAACCGGTGGATGTCGGAGTTCGTCGCGATGTCGCCCGAGCGTCGCTTTGGGTTGGCCCAGGTCCCGATGTTCTGGGATGTGGAGGATTCCCTGAATGAGATCCGTTGGGCGCGTGAGCACGGGCTACGCGGGATCTTGATCCCGCACCTCTGGGTCGATCAGGCGCCGTATCACCACCCGCGTTACGAGCCGGTCTGGGCGCTCTGCCAAGAGCTGGAGATGGTGGTGCACTTCCACTCGGGGGCGGCGCCGGCCCGGGATTACTACGGCGTCGATCTGTTCGGGCCGGGAGCCTCCGCGGCGCCCGAGGTGGAGATGCCCGGCGCTCTCGGCATCTATGTGACTGAGGTGGCGTGGTGGTTGACCCGCCCGCTGTCGTTCATGATCTGGGGCGGGGTCTTCGAGCGTCACCCGGGGCTCCGTGTGGTGGTGACCGAGGGCAGCACGATCTGGGTGCCGGAGCTCCTGCATCTGATGGACCACCGCTATGAGTCCCACCATTTTTCGGCCAAGCTCGGGACGGGCTATCGCCAGCATCTCAAGATGAAGCCGAGCGATTACTTTCGTCGCAATATCCGGGTCGGGAGCTCCGCGATGTCGCGCCGTGAGGCGGAGCTCCGCCATGAGATCGGCCTGGAGACGATCATGTGGGGCACGGACTATCCGCACCCGGAGGGGACATGGCCGCAGACGCGAGACATGATGGTCGAGGTGTTTCGGGGCCTCCCCGAAGACGAGATCGAGGCGATGCTTGGTGGCAACGCGGCGCACTTCTACGGGTTTGACGTCGAGAAGCTCGCGCCGCTGGCCGCCCGGATTGGTCCGGAGCGGGCCTGGTTTCGGGAGGGCGGCGCAAGCTGACCCGCGCGTCGAGCGCTTTGCGTGATACGCTCTGTCTGTGAGCACCCTCGGTCGACTGCTGGAAGTGCAAGCGCTCGATCTTGAGGCGGACGCTCTCCTTCGCAAGCGCGAGACCCTCCCCGAGCGTGAGGTCTTGGCCGGTGTCGAGGCGAACCAGGCGAGCCTGGCCGCCGAGAGCGCCACCGTGCATGCACGTAACGAGGAGTTGGCGCGGGCGGAACGCGAACTCAGCGGTGAGGTCGCGACG